>Ga0194119_10013378_pt1 | contig 10222 bp, 19 predicted proteins | sample TA2MahC100mmetaG_FD_148620 | JGI IMG/M metagenome (GOLD analysis project Ga0194119, IMG submission 148620) | Freshwater microbial communities from Lake Tanganyika, Tanzania - TA2015018 Mahale Deep Cast 100m | ecosystem: Environmental > Aquatic > Freshwater > Lake | place: Tanzania: Lake... | reverse complement strand
AAAAGGTCTAAAAGAAAATTACCATATTTACCTCTATACCAACAGTCAGTTCCAAAAATACCCGTAGTGCTGGGTATATCTCTAACCATAGGGCTATTTTCTCTTTCATTTTGCCAAGTACAATTACCTGCTTCTTGTGTTAAAACACAATCAATTTTGCCATCTGTTCTTGTTGCTTTTGCAGCACAAGGATATTCTCTAGGTATATTATCTAATCCCATATTATTATCTCCTTTTGTTTAAGCAGTGAATCTACCATGTTCTTTTTCCCATTCAAAATCTATATCATCAACTCCTTCCCTGACTTCTTCCGTATGCCAAAAACGATTAGAAATAACTTTACCTTCACAAAAAACTCTTTCTCCAGCAAACTCCATACCTGGTTCTTCATATGAAATTAAGCCTTTAATTTTAGGAAATTGTTTCATTATTGCTTTGCTTAACTCTTCATCACCGGGAGACCAAGCAGTATCGTAATAAAAATCTAATAGATATTGATTAGAACCATTTTTTCTTGGAGGTGTTTTTGAGTTCATATCATAATCACCCCATTTAGTTCCCCAATTATCAATGCACCAATCATACCAATTATCTGCTCCATATTTATCAACAAGCTCTTTGTTTTTTCCTTTATCAGCAAAATTAACTGGAGATGTTGAATCGTCTAATTCTTTTGGCATTGGTATTAATGATTTAAATAAATTAATTTCATTTGTTATTGGGTCGGTAACAAGTTTAAGAAATCTGTCCATTTCTTTTTTTGTTCCCATTATTGATAAGTGATTATTGCAGTGGTTTGGCATAATATTCTCCTTTTATGTTATTAATTATTTGCCATATTAAGAAATTCAAGAATTGCTTCATTTAATTGACCTTCGGCATTGCCCCAATCAAATTGTGGATTATAAGGATCATCTTGAAAGATAATAGCATTACCTATTTGAGAATTGGTATTGGCAGTTATCAATAGAGCAACTCTTTTTTTCTTGCTATGTAGAGATGGGGGTATTTCATTATTTTCATCATTCTCGTAATCAATGGGCGCTGCCCAGCCATTAGTTTGTATTGTAATCAAATCATAATTTTTAACTTGTTCAATTAATTTTGTATTGCCCTCATCGAGCATATCGTAAATATCTAAACTTGAGCCGATTTTTTCAAATTGAATTTGGTTTTGATCATTAAGCATAATTCCAAAAGCTGATGCTTTTTTAGAAAAAAACTCAGGTTTAATTGCTGCCGGCATATTTTTTACAATTGCTTGAAATTGTTTTTGACTTAATTTTTTCATGTTGTTTCCTTTGGGAATAATGTTAATTGATTTTTATTATTTTTAGACATTTCATTTTCAAAAGAAGCCGGCATATCTAAATTATTTTTTTCACAAAATTCGCGCCATTTTTCATATTGCGCTTCATTTTGTAAACCTATATTATAAATTGCTTCATAAAAACTTTCATCTGACGGATATAATTTAGAATAATCATCAAACTCACAGTTCATATTTAACAATTCGTGATAAATTCTATCTTTCCAATCTGGCAAATTTTCTTTACAAATCATTCCGGGATAATCTAAATCCCAACCTTCAATATATTGTATTGAATCTTCATATTGTTTTTCGTAATAATCACTTTCATCAGCAACTGGATAATCATTTAATTGATCCTGCCATTTCATTGCTTCTACAAAAGCAGTAGTAATATCTTCATATTTTAATTGATCAATAAACGGAATTTCTTGTTTAAGAATACGGCAGCATAATCTATCAACACTACCTACTGCCCAATGATTATATGTTTCTATTCTAAAATCATTGGGGAATATAGACATTAAATCTTTTGTGATAACATCAAAATTAGATATTTCAAGAAGACTAGAATCTCTATTTTTATCAATCCCACAAAAACCCCAAGTTTTAAACATATCTTCAGGACCCCAATAACCAAAATCTTCTGGTATTTGTAAACCATCTTGGGCACATTTCAATATGTTTTCACTGTAATTAAATACATGAACATTCATTTTATTTCCCTTTCCTATAAGAGTTAATTTCAACCGTATAGTTTTGATAACTTTCAATAAAATCAATTATGTTGTTCATTTCATCGTTACTTAGGCTTACTGTATTTCCAGCATCATCACTTTTAGTAAAGACAACATCGCCTACAATATATCCTATTATTCGTTTTTGAAAATGACCATAACTTGTTGCAAATCTATTTATTGGCAATTCCAAATTTAATCCATTTTCATTGCAATACATCACAATATTATCATCAAGATAAACTGCTTCAATATACCCATTAACTGCTGTTTGAAGAGTATCCAATGTTATTTCTTTTTCGTTTAGTATTTTCCAGTCATCATTGGCTTTCATTAATATAGCATTCATAATAACATCCTTTACCTTTCTTTTTGTTATTATTACTCGTAACGAATTATTGCAGACTTTTCAATTAATTCTTTACCATTAAAATACCATTGCCACATTAAATTATCTTCACCTACCCAATTTATATAACTTCCTTTACCTATATATGGGGCAATTGCTTCAAAGAATAACTGTTCTTGACCTATTTTACTTCCATAATTTAGTTCAACAAGATTTCCTTGTTCATCAAACTTAAAATATTCAAATCCCAATTTTTCTAAAATATCAATAAAGGTTTTGCAAGTTTCTGGATAATTCCAATCCATCCAAGAAAACCATTTATTTTTATCCCATTTATTGCCCTCGACATACTGAATATCTACTCCATAAGCGCCACCGTTCTTAATACTGTTATTATTATTAAGGTCGCACATTGCTTCGTAACACGACTCAAAGTTTTCTTTCTTAATCAACAGTGAGCTTTCTGATATATTTACATAGTATCCCATTGGATACTCCTTTCTATTTTTTTATTTAAACGCCCAGGGTTTAGCACCGTCAATATCGTAAAGATATTTTGCAACTTTTAGATTGCAATCAACATTAAGCAAACCATCTAAATTAGTTCCACAAATTTGCCTAGTTAATGTTTTCCAACAACTATTGATTTGTACTAAACCGCGATCAATAGACCCATTTTTATTTAGAGTCCAAATCACCTTTCCGGCTTTATCGTATTTAGCATTAATTGCTTTTTCATTACAACCACTTTCTCTCCAAGCAATATATGAAAAAAGCTCAACAGGTAATCCAAATTCAATGAATTTGTATTCCCATTGAGGGCATCTTTTATTCAAATCCTTGGGGATTTGTTGTTTGATTGTTTTAGGTATTTCTACTTCTGCTACTTTTTCAGTAATTTGATCGGTTATATCAATTTTAACTAAAGGTTGTAAAGCAGCATATTCTGTGCTTTCATTTCTTTGACTTCCATCAGCCAATGCTGTTGGATTACTAAAAACTATTAACAAAATTATAAAAGCAATTGTAATAGCCTGTTCTAATATTTTTTTGATTCCACTCATTTCTCCTCCATTTAGGTAATGTTTTGTGCTGCGACACATTGAATATCTATTTAGCGAAAAACGAAAGTAAACCTACAAATTATACTTACGCTTTTACTTATTGTTTTTTATAATTACCTCCTTTGTAGATAATTTAGTTATCAAATATTTTTCTTACATGTTTTGGATTAAGAGGCAATATTGCTTTTAGATCATCTCTTAATGATGAATAATGCATAGCATATTTTTTAAATACGCTTTGTGAGTCCGTATCTTTATCTCTAGCAATGCTAATAAACAAATGCTCGATATGAACTAAAAATCCAAATGTAATTCCTGATAAAAAATATGGATCTTCCATTTCTTCTTCCAACCCATCAAATAATTTTTTTAAACTTTCTGAATCTTTACTCATAAAAGCAGAAAGCATTTGCATCGCATAATCTGTGTAAAGATATTCATCTTTCATTGTTGTCATATTGTCCTTTAAAATAGTAACATAAGTTTTATATTAAATCAACTTCATCATTCTGAATCATTTCGTTATTTGCTTCTATAATATCTTCCGGGACTATCCCTTTAGACACTAAATCGTTGTGATAAGAAATGTTTCTTGTTATTTCTCTAAACGAAGATGAATTGGGGTTGTAAAAATATTCTTTAATATGGCCGGCTACTTTTTCACCAACAGTATATTCAAATATTCTAGCAAACCAATTATCTGGTTTAAATCCATATTGTCTTTCACATATTCTATTTGCTTTTGAAACAGCTTCCATTACAGTAGATGTATCATCTATGCGAACAGCATATCTGTATTCAACAATATAATAATTATCAAATTTTGGCACTTATAACCCGCTTCCTATAAAAAATAGTGTTAACATCAGTGGGATAATAAACAAAAGACTAGAGTAGGCTAGGGCAATTACAATAATAAATACCCACCAAAATATTTTCCAAATTGTTTTTTCTTCCATAAGATTTATACCATTTTCACTGTAATATTTTTCCCTGTTAAATCCATTTGAATTCCCATTGATTTGCCATCATTAGATGGAACCAATTGACCAGATAATTCAAATGGAATTGTATTGCTAAGATCTTTTACTAAAAAATCAAAAGAGCCAATTTGCAATAAATAATTTTCAGATTTTATTTGTTTGATAGCGTATTGCAATGAATTTAATTGAGACAAATTGCTAATAGAAATCCAAAATCCTTGATCGTTTATTGTCACTAAAGTTTGTTTATATAAATCACAAACAAGGCGGCCTATTCTTGAATCAGCAATAGTTCTAAATTCACGATACATAAAATCTGTAATGCCAGTATTATAATGATCATATTCGTGAATTAATGTTGCAACTAATTCATAAACATTAGAGTTTTCAACATGACTTTGATCAATAATAATTTGGCGTTGAGATTTATCTTTATTAATATTTAAAGTTAAACCTAGTGTGTCTGTTGTTTTTGATTTAAATACAGCAATTGGTTTTTCCAAAAGACCAAATGATGGTTCATATATAGTGCATATTTCGATTGCTTTTTGTAATTTAGAAAATTTTGTTAAGTCGTAGTCAAGATCATAATTAAATTCTTCGCTCATTATTTCTTTTGCTGCAACTACTTTAGCATTTGTTAGTAATCTAAATAACAAATAAGAATTACATTTTACAGCAACCTTATCTTTATGAGCCAATATTGAATCAATATTTGGGATTACTGATTCTTCTGGAGATAGTAAAATTGCTTTTGGTGTAAATTTTTGATAGAACATTTTAGCCCAATTATCACTTGGGGTTATATAATTATATGCACCGTCATATAAATCATAAAATTCCCAAGGCTTTTCTTTATTAATTATAATTGATTGAAATATATTATCTATTATTTCATCATTATCGATTTTACTTATTACACTTGCAACATTAGATTGTAGCGAATAATTATCTTTTATCTGCCTGTCTTCGTTCAATACGATATCATTAGTTTGATAATTAAACAAATGTTTAGCATTATATATTTCGTGAACTAAAACAGATTTACAATAAACGCGCAATGGGTTGCCATTATTTATAATATTTTTTAGTATTGAAGTATGTCTGTGTTTAAACAATACAGTTTGATTGTCGCAAAAATAAGTTTCGTGATTATTGTATATATCCATCATCTTTGGTGATGCTGTAATATAAACACTAAATTCACCATCAACTGGCTTACCAATTTTATTAACAATTGATCTATCCCACACTCCACCATCTTTTGCATTTGCTATTGCTTCACGGTATATTTGGAATTCATCTTCCCAACTTAACATACCGGCCTCTAATGTAAATGAAGATGATTTTAATTCAGATTTATTATACTGATAATAAATACAGTTAACGCCGGCTTCTGTTTTAACAATGTAAGAAAGAGTATATGGACCTTGTTCATCATTTCCAACAAACACCCATTCCAATCCCATTCTTAATGCTGCTATTGGGGCATACTTAATACCAGAACCAAATTGTCCAATAGTATCTGGATCATCTCTTTTTGTAGACAAACCTAATTTTTCAAGATTAAGCCTATTAACAAAGCCAGATTGATTTGACTTAGCAAAATTAGTTATTTTAATATATTTTCTCATTTACACTCCAATATTAATTAATTGGTTGTTTTGGTAAAGCAGCCAATATAGAATTCATCAATTCACTATTCATTGTTGGAATTTTACTCAGTGTGTTATAAAGTTCATCAAGAGTATATGAAGGTTTAAGAATGATTCTATTTGCATCAGAAACAGTTTCTGTCCAAACATTAGCCAGATTATCTACTTGAACAGGATTATCTACTTGAACAGGATTATTTGAATCAGTTACAACCACTTTCTCTGGATATCCTGCATTTGTCATTTCTCTAAGAATAATTTTTCTTAACAAATCAGTAATTGTTCCAAGTTCATTAGTTCGTTCTGGTTTGTTATAAAAATAACACATAAGATCATAACGAATACAAGCAATTATTGCTTTAGTTGTCATAGTATTTATTTCACAACCAGTTCTATCTGGTGAATATTCACTAAGTAGATCGTTAATTCTATCACTAATATCAACTTTGTCTGCGGCATCGGTTGCGATATCATCTATATCAATATAATCTTCTAGATTTATATGATCTCGCAATTCTCTTGCTACAGAATCATAAGAAAGATTGTCTATAACTTTGTCGCAAAGTTCACTCTCGTCAATATTATCAACAACATCTGTAGCCAAAGATGACATATCAAATTGTTGATAAACTTTTTCTGATAGTTCTTCATAATTTATTGGTGCTAACAATGCAATATCTTTAGTTGGAATTGATATTGTAACTTGTACTTTTTCTTCTTCTTGTATGTTTGTCATATAATTATTCCTTTTCTGTTTTTATTTATTGATAATATTTTTACAATTCTATATCTCTATACTGTTCTAACATACCCATTACATAACGATAAATGGGTGATTTTTCATCAACTTTTCTTTTTGCTCCGTCAAACCAATCTTGATAATGATAATATATATCCATAATTTCATTACTTAAATCGGTAATAACTTCAATAAAAGAAGAAGGGCCACCCCAAGAGAGATGTATTTTATATATTTTGCGAATATCTGTTCCTAATGGATATTCCCAAAGATCAGTATCCATAATATCATTGTTATTAATATATCTTAACAATTCTACATCATCTGGGTCTTCATCATCTAAATCGTCTTGTTCATTAAATGCTACAGTTAATAATGCTCTAATATGTTGTTCTGTAGATTTCATATTTTCATCAATGCGTTGTTCGCAATTTTCTTGTTTACTCATATATTCTCCTATTATTGTTTAGTATTTTTCGTAGGCAATTATCATTGATGATGGCCACTCTTTTTCAGTAATGAAATACCCAATTCTATTAACAAAGTGTAATCCAGAAATTATGTATGTTCCATCATCTCCATCTACCCAAGTCCAAACTTTTTTAATTGGGCATTGTTTGACATATTCAAACTCTGAACCATAAGTTTCAAAAATAATACTCTCTTCATTGTTAAAATCGGTAACATTATTTACTATGGGATTATACCAATTTTCCCAAACTTCAAATTCGTCACAAATTGTTGCCATATGTTCTCTTATTATTATTTTGTAATTTTATAAATCATAAATTTGATTTGCTAATTCATTTAAATCATCTGGTGAATTAACATATTGTATTTCTTTATCTATTAATGTAAATAATGATTCTATGTCTTCAGCAAACAATAAAAATGTTTTAAGTTTTGCCAAATATTCAATTTCTAAACAATCAGAATCAAACTTAAGAGGTTTTACTTTTGAAGATGAATTATCCAAATCTTTATTTGGTAACATAGGTTGTGCCCAACCATTACTTCTACCCATTGGATAACAAGTAGCATATCCATAAGATATTGCAATTTGATTTGCTTTCCACCAAAAAACTCTTTGAACAATTTCATTTATTGCATCTTCTTCTTCACATCCTTCATCAATTAACTTATATAGTTCTGAAGAAAGATGTGGAAAATACCATTTAACATTAACTGCTAAAGTTCCATCTTGACGAAGATATTTATCTACATCAATTGTATTTTCAGGTGTATTAAAATATTTTGCACTTAATAAGTTTATTTTAGTAGTCATTGTTTTTTCTTTCACAATTCTTCCCATATTCGTTTACAATGACAAACTTCATCTTTGTTATCAATAAGATAAAGAGAGATTACTTCTTTGTTTAATTTATTGTCATCGCTACCTAAATATGGATAAGTTAATTGAATAGCATATTTATGTTTTCTTGTTAAGATTAATGACTGAACAGGCCTATTGCTAATATCAAGAATATTAAACTCTGTTTTTAGATAGTCTTTAATTGAACCAATATAAACATATTTAAAATATTTATTTGGAACTGGTCTTGGTGTATATCCATCATTTTCTTTATCATTGGCAATTAACCACATTCTTTCTAAATGAATAATATATTCACCATCTTCTGTAGATTTAAATTTAGTTAAAATGTTCATAGTCTCTTTATTTCCCTTTGTTTTTATTTTCTTTTTCATCCATTATTATAAATTCATTTTCCCATATTGCAAAATCTAAATTCATCTCTAAATCTAGATTCCAATCAAATGGGATTACTTTTTCGTAATTATTTCTATCATTATCAGGAAACATATAATTAATTCCTTTCTCGATCACGAATAATTTTAAGAAATGTAGCATCTCTTTCTTTATATGTTAATTTAGACATAACTAAATTTGCTTGTTCTTCAGTTAAATAGAGATAATCTGTATACATTACTTTTTCTCTATCATAACTTCCACCTGTAAGTGGGTCAATTCTTATAGTCATTGTTTTCTCCCTCTTTAAGTAATTTACATATTTGTATTATTTTTCGCGTTGTTTTATTACTTTCATTATTTATTAATATATTACGCAATATCCAATTATAGTCTTTTGTTCTTTGAATTGGAATTTTTATTATACTTGCTAGTTTATCAAGTTCATTTAATAATAAATATCTTGTATAATTATCCATTACCTTACCTTAATGAAATTAATTTAGTAGCAATATTTTGTTGAACCATTACTTGTTGTTTATTGTAATTGTTTCGATATTTAACAATTAATGATTTAAGTTGATCAATGTTTTCTTTTGTAGGATTTTCTGTATAACCATCAACAACAACACTAATATCTGCTTCTAATAAAGAAACAACTAATGTAATTTGTTCATATTGAGGTAATAGTCTAAACAAATGTTGTTCTGCTAAATCAAATAATTTATTAGTGCGGCTTTTACGAAATGCTTTTATTCTTAACAAAGATTTCATAAACTCTATTTCTTCTGCTGTATTATATGTTTCAAGAGAAACATCAAATGATGTATGAATAATTTCTTTCTTAGAACGCAACAAGTTGTGTATATCTTTAAGATTTACTTTTTTACTTGTTCCATTTGATGGAATATAATTATCACAATCAACAATTACTTTATCAGATTTTAGCAATTTATGTTCAATATCTTTAAGATTAATTTTTTTCATAATTGTCCCTTTCTTATTGTAATAACTGAGATGGATGTATATGCGAACTGCTATTTATTACTTTTGCGCGTCTTTTTCTTTTTGGACCGAATACTCGTTTAGAATAATCAGAACCATCAGGATAAACTATTTTTATTCCTTGTTCTTGTAATTCTATTTGTCGCATAATAGACAATAGTTGTGCTGCGTCAAATTCATAATCTTTATCAGTAATTACACACATAATTGTTTCGTGAACAGTATGATAGTATTTAAATTTAACTACACTACCATAATTTATGTTGTTATCAACTATTTCTAGGTTAATGAGTTTATTTTCTTTATCAGAGAACTCATCTATATATTTTTTATTATCTGATATTAGAGACACTACAAAGCCCTTTCTCTTTGAGTTTATTATAATTTTTATTATATTATTTAATAGGCGCACTAAATAAAGTTAGAAATCGCCCATTTGATAAAGACTATCACACACGAATTGCTATGTCAAATTGAGATAAAAAAAATTTTTTGATAGGGGTCATTAATCGGGGCATTAATGGGACAACTGATTGAGCTATATTAAAAGCTTTAATATAGGCTATATTAAACCCGGCCGCATAGTATGATATTAAAGTTTTTAATAAAGGCTTTATTTGCGGGAACGGTTATGAACTTAATATAGTAAAAAGTTTAGTGTATGTTTGCAGCA
>Ga0194119_10013376_pt1 | contig 10223 bp, 7 predicted proteins | sample TA2MahC100mmetaG_FD_148620 | JGI IMG/M metagenome (GOLD analysis project Ga0194119, IMG submission 148620) | Freshwater microbial communities from Lake Tanganyika, Tanzania - TA2015018 Mahale Deep Cast 100m | ecosystem: Environmental > Aquatic > Freshwater > Lake | place: Tanzania: Lake... | reverse complement strand
GAACAGCAGCATGAAGGCCAACAGGAACCCCCAGAAATTGCCTCCCGCACCGTGCGTGGGCAGACAGGACAGCACCGTCAGAACCCCCGCGCTCATCAGGACGAAATTCCAGAGCGTGACCCGCGCACCGCCCAGTTGGTCGGCCAGCCAGCCGCCCACGGGCCGGACCAGCGCGCCGACCAGCGGTCCGAGGAAGGCGTAGCGGGTGGCGTCGACGGCGGGGAACTGGGTCTTGATCAGCAAGGGCAGGCCCGCCGAGTAGCCGATGAAAGAGCCGAAGGTGCCGGTGTAGAGCCAGGACATCAGCCAGTTGTGCTTGCGCTTGAAGATCACCATCTGGTCCTTGAAGGTGGCCCTGGCCGAGTCGATGTCGTTCATGCCGAACCAGGCGGCGATGGCGGTGACCACGATGAAGGGCGCCCAGATGAAGGCGGCGTTCTGCAGCCAGACCTGTTTTGTGACCCCACCCTGCAGCAGGGTTTGCGGTTCGCCGCCCAAGCCGCCGAACAGATCCGCCATGATGGCCAGCGGCACGACGAACTGTACCGTGCTGACGCCGAGATTGCCCAGCCCGGCATTGAGTCCAAGCGCCATACCTTTCTGCGACTGCGGGTAGAAGAAGCTGATGTTGGCCATGCTGGAGGCGAAATTGCCGCCGCCGAGGCCGCAGAGCAGCGAGAGGATCAGCATCACCAGATAGGGGGTCTCCGGGTTCTGCACCGCGAAACCGATCCACAGGGACGGCAACAGCAACGAAGCGGTCGCCAGCGTCGTCCAGCGCCGGCCGCCGAAGATCGGCACCATGAAGGAGTAGAAAATCCGCAGGGTCGCCCCGGACAGCCCCGGCATCGCCGCGAGCCAGAACAACTGGTTGGTGTCGTAGGGGAAGCCGGCGCCCGGCAGGTTGATCACCACAACGCTCCAGACCATCCAGACCGCAAACGACAGCAGCAGGGCGGGTATGGAAATCCACAGGTTGCGCCGGGCGATGCGCTTGCCGGTACGCTCCCAGAAATCCGAATTTTCCGGTTCCCATTCGGTCAACAGCCGGGGCGCCGGGTGGGGGAGTTCCGGTAGGTAGTGCGCGATGGTTGCCAAGCCATGCAGAATCTTGCGCTCGGTGTGCTGGATGGCGAAGTGCATCCAAAGTAGTGCGATCATGGCCACGACGAACAGCAACATGAAGCAACTGCTCCAGATGCCGATGACATCGTTCAGCATGCCGAAGGTCAGCGGCAGCAGGAAGCCGCCCAGGCCGCCGATCATGCCGACGACGCCTCCGACCGAACCGACGTTGTCCGGGTAATAGACGGCGATGTGCTTGTAGACCGCCGCCTTGCCCAGTGACATGAAGACGCCGAGCACGAAAATCAGCGCGACGAAGCCGGCCGGCCCGATCGCCAGAGTGAAGGTGATGGGCCCACGCGCGCCATGGACCAGATAGTCGGTAGGCGGGTAGGACAGGAGGAAGGTAATGGCCGCCGACACACCGAGAGTCCAATACATGATGGTCCGCGCGCCGATTCGGTCGGACAGCCAGCCGCCAAAGGCGCGGAACAGGCTGCCGGGGATGGAATACATCGCGCCCAGCATGCCGGCGGTCTGGATATCCATCGCGTAGGCGCCCACCAGATAGCGTGGCAGCCACAACGCCAGGGCGACGAAGCCGCCGAACACGAAGAAATAGTAGAGACAGAAACGCCAGACCTGAATGTCCTTCAGCGGCTGCAACTGATCGAGGAACGGGGTAGCGGCCCGACCCTGAGTTCGCCGGTCGCGCAGGACCGGGTCGTCCTCCGCCGCAAACCAGAACACAACGCCCATCACCGCGATGACGGCGGCCCAGATCAGGGCCACGGTCCGCCAGCCATAGGCGACGAGAATGAAGGGCGCGGTGAACTTGGTGAGCGCCGCGCCGACGTTGCCCACGCCGAAGATGCCCAGCGCGAAGCCTTGGCGCGCCGTGGAAAACCAGCGCGAGACATAGGCGATGCCCACCGCGAACGAGCCTCCGGCGACGCCGACGCCCAGAGCGGCGACCAGATAACCGGTGTAGGTGTCGGCAAAGGTCAGCAGGAACGTCGCCAACGCGGCCGAGAGCATCAGCGCGGAATAGAGAATCCGTCCCCCGTATTGGTCGGTCCAGACCCCCAGGGTCAGCCGGATCAGCGATCCGGTCAGGATGGGCGTACCGAGCAGCAGGCCAAATTCGGTTTCGTTGAGGCCCAGTTCCTTCTGGATTTGCACGCCGATGATGGAAAAGATCGTCCAGACCGCGAAGCAGATCGTGAAGGCGACGGTACTGAGGATCAGGGCGCGCTGTTGGCGGCTGGCGGCAATGATGGCTTCCATGACGAATCGTTCCAGTTATTACATTACAGTTTATGTGTATCGATAGGTTGACTGGATCAGCGGGGCGCGGCCACCGAACCCGGACTCACGGAGACGGGTCATCATGGGGGCGGGATGAAACCCGCTCGCTCGTGAGCAATTCTTACCGTGGGTGGAACCGCTTTTTCCTAGTTTTTAGGGTCACCGTCCCCGGCTTTAATCAGACCTAACGCACCTTTGCCGACATAATTAAACGCATGAGTGACCATCGGATAAAGTCCATCTTCGGCGGTGGTAAATTCCACAATTGCTCCTTGCGCCGGCGCTAAATCGACGGCTTGCGAACCATAATGGCCTTTATTTCCTGGAGTGAGCTCCATACCTTCTTTAATGACACGGTTAAAGATAGTGCCGACGATGTGAAATGAGTTGTCCTCATTCGGACCGGCATTCAGGACATACATCCTTACTTTTTTCCCAGTACCCACCTCGATCGGATGATCTTTATACTGATTGGCAAACCCATTAAACACCACATAATCGGGTTTATGCTCCGTGGCTTTATGTAGATCGGTGTTATGGCCTTGTTCACCCAGGTAAAACTCACTCTGGACAATCGCAAACTCGTGATCGACCTTCGGTAAACCTTCGGCGGGTTCCACGATCACCATGCCGTACATGCCGCTGGCGATGTGGTGCAGGGCGGGATTCGAGCCGCAGTGATACATCCATACCCCGGCATAATCGGCGCGCCATTCATACAGTTTGTTTTCGCCTGGGTTAATGCTGGTCATTTCATCATTCCAGGCCACTTGACTGGCATGAAAGTCCACTGAATGCTGCAATTGGTTGGTGGATGGATTTTCCAGATGTACCCGTACGGTATCGCCTACCCGTATATGCAACACTGGCCCCGGGACTTGACCGTTAAATGTCCACAGGTTTTGGGATATTCCTGGAGCGACGAAAGTTTGTTTTTCGTTTGCAGTCAGATAGATGTCATGAACTTTGCCTGCTTTCAGCGGCGGCGCTTTAGGGTCACTTACCGTATAGTTCGCAGCCGGTTTTGCTTGATTTTGTTTGGCGCTACCAACAGGCTTGGCGGATGGAGGATCTTCATTATTGACCACCACGATTCCCTTCATTCCCGCATCGCTATGGCCGGGCATCGAGCAGGCATAAGTCAAGCCGCCTTCAGGTATGTCCAGCATGACAGATTCGTTTTTTCCGGGCGCAACTGTTACGCGTGCGCCATTGGAAAAGACAATATCGTGTGGAATCGCTGACGTGTTGCTGACATTGACCCGATAACGGCCGGTATGAGCAACGTCAATCTTGGCGGGCGCATAGCTCATGTCCAGCATCTTTATGTTAATAATTTCAGGCGTTTTATTTTGCGTGTATGGGGCTATCTGACAGGCTGACAGAGCAGCAATAGCTAAGGTTGAAGCCAGGTTTTTTACAAGGTGAGAGTTGATGACCATATGCTTTATATTTTTATGGTTGATATTGGCTAACTCTAGAAAAGGACCGGACAGGGTTTAAACAGATGGGTGCGAGGATCAGTTCTATACAAGGCATTTGGCAAGAGTGGGGTGGCCATGTCCAGCCCAAGTTCATTCCCACTACCTTTCAGATAACGGGTGGTTGTGGTTTGATCCGTCCACTTCAGGCAAGACTGGAATGGGGCGGTTCGCTAGGAAATCGGGTTCCCGGTCAAGTGAGTGCCCTCTCTATGAACTGGATGATCGAACGGTGAAGGCATCGGCATGGATATCCGCGAGATTGGCCCCCGCCAGGTAGGCGCGCATCTGCGCCTGCTGAACCATCTCCGGGTGACCACAAAGAAATACCCGCCAGCCCTTGAGGTCCGCCTGTTCGGTCAGCGCCACGTCGTGGGCCCGACCCGCCGCATGCCCGGCGGGCGCGGCGGCGCCGGAGACGCAGGGGACATAATCGAACTGGGGATAGGCCGCGGCCAGGTCGCGCAGTTCTCCGGTCAGGTAAAGCCCGCGAGGGTCGCGGCTGCCATGAAACAGCCGGATGGATCCCGCATGACCCTGGCGCAGAGCATCGCGAACGATGCCGTAGAGCGGCGCCAGCCCGGAGCCGGTGCCGATCAGCAGCAGGGGCTGCTCGGGGCTGCCGGGGACATAAAAGCAGTCGCCGGCGGGGCCACGGACCGATAAGGTTGCCCCCACGGTCAGTTGCCCATGAATCCATCCGCTCATGCGCCCCTCGGGCAGACGGCGGACGTGGAGGTGAATGTGCGAATCATCCCCGGGCACGCTGGCGATGGAATAACTCCGCGCCACGACTGAATCCTTGAACAGGTTGAGGAACTGACCCGGTCGATAGTCCCAGGGGCCATGCACCTCCAGGGCGATCTGCATGATCTCGTCATTGAGCGGACGCAACGCTCGCACGGTCGCCGGTAGGGTATTGGCGTCCGCCGACGGCAGCGCCACCGTCAGGTCTTCGGTCGGATGACACACACAGGCCAGGAAGTAGTTCCGCAGGATCAGGGCGGGGCGTAAGTCCTTTTGCGCGGCTGACGGGGGCGCGCCTTCGACCGCGCGCATCAGGCAGGTCTGGCAAACGCCGGTGCGGCAGGCGTGGGGTACGGCCACGCCGTTGCCGAGGAGGCCGTCCAGCACCGACTGCTCGGGCGCCAGCTCAAAACGGTGCTGTTCATGGCGAATGGCGACCATGCCGTAGCTCTTTCGTGGTCGTCGACCTAGCGGCCGAGTACGTCCGTGCGGGTGCTCTCGGCGATGGCGATGACCTGGGCCACGAGTCCCTCGGCCACGCCCAGTTCACGGAGCGTGCCGCCCAAGTGATCCAGCACGATATCGAAATGCCGGTCGTTCAAGCCTAGCGCAACCAGCTTGGCGTGGCCTTTCCGCATATCCAGCCCCGTGTAATGGTGAGGACCGCCGAAGGCCATGGTCAGGAAGGCTTTCTGCTTGGCAGCTTGCTGCTTCATGTCGACGCCGAAGAAGAAGGTGTTGATGCGGGCGTCGGCAATGACCTTGCGATAGAAAATATCGACGGCGGCGTTCACGGCGGCTTCACCACCCAACTGTTCGAAGAGGGAAGCGTTCGGGGTGGCCTGGGTCTGGTCGGTCATCGGGTTCTCCTTAAAATTGAGGGATTCATGGGTGCATGAGGGGAACGGGCGATCGGCATGGCGTCATTCGAACCCCTTCCCAGCCATCACAGCAACAGTCATGCCGGATGGCGAATGAAACCACTCCCAAAATCTTGCCCCAGCCAAAAAAGCACTGTTATTCAAAAGGTTATATAAATGATCGAGGCGGTTGCGTGGCTTGTGCATGATCGGAAAATAGCCGCCGCCACCCTCCAACCATGTCATAATGACCGCGCCTCCAGTTGCCGGCCACGTCGCTCTAGCCGCGCACCCCACATTAACCCCTTGATTCACCATGATTATTCCACCCCCGAGCGGGGGCGATGTCCAAATGACAACCTCATTGTCACCATGACAGCGATCGCGGAACGTTATCGACCGCCGCCGTCCCGCGTGTTGGTCGAGTCCGCCATACGCGAGGCAGTGCTGAACCTGACGGCCGATCTGTCGATGAAGGATCGTCACCAGCGCTTCCTGGACATCTTCTCCCGCGTGACCGGCAACCAGGCTTGCGCGCTGCTGCGCTACCAGGATGGCCTGCTCACTCCCGTCGCCATCCGTGGGCTGTCTCCGGCGGTGCTTGGACGCACGTTCCGGCCAGAGGAGCATCCGCGTTTCGCCGCCATCACCGCATCGCGGGCGCCGGTGCGGTTTCCGGCGGACGACCCACGCCCCGACCCCTACGATGGGCTGCTGCTGGGCGATGACCGGGGCAAACTGCCCGTGCATGCCTGCCTCGGTTGTGGCCTGTTCAGCGAAAACACGCTGTTCGGGGTGCTGTCAGCCGACGCCCTGCAGCCCGGTTTGTTCGACGGCGTGGATGATTACGTCTTCCAGGTCTTCGCGGCGATCGCCACGGTAGCGCTGCGCCAAGCCAACTACATCAGCACGCTCGAGACCCTGGCGGAGCATCGCGGGCTGGTGGCCGCCGAACTGGTCAGCGAGGCCCTGGAACGCAGTCATCCGATCCTCGGCGATAGCGCCCCGATGCAGGCCCTGAACCGGGAGATCGAACTCGTGGCGCGGTCCGACCTCACCGTCCTGCTGATGGGAGAGACCGGCGTGGGCAAGGAGGTGCTGGCGCGCGTCATCCACTCGCGCTCCCCTCGCGCGGACCAGCCGCTGGTCTACGTGAATTGCGCGGCACTGCCGGAAGCGCTGGCGGAAAGCGAGCTGTTCGGTCATGTGCGGGGCGCCTTTACCGGCGCGGGCCAGGACCGCGCCGGCAAGTTCGAGCTGGCGGACCGGGGCACGCTGCTACTGGACGAGGTGGGCGAATTGCCCCTGGCTATCCAGGCCAAGCTGTTACGGACGGTGCAATTTGGTGAAATCCAGCGCATCGGTTCCGACCGTTTTCATCATGTCGATGTCCGCATCATCGCCGCCACCAACCGGCTGTTGCCGGTCGAGGTCCGGGAAGGACGGTTCCGGGCCGATCTCTACCATCGGCTCAGCGTCTACCCGCTGCAGGTCCCGGCCTTGCGCGAGCGCGAGGGTGACATTCCCGTGCTCGCCGGCCACTTCCTCGAACAGGCCCGGAAGCGCCTGGGTCTGGAGCGCCTCTCGCTGACACCCGCCGCGCTCCAGGTGCTACAGGACTACCCCTGGCCCGGCAATGTCAGGGAGCTCGAACATGTCATGCTGCGCGCCGCGCTGCGGGCCGCCGATCAACAGTCCGGGCTCGTGGCGATTGCGCCTGGGCATCTGGACGGGCTGGGCGCGGGGACAAGCGAGACACCCGTGGCTGAGCCGGAGCCGGTGGCCGTCCCCCTGGCGCAGGCGGTCGACGACTATCAGCGCCGTTTGATCGAAGCCACCCTGCGGCGGACGGCGGGCAATTGGGCGGAAACGGCCCGCCGTCTGGGCGTGGACCGGGGCAATCTGCATCGGCTGGCCCGGCGGCTGGGTTTGAAGTGATGGAAGCCAACCGCCAGAGAACGGGCCTTTCCAACGGAACCCGCCACGGTTCATGGATCGCCGGAAACGCCCGCCGCCGCGAGTGGTCCTCAACATCAACGCCGAGCAAGGCGGGCTTATGGATAAATGAGCGGATAAAGATGCATCAACTCCCTCTCCTCCTCCGGGGAGAGGGCTGGGGCGAGGGGATTTCACATGAACCTTTACCTGCTCATCCATAGTGTGGATAAGCGCAACGTATCCACCAAACCCGGCACACCGCGACTGAAGGATGGCGGCGCCAGGCGCTGTGAATGACGAGTCCGGGCGGATGGCCGTCCGTGGCCATCCGCCTCCCGGATCAACGGAGGAACAGTGACTTCCTGAGGGTGTTGGAGGCCAGGAGCACCGCCTCGGACAACTCGTCGGCAATCTCCATCTGCTTCAGCGTGTCTCGCAAGTGGTCGAAGATGACATCGAAGTGACGATCCTTGAAGCCGCGGTCGAAGAAATGATCGAAATTCTTGCGCAGGTCATGGATGTCCTCGCCTTCCGCGCCCTTCAGGGCCACGGTCAGGAAGGACTTGTGCTTGTCGCCCTGATCCGTCCGGCTCACGCCGAACAGAAAATAGTTGATGCGAGGATCGCTCAGCAACTTGTCGGTCAGGACCTCCACCGCGTTCTGGATGGCCTCGTCTCCGCCGATCTGCTCGCGCAGTGACGCCGCCACCGCCTCCGCGGATGTGCTGACTTCGGTCTGGGGCTCTTCCGCCGCCGGAGTCTCGGCATTCTCGGTGGCCTCCGCGGTTTCCGGGGTGTCCTCGACAGGGGCCGGGGTCTCGACCGTGATTTCGATGCCTTCACTCATGGGGTTCTCCTCTTTAATAGGTCATGTTCTGTTTATATCTGCGGCCCGGGCCAAGCGCGGATTGGCTCATGGTTCCGGCCAGGGGTCATTGTTCCAGAATTGAGGCCCCGGGACTAGGTCCGCGCCCGCGGCATCATCCGCCCCGGCCAGGCTGAATCCGGGCGATACGGCCGGCCTGCCACGCGGCCATGATTTTATGAGAACCGCACGGTGCATTGCCTGGAACCGTTGCCTGGTGTGGCGCAAGCGTGGGTCATGGTGACGGTATTGCCGGATGCCTTCCGCACGGGGCCGCATCCAGTATCGCCATTCGCCCTGACGGTATCGGAAACCCGACTTTGAAGCGGAAAGACGCGACTGGCGTTGCGTTCAAAAGCTCTTCCAGCGCGCTGTCAGACGCTTTTGACAGCCGTTGTCGCGCCGGTACAGAATTCGCCCACGACCGCTGAATCCGCCGCGTACCTGGAGTCCCGCCATGAGCCGTCCCGCCGAACGTCTTGCCACCTATGAAGATCTCCTCGACCTGCCCGATCATGTGATCGGCGAAATCCTCCACGGGCAGTTGATCACCCAGCCCCGACCCGCGCCGAAACACGCCCGCAGCGCCTCGATCCTGGGCGGAGCGCTGGTTTCGCCCTTTGATCAGGGACGCGGCGGTCCCGGCGGCTGGTGGATACTCTTCGAACCCGAGTTGCACCTCGGCCCGCACATCCTGGCGCCCGATCTGGCCGGCTGGCGGCGCGAGCGAATGCCCGTGTTTCCCGACACGGCCTGGTTCAGCGTCGCCCCCGACTGGGTCTGCGAAGTGCTCTCGCCCGGCACCGCCCGCACCGACCGGGTGATCAAGATGCCGATTTATGCCGAGCGGGGCGTCGCATGGCTGTGGCTGGTGGACCCCGATCAGCAGACCCTGGAGGTCTATCAGCGCCATGACGATCACTGGCTGATGCTGCACGCCTGGCAACAGGCGGACGAGGTCGCCGCCCCGCCCTTCGCCGAGCACCGCTTCGCGCTGAACGACCTCTGGCTGCCGACCGCGTGAACCCCGTCGTTTCCGGCGGCATCGGGCGGCGGCGCCGGAAGCCCCCCTTCTTGCTGGGGCGCGCAGGGGCCCTTCGGCGCTCCGTTCGGCTCCGCTCACGTCAGGACTCAGGACAGGCTTGTGGAGAAACGAGCAGGTAAAGATCAACTCCCTCTCCCTCCGGGAGGACTGGGGTGAGGGGATTTCAAATAAACCTTTATCTGCTCATCCATCCATATTCCGGCTTACGACAGAGATCATTCCCCAAACCCCGGTTGTAGCAACGATTTCAGCCAAGATGAGAATCGCTGAAGGAACAAGGATTCCGATTCCAGAGGCATTGAGTGCTTTGGCTGACCGATTGATATTACATGGTTCCAACCCTCACCCCTACCCCTCTCCCTCTTGGAGAGGGGGGAGGTGGGTCGGAATGATGGGTCGCCCCAACCCCGCGGGTCTGTCCATCCAGCCCACCGTTCGCTGAGCGGAGTCGAAGCGAACCGACCACCGGCTGGGGCGCCGTTGGCTTCGACTCCGCTCAGCCAACGGCGCCCGCGCCTGGCGGCATTGAACCAACGCCCGTGCTACCAACGTGATCAACCCATTGAACCCACCTCCGAGAGGGGAATAAAAACAATGTCTTGCAAGTTGCTTGGATACCTGGGCCCTGCGAGGGCGCGGGGCGGGCGAATCGAGTTAGCGGAAGTCGCCCGGGTAGCGCCCGCGATGCAGGTGCTCCAGCAGTAGCTCTGGCCGGTGCATCGGTTTGACCAGCAGCAGGCCGGCGACGAAGCCGCCCGCATGCGCCCAGAACGCGACGCCCCCGCCCGCCTCCTGCAAGGCCGGGATGCCGGAAGCGAGTTGGAGGATAAACCAGTAGCCCAGCATGCCGATGGCCGGTATGGCGACCGTCGTGGCGTAAAACCCGAGAAAAATGAAGGTCTGAATACGGGCTT
>Ga0194119_10013372_pt1 | contig 10226 bp, 7 predicted proteins | sample TA2MahC100mmetaG_FD_148620 | JGI IMG/M metagenome (GOLD analysis project Ga0194119, IMG submission 148620) | Freshwater microbial communities from Lake Tanganyika, Tanzania - TA2015018 Mahale Deep Cast 100m | ecosystem: Environmental > Aquatic > Freshwater > Lake | place: Tanzania: Lake... | reverse complement strand
CATCGCAGCGGTGAAGTACGCCGACCTCGGCGGCGAGGTCTCGCGCGACTACGTGTTCGACCTCGATCGCATGGTCGCCTTCGAGGGCGACACCGGCCCCTACCTGCAGTACGCGCACGCTCGCATCGCGAGCATGCTCGCGAAGGCCGGCGATGCTGCTGCGTGGACCGACGCGCCGATCGATCCCGCCGCGCCCGAGGAAAAGGCGCTGGGCTTCGCGATCCTTCGCTACCCCGCCGCCGTGCGCAGCGCCGCCGATCACTGCGCACCGAGCACGATCTGCGCCTACCTCTACGCGCTGGCGAACGCGTTCAACGCCTTCTACCAGGCGTGCCCAGTGCTCAAGTGCGACGACGCCCGGGTCCGCGCGAGCCGGCTGCGGCTTGCGCACCTCACGCGCCGCACGCTCGCCGACGGGCTCTCGCTCCTGGGGATCAGCGCGCCTTCGCGCATGTGACCCTGGCAACCCTCAGGTGCCGAAGCACCGATCGCCGGTGTGCACACATGGAAACTGACTGCTTTCAAGATCTCGATCGTGATCTTCCCCTCAGGCACGGCACAGCCGCGTCCAAGGTGCATGACCAGTAGCCGAGATCGAAACTGAATCAGTCATCGAGCCTGACGTTGTGTTCATGCGCCCCAAGCGTCGCATCAGCCACTGCGCCACCATGGACGCCCTGACTCCGTCGCTAGCGGGAAACCCGGGGCGGCGTACGTCAGCGCACGCTCGCTGGAAACGGCGGAAGCTGCCTAGAAGCGTTCGGAGCGTTCGCGCTGCATGAACCACTGGTAGCCGACTTCACTGCGGGAACACGGCATGGAGATCATCCGGCATGTGCGAGGAGACCACGAACTACGCCTTTCGATCATTCGAACTCATGTCTTCCGAGGGCCCATTCGTACGCTCGTCGAGTGATACACTCGCGACCGATGTCAGTAAACGCCTTGCCTGCGAAGCCTTCCACCGACGCTCCGTCTGGACCACGCACCATCTGGCTCCTGGTCCACGTGCCGAAATGCGCGGGAACAACGGTCGAGGAGCACCTCCGCAAGCACCTGCCGCCCGATCAGGTCCTCAAGCCCTCACGCCGGAAGGCGCCGGCGCGTTATCTCTCGCGCCCGTACTGGACGATGCCCGAGTCAAGGGATCTCACCAAGGCCCGGGTCGTGATCGGGCATCCCTTCGGTCGGTCGATCATCCGTCACTTTCCAGACTGCGAGATCCGTGAATGCGTGATGATTCGAGATCCATTGGGATTTCTCCTCTCGCACTACAACTACCGGATGAGCCGATATGCGAGGCAGGGCGTCAACCAGATCGGGTTCGAACTCTGGTACCGAACCCGACCTCTCAATCCAGTCACCCATTTCATTCTCAATCGCTACCTTGAGATGCCTCATACGAAGCTCTGGCAACTGAAGCCCCGCGATAGGATAAGGGTCCTCGACGACGCCCTCGAGAAGTTTGCGTTTGTCTCAAGTTACCGATCCTGTGATGGCTTCCTGCGAACGCTGAGCGAAGAACTCGGGATCGAGACAGAGTTCAAGGCTCGCAACGTGACGCCAACCAAGGTCGTGACGGAGGAGACCATTGCAGCTTCTCTCAAGCAGCAGATCCTTGAGGAGAATGCCGTCGATGCTCTCTTCTTCGAGAAGTATCGAGATCGGGGTTGGGTACGCGGCGCACCAGCCGCGGTGCCGTGCGTTCCCCAAGACGATCGGCTGCGCGCGATCCGACGCGACCTATCGAGGCCGCTGAACGTCGTGCGTGCGAGACTGCTTCGAGACTTCGGTGCCAAGGGCAGCGTGTAGCGATCCGTTTCTGACATCCGCCGAGGTCGTTGGGGCTCGATCATCAGCGACCCCAGATGGAGTCTGGTCGGCTGTCAGGGAGGCATTCGGAAGGTCAGCCGAGCCCTTCCCGATCAGCTTGTGCCGAATGTGTGTCCCCTCTGCGCGAGATGGTCAAGCAGCATGCGCCCAATCTCCGCCATCGGATCGCCTGGATAACCAAGTCCACGGTCCCAGAGCGTTCCCGCATTGAAGTCCTGTGCATGTTCGAGCGGCAGCATCGCCAGCCATCCCCTCTTGCAAGCGGTGTCGAGGTAGTCGCGATGCGCACTCGGCGGCTGCGCTTGTCTTGGTCGAAGGGTGATCACGGGACGGCCAGACGAGAGTGCCTCGTGGATCATGGAACCACTGTCCTCTCCCACGAAGACCGCATCGGCTCCGCCGAGGTATGCAGAGACGACCCGCCGACGATCGCCAGCATGAAACCAGCAGGCGTCGGCGATCGCCGAGCGCGGAAGCTCCTCCCGTAGCGCGGATTCAAGTCGCTTCGGAGTCCGTCGCGACGTCGTCACGAGCCACTCGCGACCGGTGGACTCGTGCCACATTCGCATCGCTTGGCCAAGCCGATGCCCGTCGAGGTCATCCCAGCGGTATCCACCTCCGTTGCCGCCAATCAACGCCACCAGCCGGCGGCGGCACGGGTCGAGCCCGCGATCGTCTGCAAACAGGCCCCAGGCGATGCCTTGCTCCTTCGGCCCGGCCGGGCCTGGCAGAAGCGGTACGCAGAGCGTTCCCTCGCGTTCAAGCGACGGGTCGTAGTGGACGAACGCGCTGACGGCATCGATGGGAAGGTGTCGACGGGAGCCGACGAAGACCGAGGGCGAACGGAGCGTCCGAGCAAGCGGAGCGGTGAACCAGAGGACGTTGCCGCCAGAACTGACGATGAGATCGGGACCCGAGTCATCATGCGGCTGGCTTGGGCAAGCGGCCACCGCAAGCCGGGTCGCGCATGGCCAGATGAACTGCAGGCACTTGCCGACGGGGGAGATCCATGGAGCCGCCGAGACCTCGGTCACGGCGACCGGTCGCGCCGTACCGATGGCCGCCACCATGCCTCGCGCGAGCGAACGATGGCCCGGCTTGCGGTCGAGGACACACCAGACATTGAGAGGCTTTGCACTCATCAGCAACTTACGAACCGCCTGCTGGCGACATTTTGCAACCTCGGACCGCGGGATGGTAGCGCCGGCACCATCCCGGTTGGCAGATGGCATGCCTGCTGGTTGTTCGATGGCTCGAACATCCGGGATCACAGTACGAGCGTGCTGCTGATCGAACGACGTCGGACGCTAGGCCTGCGGCCTGCGCGCGTAGTTTGCGGGCAGACTTGCTCCGAACAGCGTGAAGTGACCGCAGTCCCCCGTGAAGACAGGACGTAGCCGCGTCATGGCCCACGCTGTGCCTACGGACGAAGCTCACGAATTCAGGTGGGCTGCGCTGACCACGTTAGATCTGTGCGATGCGCTCATGAGCACAGTTGCTGTCGTTCCCGAGAATTCCAGCCTGAACGAGATCGAACCCTATGACGACAGTAACCTTGCAGTCCCCGGGATGGAGTTCTCAACCAACGCCGGAGGCGAGATTGAGCACGAGTAGGCTGTGAACGGACGGCGCTCGGCGAGGTGCTGAAGTGCACCGACAGGTTCAAGATGCCAGAACCCGTTGATCCTTGGCGATCTGACGGAGTCTCAACACACTGGCGGTGAACGGCGCAGTGCATCGAGATCAAGACCGAGATGTTTGAGGTGCTCAAGCGCCTCAGGTGAATTGTCGCTGGAATGGATGATGCGGCGTGCCTTGTCTGACCCATCGAACTCACGGCGCAAGTCGTCCTTAAGACGGATGTTCTCGTTGTCGACGCGCGGGTGCTTGCGGCGGGTGCGAGCTGAAGGCCGCCGCGGCGCATGATCCCAGCAGACAAACCAGTAGACAGGCTCCGCTCGACCTCCGGGGGCGTTCGGGTCAGACCAGTTGCTTCCTCGAACTCCATTCAACACACGCTCTCGGTTTGTATCGTCAACGGGCCCCTCTGCGAGTATCTCGAAGGTCTTGAGCAGACCTGCCCTCAATTGGGGTACAGCCTGGAGGCCCAACCCAAAATCACGCACGAAGAAGGTGGCAAGGCCGACTGCGGTAGGTCCTCCGTTGAAGTAGCGCTTCGCGAGGAACGGGTTGCGGTTGCTGTAGAAGCCGATCATGTCGAGGCTCGGCATGACACCCGCATCGCGCAGTTGGCGCTCCATGTCGTCGAACGTCTGGGCAACCGGCACACCCGCCAAACTCGCAAGCCGCTCAAGTTCCCGGTGGTAGTGAGGCTTCGTGAACGAGTCCTCGGACAGGCGAGGTGCCCCGGGCGGATTTGGCGGCACCTTGTCATGAAAGAGGAGGTGATAGCAGTATGCCAGGTAGCGCCATTGGGGCGAGGGCAGCCTGACCCCGTTCGCATCGACGACTGGATCCCGCAGCATCTCCCTTGACAGCTGGCCCGTGAAATACGGCACGTCTTTGAAAACATGGCCCTCCTGGCCATCCGCCGTGTACACGTCGAAGGAGCGCAGCCCGACTTCCCCACCAAAGCGCGACATGAACTGCTCAAGGCCGGTTGTGGAGACCAGAATGTCGAGATCTCCCTCGTTACGGCCTGCCGCGAGCGGCTCGACAGCTCCCAGATAAACGTAGTCGACACCCTCGAGCCGCTGGAGGAGCTCTAGGTGAGAGAGTCCTGCAGGACCATACTGCCTTGCCTGACCGCGAAGAGACACCCGGGCCTCAAGCACCAGATATCGGCGCGGGCCGTGCCTGCATGGGACGGCAACATGGCCGGCCACGCGCAGCATGCCACGACCTCCGTACTTCAGTAGCCCGAGCACCGCAAGCAAGCAGGACGGTCCGGCCGGAACCAGCACATACTCCAACCGCGCAAACTCCCGCTTCTCAAGCAGTGCGAGGATCGAGGTGCCATGGAGCAGGGCGAGATTGCAGTTGTTCTTCCGAACGTCTGGAATCCGCCGGTACGCCATTCGCACTTCAAGCGGATCCCGCACGGCCGTCAACGGGTTCCCCCGATCAAGCATCAAGACATCCTTTGCCCCATGTTCCCGCAGAGATGCAGCCCCTATGCGGCCACCTCCAAGCACGGACAGGACAAGACGACCCTTGAGCAGGTCCGCAAGCTGGCGCTCGACGCGCCAGCCGCCGGCGGTTACGCCAAGCTTGCCGCGCGAGCGTGCGGTGACTGTGGTGGGCACCGCTAGCGCGGGATTCATCGACAGCAGACGGAAGGCTGGCGGAACACCAACTGAAGAGATCGGCTCGACGCATAGCGCCTCGCTCTCCGGATGGAGAGAGACGAGATTCCGGCAGAAGCACTCCCAGCGCAGATAGGCCTCATCGAGGGCCGACTCCTGCAGATACCAGTCCGAGGTCGCCATCCGCGGCCTGCCCCACAGAAACGCCCGCATCCTCCGAAGCGGCCCGCGCAGCCATCGGGTGCTCCAACGGCTCCCGCGTGATTTGCCCGCTTGAAGCCGCTGCAGACGATCCGCGTACTGCTCGCGCAGCTGGGCCGGGTTCGGTCGGACGAGAACCGTAACCATGGGTCCGGCCTCGGCGAGCAGTCGGAGAGCCGGATCATCCTCGTAGTCGGATACTCCATGCCGGTGGATGAAGACGATGTCGTAGTGAGCGAGAACGCCACCCTTCCGCAGAGTGCCCGCAAAAGCATCGCTCGGGAGATCCCCCTTCATGACGTCGTTCGCCTCGACCACCTCCCACTCAGACGAAGCTTCAGGAAGCCGCGCGCGGATCTCCGGCGAGAGCGTTCCATCTCGAAGCTGGCGGATCAGCGTACTCTTACCGCTTCCGGCAGGACCGGCAATCAAGAGGATTCGGGTTGGCATGAGTGGCTTCTCGCTTCATTCCGCCCCAGCAACAATACGCTTATGGGTGCAAGGCAAGCACAGCCTCGCAGTGGACATGGCATACGGGAGTCTAGGTCCTTGTGGGCTCATCAGGTTCGCTTCGGGTCATCAGACTCCCCGTGAAAAACAAGTGAGCGTCACGGAGAGGTATGTCCAGTTCGACTGTCTGCAAGATCCCGAGTTTCCATGTTGACGAGTCGATACGACTAGGCATTGGAACACCGTTTCTGGAGAAATCCGATTCGATGATGCCGATAGACTTGAACTTCTGCGAGCCGAGCTGCGGGGCAACTCCTTGCGCCACAGCCTACAATCCGGCGATGTGCGGCCAGGCATCCACGCGATCGATCCGAGCGAGGTGTCCAACGGGGTCCGAAGGTGAGATCTGTGAATGGAGATCCGATGGATCCGACCGATCAGCACGAGCTGACGAGCGAGTGTGGACACGATGGTGTCGATCATGAACTGCTCCCTGGTGCTTTCTTGCGCTGAACGCTGCGCATCGAGCACCCGCCAAACCAATCTTCGGCGGCATAGGCCTGCCGAGCCATGGCCCACGGAGCCTGCCATCCTGCCCATCACTCACGGATCTACTCGATGAAGGTCATCCAGCTGCTTCCCGAGCTCAACTCCGGCGGCGTCGAGCGGGGAACGCTTGACGTCTCGAACCATCTTGGCCGTCTTGGGCACGAATCGGTGGTACTGTCGAACGGCGGACGGATGGTCGAGCTCGTTCATGCGGGCGGGGGCCGTTCGATCCAACTGCCCATCCACCTGAAGAGGCCGAGCGCGCTGCTGCTGATTCCTCAGCTGCGCCGCATCTTCAGAGACGAGCGGCCGGACCTCGTTCATGCCCGCTCGCGTCTGCCCGCCTGGCTGACCTGGCTTGCCTGGAGCGGGCTTGACAGGCGCACGAGGCCGCGGTTCCTGACCACGTTCCATGGCTTCTACTCGGTGAATGCCTACTCGCGGATCATGACCCGAGGCGAGCGCGTGATTGCCGTCTCAGAGTCGATTCGCGACTTCATGATGCGGCGCTTCAGGCTACCGTCCGAGCGGATCGTCGTGATCCACCGTGGCGTCGACCCAGAGCAGTTCCGTCGCGGCTACTCGCCTTCCTCCGACTGGCTGGCGAAGTGGCGCGCCGAGCACCCGTACCTCGAAGGGGAGCACCTGCTGCTGCTGCCGGGACGGCTCACGCGCATGAAGGGGCAAGAGGATCTCGTAGACCTCATCGCCAGCCTTCGGAGGCGCGGCATTCCCGCCCATGGCATGATGGTGGGTGAGATCGTGGAGGCCAAGCGGCGCTTTGTCGACGAGCTCAAGCAGCGCGCGCGCGACCGGGGCGTCGGCGAGTTCATCCACCTCACCGGCCATCGAGCGGATGTCCGAGACATCATGAGCGTCTCTCGGATCGTCCTCTCGCTTTCGCGCGATCCCGAGGCCTTCGGACGGGTCAGTCTCGAGGCGCTCTGCCTTGGAAGGCCGGTGATCGCCACCGATCATGGTGGTGTCGCAGAGCAGATGCGCCTGATCGAGCCGCGAGGGCTCGTGCCATGCGGATCGCCGGAGGAGCTTCTGCGCCGGACGATCGAGTTCCTCGAGAGCCCGCCCTCGCCCGGCCCGATTCCAGCCCAATTCACGCTCTCGCACATGCTCGACTCGACCATGGGGGTCTATGACTCACTCATGCGGGCTGGTCGCTGAGTGCACTCAGGAGTCGGGGGCGAGGATCGTCCAGCCGGGTGCGAGCCACCGGCTCGGAGGAGTCCCGAGGGTCACGAGCGCGAGGTCGAGATGAATCCGTCCGTCACGAAGGCACTGTGCCTCAAGGTCTGCGAAGCGTTCGACGCGGTCAAGGCAGTTGGCCTGATACCTGTCGAATCGGTAGACGTCGAACCGTTCGATCAAGCCTTCGATGAACAGCTCAGGCTGTTCTCCCGCAGCCGCGGTGAGTTCGGAATCAAACTCGATCATTCCCACGGCTAGGGCCGCGGCATCGAGTGCACCCTTGAAGCCGCGCAGCGCACGGCACTCGAAGCCCTCGATGTCCATCTTGTAGACGATGGTCCTGTCCCTCGCCTCGCACACCTGGACAAGCTCGTCAAGGCGGACCGAGCGACGCTCGATGCGGCGGATGCCATCTGCAGATCCCCGTGGAGCCGTCGCTGACGAACTCCCGCTCCAGCGTGTGTCGAGGTAGAACGGGACCTGATCGGCGGATTCATCGGAGACGAGAACGGTATGTACGACAATGCGCTCGCGATCCGGGTGCTCGTCGCGACTGTGCTCGAGATACGGTGCAAGCATCGGACTGGCCTCGACGCCGACGATGCGAGTGCCCAACGGATACCCAGTGCCAAAGAGGCACTCTCCGAAGTTCACGCCCACGTCCAGCGCAATGTCTGGCTGCAGATGGGCCACAAAGGAGCGCCAGAACCTGAGCGGCGGTGAAACGCGCCGACGGAGCGGATCGTAGATGAACTTCTTCCGAGCCCTGACGTCGGTTGGATCGATGTGGATCCAGTTTGCGCATCCAGGCAGACGCACACGGCTGGGCGAGGTGGTGCCGTAACGCAGAACGACACGCGGCAGCAGCCACCCTGCACGGAAGAGGCTCTCGAGGCGTGCACCCAGCCGCATGCTGGAGAGAGTACAGCCTAGTTTGTGGTTCGCTTGCGGCCCAGTCGCCCATGGGAGCAGACGCCTTGGGTGGCAGTGCGACGGGATCGCCGTTCATCAACTTGGCACCTTCCATTTTCCGCATCAATGCAGGTCGAGTGACAGCCGTCTGACATGGAAATGCTAGATTGCGCCGCAGGAAGGTCGCAGCCGTGTCCATCAAATCGGAGCACTTGGGGACATGATCATCGCGTGGCGAATCAGGGACGGGAAGCCTGGTCATGAAAAGCAATCGCTTGGCCTGCTTCTGGCAATGCAGCGGCATGTCAATCTCCGTGTGGTCGACCTCGATGCACCAACGCGGCTCTCGGCCCTTGCTGGTTTGGTGCTGCGAACATCAGTGTTCGGGACCCAACTACCCAAGCCTGACCTCATCGTCGGGGCAGGGAGTGCTACCCATCTCGGCATTCTTGCTGCCGGACGCATCACGGGAGCGCGGACGGTCGTGCTCATGCGGCCGAGTCTCCCGCTGAGCCTGTTCGATCTTGCGATCATTCCTGCGCATGACGAGCCGCCCGCATCGAGCCGCGTGCTGGTCACCGAGGGGGCGCTCACGTCCGTGCCTCCTCCGAACTCGAAGGACCCATCGAGGGGCATCGTGCTGCTTGGCGGGCCGTCGAGCCACTACCGCTGGGACGACGCCCGCGTCGCGAAGCAGGTCAGGAACCACATTTGCCTCCATCCCCGGGTTCGCTGGATCGTCACTGGATCGCGCCGCACGCCGGCTCGCACGCTCTCCATGCTCGATGGCTGCGCCGAGTCCATCCATGAGGCGGGAAGCACTGCACCCGGGTGGGTTGAGACCGAACTGCTGCGCAGTGGCTCTGCATGCGTCACACCGGACAGCGTCTCGATGGTGTACGAGGCCCTGACTGCTGGCTGCCTCGTCAGCGTGGTAGGTCTTGAACCTTCCAGAAACTCGCGCGTCGTGCGAGGTCTCGCACGGCTCCTGTCTGACGGCAGGGTTGTGGCCTCGGGTTCGTGCATGGACGCGCAGAAGCCTTTCGTCATCGACGAGAGCGGACGCTGTGCTAGGGAGATCATCGACCGTTGGTTTGCCGACCGGTAGTCGGATCGACAATCACGATCTGACTCAATGGAACACTGACCGTGCGCTGTGCCGTCGCCCTCCAGGGGAAGACTGCCCTTGGTGGTACCGAGGGTTGCCGATCAATGGGGCCACGCGTCCAGACGCAACAGCAGCGCGGCCGCGGCGGGATTGTCAGGCCCCTCGCAACAGACTGATGAGGCCGCGCCGCTCAGGTGCCGAAGCACCGATCGCCGGCATCGCCCAATCCTGGGCAGATGAAGAAGCGCTCGTTGAGGCAGCGGTCGAGCGCTGCCGCGTAGACGCGCACGTCCGGATGCGCGGCCTGCATCGCGGCGAGTCCCTCGGGCACGACTACCAGACAGACCACGCTGATGTCGCGCGCGCCGGTGCGCTTGACCTCGTCGACCGCACGCGCCGCACTACCGCCGGTGGCGAGCATCGGATCCACCACGAGCACGGGGCCATCCTGCACGTCGGGCGGAAGCCGCAGGTAGTACCCCTCCGGCTGCGCGGTCCGCTCGTTGCGGCGGATGCCGATGTGGCCCACGCGCGCCTCGGTGAAGAGCGCGAGGATGCCGTCGGTCATGCCCAGGCCCGCGCGCAGCACGGGCACGAGCGTGGGCGCGCAGCGCAGCCGCCGCGCGAGCATGCGCTCCATCGGCGTGTGGATCTCGACCGGCTCGGTCTCGAAGCGGCGGCTCACTTCATAGGTCATGAGCCCG
>Ga0194119_10013369_pt1 | contig 10228 bp, 9 predicted proteins | sample TA2MahC100mmetaG_FD_148620 | JGI IMG/M metagenome (GOLD analysis project Ga0194119, IMG submission 148620) | Freshwater microbial communities from Lake Tanganyika, Tanzania - TA2015018 Mahale Deep Cast 100m | ecosystem: Environmental > Aquatic > Freshwater > Lake | place: Tanzania: Lake... | reverse complement strand
TCATTGCTAAAGCAGTAAGTGATGTGCAGCAGAGATTGGCAGATAAAGGTCGAGTTTTGCTCCGCGCTTCTGGAACTGAGGCTCTAATTAGAGTGATGATTGAGGCCCAAGATCTATCTCTTGCTCAGGAATTAGCCTCAGAACTGGCAACGCTAGTAAAATCAGAGCTCTCACTTTAAGGGAGCAAATTTAAATGTGCGGAATCATCGGTTATACCGGAGCCTCACCTGCCCTTTCAATGGTGATTGATTCGCTTCGAAAGTTGGAATACCGGGGCTATGACTCCGCTGGAATTGCTCTTACTGGCAAAGCAGGTGAGAAGTTAATTGTGGCTAAGCGCGCAGGAAAGTTAAGTAATTTGGAGAGTGCGCTAACTTCAGATCATGCTGATTCTCTAAGTGGAATTGGCCATACTCGCTGGGCAACTCATGGTGGACCAACAGATGAAAATGCCCATCCGCATATCTCTAGTGATGGGAAAGTAGCTGTTATTCATAATGGAATTATTGAAAATTACTTAGAACTAAAAGCAGAGCTAGAAAAGCGTGGCCATAAGTTCGCATCTCAAACCGATACTGAATCAGTTGCTCATCTCTTAAGTGATGAATTTAATTTGAGTAAAGATTTAGCCGATGCGATGCGCAAGGTTTGCAAGCGACTTCGTGGCTCTTTTACTCTCCTTGCTATCTCATCGGATAGCCCTGAGGTAATAGTTGGTGCAAGGCGTAATTCACCGTTAGTTGTGGGTCTTGGCAAAGGCGAGAACTTTCTAGCATCTGATGTCTCGGCATTTATCGCTCACACCAAGAGCGCTTTAGAGTTGGGGCAAGATCAAGTAGTGCAGGTAAGTCCTGACTCAGTTCTAGTAACAGATTTAGATGGCAAGCAAGTTAGCGCTAAGCCTTTTGAGATTACCTGGGATGCACAGGCAGCAGAGCGCGGGGGATATACCCACTTTATGCTCAAGGAGATCTTCGAGCAGCCGAAAGCAATATCTGAAACACTACTTGGAAGATTTAGCGATGACTCGAAAGTGATTTGTAGCGAGCTTTCAAGCCTTAATCTAGATATTGACCGAATTTTGATTTTAGCTTGCGGCACTGCATATCACGCAGGATTAATCGGAAAATATGCCATAGAGCAATGGTCAAAAATTGCTGTTGATGTTGAACTAGCCTCTGAGTTTAGATATCGAAAGCCTTTTTTAACTCCAAAAACTTTGGTAATTACGATCTCTCAATCTGGGGAGACTATGGATACTTTGATGGCTGCTCGCCATGCTAAAGATCTTGGAGCGGCAACTCTCTCTATCTGTAACACGATGGGTTCATCAATTGCTAGAGAATCTGATGCAGTCTTTTATACCCATGCCGGCCCTGAGATTGCAGTGGCATCAACTAAAGCGCTACTAACACAGATTGTGGCGCTTAAAGTTATCGCTCTTTATTTAGCTCAGAACAATAAGAGTTTAACTGGCGCGCAGATTGCAGCGATCATTTCTGAGTTACTTGCCTTGCCAAATAAAGTTGAGGAGATTTTAGAAACAGTTGAGCCACTTCGCGAGATGACCAGAGGCTTTAAAGATGCAACTTCAGTTCTCTTTCTTGGAAGAAATGTGGGATATCCAGCCGCGCTAGAAGGCGCTCTTAAACTAAAAGAGCTTGCTTATATGCATGCTGAAGGCTTTGCCGGCGGGGAGCTAAAGCATGGACCTATTGCACTCATTGAAGAAGGAACACCGGTAATTGCAATTCTGCCTTCTGCTTCATCTCCGATAGCAGAGAAGATGCTTAGCAACATTCAAGAAGTTAGAGCGCGCGGGGCTAATGTGATTGCTATTGCAGATTCTTCGATCTCGCTAGATGTTAAGAATATTATTAGAATTCCAAGCTGTGAAGAATTATTACAATCAATACTTGCAATTGTTCCCTTACAGGTATTTGCCTATGAAATGGCTGTTGCCAGGGGAAATGATGTTGATCAGCCAAGAAATCTAGCTAAATCGGTGACAGTGGAATGAGTGGCCCAAGCAGCCTCTTTGATGATGTTGTAGATCAAAGAATTGAGATTCGTCGCCGGGAGATGAATATTGCCCTTACTTGGTGCGCAGTATTACTCCTTGGCTTTGCTTTAGTAACTCTTGATGTCATCAATAAGGGCCTGCTCTATAGATTTGATCAATTTGTAGCAGATCTAAGTCGCCCTAAGCTCTCTGGATTTACTAACTTTTTAGTGCTTCGTATCGATGACTTAGGTCTTAGATGGATTACCGCGTTGATTTTGCTCATTACAGCAGGGTTAATTAGCAGAAGGTTTAAGTCCTTTAGACCTTTAAATTTAGCCTTTCTATCTTTAGTGTTTTTAAATATCTTTGTAGGCGCTTCTAAGATTTTCTTCGGAAGATGTAAAGCAAAAGAAGATTTTGATCTCTGTATGTTTAGTGATGGTATGGCATATCCCAGTGGCCATATTTCAAATGCCCTAGTAACTTGGGGGCTCTTTGCCTACATAATCTTTCGTTATACCCATCGAGCTCCATTTGAGGGTTTAAAGCTCTATTGGTTGGTAGCTGTTATCACTATTGCAGTAGGAGCTGTTTCGCTAATCCGTAATACCCATTGGTTTACCGATCTTCTCGGCGGAATGTTTTTAGGTGGAGCTATATTGGTTTTAGTAGTTGCCATTGATCGCTTTATTCCCTCGACCCGTCAGCCCTCATAGGTATATAAGAAGAAGTAGCGATTAACTATGGAAAATCGGGCAGAAGTACTTATAGATCTTGGAGCCATTAAAGAAAACATCAAATACTTAATGGCTAAAAGTGGTAAACCAGCTCTGGCTGTAGTGAAAGCAGATGGTTATGGCCACGGCCTTCTTCCAGTAGCAAAGAGCGCGCTTAGCGCTGGCGCTAGCTGGCTTGGGGTTGCACTACTTGAGGAGGCAAGAGCTTTAAGGCAAGGCGGAATAAGCGCGCCAATTATTGCTTGGTTAACCCCGATCACAGATGATTTCAAATCTGCCATGAATGAGGATATAGATATTGCAATTGCATCTCTTGCTCACCTTGAGGCAATTACTAGCGCTTCCAAATCTTTAGGAAAGTGCGCCAGGGTTCATCTAGAAGTTGATACTGGAATGTCTCGTGGCGGGGCGCTTGGTGAGTGGAGTGAATTAGTGCGCAGCGCCAAGGCATATCAAGACTCTGGGCTAATCAAAGTTATTGGTATTTGGTCGCACTTTGCAAGAGCTGATGAAGCAGGTCATGAATTTAACAAAAAGCAATTAGAAAACTTTAAGAGCGCAGTTGCAGAAGCAAAGAGCGTGGGTATTACTCCGCAGGTAATTCACTTGAGTAACTCTGCCGCTGCAATAAATGATGCTGATTCACATTTTGATTTACTTCGTTTAGGTATTGCAATCTATGGACTTTCACCAGATTTTTCACATATGGGAAGTTCTGAAAAACTAAATTTAAAACCTGCAATGAGTATCCGTGCCAGAATTCATTTAGTCAAAGATGTCCCAGCAGGCTCTCAGGTTGGTTATGGAGGAAGTGCTATAACAAAAGTTGATACCAAACTTGGAGTTATTGCAATGGGTTATTCGGATGGAATTCCGAGAAATGCAAATAGTGAGGCTGGAGTACTGGTAGGTAATAAACGAGCACCAATTATTGGTCGAGTATCAATGGATCAATTTGTGGTTGATTTAGGCAGAGATAGCTCGGCAAAGGCTGGAGATTGGGCATACATTATTGGAAGTAATCCTTCTGATAGTTATACTTCGGCAAGTTCTTACACCGCCGATTCGTGGGCTAGCGCGAGCGCAACGATCAATTATGAGATCGTTACGCGAATAGCAGCTAGAGTAAAGCGGATCTATCAAGGCTAAAGGAGGGCGCATGACAGAAGGCGTTGTGCTCTCTGTTAATGATCTCTCAGTAAATTTTGGCGGCCTTAAAGCTCTAAATGGCGTCAACTTTGAATTAAGAAGGGGCGAAGTCTTGGGACTTATTGGCCCTAATGGCGCTGGAAAAACTACCGTCTTTAATGCGCTCTGCGGGATTGTCACTCCAGATTCAGGCTCTCTTTCTTTAAATGGTAAAGAAATTAAATGGCCAAAGCCTCATAAATTAGCGAAGTTAAAAATTGCTAGAACTTTGCAAGGTGTTGGACTCTTTCCAGATTTAACTGTCTATGACAATGTGATGATTGGTGCTAATAAATTTTCTGAAACAGGTCTACTTCGCGCAGCCTTTGGAACAAACCATAAAGATGAAAAGCGCTTAAAGGAGCGGGCGCAAGCAGCTCTTGAACGAGTTTATGTTGGCGCAGTTGCGGATAGAAGAGCAGACACTCTTGCCTATCCTGATACTAAGCGAGTTTCTATTGCTAGAGCATTGGTAGCAGAGCCAGAAATATTATTACTTGATGAACCTGCTGGAGGGCTAGGGCCTCAAGATATTGAATGGCTCAATAGCCTTATTAATAATCTTAAGTCTCGCACCTCAATAATTATCGTTGAGCATCACATGGATGTTGTTATGTCAGTCTGTGATCGAATCTATGTTTTGAACTTTGGCGAAATAATTGCATCTGGAACTCCAGCAGAGGTTAGAGATAATGAAGCAGTTATCCAGGCATATCTTGGAACTAAATCAAAGGCCAAGTCATGAGTGGATTAGTAGTTAATAGACTTAGCGTCTCCCATGGGGCAATTGAGGCGCTTCGTGCAGTTTCTTTTAGCGTTGAGGTTGGTCAACTTGCAGCAATTATTGGTTCAAATGGAGCAGGAAAGACAACATTGCTTCGCGCCCTCTCTGGTCTAAATACTCAAACTTCAGGAAGTGCGCAGTGGAATGAGCGAGAAATCCTTGGGGCAAGGCCTGATGCGCTAGTAAGAAGAGGTATTAGCCATGTCTCTGAAGGTAAATCTGTAATTGCAGAGCTAAGCGTTAAAGAGAATTTGATCTTGGGTGGAATCTGGAGAAACAAAAAGAGTGATACCAGCGCAGCTATTGCTGAGGTAGTTGAGCTCTTTCCAGTTCTGGGACAGAGAATGAATCAGAGCGCCGACTCTCTCTCAGGCGGCGAGCGACAGATGCTCGCTATTGGTAGAGCGCTAGTTTCAAGACCAAAATTATTACTACTAGATGAACCATCACTTGGACTTGCACCACTTGTTATTGAACAAATTTTTGCAACTATTGATCAACTTCGAAGAAAACTCGGGCTAACTGTTGTTCTAGTGGAGCAGAATGCAATGAGCGCATTGGAGATTGCTGATATCGGAATCATCATTAATCTTGGCGAAGTTGTTGCCTCCGGCAAAGCCAACGAGCTAATTGATGATCCCGCCCTACGAGCTGCTTACTTGGGGTACTGATGCAAAAAGTAATTGAGACTCTATTAATCGGGCTATCAACAGGATCTATCTATGCTCTTATGTCATTAGCACTCGTATTGGTCTGGAGATCAACTCGGGTCGTTAATTTTGCGCAAGCAGGACAAGCAATGCTTTCTACCTATATTGGCTTCGAGATTGCATCTAGATCTGAGATTTTCTGGTTAGGACTCGTCTTTGCAATTGCAGCAGGAGCGCTAGTTGGCGCAGGCGTTGATTACTTCTTTATGCGCGTGCTCTTCAAACATGCAACCTCTGGACCCGCAGCAGTTGTAGCACCCGTCATTGCAACTCTAGGTTTACTTGGACTTATCAGAAGTATTGTCGGGCTAACTTGGGGTGGAGAATTTAAATCTATTGAAGCTCCAGCTTCAACCGATGGCTTTAGCGTTGGAGATGGCACAATTCCATTTTCAAATCTCGATGTTTTAATCATTGCTACAGTTTCAATAATTCTCATTGCTCTTGCCTATATCTTCCAGCGAACCAACTTAGGTCTTGCCCTTAGAGCCTCGGCTTATGCTCCTGAAATTGCTCAATTAGCGGGCATTAGAACAGCACGGACTAGAACTATTGGATGGTCAATTGCGGGAGCAGTGGGCGGAGTTGCTGGCATGTTAGTAACTTCAAATAACTTCCTCTCTCCTTATTCGTTAGATCTTTTGCTTGTCTTTGGATTTATTGCAGCTGTTATCGGCGGACTTGAAAGCATGGTCGGCTCTGTCATTGGAGCTCTTGTGCTTGGAATTGGCCTTACATTTATTTTGAACTATGTCGGAACTTCTCTAGTCTTTATTGGTGGATTTAGCGTTTTGATTTTAGTTCTGCTGATTAAGCCAGATGGAATCATGGCGAAAGGCAAGGCCCGCCGTGCGTAAGAAAATAGCTATCTTTGTTCTCATTGGTTGGGTATTGCTGATTATTGGTGATCGCGTTGATGAGCTTCGCGTCTATCAAGGAGCTCAGATGGCGATGTACACCATCGCACTTGCTTCAATTGTTTTGCTAACTGGTTATTCAGGTCAAGTTTCGCTAGGTAATGGTGCGATGATGGCTGTTGGTGGTTATGGCGCAGCTCTTACCCTAAATAATTTAGGCACTCCAATCTGGTTTGCATTCTTAATGGCAATTGTTACTGCATCGCTATTTGGTGCACTTCTTGGTGCAGCAGCTGCAAGAGTTTCAGGGCCTTATTTAGCAGGAACAACTCTTGCACTAGCTGTTGGTCTTCCAGCCATTGCAAATCAATTTGCTTTCCTGGGGGGAGAGCCAGGGCTTTTATTTGATGTCGGCTTTCCACCAGAGAGATTCGGTGATGAATTCACGCAATATAAATGGTTCTTCTGGATTGCTTGCTTTATCGCTTTAATTGCAATATTTGTTACTTCAAATATTCTTTCATCGCGCTTCGGTCGCACCTGGCGAGCAATTCGTGGAAATTCTCTAGCTGCAGAGCTCTGCGGAGTTCATTCAGCTCGCATGAAGGTTTTAGCTTTCACAGTCAGCTCTGGCCTTGCAGGTCTTGCCGGGGCAGTTCTGGCAATGACTATTAGCCTTGTCGCCCCCGGGGCATATGGCCTGGCCCTCTCCTTTGCCCTGGTGACCGGGGCAGTTCTTGCTGGAATCTCAAGCCTTCCTGGGGTAGTCCTGGGAGCCTTTATTCTCGTGGTCATTCCTGAGATATCTGTGGCCCTTGCCGACAGGCTGGGTGATGCCGATAAACTAAATAACTATCTACCAGGTCTAATTGTGAGCGTATTGCTGATTCTCTCAGTGATATTCACTCCAAATGGGCCTGGTGAGAACCTGCGTAAGCATCGCCATAAGAAGCCTGCGCATTAACTGATTACCGCTAGGTAACCAGTAGATTAATAGCACCTAGCCAAACCCTCGATGGAAGGAAAACAATGATCAGAAAGACTCGTATAAAGCGAACCTGGCTCGCTGCTGCGGTGATTGCCTCTGGCTCTCTCCTAGCAACAGCGCTTCCAGCAAACGCAGAGACGGGCGTTAGCGCAAGTGAGATCAAACTTGGTATCACTCTGCCTCTAACTGGAGCAGCATCGCCAGGCTATAACAAGATTGGTAATGCAATTAATGCTTACTTCAAGTACGTAAATGACAATGGCGGCGTCTATGGACGAAAAGTCACTCTCATTCAGAAAAATGATGAGTATTCACCACAGTTGTCGATTGCTAAGACAAACGAACTAATTTTGCGAGATAAAGTTTTCGCACTAGTTGGCCCACTTGGAACTGCAAACTTCACTGCAACTCACAAATCAGTTGGCCTTGCTAAGCGCGGAGTCCCAAGCCTCTTCCTAAACACTGGCTTTAGTGGATTTTCAAATAAGAAGAGCTATCCATCCTCTTTCATGATTCTTCCTTCCTACGCTATGGAAGCAAAGATCATCGCCCAATTCCTCAAAGATAACCATGCTGGAAAGAAACTCGGCATTGTTTATCAGAACGATGAATTCGGTATTGATGGTCTAGGGGCTTTTAGAGCAGCTGGAACTAAGTTTGATGTATCAATTCCTTACACCTCAGGCACCCAGAGCGCAGCAACCGCACAGACCTGGGTCTCCCAGCTTGCAGCCGGCGGAGCTCAAGTAGTGGTCTTCTTTGGCGTAACTTCAGCAACTGCTCCACTTCTTGCTGTAGCTGCTGCTGCTAAGTACGCACCACAGTGGATTCTTGGATCAGTTGGTTCAGATCCATTAACACTGCGCGCACTTGGCGTTCCAGTAGCAGTACTAAATGGCGCACAGACTCCAGCTGGTAATCCATCACCAAATGACACTAGCGATGAGTATGTAAAGCAGTTCCAAGAGATCAATACCAAGTACAACACTGGTACTGCATTTGATGACTATGTATTGCAGGGTATGAATATCGGTCTCATGACCGTTCAAGCTCTAAGAGCTGCAGGAAAGAACTTAACCCGCAAGGGTCTAGTTCGTGCGATGGAGACAAAGGGCTCAACCTTTGCATCTGTTGCTTACTCTCCTCTTGGTTTCTCAAGAACAAGCAATGTTGGCCATACCGGCTACTACATGGCAGTAATGGATGCCAATGGAGATAGAAAGCCATTCGGTGGAAAAGTAACGCTTTACACCACTGACAGTGGCTCCGGTCCAGTTGTGGTCTCTACCTTCAAACGTCCGGCAATGCCAGCGAAAGGATTACCAAGTAACTCATGAGAACCTTTAAATTCAAGCGTTCCTTAACGCTCGTAGCAGTTTCATCACTGCTCTCAATCACCGTTGTATCAATTCCAACGGCAGCGCAGGCAAACCCGGTCTGTACTACAGCAAGCGGTGTAACAACTTGCCTTGGTGCAACATCAGATACTGCGCCTTACATGCTTATGACTCCAGCAAACTTCAATGGAACCGTTTATCTATATTCACATGGATATCGTCCAAACGTTCCAGTCCCTGCCGGAATTCCTGGCTATGGTGGCTACACAGTTACTAATACTCCAGAGCCAGCACCTGGTGGAAATGCCCAAATTATTGGCGCACTTCTTGCTAAGGGATATGCGGTTATGGGATCTGGCTTTGCCCGTCAAGGCTGGAATGCAGATTCAGCAATTAAGACCAATGTTGAGTTAATTGGTGTTTTTAAGAAGCAATATCCAAAGACAACAAAGGTTGTTGCTTGGGGTAATTCACTTGGAGGCTTTATTACTCAGGCACTTGCTGAAAAGTATCCAGATCTAATTAGCGCAGCAGCGCCACTTTGTATGGCAAGTGATCTAACGCCACTTATGACAATGGCTGGAGATGCACTTTGGGGAATCAAGACTTTCTTTGATCCAACCATCAAAGGTGGAGGCTATAGCGCAGGAACAGCTGGTTATGCCGAAGCAATGGGAGATCTAGTAAAGGTCTTTACTGTTATCGGTGCAATGCAAGCTGCAATTGCTGCAAACCCAACTGCGCCAGCATGGCCAGCGACATCAAAGGTTCCAGATGCACTCAAAGCTGTTCCATCAAGAAGTGCTCTAGTTCTTATCGCTTTGATGTCTGGTGTTCCAATGCAATCGGCACATTTTGATTCAACTTCAGCGCCAGCAGGCCTTCCAGCCTCAAACGCTCTCTCATTCCAGTTAGCTATCAATCCAGCTCTTGCTGCTCTAGAAAACCTTGCAAATGCTGCAGCTCTTGCAGTACTTGCAACTCATGATGTTGAGCAACAAGCAGGTGGAGCAATCTTTGATAACACTGCAACTGATTACTCTGCGCGTGTTGCTGCTGAACAATTTATCTGGAGCTCAGCTCTCTCTGGCAATGCTGGAGTAGGCGCTCTGCTTGGATATCTTGCAGCGGTACCAAGAGTTAAGGGAAATCCTGCAGCTATTGCAAAGTTGGCTACGCTAACTACACATAGTGGCAAAGTTGAAGTCCCAACAATTCTCTTCACCGGAACTGCTGATCCAGTAACAACACCTGGAAACCAGCAAGCGGTGATTGATAAATATGCTGCATATTCTGCAGAGAAGTGGGCAGCTGCAAAGAAGGAAGGAACCCGTAAGAAACCAGCTAATAATCAGTTGGCCCTATGGAACCTCCCACCAGAGAAGTACACCAAGTTCACTGCTACAGGTTCACCAGATACAACGCCTGCCGCAGCAACGGGAACTAACCACTGTAACTTCACCGTTTCTCAGTACTTAGCAATTGCAGATCTTCTTGCATATGCTGCTGATAACGGTAAGAACATGTCAGGTGGCGCGCTCTATACCAAGATCCGTAAGGCAGGAAATATGACTTACGATCGTGGTTATGAAGCTCCTAGATTGAAGTATTACGGAGGATAA
>Ga0194119_10013364_pt1 | contig 10233 bp, 11 predicted proteins | sample TA2MahC100mmetaG_FD_148620 | JGI IMG/M metagenome (GOLD analysis project Ga0194119, IMG submission 148620) | Freshwater microbial communities from Lake Tanganyika, Tanzania - TA2015018 Mahale Deep Cast 100m | ecosystem: Environmental > Aquatic > Freshwater > Lake | place: Tanzania: Lake... | reverse complement strand
AAAGCGCCGGTTCCGGCTGTTGACCATAAAAATCCCAGACACAAAGGCAGTCGTGACCTCCTTCTGGAAATGGGGCCTAAAAAATTCATTCAGTATATCCTCAAAGAGAAAAAACTGCTGTTAACGGACACGACTTTCCGCGATGCGCATCAGTCACTGTTGGCCACCCGGATGAGAACTATAGACATGCTGAAAATAATCGAAGTCTATTCCAGAAACCATGCTGATTTCTTTTCGCTTGAGATGTGGGGCGGGGCAACCTTTGACACCACCATGAGATTTCTCATGGAATGTCCCTGGGAACGACTGCGCTCTATGCGCAGTCTTGCGCCCAATATACTCTTCCAGATGCTGCTCAGGGCCTCCAATGGCGTTGGTTATACCAATTACCCCGACAATGTCGTCAAGGCGTTTATTAAACAGGCGGCAGAAAGCGGTATAGATATATTCCGTGTCTTTGACTCTCTGAACTGGGTTACCAACATGAAAGTGGCGATGGATGCCGTTCTGGAAACCAATGCCCTGTGCGAAGCTGCTATATGCTATACCGGAGATATTTTGGATCCGAAACGGACAAAGTATACGCTGGACTATTACATAAAAATGGCAAAGGAACTGGAACGCCACGGCGCTCATATTCTGGCGATCAAGGATATGGCCGGTCTTTTGAAGCCCTATGCCGCCTATCAATTGGTGAGCGCCTTGAAGTCAGAGTTGAAGATCCCTGTACATCTTCACACCCACGACACATCAGGCGGCCAGATTGCCACTCTCGTCAAGGCAGCGGAAGCTGGTGTGGATATCGTGGATGCCGCCCTGAGTCCCCTTTCAGGACTAACATCTCAACCCAATCTCAATACTCTCGTGGAAATGATGCGATTCCACGAACGCGATACGGGTATGGACTTCAAAGCCCTTGGGTTGCTCTCCGATTACTGGGAAGTAGTCCGGGAGTATTACGCGCCATTTGAGTCCATTCAAAAGTCGAGCACTGCCGAGGTGTACCATCACGAAATTCCCGGCGGGCAGTTTACCAACCTCTTCCAGCAGGCGCATTCTATGGGGCTGGCGCACCGATGGCATGAGATCACTGACGTTTATGCGGACGTCAACCATCTCTTCGGAGATATTGTGAAGGTTACTCCCTCTTCAAAGGTTGTCGGGGACCTGACGCTCTTTCTGGTGACAAATAACATCAAGGCTCAGGATATCGTTCACAGCGACAGGAACATTTCCTTCCCTACCTCTGTCATAGAGTTCTTCGAAGGCCGTCTTGGCCAGCCAACCGGAGGTTTCCCTAAAGACGTCCAGGATAAACTATTGCGAGGGGCGACTGCTTCCACTGAAAGACCGGGCGCTAACCTTCCGCCTGTGGACCTTGACAAAATCAAATTAACAGTTGAGGAACGAATCTCCAGACCTATCACCAATGAAGAACTTATGTCCTACCTGATGTATCCCGATGTATTCATCAAGTACGCTGAGCACAGAAAGAAATACGATGACGTCTCTGTCATTCCCACGGATGTATTCTTCTATGGCCTGCCCATGAACGAAGAAGTCACCATTGACATCGAAGAAGGTAAGACTTTAATTTTCAAACTGGTCGCCATAAGCCCGCCAAACGACGAAGGAAACTGTACCGTCTTCTTCGAGCTGAACGGCCAGCCGCGTGAAATAGTTATTGCCAATCGCAAGGTTGCCGCCACCATAATCAAGCGTCCTCAGGCAGAAGAAGGAAACATCAAACACGTCGGCGCGCCCATGCCGGGCATGATTGTTAATGTAAAAGTGGCAGCCGGTGATAAAGTGGCCCAAAATGCTCCGCTTTTAATCATGGAGGCAATGAAGATGGAGGCAACCATTTATGCCGAACACGACGGTGAAATCGGCCAGGTTCTGGTTAAGACAAGAGACTGTGTTGAAGTGAGAGACCTGCTGATCGTTTACAAGTAATCAGGGAATGAAAGGACATCACAAAATAGTGTATAGGGGAATTTCGATCATTTGGGTTAGTTTCGATATTCGGACTTGGGACTTTACCTGTTTTACTGCTAAATATTCTATTTTGGCTGCGGCTACGCCGCTCTATGGTTGTCTTCAGCGAACGGGGTTTCCGGCGGGTTCTGGTTTGCAACCTGAACCCATGAGTTTATTTGGACTTCGTCGTGAGCGCTCAGTCGAACGATAATAGACTCTACCTGGCTGAGTGCGGATACGCCCAGGCAGGTGAAAACGATGACGAACTCAATCGTATAAAAAGTGGGGTTCAAGTTATAAACTTGAACCCGCATAGGGCGTCTTACCAAGAGGCAGGCCGAAGAAACAAAAGCACAAACAAATAGCGCCTGTCCTCAATTCTTTCTGAATAAAAGATTTTACCTGCTAACCGTTCAAAATCAGCCGACTCACTTTTTACGGTCAGATGGATTGCCTTTTGGTAGGTTGGGTGAAGCGGAGCGCACCCAACAAATCATGGAAATGATGGGTGCGCTTTTCTTAACCCATCCTACTTGACTTATTTCCGAAGTACTTGGATAGAAATGATAATAGATCATTTAGAACCAACTGTTATTCTCATTTCAACTTTTTCTTCACCACCAACAAGTTCTGCAAAATATTTATTCCTTTTTTTTAGTTCTTCCATACTTTTACGGAGAGATTCTTCTAATTTTATCAAAATGCTTATTTACTTTGCTCTAGTAGCCGTCTTTGATATACTCTACCAAATAGATTTGGTGGAGGATAACGGCATTGGACAAGGAATTTCCCCGCAACATTGTTGAGTTTATGGACAAGTTTTCTACAGAAGAAGCTTGCCGAACCTATATTCTGAGGGTTCGATGGCCTGTGAATTTCGTCTGTCCGGCGTGTGGAGGGGGAAAAGGTTGGAATACAGCACGGGGAACGGTTTACTGTAGTTTGTGTCATCGACAAACTTCTCCAACAGCAGGAACGATATTGCACAATTCTCGTGTCCCATTGAAGAAATGGTTTCTTGCTATGTGGTTGGTTTGTACACAGAAAACCGGCTTCAGTGCGAGCAATCTCCAGCGGGAACTCGGACTCGGAAGTTACAAGACTGCGTGGCTCATGCTTCAGAAGTTGCATCAGGCAATGGTTCGGATCGGACGTGAGAGGTTGAGTGGAATCATAGAAGTTGATGAAACTTACATTGGTGGTAATGAAGAAGATGTAAGAGGTCGTAAACTTGTGGGAAAGTCTCTTGTCGCGATTGCTGTTGAGGTTAATGGACAAAACCTCGGAAGGGTTCGTTTGCGTCATATACCCGATGCTTCTGGTATGAGTCTCGTAAATTTTATTACAGATTATGTAGAGAAAGGTAGTATTGTCCATACTGATGGCTGGAAAGGCTACAGCGAGTTGGGAAATAGAGAATTTCAGCATCAAGTTACCCATACCGCCGGAGACGAAAAGCTGGCTGTAAATATTTTTCCACATGTTCATCTGATTGCATCGTTGTTAAAACGTTGGCTTGGCGCAACTCATCAAGGAAGGGTTGGACAAAAACATCTACAACAATATCTTGATGAATTCACCTTTCGATTTAATCGGAGAAAGTCAAGGTACGTAGGGAAAATATTCTACCGTCTTGTAGAACAACTTGTGCTTCATCAGACCTTGACATATAGGGGAATTATTAGTAGGCCAACGGCCAACTAGATTTAAGTAAATAAGCATTTTTTATCAATTTTATCTTCATTCTACAATTCTCAGCATACTATCTCGTAAAATATATAGATGTCAAACCAAAATCAGCATAATTACTTGAATACGTGAAGATGTTTTCGATATAATTGCAAAGTTTTAAATATAGAGATTTCAGCGTTGGTTGAGTTAACCCGATAAAATCACACTACCAAAAAGGTAAATTTAGGTTGGGTTTGTCAGCGAATTTTCATACGAATCAAATGCCGATTAAAAACAACCCCCTCACCCCCTTTATTAAGGGGGACTTTGTACCCCCCCTCAGGGGGATTCCTCAAGTTGAGTAGGGTGGATTAAGCGAAGCGAATCCGCCGATCCGGTCGTTTGAAAGAAGAAGGTGGATTCGGCGTAAAAGGCAACGCCTTAATCCACCCTACACCACTTACTTGGCAATTGACGTTGCAATATTGGGGCTGCTGGGATTAACGTCAATCGTTCTGGTTTTTGGGATGATAACCAAATCCATATCTTCCATCGGTATCGCTCCAAGCAAAACCTGGTCGCCCATTACTAACGCCCCTGCAAAACCAACCCGGTTTTTGAAACGAATCTCAATTGGACCGACGTAAGAAACAAGTTTTCGGCTGCCGTCTGCCAAAGTTACTTCTTTCTTATCAATTTCATCCAACTCAAGCTGGATTTTAATGTGATCAGGAATACAAAGATGCACCGCGCCTGAATCGGCCAGCGCATCAGACTCGATAGGATTTAGTTCTGGTTTTCTCGGGTTTTTCAAGGAAACTTTTGCATTTGCAATACCCATTTCTATCCCTCCTACAGTTATTTTATTTCATTCCACATCTTTTAGCATACTATACTTATGGCAGAGCGCATGTCAAGCCAAAATCGGCATAATTACGTTGAATACTCAAAGACGTTTTCGATATAATGGGACTAAAATTTTGCCACAAAGTCGCAAAGGCACGAAGTAATACTTAGTGTCTGTGGGCCTTTATGGCATGTCTGAATTGCGTACGTATAATTTTGGTTTCGAACAGTGAATAAACATTTAAATCTATTCTTTCTGGCAACGGAGAATTTGTTACGTCACAGGACAAAGACGATTGTCGTCTGCCTTTGCATTATAGCCATCCTCTCACCATTTATTACCGCCATTGCCATTTCGGAAGGCATAAGGGCACAATCCCTCACCTCTGTTAAAGCAGGCGCAGACCTCTATCTGACCTTTGACGAATTCGGCAGGAATGCAGCCATTCCCCTAAAATATCTGGATGAGATTAAAAAGATTTTTGGGGTAACAAAGGCAATACCGCGCATCATCGGACGGGCTTTTGTGCAAAATAAACTGGCAGTCATTGTTGGCGTCAATAAAGAAGACCTGCCGGAGTCCATCTCCTGTATTTCAGGCAAAATATTTGAAAATCCAAATGAGGTTGTTGTGGGACATGAACTGGCAGGGCATTTCCACTTAAACACCGGCGACCAGTTCAGCATGCGTGGACAACAGCGCAAGACCTTTACCGTTGTGGGATTTTTTTCCTCAGCATCCAGCATCTGGGGGTCTTCGATGATACTCATGTCCTTCAAGGATGCCGGGGAACTTTTTGGGAAGCAGGATGTTGCTACAGACATACAAATTCACAGCCTGCCGGGACACAATTCTGAGATTGCTACGGATTTGTATGATATCCTCCAGAACGAGCCTTACAGGTTGCAGGACAAACATACGGTAGAGCTGTACTTTAAAAAGGGGTTTATGCTCAAGGAAGGTATTTTTAGCGCATTATATCTCGTAGCCTTGTCCCTGGGCGTGCCTGCAATCCTGGTAGCCTCCGGTTTCGGATTATCCGAGCGGAAAAAGGAAATCGGTATCATGAAGGCTACGGGATGGAATACCCTGGAGGTTTTAGAAGTGATTTCCTTTGAGCAATTACTCATCAGTTTGCTGGGCGCTACCATTGCTATACTATTATCCATTCTATGGGTCAAGGGGTTTAATGGCATATTCATTGCCCAATTCTTTGTTGCAGAGATAACGATGTTACCGAAATTCACCCTGCCTGCAAGGTTTCTTCCTTTACCCTGCATGCTGAGCTTTTTCTTTGCCTTTCTATTAACCATGGTCGGCAGTATTTATTCTTCGTGGAGGGCATCAACCGAGTCGCCGGTTGTATCGATGAAATAAGGAATCTGCTTAATAAAACCACCCCTCAATCCCCTCCTTGCGAAGGAGGGGACTGGGGTGGTTATAAAATTTAATAGTATCCTCCAAGAATCCCCTTAACCCTCTCCCACAAGGGGCGAGGGAACTTTTCCTCCATTGATGGGAGGGATCAAGGGAGGGTGATACATTCTTTGTGTACCAAGGGTTTATGAGAGTTTCGTTTGATATTGTGTAACTATGAAATCAATTATAAGAACAGAAGGACTTTGTAAATCGTACCACTGTCATACTCGACATGAAGTGTGTGCCATACAGGACATCAGCTTACATATTCCAAAGAATAGCTGTGTGGTATTGCACGGGCCGTCTGGCTCAGGGAAAACCACCCTGCTGAATATTCTCGGCACCCTGGACAGACCCACAAACGGCAAGGTATTCATGAACGGCGAAGATATTACCTTATTTTCGGATATCGCACTTTCAAGATTACGGCGTGAAAAGATCGGTTTTATCTTTCAGGACTTTCATCTTATCCCAAGGCTCACGAGTTGGGAAAATGTGTCTTATCCCCTCATTCCGGTAGGTATCAGTCCCAAAAAACGTTTCGAAAGGGCTAAAATACTTTTAGAAAAAATGGAACTCGGCGACAGGTTGGACCATAGCCCGGAAGAACTCAGCGGCGGGCAGCAGCAGCGGGTAGCGATTGCGCGGGCGCTGGTAAATAATCCTGAAATTATCATTGCAGACGAACCCACTTCCAATATTGATGATGAAACCAGTGAGCGTGTGCTGGAACGTTTAAAAGAGCTAAAGTCCAGAGGTACAACCATACTCGTTGCAACCCATGATATCCATTTCGAAAAGATTGCCGATGTGGTTTACAAAATGAAAAACGGCAGGATTGATTAGATATTAGACAGGATGACAGGATTAACCAGATATATATCCAAACAATAAAACGTGTAAAATCCTAAATCAGAATATCGAAATCCGAAACAATTTCTGATATCAAATGAAACATCCATAACCCACGCGGGTTCAAGTTTGCAACTTGAACCTGAAGGTTTATGTGCATATAGACGCTATGGCTGTTCAATCGGGTATCGCACCATAGGGTTCAGGTTGCAAACCTGAACCCGCCAGAGCAGATATCATCGTTAATGATACAATTGTTTTAGAATTACCTTGTTTATCCTGTCATTCTGTCAAAAGTTAAAATATTACCATGATTGTTAATATCTATACCCTTATCATGTTGTTTGTAGCCATATTTTCTCTTTCTCTGGGTGGTTTTTTGTTTTTATTAACGATAAAAACCCTCCTTAGTTTTAAAACAACGGTACCATTAGAGGACAAGAGTAAGTTCGAGCGGAAGGGGTATCTGGTTTTTTTATTGGCGTGTGTAACACTTTCTGTACGGATGATTGTATGGCCCTGGTTCTACTTCATGCTCCAGAGCTTTGTATCTGAGGTGCCAGGTGCAATGTGCATGTTTGGGGTTACGCAGATTCTCCCGTCCACAGTCACCTTTTTACAAATCATCAAACCTATCTCTTTCTTTATCATGGGCGGCTGGCTGCTGTGTTATTACGTTGATAAATCCACCCCCACAGCGCCACTTGCCAGGAAGAACCTGCTCTTTCTCCTCATCGTCTGCGGCGTGCTCTTAGCCGATGGCATTGCGGATATGTATTACGTAATCCGTATGAAACCGCTCATGACCGTCTCCTGCTGTGCCACCTTTTTTGACGTGCCTTTACGGCCTTCGGCTATGATCCCACAAGCTATCTTTGGAAGAAATTTTCAGAAGATTTTATTCATTCTGTATTATCTATCAAATATAATTCTCATCATTCTGTTACTTACGGGTATTTCCAGAAAATGGGAATCGTTAACACCAAAATACAGAATGATTATCCTTTACAGTCAGTATGCAATTGGAATTATTAATATTCCCGTAGTAATATATACGATTATTGAAAATATCGCCCCGAAGCTCATGCAGCTTCCCTATCACCACTGTATCTACTGCTTTATGGGAAACGGCATGGTGCCTGACGCCCCCATTATGCTTGGTTTATTTGTCATCGGCACCTTTGCGATTGGGTGGATGGGTATTCTCAGGCTTCTATGCAAAAATGGAGAGGCACGGCTTATAACAGAGCGGCTTTTGTTAAAAGGAAACAATGTCTCTGCCTTCTGTTTTCTTGCTTCTATCATTATGGTAACGATACATTTAATTTTAATATGACAAAGAAATTTTGGATAGGTCTCATTATTATTTTAATCGTTGCACTGATGGGGGTATATTACCAAAAATTCCTGAAAAATCCGCATTGTGCCTATGATGGCTCTCCAGTCACCCCAATTTATGAAGTTGATATCGTCCTTAAGGAGAAGTCGACGAAAAAATTTTGCTCCATCTATTGTGCAACTCAATGGTTCAAAAACAACGTCACATTGATAGATCACGTGATCGTCACCGATGAAATCAGGGGTAATAAGATAGACTCGTACATGGCCTATTTTGTGGAAAGTGAGCTGATCACAAACGAAACCAATGATAACCGCATCCACGTCTTCCAGCAGCGTCAGGATGCCCTCACCCATGCGGAGAAATTTCACGGCACGATGACTGACGACCCGTTTAGTCTTGATGAATAATTTGACAGGATGAACAAGATTTACATGATTAAACTAAAACGGGTTTACGAAAAGCCGGCAAAAGAGGATGGCCTCAGGATACTGGTCGAACGGTTGTGGCCACGCGGCATTACAAAGGAACGTGCATCTGTTGCTTTGTGGCTTAAGGAGGTAGCGCCAAGCACTGAACTGAGGAAATGGTTCGGCCATGATCCTGCGAAATGGGAACAGTTCTGCAAACGGTACATGACCGAACTCAAGCAACACAACGATGCGGTCTATCTCTTGAAGCAGAAAAGTAAAGAGGGCGTAGTTACCCTTGTGTATGCAGCCAGGGATGAGAAACACAACAGCGCCATTACCCTGAAGGAATTATTAGAACAAACTTAGATTTTATACCACCTCCAACTGTCCCCCGCTGGCGGGGGCGCAGGGGGTGGAGTAGAATTCCACATCCCTCTGCTGCCATTCAGTCTTTTGTCCGGCTTACTCGTCCTCGATTGAACCGAAATATTTGGCATGTTCAGATTTCGTTGCGCAAGTTCAAGTATACAGTACAGTTCAAACTTCTGGTTCAATCTGAAATATTGATCCAGCCAAAACACTATCTTACGTTTATTTGACTTCAGATTCCTGCTCTTTCAGCAATTTATATTCAATACTATCCACAAGGGCGTGCCAGCTCGCGTCAATCAGGTTTTCAGACACGCCGACGGTATTCCAGACCCCTTTCTTGTCCTGCGACTCAATAATCACCCGCACCTTGGCCGCCGTCCCTTTTCGTGGATTAATTACACGCACCTTATAATCTACGAGTTTCATATCTTTTAATGAGGGATAGAACCGTTCTAAAGCCTTGCGCAATGCGGAATCTAGGGCATTTACCGGACCTGCCCCCTCGCTTGCTGAGAGTTCCTGAACGCCATCCACCTTTACCTTAACGGTCGCCTCCGTAACTGGCAATCCATTTTCTCGTTTCTCAACGATTACCCGAAACCCTTCGAGGTCAAAAAAACTCTTGTATCTACCGATCTTCTTCCTTGCCAGCAATTCAAAGGACGCCTCGGCTGACTCAAACTGATACCCTTCGTTTTCCAGATTTTGAACCTCTTCCAGGATAGCCCTCATGAGATTACTATCATGGGTTAGGTTAAATTTCTCAATCTTTGCCAGAATCGTAGAACTGCCCGAAAGTTCGGAGATCAATATCTTTCTTTCGTTTCCCACCGATTCAGGTGGAATGTGTTCGTATGTCTCCCTCTTTTTCTGAACAGCATTAACGTGTAATCCCCCTTTGTGGGCAAAGGCGCTGGTTCCGACGAATGGCTGATTAGGGCGCAAAAGGAGATTTGCCACCTCGTAAACATACCGGGATACCTCGGTCAATTTCTGAAGACCTCCGTCCCCCAGACAATGATACCCCTTCTTCAAAACCAGATTGGGAATAATGGAACACAGGTCTGCGTTCCCGCAGCGCTCCCCGACCCCATTGATCGTCCCCTGTACCTGCCTGACGCCGCTGTCGACAGCGGCAAGCGTATTAGCTACGGCAAGGTCACCGTCGTTATGAACGTGTATACTCAATAATGCACCCTTCATTTTTTCCCTGACATCGCTGACGATCCCGGCTATTTCGGTAGGCAGGCTGCCTCCATTGGTATCGCACAACACAATTGCATCTGCACCTGATGACCGCGCTGCCTGAATCACCCTCAATGCGTATTCACTGTTTTTCT
>Ga0194119_10013349_pt1 | contig 10242 bp, 7 predicted proteins | sample TA2MahC100mmetaG_FD_148620 | JGI IMG/M metagenome (GOLD analysis project Ga0194119, IMG submission 148620) | Freshwater microbial communities from Lake Tanganyika, Tanzania - TA2015018 Mahale Deep Cast 100m | ecosystem: Environmental > Aquatic > Freshwater > Lake | place: Tanzania: Lake... | reverse complement strand
TGGTGGAGGGAGCCGGTTCCTGGCCTACAAGGAAGAGGACAAGGCGCTGGAGGCGCTGAACCTGGCGCTCGACAGCGGTATTGGGTATATCGATACAGCACAGGCTTACGGCAACGGAGTGAGCGAGCAGCGCATCGGCAAAGTGATGGCCAAGCGTCGCAAAGAAGCGTTCCTCGTCACCAAGATTCAGGAACGCGATCCGGATAAGGCTATGGCCCGGTTGGAGCAGAGCTACCGGAACTTGCAGACGGATCGCATCGACCTCGTGCATATTCATTCGCTGACGACGGCGGACGATCTGGCCGTGGTGGAGAAGAAAGGCGGCGTGCTGGAGCGTCTGTTAAAGATGCGCGATGGAAAAAGCCTGCGGTTTGTGGGCGTGACAAGCCACACGGATCCGGACGTGCTGAAGACCGCCTTGGAGCGGCACGATTTCGATTGCACGCAGATGGCGCTGAACGCGGCGCTGGTGGGCATGCGCAATGGCCAGGGCGGTATGGTGATCAATCAGGAGCTGAAGCCGAGTTTTGAAACGGTTGCGCTGCCGGTGGCCTTGCGGAAGAAGATGGGTGTGCTGGCGATGAAGGTCTACGCGGCCGACGGATTGGTGGGGCAGGCGCCGATGTCGAAGCTGCTCTACTACGCGATGTCGATGCCGGTTTCGGCGTGCGTGGTGGGAATGCCCAAGCTCGAGTTCATTCGCGAAAACGTATCGATGGCGCAAGGGTTCCGGCCGATGCCGGATCAGGAACGGCGGCAGCTTTCCGACGCGCTCTCGAGCAAGAACAAAGTGGCGCTCGACCGGTATTTCCGCGATCACGTGGACGCGTAAGAACGCAACGTAATAGACTGGCTAGTGGTCACTATGCTATCCCGTCTGATCCCGATCATTGCGAGCCTTGCCATGCCGCTGGCCGCGCAATTTTCCTCCGCCGTGCAGGGGACCCTCTTCGATCCCTCCTCGGCGGCCGTGCCCAACGCGAAAGTCACACTGAAGAATGGACGCACCGGCATCTCCACGGAGCTGCCTTCGAATTCCGCCGGATTTTACCGGTTTAGCGCACTCGCGCCCGGCGACTACGAATTGAAAGTGGAGGCCACGGGGTTCCGCGTGTCAACCACGCTGGTGACATTGACCACCGGCCAGACTCGCGATTTGAACGTAACGCTGGAGGTGCAGAGCACAGGCGACACGGTGAGCGTGACGGCCGAAGCGCCGACGCTGGATACCTCCGAGTCCCGGCAGCAGTTGACGATGGATCAGAAGAAGATTCGCGACCTGCCGCTGTTGAACAACAGTATTTTCGCGATCCTGACGCTTGCGCCGGGCGTGACCGGGTTGAACGGCGCGTCGGACAACTTCAACCCGGAGTACTTCGCCGGTATGAGCGCCAATGGCGCGAGCCCGCGCGGGAATACCTACAACGTGGATGGATTGAGTATCACCTCCAACATCACCAACGGCACGGCGAACCTGGGTGTGAATCCGGAAGCCGTGGAAGAGCTGACGGTGGAGACGAATACGTTCAAGGCCGAGCAGGGGCTGGGCAGTTCTATCGTCGTATCGATCACATCGAAGGCGGGGACGAATCAGTTCCACGGCGCGGGCAATTACTGGTTTACGAATCAGGACATGCGCGCACGGACGAGCCTGCCCTTCGTTGCGGCCTACCTGCCGTTCAAGCGCAACAATGTGAGCGGGGCGTTCGGCGGGCCGATTCAAAAAAACAAGACCTTCTTCTTCGCCGCGGCGGAGCTGCTGCGGCAGACCGACGGCCAGGTATCGAACGAGACGATCGAGAGTCCGCAGTTCCTCGCCTGGGCGCGCGGCGCCTTTCCGAATTCACTGGGAACGAAACTACTGACGGACTTCCCGGCTTCCGACGTGGCGATCACAAACCCGTCGTTCCGTACCGCGCAGCAAGTCATCGGCACCGACTGCGGCACGGCCGCGGCGGCGAACATTCCGTGCACGCTGCCGGTGCTGGCACAGGGCACCTGGAGCCGCACGCCCCGGCGCAATGGACTGCAGTATTCGATTCGCGGCGACCGCTATTTCCGCGAAGGCAAGGACCGCGTGTTCGGCAGCTTCATCCGCACCGAGTCCGACAACAACAATTTGGACCCACGGCCCTTTTTCGTCAACAACAGCGAGCGGTTTGTGAATGCAATGCAGGCCAATTACACACACGCCTTCAAGCCGACGCTGCTGAACGAGTTCGCCGTAAGCGGCAACCGCGTCCAAGGATTCAACGGCTTCAATTCCAAACTGCGCATTCCGGTGATTGGCGTTTCCGGATCGCGCGGAATGGGCGTGGGCGGCGGATTATTCGTCCAGAACAACTGGAACTGGCGCGACGTCTTAACGTGGGTGAAGGGTTCGCACTCGTTGAAGTTTGGCGGCAACTATTTCTGGGGCAACGATTGGGCGGATTTCCCGCAAGGCAACAGCCGGCCGACGTTCAACTTTAACAACCTGCTGGACCTGGTGCGCGACCAGCCGTTTTCCGGGGCGGGCGCTTCCCGCGACCCGGCGACCGGCCAACTGAAGCGCTACCGATTCGGTGCAAAGGTGAATACTCTGGGCCTTTTCGTTCAGGACGAATGGAAGGTTGCGGCGAACCTTACGTTGACGCTGAGTCTCCGTTACGACGACTTCGGTAACCCGAGCGGCATTCAGGACTTCCTTTACACGAACCTGTTCGTGGGCGCGGGGCAAAACTACGTGGACCGCATCCGGGGCGCATCGGTGAAACGGACGGACGCGCAGTTCCCGAGCCGGCTGACGAACAACTGGAGTCCGCGATTCGGGTTCGCCTGGGCGCCGGGCAAGTCGCGCAAATGGAGCGTCCGCGGCGGAATCGGCATGTACTATGACTGGATCACGCTGGGCGAGTCGATCGATCGCGTGAACATCAATCCTCCGAATTTCCTATTCCCGCAGGTTGGGCAACTGCTGCCGATCAAGCCGATTTTCGGGATCGGCAACTCCGACACCTTCCCCTACGGCTTCACGCTGCCGGCGATTCCGTCGGTCGGATTGGACGCGCGCGGCGGCCTTGCCGGCGTGCAGACGGCCGTGGGGGGTATCGATCCGGAGTTGAAGGCGCCACGCACGCTGAACTACCTGATCGGCGTCGAGCGCGAGGTAGGCGGCACGGTGCTGGGCGTGAACTACAGCGGCTCCTACGCGGCGAATGGATTGGTGGGTACGGACAATAACCGCATTGCCGGCGACCTGGTGGACGGCCGGCTGGACCGCATCAATCCGAGTTTCGGCGCGATGACCTACATCGTCAATTCGAACACGATCAACTACCACTCCATGATCATTTCGGCGCGGCGCCGTTTTGGCACCCGCGGCGTGATTCAGGGTTCGTACACAACGGGCGTGACCAACGACTACTATCAGGGCGGTTCGCGCTCGGTGGGCGCGGGCAACGTGCCGGATCCGAACTCTCTGCGCGCTTATCGCGCGAATTCGGCGTTCGACGTACGGCATCGTCTGTCGGCGTCGGGCGTCTATCGCTTCGGCAACCCGTTCAAGGATACTGCCGTGGCGAAGCACGTGTTCGGCGGCTGGGAGATCGGTTCTACCGTGATCGCGCAGACGGGCACGCCGTACTGGATTACCAACAACGCCGGGTTCAATCCGATTCGCGATGCGGCCGGCAACGTGACGGGCTTTCGTCCGTTGAGCGGCGATTACAACGCGGACGGCCTGAACTTCGACCTGCCGAACGTTCCTTCGAGCTTCGTCTCGAAGCCCGGCCGTGCGCAGTTCCTTGGCGCCAACGGCGGACGCGCGGCCTACGACATCAACGCGATCACGGCGCCGAGTGTGGGCCAGGTGGGTAACAGCCCGCGCAACGCATTCCGGCAACAGGGCGTGCTGGCGATCGACGGCTCGGTGATCAAAAACAATCCGCTGCCGTTCCTGGGCGAGACGGGCAACCTGCAGTTGAAGTTCGAATTCTTCAACGCAATCAACCGCGTGAACCTGGGCGGCATCAATAGCAACGTCGCCGATCCGAATTTTGGCCGCATTCTGGGCCAGAACGGAAGCGCGGGGCCTCGCACGGTGCAAATCGGAGCGAGGATTGCGTTCTAGCGGCTTGGCGCTTTTGTGGATCGCGGCGGCGTTTGGAGACGTGACCGCGATTCGCGAAATGATTCGCGCCGGGCGGTTCGCGGAAGCGGCCGCGGCGTGCGATGTGGACTTAAGAAAAGCGCCGCCGAACGCGGCGCTTTTGACTTTGAAGGGCCTCGCGCTGCGGGGCGCGGGGGATGCGCCGGGGGCGTTGGCGGCCCTGCGCGGAGCGCTGCGTTTGTCGCCCGCGTATTGGCCCGCGCTGCAGGCCGCGGCGCAGTTGGAGTTTGAAGCGCGCGACCCGCGGGCCCGGACGACGCTGGAAACGATTCTGCGGATGGAGCCTGCAAACGCCGTGGCGCACGCTATGTTGGCGGAGCTGGCGTTTGAGGCCTCCGATTGGGGGCGCGTGCTGACGCATGCCGATCGCGCGGAAAAATCACCGCTGGCGCAGTGGCGGCGAGGCGTGGCGCTGTTCGGGCTGGAGCGTTACAGCGAGGCCGCGCGCGAATTCGCGGCGTTGGTGGCGGTGCGGGAGCATGGGCCAACGCGATTCAATCTGGCGTTGGCGCATTGGCGGGCGGGCAACGCGCCGGCGGCGCTGGCCGCGTTGGGACCCTTGGACGACGCCGACGCGGAGAGTTTGCGGGCGGCCGCGCTGCGGGCGACTCGCGAGGTGCCAAAGGCACTTGCCGTGCTGCAATCGGCAGTGGAGCGGTATCCGCGAGACGAGCGGCTGCTGCTGGAACTTGCATTGCTGTGCCTGGACCAGAACGCGATCGAGCTGGGAATCCGCGTCCTGGAAGCGGGCGCGGCGAATCATCCGGCGCCGGCGCGTCTGCTGACGGCACTGGGTGTTTTCCGGGTGCGATCCGGCGAGACGGAGAAAGGCGAGGCGCTGTTCGCGCAGGCGCGGAAGCTGGCGCCGGAGAGCGGATTGGGCGAGGTGGCCACCGCGACTACGTTGATGCAACTCGGTATGGCAGACGAAGCGGTGCGCGTACTGCGAAAGCTTCCGGTGCGGGAACCGATGGCCGCGCTGACGCTGGCGCGCGCGTTGTTAATGCGGGACGAAAACGCGGAGGCGAAGCCGCTGCTGCGGGCCGTGATTGCGCGGGAGCCAGGGAACGCCGCGGCGCGCAGCCTGCTGGGCAAGGCACTTGCGTCCGAGGGCGCGGTGCGGCCCGCGGTGTCCGAACTGGAAGCGGCGTTGCGGTTGGATGCTAACGACCGCGGAACGGTTTATCAGTTAATGGGGCTGTATAAGAGGCTAGGCCGGCCGTCGGACTCGGCGCGCATGGCGGCGCGGCTGCGCGAACTGATGGCGCGGGAGAAGGCCGTGGACGCGGAGGCGCAGCGATACCAGTTGTCGTTATCGCCCGCGAATGAGCGATAGGAATTCATCGCGCGTTTCCTTCTGCGTGCGAAATACGCCCTGCATGGAACTGGTGACGGTGCCGGAGTGCTGCTTTTCGACTCCGCGCATCATCATGCAGAAGTGCTGCGCTTCACAGGCAACGGCGACGCCTTTGGGCTGGAGGATTTCCATGAGCGTCTCGGCGATTTGCTGCGTCATGCGCTCCTGCACTTGCAGGCGGCGCGCGAAGACATCCACGATGCGGGGTATTTTGCTCAGGCCGATGACCCTCCCGCTCGGGATGTACGCCACGTGCGCCTTGCCGAAGAAGGGCAGCATGTGGTGCTCACAGAGGCTGAAGAACTCGATGTCCTTGACGATCACCATCTCGTCGTAGTCGACGGTGAACAGCGCATCGTTCACAATTTCGTCCAGGTTGGCTGAGTAGCCGCCAGTGAGAAACTTCATGGCCTTTTCGACGCGCAGGGGCGTGGCCAGAAGTCCCTCGCGGTTCGGATCCTCTCCGATTCCCTCGAGAATTTCGCGGACGTTGGAAGCTATGCTGACGGTAGTCATTTGGCTCATACCTTCTGTGGGATGACAGGAAGTTCGATGACGTTCCTTTTTGTTTCCCGAACGCCGATATGTGCCAGGGCGGGGAAGTCCGCAGGCCAGGCGGCCGCGAGCGCTTGCCGGGCGAACGATGCAAGGTTCTCGGTGGTGGCGGGCACGCCGCGCAGCTCTTCGACGTCCTCATTGAGATAGGAGTGGTCGATCCGCCCGAGCACATGGCCGTGGACGAGTTTGTCGAGGGCGAAGGGATTGACGGCGAGGCCGGTGCGCGGGTCGATGGGGCCTTCGACGGTGACCGCCAGAGTGTAGTTGTGCCCATGACCATGCGGATTGGCGCACTTGCCGAACAACTTCTGGTTTTCCTCTTCGGACAGGTGGGCCAAGTACAGACGATGGGACGCGGAGAATTGGTAGTTGCGCGTGACTCGGACCATGCTATTTGCCGTAGTAGTCGACGTAGGTGTCTTCGGTCTCGTACAGGCGCACGCAGTGCAGCCGGGCGGGACCTTGTTTGAAATGGGGCTCCAGGCGGCGCCAGATTTCGAGCGTGAGATTTTCGGTGGTCGGAACGACTTTGTCGAAGGGAGGGACTTCGAAGTTCAGATGCCGGTGGTCCATGGGGTCGACCACTTCGCTATGCATGATGTCCTTGAGATCCTTGAGATCGTAGATCATGCCGGTGGTAGGATCTGGCGTGCCGGAAAGGGTGACTTCGACGACGTAGTTGTGGCCGTGGCCGTTTGCGTTGGCGCCCGGTCCATAGAGGCTGAGGTTTTCCTCCGCCGACAGCTCAACGCTGCGGCAGACATGGGAAGCGGAAAACTCGGCGCGACGGGAGATGTACATGCTTACTAGTTTCGATTCTGATGGCGTATCGAGGGATACACTAAAATTATAATGAATTTGATGCGAACCCTTGGAATTGACAAGACGCTCCGCATAGCGGTTGGATTGCTGACCGTGGCGCTGGTGGCCGTGGTGGCGAGCACGCTGCGCGACAACGTGGTGCAGGCGGGCGACCCGGCTCCGGACTTTTCGATACAGACGGCGGCGGGGCGGAGCATTTCGACCGGCAACTTCGGCGGGAAGATTCTGGTGCTGAATTTTTGGGCCACGTGGTGCCCGCCGTGTATCTCGGAGCTGCCCTCGCTGAACCAGATGGCGGCCGAGCTGAAGGGCTCCGGCGTTGTGGTGCTGGGAATCAGCGTGGACAAAGAGAAGAACGCCTACGATGGATTCCTGAAGAAGGTCAAGTTGAACTTCGACACCGCACACGATCCCGAAGGCGAGATCGCGTTCGACTACGGAACTTTCAAATATCCCGAGACCTATGTGATTGGCCGCGACGGAAAAGTAATCGAGAAGTTCATCGCCGACCCCGATTGGATGGACCCGCAGATCCTGGCGCGGTTGCGGAGCTATGCAAGATGATCGACCACGACGTGAAGAAATGGCTGGTGTCGATCGCTGGCCCGAACAACGTATTGGACAGCGAGAACGACCTGCGGCTGTACGAGTACGACGGCAGCGTGGACAAGCACCGGCCTGAGGTTGTGGTGTTTCCGAAATCGACCGAACAGGTGGTGAAGATCGTCAACCTGGCCCGTGAACGGAAGATCCCATTCGTGGGCCGCGGGGCGGGGACAGGCTTGAGTGGCGGCGTGATTCCGCGCGCCGGCGGCATTATGATCTCGTTCGCGCGGATGAACCGGATTCTCGAGATCGATCTGGAGAACGAGCGGATTGTGGTGGAGCCGGGCGTCGTGAATCTGGATGTGACGCTTGCGGTGCAGGGCGACAAGTATTTCTACGCCCCCGACCCTTCGAGCCAAAGGGCCTGCACGATCGGCGGCAACGTGGCGGAGAACGCCGGCGGGCCGCACACGCTGGCCTATGGCGTGACGACGAATCACGTGCTGGGGCTGGAGGCGGTGCTGCCGGATGGTTCGGTGATCCACTGCGGCGGCAAGGAGCAGGACACGCCGGGCTACGATCTGGTGGGGCTGCTGACGGGGTCGGAAGGGACGATGGTGCTGGTGACGAAGGTCACGTTGCGGCTGATGCGCCAGCCGGAGCTGGTGAAGACGACGCTGGCGATCTTCAATTCGGCCGATGACGCGGGCAACACGGTCGCCGAGATTACGGCGCGGGCGATCACGCCGGTGGCGGTGGAGATGCTCGACGGCGTGATGCTGCGGATGGTGGAAGAGGCGACGCACGCCGGTTATCCGCTGGATGCGGCGGCGGTGCTGTTGATCGAACTCGAAGGTTTGAAGGAAGGCGTGGAGGAGCAGGTGCAGCAGGTGCGCGAGGCGTGCCTGGCATGCGGCGCGCGCGAATTCCGCGTTGCGAAGGACGCGCAGGAGCGGGACCTGCTGTGGAAGGGCCGCAAGAACGCGTTCGGCGCGGTGGGGCGGTTGAGCCCGTACTACTACGTGCAGGATGGCGTGGTGCCGAGAACGCGCATCGCCGAGACGCTGCGCAAGATCAGCGAAGTGGGCGACAAGTACGGACTGATCATCAGCAACATCTTTCACGCCGGCGACGGCAACATGCACCCGATTATTCTTTTCGACGCCCGCAAGCCGGGAGAGTTGGAACGGGCGCAGAAGGCAGGCGAGGAGATTCTTTCGTTCTGCATCTCCGTGGGCGGCTCCATCACCGGCGAACACGGCGTGGGGATGGAAAAGATGGAGCTGATGACCGAGCTGTTTTCCCCCGATACGCTGGACATGATCGGCCGGTTCAAGAACCTGTTCGATCCGACGTGTCTGCTGAACCCCGGCAAGGTGCTACCGACCGGGCGCGGGTGCATGGAGATTCATCAAAAGCCGTTGACGGCCGCGAACATGCTATAGAATCTTCGCATGGTGCGATTCGCGGCGTTGTTCCTTCTCGGCGTGCCTGGGTTTGGGCAGTTGGCCTTTCGACCTCAGGAGATTCAGAAGGATTTTGGCGTTGTCTATGCGGTGCTGACGGCCGATGTGAACAAGGACGGCAAGCCGGACATTGTGGCGATCAATCCGACGCAACTGGTCTGGTATCAGAATCCCACGTGGACGAAGCACGTGATTCTGGACGGCAAGACAAAAAAGGACAACGTGTGCGTGGCGGCCGAGGACATCGATCGCGACGGCAAGCTGGATTTCGCGATCGGCGCGGATTGGCAGCCCACAAACACTGCCGGCGGCGGATCTTTGCAATGGACCGACCAACAGGGCAACGTGGTGCCGCTGGGCGACGAACCGACGCTGCACCGCATCCGTTTCGGCGACATAGACGGCGACGGAGCGAAGGAGTTGATCGTCGTGCCGTTGCACGGGCGCGGCAACAAGGGCCCGGCCTGGGAGGGCGACGGCGCGCGCATTCTTGTGCTGCGGCCGCCGGCCGATCCGCGCCGAGACAAGTGGGCGACGGAGGTGGCGGACGCGTCGCTGCACATTGTGCACAACTTCATCGTCACGGATTTCGACGGCGAGAAGGGCGATGAGATTCTGACGGCGGCGCGCGAGGGCGTCTATGTGATTAAGAAGAGCGGCGGCGCGTGGTCAAAGCGGTTGCTGGGCGAGGGGACGCCGGGCGAAATCAAGATGGGAAACGTGAATGCGTTGCAGAGGGCCATCGCGACGGTGGAGCCGTGGCACGGCAACGGCGTCGCGATTTACGAAGAGCCGCGGCCGGCGATGAATCCGCAGGGCGCGCCGCCGAAGCGCGGGCCGAAGGCGTGGGACGGGAAGCCGTGGCCGCGGCAATTCATCGAGGAGCGGCTGGCGCAGGCGCACGCGCTTGGCTGGGGCGATTTCGACGGCGATGGCGCCGACGATCTGGCGGTGGGGTGGCGCGACAAGAACTTTGGCGTGGCGGTGTATCAGCGGTCCCAGGAAGGGAAGTGGGCGCGGACGTCGCTGGTGGACGACGGCGGGATGGCAGCGGAAGATCTAGCCGTCGACGACTTAAATGGCGACGGTCTAGCGGACATCGTGGCCGTGGGGCGGAAGACGGCGAATGTGAAGATCTATTGGAACGAGACAAAGCCGAAGTGGCGGTTCCACGAGATCACACGCGGCTTCGCCAACCACACGGCGATCGCGGCCGACTTTACGGGCGACGGGCGGAAGGATGTGATCGTCAACGACCAGACGAACCAGAAGACGATTCTATTCACCGCGCCGGATTGGAAGCCGTTGGTGCTGCACGAAGGTAGTTGGGCGATTCACTCCGA
>Ga0194119_10013341_pt1 | contig 10246 bp, 7 predicted proteins | sample TA2MahC100mmetaG_FD_148620 | JGI IMG/M metagenome (GOLD analysis project Ga0194119, IMG submission 148620) | Freshwater microbial communities from Lake Tanganyika, Tanzania - TA2015018 Mahale Deep Cast 100m | ecosystem: Environmental > Aquatic > Freshwater > Lake | place: Tanzania: Lake... | reverse complement strand
TCCGCGTCGTCGTGGATCCGCTCGCGTACAAGGGGCTGACGCCCGGGGCCGCAACAACGACGACGACGAGCAAGGCGACGCGTTCGACGCTGCGACCGGGCCGTTGAACGACCGACGTCGTCGCCCGAGGGCGCGCAGCGCGTACGGGTCCGTCGCTCCTTCGCGCGCCCGGCGTCCGCCCCGAGCCTCCGCCCCGAGCCTCCGCCCCGAGCCTCCGCCCCGAGCCTCCGCCCCGAGCCTCCGCCCCGGGGCCTGCTGCGCGCGCGCGGGCGGCGTGCTACGATGTCCGTCGACGACGTGGTCGTCACGGAGGTACGCGCGGCCCAATGCTCTGAACCGTTCCTCGATACAGGGAGCCGCTCCATGCGGGTTTGTGCAAGCCGACCAACGCAGTCGGAAGCCTTCCCCCGTATGCTTGGCACCCACCTGGCCAAACCAGGTTCGAGTACGCCGCGTGGCCCTCCGGTTTTTCTCCTTTGAACCCTCGTCCCCGCCGCGCATCGTCGCGAGCGGGCCTCGTTTCGCCGACGACGGCGCCCGGCGATGAGCGGCCTCGTCGACCAGAAGCGCGCGCTGCGGGCGACGCTGCGGGCCCGGCTCGCGGCGCTGCCGGCGCCGGCGTTTCACGACGCCGGCGTCGTCGTCGCCGCCCACCTCGTACCGCTGCTGCCCGCCCGCGGCGTCGTCGCCGCCTTCGCGTCGCGCGCCGGCGAGCTCGACACCACGCCGCTGCTCGCGCTGGCCCGCGCCCGCGGGCTGCAGGTCGCCCTGCCCCGCATCGACGGCGACGCGCTTGGCTTCGTCATCGTCGACGATGACGCGGCCCTGCCCCGCGACCGCTGGGGCATCCCCGCGCCCGATCCGCGCGCGCCGACCATCGACGTCGGCTCCTGCGGCCTCGTCGTCGTCCCCGGCCTCGCCTTCGACGACGCGGGCGGCCGCCTCGGTTACGGGCGGGGCTACTACGATCGCGCGCTCGCCGGCGCCGACATCCTCGACCGCGCGGTGGGGGTCTCGCTCGACGAGCAGCGGGTCGGGCGCCTGCCGATGGCTGCTCACGACGTGCGGCTGCGCCGGCTGTGCACGCCGGCGCGGGGCGTGTTCGACACGCCAGCGTCGGCACGGCCTCCCGTCGTCGACGAATGACAAAGCGCGCACGGCGCGGTAGCGGGGGCGCCGCTCGCTTCTCTCCCCGGAGTCGTTGCCATGGCGTTTCTCCCCGTCGACGAACAGCTCGAGGTCATCCTGCGCGGCGCCGTCGACGTCGAGGTGCAGGGCGAGCTGAGGAGGAAGCTCGAGAAATCCCGCGCCGAGAACAAGCCGCTGTCGGTCAAGCTCGGCGCCGACCCCACGAGCCCCGACCTGCACCTCGGGCACACCGTCGTGCTGCACAAGCTGCGGCAGTTCCAGGATTTCGGCCACCGCGTCGTCTTCCTGATTGGTGACTTCACCGCACGCATCGGCGACCCGACGGGCAAGAACGCGACGCGCCCGCCACTGACCACCGACGAGATCGTCGCCAACGCGTCGACGTACAAGCGCCAAGTCTTCAAGATCCTCGACGAGAGCAAGACCGAGATCCGCTTCAACTCCGAGTGGCTCGGCAAGCTGAACTTCGACGACGTCATCCGGCTGGCGGCGAAGTACTCGGTGGCGCGCATGATCGAGCGCGACGACTTCGCCAAGCGCCTGGCCGAGCAGCGCCCCATCTCGCTCCACGAGCTGTTCTACCCACTGGCGCAGGGCTACGACTCGGTGGCGCTGCAGTCCGACGTCGAGCTCGGCGGCACTGACCAGAAATTCAACCTGCTCGTCGGCCGTGACCTCATGCGCTCCTACGGGCAGGAGCCGCAGTGCATCCTGACGATGCCCATTCTCGAGGGCATCGACGCCCGCGAGGAAGACGGCCAGGTCGTGGGTGCCAAGATGTCGAAGTCGCTCGGCAACACCATCGGCGTCGACGACGAGCCGGGCACGATGTTCGGCAAGGTCATGAGCGTCTGCGACGGCCTGATGTGGCGCATGTACACGCTGCTGTCGAACAAGACGGCCACCGAGCTCGACGCGCTGAAGCAGGGGCACCCCAAGGTGGCCAAGGTCGAGCTCGCCCGCGAGCTGGTCGCTCGCTACCACGGCGGCGCCGCCGCCGCCGGCGAGGTGCAGAGCTTCGAGCGCCTGCACAGCCGCGAGGGCAAGGCCGATGTCCCCGACGATGCCCCGGTCTTCACGCTGGCGACCGGCAAGCCCGTCGCCGTCGTCGACGCGCTGGCCGAGACCCATCTGTGCGAGAGCAAGACCAAGGCGCGCGCGCTGGTGGCCCAGGGCGGCCTGTTCGTGAACGGCGAGCGCGTGCAGGACGTGAAATTCGAGCTCGCGCCGGGCACCCACGCCGTGCGCGTCGGCAAGAAGGCGTGGGCGCGCATCACCGTCGCCTGAGCGGCACGGCGACGGCGCCTGCCGGACAACAACAACGACGACGATGACGCGAGCACGGTGGCGCCGGGGGCGGCAGCGTCGGCGGTGCTATCGTGCTGGTCGAGGTGCACGATGGCCAAGGGTCCGGCGTATCGGCTGCAGGTCCTCTTCGAGATGCGCGAGAAGGCCAAGAAGGAGGCCGAGGAGCAGTACGCCGAGAAGAAGAAGCTCGTCGTCATCGAGCAGAAGAAGCTCGACGACATGAAGCTGACGCTGCAGGACATGATCCACAAGCGTCAGGACAAGAAGTCGGAGTACGTCGAGCGCACGCGGCGCGGCGAGTACACCATCGCCCAGATGCAGGCCAACGATCGCCACATCGAGAAGTTGAAGCAGGCCGAGGCGGCCTTCCAGGTCGAGATCGACCGACAGCAGGAGCGCGTCGTCGAGGCCGAGCGCGTCGCCGACGAGGCGATGCAGGTGGTCGTCAAGGCGACGCAGGACTTCAAGGCGCTCGAGAAGCACAAGGACAAGTGGCAGAAGAAGGTGCACCGCGAGGCGATGGCCAAAGAAGAAGACGCCGTCGAGGACATCGCCCAGGCGCAGTACTTCCAGCGGTTGCTCGAGCAGCTCGGCGAGGGCTGACGACGCAGGCGACGCCCGCTGCGCACGCGAGACGGACGAGACGAACGAGATGAACGGCGCGAAGGGAGCGAGCCATGGCGGGTCCAGGCAAGGTCGTCGTCGAGATCGGCAAGGCGCTTGGCAAGGCGGTGATCGCCGGCCTCGGGCTCGAGCTTGCCCGAGTCGCCACGAAGGCCGTGAAGTCCCGCTTCGGCGCCGCCGCCGACCGCGACGATGATGACAGCGACGACGCGCCAAAGGCCGCCCCGGCACGCGACACCGCCGACGACGTCGCCACCCTGCGGCGCGAGAACGCCGCGCTGCGCGCCGAGCTCGACGCCCTGCGAAGTCGCCGCGACGGGTAACCGCCCAACGACGGTCCACGAACGAGAACGAGCGCCCGCCGACGCGGTCGTGGCATCGTCGGCAGCAGAGGTCCGTCATGGCCCGGGCGCACAAGCCCATCACCGTCGACAGCCTGCCGGATGAGGTCCGCTTCCTGCTGAAGACCCCTCCTGCGCGACGACGTCTTCACCGACGAGGTCAAGGTCGCCGATGCCGAGAAGCTGCTCGACAACTCGCTGTCGGTGGGCTTCGCCAAGCACTGCACGTTCCTGAAGCGCCACGGCCTCCACGACATCGACCGCGCCAAAAACACCATCGTCGTGCTCGCGCGCGAGCGCGCGTATGCTGAGGGCGCCGCCGACGCGGCACTGCCGCAGGCCCTCGCCACGCACTTTGCCGCGCGGCTGCCGTCGTCGTCGCCGGGCGCCGGCGCCGGCATGGCGATCGGCGCGGTGCTTGGCGGTGGCCTTGGCGCCGGGCTGGGCGGTGGCCTTGGTGCCGGGCTCGGCGCTGCCGGCGGGTCGGCGCCGCTGACGTCGACGACGACAGCAGGCAGCGCGCCGCGGCCCCCGGCGCGGGCCAGCGCGCGCGGGGGAGATCTTCGCGGCGCCCGAGCGCTACCAGCGCGGCGACGTCCTCAGCCACCGCTCCCTCGGCCCGGTGCTGCTCGGCCGCGACACCACCCTCGAGCGCGACGTGGTCATCAAGGAGACCCGCCATGTCTTTGGCCTCGTCACCTGCGTCCCCCGCGACGAGCTCGTGACCCGCGTGAAGGCCGCGGTGGTGGCGCAGGCCCGCCTCGACCACCCTCACGTGCTGCGCGTCGTCGACGTGCAGTTCACCGGCGACGCGCCGGCGTTGGTGCTCGACCGCGCCGCCGAGAGCCTGGCCACCCGCCTGACCCGCGGGCTGATGCCCGTCGACGTCGTGGTGCGCGTGCTGCTGCGGGCGAGCCAGGGGCTGGCGGCGGCTCACCGGCAGGGCATCGTTCACGGCGGGCTCAAGCCCGAGGACATCCTCTTCGACGCCACCGGCAACGTCCGCCTGACCGACTTCGGCATCGCCCGCGTCGCTGAGCGCGCCTCCGATACGCAGACCAGGGCACCGTCCGTCTACGTCCGCCGCGGCAACCCGAGCGACATGGCCCCCGAGCAGCTGCACAAGGGCAAGGTCAGCGCCGCCAGCGACGTCCACTCGTTGGGCATCCTGCTGTACGAGATGCTCACCGGGCACCTGCCGGGCCGTCGCTCGCCGATGCCTTCGGCGTCGGAGCGGGTCGTGCGCGCCATCGGCGTCGACCGCGTCGCCGCCCTCGACGGCCGGTTCGACCGCATGACTTGCGACCCCCTGCCCGAGCGCTTCGCGTCCATCGACGACGTGCTCGCCGCGCTCTACGCCGCGTTCCCCGCCAGCCAGGTGGGCAGCCGCGGCACGCTGCTGCTGTGCGAGGGCGAGCCACCGCCCCCCCGCGGCGACGGTGACGACCGCCACCGACCTGCCTGCCCCCGTGGTGACCGCGGTGACCAAGGCCCCCCCGAGCTGCGCGACGCCTGAACGAAGGTCAGCCCGCGAGCGCGGCGCGCCAGTCAGCGAGGATGCGCCGGCGGATGCGTGCCTCGTCCTCATCGAGCCAGCGCTGCAGGCGATCGCTGCGCTCGGTCTGCTCGTCCACCAGACAGTCGACGAGCCGCTCGGCCAGCAGCACCCGGTGGCCGGCGAACCAGACACCCAGCGTGAACGTGTCGCGAAACGGCTCGAGGTCGCCGAGCAGCGCGCCGCAGCGCGCGACGCGCTCGACCGACGGCCAGTGGGCCAGCGCCTCAGCGACGGCGCACCCAGCGTCGAAGCGGTCGACGTGGCCGGTGGCAGGTGCGGTCAACGTCGCCCACGCCGTCGCCAGCATCGCGGCGGCCGCGTCGTCGTCGCCCAGCGCCCGGTAGCCCTCGGCCAGCGCTGCAGCGAGGGGCGCCGTCTCGCGCATGACGACGTCACGCGTCAGCAGCGCGAATGCGTTCAGACAGCGGCGCGCGGCAGCGATCTCACCGAGCCGCCGCAGCGCCGCCAACGAAGGCCGCAGCGCGAGCAGCAGGTCGCGCGTGCTCGGCGCCGCGCGGCTCATGGCGATCGCGGTGACGTCTTCGAGGCAGCGGTTCACCAGCGCCGTCTCGCCGGTCGTCGCCGCCGCGCGCACGACCTGCCCGAGCAGCAGCGCGCGGTGCGACAGGATACGCAGCTCGCCCGCCACACCGTGGGCCACCCGCGCGACGCCGACGATCGTGTCGTCGCGGCCGCCGCGCAGCGCAAACACCAGCAGCCGCTCGAGCGCCACCGCCCGCTCGAAGTCGAAGCAGCCGCGCACCTGCGCCGCCTGCGCGGCGGCGTTGACGAGATCGACCACGTCGGGGCGCGCCGTCGCCGCGGTGACGATGCGCTCCAACGCCGGCCGCAAGCCCTGCGGCGCCGCGCTGCGGGGCGCCACCGCCAGCCAGCGCGAGCGCTTCACGAGCCACTCGACGACGCGACGGTCCTCGCCGTGCTCCACCGCCGCCAACGTGCGCTCGACCTCGAGTCGCCACGCGTCGTCGGCGCCCGCCGTAGACCCCGCCTGCACGAAGCCCAGCCGCGACGCGTACAGCTGGGCGATGGCCACGAGCGGCCCGCCCCGCTGCTGCGCCCGCCGCTCGACGTCCTCGAGCAGCGTCCGCGCGTCGCCGCCGCTGCGCGCGACGCCGTGGGCCAGCACCGAGCGCAGGACCACGTCGCGCCCGCCGGTGCGGCCCTGCTCCCACCGCGCGAAGGCCCCAAGGGCGTCGGCGGCCGATGACGACAGCGACGACGCTGCCGTCGCGGTGGTGCTCGAGAGCGCCGCGCGCACGAAGCGCGGCAGGTCGACGCCCTCGCGCAGCCCCTGCGCGTTCAGTACGCCGAGCACGCGCTCGCGCGCCCGCGTCAGGCCAAGCGCGTCCGCCGTGCGCGCGTGCAGCCCGCGCAGCGCCGCCCACTGCAAGCGGCGCGCGGCGAGGAAGCCGGGCCGGACGACGACCTCGACGACGACGCGGGCGACCTCGTCGTCCAGCGCGGCGGCGTCCGGCGCGCCGGGCTGCAGGGCGGCCAACACCTGCGCGCACAGCGCCTCGGCCTCGGCCACCGTCGGCGCCCCGCTGCGCGCGAGCTCGGCCAGCGGGCGTGCAGGCGTCGTCGCCTGCACCAGCGTCGACGCCGCCGTCGATGGATCGAGGAACGCCGCGACGGCAGCGGCGGCCACAGCGTCGGCGCGATCGCGCAACGCCAGCTTGAGCGCGGCCAGCTCCTGCCACGCCGCAGCATCGTCGCTGCCGATGACGAGCTGCTGCTCGAGCACGGCGGCGCGGGCCTTCCATGCGGCCTCGTCGCCCGTGACGCGCTGCGGGCGCGAAGCCGGCGTGGGCTCGACGGCCGTCACGACGATCTTCCGCTTCTTGTGGCGCGCGTCGCTGTGGGACTGCTCGAGCACATCGCGCAGCCGCTCGGTGCCCGCCTCGCGCGGGCGAGCGAGCGACAGGCCGGGGAACGTCAGCACGGCGTCCTCGAGGATGCGGTCGAGTTCCTGCCGCCGCTGCGTCGCGATGTAGCGCACGAGGCGCGCCGCGGGCTCGTCGGCCAGCGACGGCAGCCGCAGGAGGCGCAACCCGTCGGCGTCCTCGTCGACGAGCACGGCGGCGACGGCTTCGAGGCCGAGCAGCGCGCGCAGGTCGTCGCGGCGCAGCGTGGGCTGCAGGCGTCGCCCCGGCGGCACGAACAGTCCGTCGTGGCCGGCGACACGGACGAAGCCGCGTACCGCCAGCGCCGTCTGAAGGCGCGCACCCAACCGCGACGCGCCAGGGCGCACCGCCTCGCGCAGCACGACCAGCGCGCGGCCGGTGCCGTCGTCGACGCGGGTCAGCAGCAGGCGCTCGATCTCCTCGGGCAGGGCGGCCTCGACGAAGCGCTCGAGCCGGGCGACGTCGTCGTCCGCCAGCACGAACAGCTCCGGCTCGGCGCCCTCGTCGGCAGGCAGCGCGGCGCCCAGGCGTAGGCGGATGACGAACGACGTCGAAAGCGGCGCCGCGGTCAGCGTCGTCGTCATCGCCGGCAGCTCGGGTCGGAGCGCGTCGTGGATCGAGCGCTCGGGCCAGGGCGCGCGGGTGCGCCACAGGTGACCGTTGTCATCGACCAGGCCGATCTCGCCACGCGCGCGCAGTGCGGCCTCGAGTCGATCCGCCAGCGGGTGAGCGTGCCCGTGGGCGACGAACAGCGAGCCGCCGGCTTCGTCGGGCCGCACGAAGACGCGCACGCCAGCGGGCTCCTCGGCGTACTTGAGCACCAGCCACAAGGGTGGCGCCATCACCCGCGCCACCGTCAGCGCCGCCGCGTCGCTCACGCCCAGCGCCAGCGCCGCGACCCGGGCGTCGCCGCGCTCGAGCAGCAGCAGGCGCTCGAACAGCGACGCGGTGGCGGCGGGGTCGTCGACGACGAAGACGGCCTCGGCGGGCGGCGCGCGCTGCACGATCACGACCGGGGGCACCGCGGTGAGCAGCCCCTCGGCCACGCGCGGCCCGCGTACAAGCGGCGTGCGCTCGTCGTCGCGCGGCGAGCGCGCCACCGGATCGCCCGTCACTGCGTCGGTCTCGACGAGAACGACATCGAAGCCGAGCGCCGCCAGCGCCACCGCGTCGGTCCTACGCAGGGTGGCGCTGGCCACCACCACCGCAGCCCCGGCGCCCTCGTCCACGCGCCACGTGTGCCACGACGCGGCGAGCAGGTCGGGCGCGCGCGCGAGCAACGCGCCGAGGGCAGCGCGGTCGCGCGCGGTCTGCACGAGACGCAGGCCCCACGGCATCGGCGGGCTCAGCCTTTCTGCCCGGTGGCCGGGCGCGGCGCGCCCGCGGTCGGGGTCGTCGTCGTCGTCGTGCTCGTCGTCGTCGTCGCCGTGCCAGCGGGGGCGGCCTCGCCGCGCTGCACGACAATGGCGACGTCGTCGTCGAGCTGCTGTCCGATCAGCTGCTCCACGAGCCGTCGGTGGTCGCGCTCGTGCTCATGGCCGAGCACGTCATCGTCGCTCTCTAGGTGGATGACCAGCTCGCGTTTGCCGGTAGCCTTGTCGTGGCGGAAGCGGATGGTGAGCTCGGCCATGGGGCTCCTCGGGCCAGATTTCAGCGGCCGACGGCGACGGTCGCGCGCCGCGGTCGCAGCGTCGCCAGCGCGCTGCCGTCGAGCACGCGCTTGTCGAGCAGCAGGGCGACGAGCTCGTCGAGCAGCGCGCGGTGCTCGGTCAGGAGGTCGACGGCGCGGCGCCGCTCGTGCACGAGCAGGCCGTCGACAGCGTCATCGACGCGGGCGCGGCGCTGCTCGCTCCACTGCTCGCTGGTGCGGTCGCCGTCATCGAGCAGCACGCGCGGACCGAGGTCGTCGAGCATGCCGTGGCTCTCGACCATCGCGCGGGCGATGCGCGTGCATTGCTGCAGGTCTCCGTGGGCGCCGATGCTGACGTCACCGAGCACCAGGCGCTCGGCCTCCGTACCGCCCAGACCGACGCAGATCTCGGCGCGCATATCCGCCATCGTCGTGGCGTAGGGTCGCACGTGCGCCGCGCGCAGCACGTAGCCGAGTGCGCCGTCGCGATCCTGCGCAATGGCGACCTTCTCGGGGGGCCGCGCGCCGGGCACGAGCATCGCGAGCAGCGCGTGCCCGGACTCGTGGATGGCGATCACGCGCTCCTCGTGGGCCGACAAGACGACGGGGCGGGCGGTCTTGCGCTGCAGGGCACGGTCGACGTCGTCGATGGTCAGCGGCGCGCCGCCGGTACGCAGCTGCTGCCGCTTCAACGCGCGGCAGGCGGCGTAGAGGTGGTCGCCGGCGTAGGGTAGCCCGCGGGCGCGGTCGGCCCAGTCCTCGGTGCGGCGCACCAGGTGGGCGACGACGGCGGCGGACAGACCAAGGCCCATGCGCGCGTCGTACAGGTCGACGATGGCCTTGCGGTCGGCGTCGCTGGGGGCGGGGACCTCGATGAGGAACTCGAACCGACCCGGGCGCAGCAGCGCCGGGTCCACCGACGACAGCAGGTTCGTCGTGCCGACGACGAAGACCATCTCGTTCTTGCGAAAGCCGTCCATCTCGGTGAGCAGCTGGTTGACCATCGAGTGCTCGACGCCCGAGCCCTGGTACGTCCCGCGCGCGGTGGCGAAGGCGTCGATCTCGTCGAAGACGACGACGGCGGGGGCGGCCTGCCGCGCGCGGCGGAACACGCGGCGCAGGTTCTCTTCGCTCTCGCCCACCCACTTGCTCTTCAACTCGGGGCCGCTGACGACGATCACCGTCGCGCTCGTCGCCGTCGCGATGGCCTTGGCGAAGAAGGTCTTTCCGGTGCCCGGCGGGCCGTAGAAGATCACGCCGCGCGGCAGCAGCTCTTCGAGCGCCTTGATGTCGCTCTCGGCCGACAGCGTGTCCTTGCGCGCGACCAGATCGATCAGCTCGTCGCGCAGGCGCGACTTCACCTCGGCGTAGCCCCCGACGTCGCGATCGAGGTCGACGTTCGGCAGCTCGACGTCCTCGGCGGCGGTCTGGCGGCGGAGGTCGGCGTAGACGCTCGCGGCCGGCGTCGTCGCACCGGCGGGGGCGAAGGCGCGGTGGGCGAGGTCGGCGAACAGGCGACGACAGCGCACCGGGTTCTGGCCAGAGACGAACTTGTAGAGCGCAAACGGGTCGAACGACGACGTTGACAGCGCGCGCGCCTCGCGTTGGGTGATGAGCTGCGGCAGCGCCTCGCGCGGGATGCCCGTGATCTCGCGCCGGGCGGCGAACACGCCGAGCAGCACCTTCGGCACGTCGAAGCTCGGGTCGCGAA
>Ga0194119_10013337_pt1 | contig 10248 bp, 9 predicted proteins | sample TA2MahC100mmetaG_FD_148620 | JGI IMG/M metagenome (GOLD analysis project Ga0194119, IMG submission 148620) | Freshwater microbial communities from Lake Tanganyika, Tanzania - TA2015018 Mahale Deep Cast 100m | ecosystem: Environmental > Aquatic > Freshwater > Lake | place: Tanzania: Lake... | reverse complement strand
TTATTTTTGTAAAAATGGGTATATGTGATATGTGTGTATGTCTGTGTTGTGTATATATATAGGTTATATATAGGTATAGAGAAAAATATATATAAATATAATCCTATAATAGATAGTGCGCATTCTATTTACAGTCAGATAATCAGATAACCGGTATGATTTTATCATTATAATTCTGCATTTTCTAAAATTGTTTTTTTACCATGGCAATTTCTACACAAGGCGATTAAATTACTTACATCATTACTTCCACCCTTGAAGAGTGGAATGTGGTGGTCTACTTCATATGCATAATCCATAGTATCAGCGCACATTCCACATTTCCACAACTGGTTACTTGCAATTATTTTTTTAGTTAATGAAGAAACATTTCTTTTAACACATTTCGGTTTATAATTATTCTTAAGTGCGTCATATTCTTCTTCAGTTATAATCACATAAGGAGTTGAATTTAATTCATCTAGATTATGAATGTGTTTACCATCAATTTTTTCTTTACACACTTGCTTGTAAACGTAATGTATACCATCGAATGACTTGTTCACAAGCCAACTTCCAATAGTGAACGTTCCCTTTACAAGCAAGCTACATGTCAAATCCATTAAAAAAAACAATACCATATAACGATAATAATGATTAATAATATGATTTAATATGTTGATATATCTACTATTATAATATATTTATTATTATTATTTTATTTTATATATTATTGTATTATTTTTGTATTATTTTAAAAATTGAAAATATTTATGCCAGACATGATACACCATAACACCAACACAACAAACACAAACAACAACCACCCGTAAACTAGGCTTATCGATAAAAATGGCTCAGATTGAAAAAGTCTCACAAAATAAGACGACAATGGAGATCAACGGAAGACCGTTTTATATGAAAATTCACGAAAAAAATGAAGGTGATGGTGATGGTGATGGTGATGTTCCTCAGTTATATGACGTTGACACCAACGAACATGTTGGATATTGGTGTCAAAAAAATGGAACCTATGTCATATTTTCACCCTACGAAAAACTGGTGAATAAATTGAAAAGTGAATGTGAATCTATTCGGTCAACACGCAAATGTGAAGTTGACGACGACGACGCTGGTGATATCGATGATACCCACGAAGACGATGACGCCGACGACGCTGAAGACGATGACGCCGACGACGCTGAAGACGATGACGCCGATGAAGAGGTGGATTCCGCAGACTCATCAGACTCGGCAGACTCGGTTGATACAAAATCGAAAAGAGAAAATGAAGACATGCAAATATTTATGAAATTCTTCATCTTGATGTTTGTTTACATGGTGTTTCAAAAATATTTTCAAACTATATACTTTGACTTGGTATTTATAGTTACATTTACACTCGTGTACAACAAAATGGTGAGAGTTATTTGTACCGACGTCATTGTTTGAAAATGTAACACTCTCATTCGCCGGCCGCATAGTCATTTTTAAAATAATGTATATACTGGAATTTCATCAATGTTCATAATTTCTGTTTTTGAAACATTTTTAATATTTTTTTGTGTAACTTCATATTGAGCGAATACGCGTTGTTTGAGTTGCTGTGATGGTACTTTATTGTGAACTGTTCGTGCAATCATTTTATATAATTTAAAATCAGGGTACCTGTCAACTCCATTTTTCTTGTATAAAATATTTCGCCCTTCATCATCGGTGACCCAGTCAACAACAAGGGACACTAGTCTACTTTTTTTGCATTCGCGCTCAACATCTTCCATATTGTCAATAAAAAAGTCAAAGAGTGAGCAACCTAGTCTACACAAGTCAAAACTATAATTAGGCTCAATGCATGGTTTTTTTTCATTAAAATATGGTTCGCAGTTGTACTGCGTTGCAGCATCTCCGCTTTTATGAAAACTATCACTGCAAATCAAAGCTGAATTGAATTTGTAAATTGACCGACCAAAATCAATAATTTTAAAAATTCTACCAAAGGTCGGAACCTTGTAATATTTTTTATTAAAAAAATAATATATAAATTTTTTGTCTGTTTCAATAAACATTATATTATTCGTATGCAAGTCATTATGTGTAAATGAAAATATTTTTTGATATGTTGCAAGTGTGATGACAACCTGCATTAACGCGGCTTCCCATTCTTCATCTGAGAGAAGATCTTTCACCATTAAATAATCAAGAGTTTTTGTGCAACGTTCAAGCATAATCACTTCGACAGGAAAATTATAAATGACTGCATTCAATGTTTCCTCTTCGTCGTCGTCGTCAATGGTTTCAAATGTGGAATCTGTGCTGTTGCTGTTGCTGTTGTTACCGCTACTGCTAACACTGCCCTCGCTGTCAAAATGAGCATCACCGTCATCCTCGTCCTCATTCTCATCCTCACTGCCATCATCCGTACTACCATCGGTTGTTGTATGTGACGACCTCGAAGAACATGAAACATCAGAAGAAGAATTGCGCGACGTGTCAAACACTTTTTCACTGGTTTCAAGGTTCAAAAAATTTGAATCAGTCAACTCTATCAACTCGGTTGGTTCGGTTGGTTCGGTTGGTTCGGTTGGTTGATCATCAAAAACATGATCAAAAACATCAACATCAAATTGAATGCCCGTTTCTTGAATATTCAATTTAGGATGACGGTTATAGTCATTCGTTTTTTTACGACCACTCATTTGTTCATCATCACTGTCATTAAATTCTTCAAATGCTTTTTCATCAAAACTGAAAAAAATTCCATTTTTTTCTTTAAAGTATTCATTTTTCATCAAGTATTCATAGTCATCGATAATGTTAATTGTAAATTCATTTTGAATTGCCAAGTATGCACCATAAAAATCAATGCCATGAATAAATCCATGCGTGTTTAAGAGTTGACTTGATAAATAAGAAAAAAATCCATCTACGTATGCCGAGTTGTTAGCATCTAGTATTTTATAATGATTATACTTTTCTTTTTCTTCTTTTTCTTTTTTTTCTTGAATTTCAGAAATGACTGAATCAAAAGCAAATGGTTTTGAATGAAAGGATGGCAACTTCAGCAAAGATTCTTGTAAATAAGAGCGGCAGTCTCGATCTATATTTTGAAGAACATCACCGCCACTACCACTTTCATTTGCATTTTTCTTAAAGTTATAATTTCCAGCTAAATATTTGATCGGATCAAGCAGTGGAGAGTATTTGAAAAAAATAGGAGTTGAATTGTTACTATCATTGGGATATAAAATGGCATTTCCACAATTTTTTAGCATATTATCACTGTCCGTCGGATGTATAATGGATTTAACTTTATATTTTTGATTTAGGTTAATTGAATTAAAGTTTGTGTCGTTGAGAGAAAAAAATTTTGAATAAATGGGAATATAATTTTGACAGTTTTTTAGTCCCATGTAAGACATTTCTAAATCTTTAAAAATATTATCATTCTTTGGTTTTTGATAAAATATTTTAAATTTCGACTCTCCCGCTGTCGCCGTGTCAGCGACAGTATCAAGAACGGGTATCGTGGAAGGCAAAGGCGTAACAACAGGAGGAATAACAGACATCAACAGTAACTAAATAAAATCAAATATTATTTTCTATGAATAGAAAAATACAACTATTTAAACTTATACTTGTGCATTTATTACATTTATTACATTTATATACTAAACTCGAATTAAAAACTCGAATTAAAATTAGTTCAACATATGCATTTTTTTTATTTTTACAGGATATATAAAGATATATAACAGTATAAAAGTATTTATTATAAGATGAATTTAGAACTAGGAAAATTCGATATGCGCTCCATCAGCTTTAGACCCGACGAAAATAAAGGTCCCGTTATCGTCCTCATCGGTCGTCGTGATACCGGTAAAAGTTTTCTCGTAAAAGACCTCATGTATTACCACCAGGACATCCCCATCGGAACCGTCATCTCAGGCACAGAAGCCGGAAACGGATTCTTCGGAGAACACGTGCCAAAACTATTCATCCATGACGCATACAACACCGCCATCATAGAAAATATCCTGAAACGACAAAAAGCAGTCCTGAAACAAGTAAAAAAAGAAATGGAATCATACAAACGGAGCACCATAGATCCCCGAACATTTGTCGTTCTCGATGATTGCTTGTTCGATAATAAATGGACCCGCGACACTATGATGCGCCTCCTCTTCATGAACGGCCGTCATTGGAAGATTATGCTGGTCATCACAATGCAATATCCTTTAGGTATTCCGCCCAATTTGAGAACCAACATTGATTACGTATTTATCCTGCGAGAGCCGTATATAGGTAACCGAAAACGTATCTATGAGAATTATGCTGGTATGTTTCCGACGTTTGAATCCTTTTGTCAGGTGATGGATCAATGTACTGAAAACTTCGAGTGTTTGGTAATAAATAACAATGCCAAGTCGAATAAGCTACAGGACCAAATTTTCTGGTACAAGGCGCAACAGCACGGACCGTTTAAACTCGGTAGTAAAGAATTCTGGGAGATGAGCAAGGATCTAAATTCTGATGATGAAGAGGAGTCATATGACCCGAAAAACATTAACAAAAAGGGTTCGGGGCCTAAAATTAATGTGCGAAAAAATAAATGGTAATTAGGACTGCTTTTGATTTTAAAAAGCAAAATGAGCTTATTGGAACATGGGACAGTATTGCAGACGCGGCGATTTCAGAGAATGTATGTGCTTCAAAAATGAGCAGATACATTCGAGAAAAAAAACAAATTGGCGACTACCATTTTGTTATCAAGTGTTAACGCTACAACAGCGCAACAACAACAAGTGAGCTTTCACCCCCCTACACTGTGATCATTTTGTAGACGTCGTCCACGCAGTTTTTTGCTTGAATTCGTGTGTAGTGCGTGGTTCTTTTTTCAATAATGTCTGTGATTGAATTTTTGATGCAGTGGTGTTTTTGGTGCATGTCAAAAAGGACTTTTTCTTCATCTTGTATCAACCGCAATTGATTTGAAATACCGCATTCCAACATGCCAAGTTTGAATTGGAAATGGGAAGACCCGGTATACTGATGAGAGTTGTGAGATTGTTGCAGCTGCATCTGTTCCAACCTCATCTGGTGTGGAATCAGTTGACTGCGCATGTCTTTACATTTTTGTATTTGTTGCGTTATTTCCGCCTTGGATTGCAACTGGACTTTCATGCGTGCTTCATGTTCGGATCGTCGTTTGAGTAGCAGTTCACGCTCGCGCTGATGCATTTCTTTTTTTGGTTTTCTCTCTTTTGACGATGATGATGATGCGTTTGCTTCTTGTTTCACTAATAATTGCTCAATGCGTGATAGACTCTGAAACCACTCGGATGCCTCCTTCTTATTCCTTCTCTTTATTCCTGAAAATTTGCCAACTCCTGATTTAAATTTTCCTCTGGTTGTGGTTGTGATGGGTTCCATTTTATAATCGACTTGTTGTGACTTGTTGCCAGTTCGAACACTGAATATTTTGAAAGTAATCGAAAACTTTTCAATTTATATTTTTTGTAATAAATAAAAATTGAAAATAAATGCTTGATTTTAATATATTCAAACTCACCAGACAATCACATGAAACATCATGACAATGTATCAATAAAAACAATGTTGACATTGTATTTATCATTTTCAATATTGTTTACATTTATTTTATGCGTTGAAACCAATGTCAATATTACCGCGAATGTTACTGTTACCACCACCACCAATTCTTCAACAACCGAAACGTCTTCTCTATTGAGTCAAAGAACTGTGACGATTATAGTTTATTTAATAGTGTCGCTAGTGTTTGGCGTTCCAATTTTGACATTTTTGGCGTGCATCTACCATATGAAAGGGTCGGCACCTTGCGATTTTAAAGAAGCATTTTGCAACTGCAACTATTGTTAATCCTGTTCATATTTTTAAATAATTGGAAACAATTCCCTCTATTTTTTTTTGTACGCACGCCTTTTACAAGTGCGTTTCTTATAATAACTGCGCGAATGCATTTTTAATCTTCTTCCTCCTTCTTGCCCTGCATATACTTGTTGTCGTCTACGTTCGTCACGTTCTTCCTGACGTTCTTCAGCAAGCTCGAACAACCCTTGTGAAATTTGATACTCATCTCTATAATATGCCGCATCTATTTCTTTTAATTTTTTTATATCTTTCTCTCGTTCAGCTTTACCATATATTATCAAATCTTCTATAGTAAAACCTTGAATAATTTTATGATATTTTTTATTTTGATTAAGAAGTTGAATCAGCTCTTGTAATACTAAACATATGTCCTTCATTCTTGATTGGACAGCTATGCGTGCTTCAGGATCATATTGCAGTGATTTTTTATCGATAAAATTAATTAATATAGAAACTACATTACTGAAAAATAATCTTATACTTTTAGCAAGTTGACCATTAGTATCCAACTTTTTAATAGATATAAATTTATCAACGATTTCATTACATTCTTTAGTATAATCTTCAGGACTAAAGGGGTCATATGACGTTTTTGGCCCAAATTTTTCTACTATATCTCTAAAAGGACCTGCAATTTGAGGTAACTCTGGCGTATTTTTTAGTAAATCAAAAAACTCTTTCATAATATCAATTAAAAATGAAGGAGGAGAATCACTAAAATGATATCCTCGAGTCGAAGATATGGGAGTAGATAATTGCCATATGAATATTGTAAAAGCTTTCTCTCCAAATTTTTCTTTAAAAAACTCAACAAACTCGGCAACATTATTTGCTCTTGCGGTTTTAATTTGTCGATTATAATAATCCTTTTCAAAGTACGTGCTCGTGGGTCTGCGCGTTTTTTTGGACAGCGTTCTGTGTTTTAAAGTGGGTGTGCGTGTGCGCGTGGGCGTACGCGTCTTTTTGGACGGAGATAGAGCAGCTCCTTGTTCTATATATTTTTCTTCGCTCAAAATGTTATGAGAAGACATTTTCTTTGTTCCTATATATATAATTATAACAAATAAATTATAATTTATTTATAACTTATTTATAATTTATTATCAAATTATTACAATCTTAAAGCAGCATTTTGCACTTGTTGTTAATCCAGTTCTTCAATATTTGGTCCGGATGAGGAAGAGGATGCTTGTTGTTGTTGTTGATTTTGAAAGTTGGGCATTCCTGGCATTCCACTAGAAGAAGAAGCATACATTTTTGAAATAATGGGACTAACAATTCCTTCCAGTTTTTTTTGTTGCGCTTCATACTCGGCTGCCTCTGTTTCACTGTGACCCACAGATTCCAGCCACTCAAGCGACGCCTTGCAAGCGTCCTCAATTGCGCTGCGATCCGACTCGGACATTTTCTCCTGCTGCCCCGGTTCAGAAGTAGAACTCTTTACCGAATAAATATAATTCTCAAATCCATTTCGCGCATCAATTTTTTGTTTGTGCTTTAAATCTTCTTCCTTGTATTTTTCCGCTTCAGCAACCATGCGCTCAATATCATCCTTTGACAACCGCCCTTTATCATTTGTAATGGTGATTTTATTCGATTTGCCGCCAGCTTTATCGACCGCATTCACGTTGAGAACGCCATTCGCATCCAAATCAAATGTCACCTCAATTTGCGGAGTTCCACGCGGAGCCGGAGGAATGCCGTCGAGTTGAAACTTTCCAAGAATATTGTTATCTTTGGTAAGCTGGCGCTCACCCTCAAACACTTGAATTAACACGCCGGGCTGATTGTCCGCATAGGTTGAGAATGTCTGTCCCTTTTTGCACGGAATTGTGGAATTTCGCTCAATCAACTTGGTCATCACGCCACCAGCCGTTTCAATTCCCAGAGACAGCGGCGCAACATCCAGCAACAAAATATCTTGCGTAATCTGGTCTCCCATCAAAATAGCCGCCTGAACTGCCGCGCCATACGCCACCGCCTCGTCTGGATTAATAGAACGATTGAGCTCCTTCCCATTAAAATACTCGGTTAGCAAACTGCACACTTTCGGAATGCGCGTTGAGCCACCAACCAGCACAATTTCGTCAACGCTGCTCTTGGACATTTTGGAATCTCTGAGAACGCGGTCAACAGGGTCAATCGTAGAACGAAACAAATCCATACACAGCTCTTCAAATTTGGCTCGGGTAATCTTGGTCATAAAGTCAGTTCCATCAAATAACGAATCCACCTCAATTGTGGTTTCTGCAGACGCAGAAAGAGTTCGTTTGGCTCGTTCGCACGCGGTCCGCAACCGGCGCAATGCCCGGTTATTACCAGTGGGATCCTTTTTGGTCTTGCGCTTAAATTCCTGAACACACCAATTTACAAGCCGGTTATCGAAATCCTCACCACCCAAATGCGTGTCTCCCGCCGTCGCTTTAACCTCAAAAATACCGTCGTCAATTGTCAAAAGTGACACGTCAAATGTGCCTCCCCCCAAATCAAAAATCAAAATATTTCTTTCACCTTTCCCCTTCTTATCAAGTCCGTACGCAATTGCCGCCGCAGTTGGCTCGTTGATAATACGCAACACATTTAACCCCGCAATTGCACCCGCATCCTTGGTGGCTTGGCGCTGCCCGTCATTGAAATACGCCGGAACCGTAATTACGGCTTCTGTAACTGCAGAGCCCAAATAACTCTCTGCAATCTCCTTCATCTTGATTAGAACCATTGCAGATATTTCCTCAGGGGAAAATGTCTTTTGCTCTCCCTTAAACTCAACCTGAACATGCGGCTTCCCACCATCCTTGGCAACCACCTTGAATGACCAGTGCTTCATATCATTCTGAATGCTGGCATCATCAATTTTTCTACCGATCAGACGCTTTGCATCAAAAATAGTATTTTCTGGATTCATCGACACCTGATGTTTCGCAGCATCACCAATAAGACGCTCGCTGTCCGTGAATGCAACGTATGACGGCGTTGTCCGATTTCCCTGGTCATTTGCAATAATCTCCACGCGTTCATTTTGCCAAATGCCCACGCACGAATATGTTGTACCCAAATCAATTCCAATTGCTTTTGTCATTTTCTATATTTTATAACGCTTAATGCTCTTCTAATTCTTGTGAATAGATAAATGTATACATACAATTGGCTTTATGTTCTTTCATTTAATTAAATTATGATTGCACATAACTTAATTATTTGTTTATTTGCTGTTTCAATCGACACCAATATCGTCATCGTCGCCCTCGTGTAGAGCCTGATTTTCAGTAAGACGCGACAATCCGTGGTCATTATTTTTGTCAATAACAACATTTTCTGTTTCAAACATTTGTTTGCGAATGTCATCAAGTGTAACATTTTCCGAATCTTCTTCATCCTCGGCGTCTCCATCTTCATCATCAGCCGACATATTTTTTACGCTTACAAGTTCGCCCTTGGAGTTAAGAGTCTGCGTGAGTTTATTTCCAGATTTTTCCGCATTCTTTTTATTTTCATTAATTGCCTTTTCTTTAGCCTCTTTTACGCGCTTATCGAATTCTTTTTTGGCATGATCCTCATTCTTTTTCTTTTCCGACATGAGCTGATTTAGTGTTTCTTCCATGTACTCAACTCGTCCAGTCTTGTACGCATCTGGGTGAAACGGAACCCATATTCCCACCGGCCCAACGTATACATCATGGTTGGGGTCTACTTCGCGAAGCAGCTTGCAACGCATCTCGGCTTCTTTTTGTGATCCAAAAACACCACGAACTTTAATTCCTCTGATGGATGTTTGAAACTGATGTTTTTCTCCAAACTCAACCTCCAATCTCTCTTCATTGTTGTCTATAAATGTTTTATAATCGTCATTCACTGTGTAATTCATAATGGCTTCGTGTTCACTTCTTAGAAAATCTTGGAAGTCCTCATTTACCTTATCAAATGACAAGTTGTGTTTATAAGAAATAAAACTGATAAAATGAAGCATAACATCAACCGACTTTTTATAATTCCACTGTTTTAGAAACTCTTCAAAAAAGAAATGGTCTCTCTGTTTTATAATTTCTTCTGGGCTAACAAATGACAAACAAACAAACTTTTGACCAGAAATTGCTTTATCTTCTTCCAATAAATCAACATAATTCATATTTATTGTCCCATCATCATTTTGTTTCAATTCAACCCCGCGCGGTTTATTTACTTTAGGCATATTTTATACATTATATTATATTCATTTTTTAAGTATTTTAGATTGTTATATAATTTATTTTATTTTATAAAAAATATTAATTATATAAATATTTGAAATTAATTTTATTTTTTTTTCTGTTCATTTAATATAATATTATAAGATGTATCATAACGTTCTTGATTTAGGCG
>Ga0194119_10013327_pt1 | contig 10252 bp, 7 predicted proteins | sample TA2MahC100mmetaG_FD_148620 | JGI IMG/M metagenome (GOLD analysis project Ga0194119, IMG submission 148620) | Freshwater microbial communities from Lake Tanganyika, Tanzania - TA2015018 Mahale Deep Cast 100m | ecosystem: Environmental > Aquatic > Freshwater > Lake | place: Tanzania: Lake... | reverse complement strand
ATGCCACTCTGGTCAGAGAAATCTTCCAGAAACTTCAGGTAATGTTTGGCCGGTACAGGGGACAAATACATCAGCCATCCTAGCGCATTGTTTCATTAAAAATCTCACACATCATTGTCATTGCGGGTGGACGGTGAAATACACATTCACTATTCGCGGGTTCAAGTTTGCAACTTGAACCCGCCTTTTAGAAGGCACAGACGCACTGCCGTGCATCTCTACTTGAAACGGTGGCTAGTCGCATAAATAAAATGAAATTTTTTAACCCTTGCTAATCTCCCGGAGAACCCTGCCCGTTAATTTTCTGTGTATAAACGTCCCAATAACTCTTATCACTATCACGGCTGTCCTGCCAGACGATAATTGCCCCCCCTGCCCCATCCTTAACAAGCACAGGAAAACACTGGGTATCGGATGCTGTACTTACGGGTACGCCATTATTGCCCCATTTTGTCAATCCTTTTGGATCTATCCGCTGGGCATACACATCAAAGGCAGAAACACGGTTGTCATTCCACGATATTATTGCGCCGCCGGCGCCGTCGCTGCTGATACTTACGCAATTTTGGATATTTGCTTCGACACACACAGCCAGGCCGTCTTTTACCCATAAGGCGTTACCGGTGAGATCGATTCGCTGCGCATAGATATTGAAATCGCCGCTGCGCATATCCCACCAGGCAAGAATAGCGCCCCCCGCTCCGTCGCTCACAATCACTGGATAATTTTGGTTGCCGGATACTGCACATACCGGAATACCATTGGTCAGCCATTGCACAGTTCCATTCCCATCCACCTGCTGCGCAAAAACGTCGTTATTGCCGTTGCGTGTATCGACCCATGCCACAATCGCCCCTTCTGCTCCATTACCGGCAACAACGGGAAAACTTTCATGTCCGGGTGCATTGCATAGAGCGACCCCGCTTCTCTCCCATGCTGTTTTACCGCTCCCGTCAACCCGCTGGGCATAGATGTCGGCGTAAGTTCTCCTGAAATCCTGCCATACTACGATAACACCTCCGACACCATCGTCCACTACCACAGGCGCGCCTTGCGCGCCTGAAGTCCCGCAGACGAGCACGCCGTCTTTTGCCCACAGCAATTCCCCATTCTTGTTAACACGCTGGGCGCAGAGGTCCGCATAATTGGTCCTGAAATCCTGCCAGATAATAATAGCTCCCCCCGCGCCGTCCGTTGCAATGACAGGGCTATTCTGTGCATTAGCTACAGCACAAACGGGTATGCCGTCTTTCGTCCACTGTACGTTTCCATCTGCACCAATACGTTGGGCATAAATATCGGAGTTACTGATACCGCCCCGTATATCCTGCCAGGTAATAATGGCTCCCCCGGAGCCGTCACTAACAATCCTTGGACGATTCTGGTTTTCCGGAGCGGAGCAAATGGAAACGCCGTCTTTTTCCCATAAGACATTCCCGTGCGCATCAACCCGTTGTGCGAAGATATCGAAATGAACATTTCGCGCATCTTCCCAGGCAATAATCGCCCCGCCGGCGCCATCGCTAATTATCTGTAGTGCGCTTTGCTGGCCGGACACCGTGCAGACAGGCGTGTTCTCACGCACATGGGAAGACCATGCGGCAGTTACCGGATTCTGAAAGTTTATCGTAATGAAAAAACCCAATACAAAATAAACGAACATCGTTTGAAATGTTTTTTTCAAGACATTTATCATGGTATCCTTTTTCAAACAAATTATTTTTTAACACCTGCATATAAAAGAGGGTCTAATTCCATAGCCTTGTTATAAGTCCTCATAGACTCTTCGTATTTACCTAAGTTGTACAGGGAGTTTGCTTTATTATGCCACGCCCTCGCACTCTTTGGATTGATCTCGATAGCCTTATTAAAGGCCTTAATTGCATCATCAAACAGACGCAACTTGTCGAGGGTAATTCCCATGTTGTTCCATGCCCATCCCCTCTCCGGATTTACCTGGATTGCCTTGCCAAAGAGTTGCAGAGCATTGTCATATTGCTCGGATAAAATTAACATGTAGCCTTTCCCGTGCCAGGCAAGGTCTTCCTGGGGATTGATCTCAATGGCTTTTTCAAATGCCTGCATTGCCTCCTGATGCCTGCCTAACGCAATAAGGGTGACACCCTTGTTATACCAGGTGGAAGCAAGCTTTGGGTCCATCGCTATGGCCTTGTCATATAACTTTATGGCATCCTCGTAATTGCCTTTTTTATACAACGCAATCCCTTTATTCACCCATGTAGCATTATGGTTTGGATCGAGGCTGAGCGCCTTATCATAGGCTTGAACAGCCATGTCGTAGTTTCCCAGGCAATATAAGGCATTCCCTAAACCATCCCACGCCTCAAAGTAATCAGGATAGCTTGCAATGGCTTTATTATATGCCTTAACGGCGCGCTCAAACTTTGCCCGTTTATATTTTGATTGGCCGTTTTTAACCCACTTTTTTGCGCTATATTTTTTTGATGAGGTTTGATAAACGTTGCTGCGCATGGAAACTGCCGAGGTAATTTGAGAGCTTAAACAAATGGAAACTGACAAAATAAAAGACAGCGCCTTAAAAAGGTGTTTCCGGTATAAAGCTACAATTGTTCTGTGGTTGGGATACATATCCTTCGATCAATACATGTACTTTGATGTACTCGAAATTAAAACGTTACAATATTCCAAAATCTTATAAAAATCACTCTATAAAATCAAATCAAATTAAAAACTTTATCATTAAATCACAATCTACTTTATTTATCACACAATGTGACATGTAACACTTTTGCACGGTCACATATGTGTCATGACACACAATCTCTTTGCTATTCTTAATTAATTGATGCAGGTCATTTCACATTTTTACTTTCATAAGAGATTGTTTTACCAACCATGGCTTTCATGGCATTTTTTTTGTAAGGTATTGAGTATTAGGAAGTTTTCGGTTGATGTATTAGAACCGGGTTTTGCCCCATTCAATATTTTTATAAGTCAAAAAAGCCTGTTTTCCTGATTTGTTTCAATGGGTTTTTTGAATTGGTATTTAATTTGTATATTACAGTGGTTTGCTTTATAATTAAGATAAAATTATTCGCCTATCGTTTTCCAAACTCTTTCGTCTTTTTTTGAAAAGGACGTGTTATGGTTGACGGCTTTTGGGGAAATATATTTAGAAAGGCTAAGAAGGACGAAGACAATGTCCTTTCTATGCTTAAGGTTGTTCCAATTTTAGACGGCCTTTCTAAAGACGAATTAAAAGAATTCGAGCGTATCGTTCACCGGAGGCATTACGAACCTAATGAGAATATTTTCTGGGAAGGCGAACCCGGCGTAGGCATGTACATTATCCAGGAGGGCACGATAAAAATCTACAAAACGCTGCCTGATGGAAATGATAAAGAATTGGCTATACTGAAAAATGGCGATTTTTTTGGCGAACTAGCCCTGCTAGACGAATCGCCGCGGAGCGCTTCTGCAATTGCCCTGGAAAAATGTCACATCCTGGGGCTATTCCGTCCGGAACTCTTTGACATCCTCGAGAGGAAACCAAAACTAGGCCTCCAGGTAACGACAAAACTCGCCCAAATGATTGGCAACCGGTTACGCATTACCAATACCGAACTTCAATCGCTTTGTGCTAAATTCCATAAACCAGAAAAACTGTCCAAAATACCTTCTCACGATATGCTCCTGGAAGAATCAAAAACAATCTTAAAGAAAGTCTAAGTTAATTAAAAACTTTTATGAACCCATCCAATCATACTATTGTCGTACACTTAAATAAACACTCTTTCTTACGGTCGCTCAAGTGGTTTTTCGTTCTTGTGGCGTTTGGATTGATCGTTACGCTTTTTGTCGTCATGAAGTCTCTGTTACTCACATTCATCGTATCTATTCTTCTGGCGTTTCTTTTGGAACCGGCAGTACGCGCCATTGAAAACTACAACATTAAACGTATCTGGGCTATCGGCATTGTCTTCGTTTCTATTGCGATTATTATTACGATGGGTATAATTTTATTTTTACCATCAATTACGGCTGAAGTTCAGGCAATAACCGCAAACCTTCAGTTGCGGCATCCGGCGGTTCTTACCGACGAATTTAAAACTACCATTGAAGAAAATTTCCCTCTCATGAAACAACGCGGCTTATCCGAAGAACTGGCTTCATATCTCCGTCATACACTCGATGATCTGATAAAGGAGAGCATTGACATTCTTTTCGAATTCGTCCATTTTGTCTCTATGATATTTACCGTACCTGTATTTACTTTCTTTCTCCTGAAAGATGGGCAACGGATAAAAAAGTCATTAATACAATTAGTGCCTAATCGTTATTTTGAGATGACGTTGAGCCTGGTTCATAAGATAAGCAATCAGATGGGTTCATATATCCGTGGACGGCTTCTCGATGCCCTCATCGTTGGTATTCTCTCTATCATCACCCTCTACTTACTCAATATCCGTTACGCTTTTCTCATTGGCGCTCTCGCGGGCTGCGCCAATGTTATTCCCCACTTCGGTCCCATTGCCGGCGCTATTCCGGCCATTGTTATGGCGTTAATGGAAACGGGTTCATTGGTATCCGTTTTGATTATTACCATCTGCTTTGTTGCAATCCAATTACTCGATTATCTGCTCATATCACATATGGTAATTATAAAGAACGTCCATATGCATCCTATCATAGTATTTATCGTTATTTTTGTCGGCGGTTATTTTATGGGGGCGATAGGAATGTTTGTAGCCGTATTGTTTGCCGGTATTTTAAAGGTAACTATTTCAGAGTTAAGATGGAGCTTAAAACATTATCGTATATTTGAACGGGCGCCACATTCCGCGTCTCATTAAGTTTTAAACAACTTTATTACATTACCATTGCAAAGGGACGATAAGTCCCTGATTTAATGAAGTGGTTATAAATATGTTTGATATCGTAAAAAAGTTAGATAAGTTATACGAGAAAGAAAACTGGGACGAAATAATCAGGGTCGGGGAGAAACTGTTTCGCGACGGAACAGAGGATATCAAAATCCTCAACGACCTGGCTGTAGCTTATCGAAGGAAGAAAATGACAGATGAAGCATTCAAGGTTTGTGAGAAGATATACTTTCTCTATCCCGAATCCCGCATTTTAAAGCAGAGTATTAATTTGGGCATTCGCTATATGCGGTATTATCAGATCATGGGAGAAATTCTTTATAAAAAAGGTGAATACGAGAACGCCTTGAAAATCTTTGATAGTTTAAAATGTCTGGGAAGTCATTTTTCCGATAAGTTTTATCTCTCCGCAAGGATTTATGCCGAGCAAAAAAAATACGACCTTGCCCTGAATGAATACCAAAGTCTCATAAAAAAATGCCCTCACCGCATTGATGACGCTATCGAAGGCCTGCTGGAGTTGATAAAAGCAGACGCTGCCAACGAAAGGGCATATATTCTTTTATATGAAACATACCGTACAGAGGGAATTCTTCAGAAAGAAATATCTTTATACGAACAGGCGGTAGAGAATAAAAGAGATATTTTTGCCGTTTATATCTTAGGAAACTTCTATCGCTATTCGAATCAAGCGGATAAAGCAGTGTCTCTTTTTTTTGAATATACGGATTCCGATCCAAATATACCTCTCTTTTTGGGAGGTATATATCTTGCCAAAGGTGAATATCAAAAAGCCGTTGTTGGATATAAACTCTTTTGCGAAAGAAATCAGGAAAAGAGGGGAATTGCCTTAAAATGCCTTGAAAAGGCATTGACTCTAATAAAGACTGACGAAGAACTTATCAACGATATGGTTAATCTCTATTGTGAAGAAGGAGATTTTAGTGCAGCTGAGGAAAAATTGAAGTTATTGGTAAACTTAAAACCGGCAAACACAGCATATCGTTCAAGATTAGAAGATATACTCTTGAAGGACGCAGACCGGTCATTTATGGATGGAAACCTGGAAACTACCAAAGAAAAACTAAAAGAACTAACAAAGCTAAACCCTGGCAAAAGTGAATACAATAAGAGGATTAATGACATTGAGAGTTTTATTATCCAGAATAAGATTGGTGAGTATGAGGAACGCCTGAAAAGAAATACCCTTTCTGAAGAGGAGGCGAACAAGATCCGTTTTGAATTGGGAGAACTCTATTTAAAGAATGATGCAGACAAAGAAAATGCTATATCACTCTTTCAAAAGGTGGCTAAATCGGAAACGCCGTTTAAATCAGAGGCGCTCTGTCGGATAGGGATCTCTTTTCTATCAAGGGGAATGGTTGAGCTTGCTGATGAAAATTTTAACAGGATTAGAGAATCAAATCTTCCCGAAGACAAAAAGGTGGAAATACTTTACCAGATTGGAAATGCTTATGAGGAAAAGGGTATTTTCGATAAGGCAAGGGAGGTATATAAACAGGTACTCTCTTATGACTTTAATTATAGAGACGTTACACAGAGGATTGAACGGTTACCCACCAATCCTGTGATTAACAAAAAGGATAAAAATCAACAGAAGCTGGAAGATCGTTACGACCAGATTGAAAAAATCGGCGCAGGTGGAATGGGATCGATCTTCAAGGCCAGAGATAAGATTCTTGGACGGGTTGTCGCCCTGAAGGTAATTCGTGAAGATTTTATGGGTAACACAGAAGCAGTTCAACGATTCATTCGTGAGGCGCAGTCGGCAAGCGCACTTCGACACCCAGGCATCGTCACAATCTTTGACATTAGTGTTGGAGAACCGATGTACATTGCCATGGAGTATGTCGATGGTGGGAGTCTTAGGGAACAACTGAACAGAAAGGCAATGTCTGTTCAGGAATTTTTGGGAATAGCAATCGAAATCTGTGACGCCCTGGATGCCGCACATTCAAAAGGAATAATTCATCGGGACATCAAACCGGAAAACATTATGCTGACAAGAGACGGGAAAATTAAAATCACCGACTTTGGCCTTGCGTGCATAAACAATGCCACGAAAATGACTATGGCCGGCCAGATTTTTGGCACACCCCTTTACATGTCCCCTGAGCAAATCAAGGGTAAACCTGTTGATAACCGGAGCGATATCTATTCTTTAGGCATCACCTTCTATGAGTTTCTGACCGGCAGGGTCCCGTTCCCTCATGGAGATATTGGATATTGCCATATCCATGAAACCCCGCCACTCCCCTCTTTTCTTAATCCCGATATTCCTGAGACTCTTGAAAAGATTATCATGAAATCTATTGAAAAGAACCCGGAAGACCGCTACCAGAACGTACGTGAAATACTCGATGACATCAACAGATGTCAGAATCCAATTCATAATGAAATGACCGTTAAAATATGAATACATCCATTCAGAATCCCTTCATAATATTCGAAACACATCTCAAAAATATTCATACGTTACTCTCCAGGAATGAGGTGTCCCAGGATAATCTTCCCATGGTCAAGAATACTTTTTGGGAGTTACTTAAATCATATCAGGCGTTAAAAAATGAGACTGCCAGGATGGAGAAATCAAAAAAAGATATGGAATCGTTGGTGAAAATAGGAAAGGCAATCAACTCGGTGCTTGACATGGACCGGCTTCTCAACCTGATTATGGATATGGTGATTAAAGTGGTTGGCGCTGAACGCGGCTTTCTTATGCTCAAGGACAAGGAAACCGGCGAACTGCTCGTTAAAGTGGCAAGAAACATGGAAGAGGAACTGAAAGATAAAACACTATTTACCATCAGTAGCGGTATCACAAGTCGTGTGGCAAGGGAGGGAAAAGCAATTCTATCCACAGATGCACAGACAGACGAACGATTCTACGCACAGGCAAGTGTGATGAATCACAACCTGCGGTCATTAATGTGCGTACCGCTGAAGGTAAAGGAGGAAGTAATCGGAATTATTTATGTCGATAACCGGATGGTTTCCGGGGTATTTACTGAGGAGTCAATCGAACTCCTCACCACGTTTGCCAATCAGGCTGCAATTTCCATCGAAAATGCCCGTTTATACGAAAACGTCGTTAACGAGACAAAGATACGAATGAACCTACAGCGATATCTATCTCCAAACATCGTCAACGACATTATAACCAAAAAGGAGAATATCGTTTTGGGGGGAGAACGGGTAGAGTGCAGCATCTTATTCGCAGACATCTGCGGTTTCACTTCGATGTCTGCAAAATTTCCTCCCGAAAGAATCGTTCATACGCTCAATGAATATTTTTCTGCCATGGCTAAAATAATCTTCGGAAACCAGGGAACGCTTGACAAGTTTATCGGAGACTGCGTAATGGCAGTCTTTGGGGCGCCCATCTTTACTCCTTATTCTGCGCGGAATGCCGTTAAAACGGGACTTGATATGCTCAGAAAACTTGAAGAACTTCAGAAAAAATGGGAATCCGAGGGAAATCCATCCTTCAGCGTTCGTATCGGGATCAACACCGGCGAAGTTATCGCCGGGAATATTGGTTCTCCGGACAGGATGGACTATACGGTCGTCGGCGATAATGCCAATCTGGCTTCTCGAATCGAATCTTACGCCAGACCGATGACAGTCCTGATCAGTGAATCAACTTACGTTAAAATCAAGGACATGGTGGTTGCAAAAAAATTGAAGCCTATTATGGTGAAAGGAAAATCCTGGCCAATTACAACTTACGAAATAACCGGTATCCAGGCGCCTGAAGAAAAAGGAAAAAACAAAAGACGGTTTGTGAGAAAAAACGTGTCCATATTTGCAACATTCAAAATCACCGGCAATTCTAAAACGAATCAATGTATCATCCAGAATATCAGCGCGGGCGGTTTGCTTATCAGTTCACGCATGGGTGTGCCTGTCGGGAAAAAAATTCTTCTCGATTTTACCCTCCAGGACAATAATATTTTTGGCGGTATCGAAGGGAAAGTCGTCCAATCCAGTCCTTTAAAGGATAAACAATCTTCTTCTTATTTCAAAATGGGCATTGAATTTATCTCTCTTAATAATACACACATCGAAAAAATTTCTAATTTTACGGCAAACCAAACACAATCTCAGGAAACGTATGTTAATCTATAGCATGCTTGAAAAGAACGCTATTATTACGAACCGTATAAGCACGAAACATCTCTAAATCCATTTTATCCCCCACTCCTTCTCGATGAAGTCCCCCTTAATAAAGGGGGAAACAGGGGGTTGTGTTTTTTCCGGGCTATTCTCCGTTTCCACGAGAACAAGTTTACAACCCCCTTTGCCCCCTTTTCTAAGGGGGATTTATTCATCGCGTATGCCATGTGAGCCGCATAAATAAAATAAAAATTTCTATACAATTAAATTATCATTATCACATAATGGATAATTATGATATAATCCTTCTTTTAAATGTCCCGATTATTTTAAGAACTTTACGCAAAAAGGAATTATTCATGAACAAAAATCAGTGGAATAGCCCGCCGGTAATGCAGATCGATCCCAGGAAAACTTATCAGGCAACGATTGAGACGAACAGGGGTACAATCCAGATACAGTTTTATCCTCAAAACGCCCCGAAAACGGTCAATAACTTTGTCTTTCTGGCCAGAGAAGGCTTCTATGACGGCATAACCTTTCACCGGGTAATCAGCAACTTCATGATTCAGGGAGGAGACCCCACAGGCACCGGCAGAGGCGGTCCCGGCTACAAGTTCGAGGACGAAGTCAAAGGCAACCCTCTGACTCACGATACCTGTGTAATTTCGATGGCCAACGCAGGACCGAATACCAACGGCAGTCAGTTCTTCATCACACACTCACCGCAACCACACCTCAACGGCAAGCACACAGTCTTTGGTAAAGTAACCAACGGTCAGGATGTCGTCAATGCAATTCGTCAGGGCGATACGATGACAAAAGTAACGATCAGTGAGAGCTAAACATCTCAGACCAACGGATACTGTGTATAAAAACTTTTCAAAAAAATTAATTGAAAAGGTATTTCCCGCAACAAGGTCATTTGCCAAGGCGGGTTTCGACGAAATAAATAGCCACTGATCTAAGTACACATGGGGGTATTCGACATGGAAGCACACGTCATGCCTATCGATGATTTGAGCCTCAGCGAACAGGAGCGTCAGTCCCGTAAGGATTACCTGGATTTTACTGAACGAGACGTACGCCTGCTGAAAGAATTGAACGGGCTTATCCACCAGCACGCCGACGATATCATAGGCAAGTTCTACAACCATCTCCTTCGGTTTAAAGAAACTCAGGCTTTTTTATCCGATGAAGAAACTATTCAGAAGGTCAAGCGCACACAAAAAGAATATCTCCTTATGCTC
>Ga0194119_10013325_pt1 | contig 10253 bp, 7 predicted proteins | sample TA2MahC100mmetaG_FD_148620 | JGI IMG/M metagenome (GOLD analysis project Ga0194119, IMG submission 148620) | Freshwater microbial communities from Lake Tanganyika, Tanzania - TA2015018 Mahale Deep Cast 100m | ecosystem: Environmental > Aquatic > Freshwater > Lake | place: Tanzania: Lake... | reverse complement strand
TGAGCTCGCTGGGGGCCATTGACCTGCCCACCGATCGCTGGGGCTGCGACGTCGTCGTTACCTGCGCGCAGAAGGCCTGGATGACGCCGCCCGGCCTGGCCATGGTCAGCGTCAGTCCCCGCGCCTGGCGGGCGCAGGCGGCGGCCAAACTGCCGCGCTTCTACTTTGACTTTGCGCGGGCTAAAAGTGAGGCGGCGAAAGGGGCCACGCCCTGGACGCCGGCCATCTCGCTGTTCTACGGCCTGCAGGCGGCGCTCGACCTCATGGCGGCGGAGGGGCTGCCGGCCATCTTCGCCCGGCACCGGCGCGTGGGCCAGCACACGCGAGCGGCCATCAAGTCCCTGGGGTTGTCGCTCTTCGCCGATGAGGCTCACGCCTCGGACACGGTGACGGCGGTGCGCGTGCCCGCTGGCATCGCCGTCAAGGATTTGCTGCGACGGCTGCGCGAGGAGCACGGCGTGATCATGGCCGCTGGCCAGGGGGCCATCGCCGAGCAGATCTTCCGCATCGGCCACCTGGGCTACGTCACGGAGGCGGACATTGATCAGGCCATGGCCGCCTTGCGCACAGTGCTGGGGTAGTTCCACGTTCCAGGTTCCACGTTCCAAGTTGACGTAGAACATGGAACCTGGAACGTGGAACTTGGAACTTTGATTGGGGGAGTTCCTGATGAAAATCCTGGTGTCTGATCCGCTGGCTCCGGCGGGGATGGAGCTGCTCCGCCTGAACGCCGACGTCGAGGCACGCAGCAAGCTGCCGCCCGCTGAGCTCATCGCCCTCATCCCGCCCTTCGAGGCCCTCATCGTGCGCAGCGAGACCAAGGTGACTAAGGCCGTGATCGAGGCGGGGCGCAATCTGCAGGTCATCGGCCGCGCTGGCAATGGGCTGGACAACATAGACGTGGAGGCGGCGGCGCTGCGCGGCATCCGCGTGCTGAACACCCCCACGGCCAGCACCCTCACCGTCGCCGAGCACACCATCGGCCTGATGCTGGCCCTGGCGCGCTACGTTCCAGCGGCGCATAGCTCTCTGGTCAGCGGCAAGTGGGAACGTTCCAAGTTCATGGGCGTGCAGTTGGCCTTCAAGACCCTGGGCGTCATCGGCCTGGGGCGCATTGGGCGGGAGGTGGCGCGGCGGGCGCAGGGGCTGGCCATGAAGGTGGTCGCCTTCGACCCTTTCATCGCCAAGACCACGCCGGAGATGATCAACGTGCCCCTGGTGCCCTTCAAGACCCTGCTGCAAAGCAGCGACTTCATCACCATCCACACCCCGCTGGCCCCGGCCACCTTCCACCTCATCGGCGAGCGGGAGTTCAAGCTGATGAAGCCCACGGCGCGGCTGATCAACTGTGCCCGGGGCGGCATCGTAGATGAGGCGGCGCTGCTGGCCGCCCTGAACGAGGGGCGATTGGCCGGCGCGGCGCTGGATGTGTTTGAGAACGAGCCGCCCGGCAACTGCCCGCTCCTGTACTGCGACAAGGTCATTGCTACACCGCACCTGGGTGCCTCCACCCACGAGGCGCAGGTGATCGCGGCCATAGACATCGCCCAGCAGGTGCTGGCGGCGCTACAGGAGACGGCGGGATTGGGGAATCAGGGAATCAGGGAACTAGGGAATCAGGGAATCAGGGAATCAGGGAATCAGGAAATCGGGGCAAGCCCCTGATTCCCTGATTTCCTGATCACTGATTCCCCAGCAAGTAGATGGGGTTGCTCCAGGCCGTACGCCCCTGGCTGTCTACGCATTCCACGCGTAGATAGCGTTCCTTCCCCGTCAGGCGATAACTGCCCTCTGTCAGTGTCCCCCCTCTATCAGCGCGAAGCTGACTGCCCCATTGCGTACAGCCAATGAAGTTGATCGCGGCCACAGGCGAGCAGGAGACGTACGCTGCGCCTTCCTGGATGTAGAAGTCGCGAATCGCTGGCCCGGTCGTGGAGTAGAAATGGCCGTCTTGCAGGGCGCGCCGGATAAGCGGAACTGTCAGCGCCTCTGCCTTGACCACGACCCAGCCACCACCGACGTCGTAGGTGTAGTGGTGTACGTCATCCGTGGCCAGACCCCAGAGGCGCCGGCCGCGCGCCAGCAGATCGTCCCAATGGACGGCGGACAGGCCCTTGCCCAGGTCCGTCTGGCAGCCCGTGTTGAAAACCTCCAGGCCGATGATTCCGCGTAGCTCCTGCATCTGGGAAAACAGGAGCCCCGACCAATAGGGATGAGCCAGAAAGACGATAGCGCCACGGGCGACCAGGTCGTCAATAGTCTCCTGGACGCTCCAGTTGTTGGGTGGCGTGGGGTATTTTTCTATGCCCAGGGCGACGAGGTGATAATCCATGCCCAGTTCCGCCCGGCCGGTGTTGACCTCGATGCCGGGGATGGTGAGAAAGCCAGGGCGCGTAAAGTTCCTGGTGTCCGTGACCACACGATGGTCGGTGACAGCCAGAAAGTCGTAGGCGTGTTCCTGGTGCCAGCGGACGGCCTGCTCCAGAGGCAGCTCACCGTCGGAGTGGCGCGTGTGGGCGTGCAGGTTCCCCTTGAACCACTGGCCAGAGACACGCAAGGGATGGTGGTTCATGGCTGGATGTCTTCTCCTTAAGTAGGGAATCAGGAAATCAGGGGGCAGGGGAATCAGGAAATCAGGAAATCAGGAAATCAGGTCTCATGCGCAAGCCTGATTCCCTGATTTCCTGATCACTGATTCCCCTCCTCGCTGACCTCCACCCGCCGCCCCATGGCGAAGTAGCGCCGCGGCACGACCAGGCGGCAGCGCCCCGTGCCCTGGGTGGTGAAACGCAGGGTATCCTCTGCCACCTCCAGGGTAATCGTCCCCCGCTCGTCTCCCAGCGGGATGTTGCGCGCCACGATGGTGTTCCCCGGCAGCAGCCAGGCCGCAGGGATGGCCGGGAAGAGCACCAGACGCTCGCCGTCGAAGTCCCAGAGCATCTCCACTACGGTTTTCACCAGCTCCTCGTGGCTGAAGGCCTGGGGGAAGTTGCCCCACTGCCGGCCGGTGAGGGGGTCAAAGTACTCGCCCATCAGCGCCAGGTCGGTGGCTCCGGCCAGCACGGCACGCAGGTGGGCGTAGGCGCGTTCGTACTGGCCACTGAGCTGGAGGGCGCGGATCAGCCAGAACGTGGTCAGGTAGAAGGGGTGGCGCTCGTCCGCCTCGTCGCGGCGAAAGGCCGGGCCGTAGGCCAGGGTCTGCGCCAGCGTCTCCACCGTGCTCTGCATCCGCGGCTCCTCCGGCGGGAGCAGCCCCTCCAGGAGCAGAGCCAGGGTTGACAGATCGTAGATTGAAGGCTCTCCGTAGGCCCGCAGGTAAGCGCCCTTTTCCTCTGACCAGGCGGCCTCCGGCAGGGTGCGGGCGATGGTGGCAGCCGTGGCCTCCCAGTTAGGCGGGATGGCCTTCCCCAGGCGCCGGGCCAGGCGGATGGCGTGGTGCAGGGCCGACCAGCAGAGTGCCTGCCCATGCACCCAACGTCGCTGCCGCTCCCGCCGCTCCCAGATGCCGGCCTCCGGCTCGTGCCAGTGCTGGCAGCACCATTCGGCGGCGCGGGCCAGGCGCGGCCAGTGGCGCTCCGCCAGCCCATTATCGCCGCTCAGCAGGCAGTGGCGATAGACGCCGCCCAGGACGTTACCCGGGCTGTCGTGCTGGGCCTGGAGAGCCGCAGCGTTGCCGATGCGCATAGGCGACTCGCCGGCCGGGCCGTACAGGCCGGGCACCTCCTCCTCGGCCACGGGGAAGCCAGGCTCGATGGCCCACAGGGGGGCAGACCAGCCGCCATCGGCATCCTGGCGCGCCAGCAGGAACTCGTACAGGCGTTGCGCTTCACGATGCTGGCCTACGGCGTCCAGGGCCTGCGCCGCGTAGCAGCCATCCCGCACCCAGCAGTAGCGATAGTCCCAGTTGTGGCTGCCGCCGGGCTCGGAAGGGAAGGAGGCCGTGGCCGCGGCCAGGATGGCCCCTGTCGGTTCGTAGATGAGGCCGCGCAGGGCCAGCAGGCTGCGCTGGAAGGCGGCGGCGAGCTCGCCGTCGGGGAGCTGGAGGTCTACGGCCTGGCTCAGCCACGCCTGCTCCTCGGCCGCGTGGGCGGCCCAATCGGGCACGGCCAAGGGGCGGGCTGGTGCTCCTTCCGGCTCGTAGGCGAGGAGCAAGGTCAGGCGGCAGTAGTTGTCCGCAGGGGGCAGGGCAAATTCCAGGAGGAGGGCGTCGGCGGCGCTGTAGCTCGTGGCGGCGGCGCGGCCAGGGGCTTGCAGGCAGAGGCGACCCTGACCACCGACCCGCCAATCGGTCATAGCAATACCGTCCAGCCGGACGACGAACGCGGTGCTGGCGGGGGTGGGGGCGGTGGGACGCAGGCGGACCAGCAGGGCCGGCTGGCCGTCACCAGGGCGCAGCACGACCTCGCGCACCAGGAGGTCGTGGCCGCGGGGCAGCCAGTCCAGGATGGTCACCGTGCGCCCGGCCACAGCCCAGGTCGTTTCCAGGATGCTGCTGCCGGGAAGATAGCGCTGGGCGAAGATGCCGTAGTCGCCGGCCCAGAAGACGGCCTCGCCCAGGCGCAGGCCCAGCTCCAGGTAGCCGCCATGGGCCGGATCGAGCAGGCGGGCGCAGACGGGGAAGTGGGCGAAGGTGGGGACGGCCAGCCAGCCCACGCGCCCGCGATCGTCAATGAGGGCCGCGGTGCGGCCGTTGGCGATAAAGCCGGCGTAGCGCAGACGGCGGGCAGGGGAGTAGACGGGCATGGCAATCGTCATAGCGTGGTAAGCCAGCGATCGAGGTGGGCGAGGGCCTGGCGACCGCTGAAGCTGTGACCTCCGGGGAAGGAATCGGCCGCCAGGCGCGCCGGGCAGCCCAGCAGGGCGTCGCGCCAGGCCCGCCACTGCTCCACGGCCTGAGCGCCGAAGGCCAGTGGGCGCGGCTGGGCCGCATACCGTTGCCAGAGGTAGGCCAGGGTGGAGCGGTGGTCAGGGGGGATGGGGGTGTTCATTGCAGTATGTCCCTCTGTAGACCATAGCTCAATGTGTAAAGCTAAGCGAAGCGGCAGAGCAACGCCGCTTTGCATCTCCTAGGCGTGCTCAGTATGAAGCACCAGCTTGTAATTTTAACAAATAGCTCATCCGGCTACGTTAGGCAGTAGCGAGCCAGCGAGCAACACTCTCTGCAATGGCGGACGTTCCTCAATGACACACCATTTCCCTTCTCCTCGGTGCAAGTTAGCTAAGATGCCCTCTGGCCGAAAGAACTCTGCCCGCAAGATGGGATGATTAGCTACCTCCTCTAGAGATGGGCCAACAATATTCTGAGCAACAAAGATCATATGTAAGATGTAACTCAGGCTTTCCTCCTCTGGATCTCGCCACAGAGCCACAAGGGGATTACCCAGAGAGATGACGCCATACTCCCGTAGCACGGCTAAACCATGATCCAGGGTTGTTTCGGCTGAGACCTTACCCATTTGTCCATTCAGCACTCGCATGAGGTCTAATCTTAGTATAGGTTCTGTGTTGTGCTCAGCAATAGCTGTAGCAATAGCCAACAGGGTAGAATTGTGACGCAACAGGTGGTATAGGAAGGCCTCTTTGCGGGCTTTGTCTGATAGGGCCCTGTGCACGAATTCCGCCAGCGGATTGGTGGCTTCAGCCAAGCCAAAGCAGGTGATCAATTCCCTGGTTACACGCTGGCGAGTTTTGACTGAGGGATAGGGTAAAACCCCATAGAGCAGAGCTTTTACTTCCTCTCGGGTGATTCCCGGCCGCCAAGCCAATAGAGCGGCTAGGCTCGCCTCGTAAGGATAGGCTTTAATGTGCTGCACTCAGGCCTCCAAACGTGCCAAGGGGACAACGTTCTCCCAAATGGAGATACCCCCGTGGGCAACAGTGTTTAGGTTGTCGCTCTGTATGTCGCCGAATCGCAAGCGGTCGAGGGCTAGCAAATAGGCTCCTCCTAGGTCGGGTAGACCCCAATCACTAGCCCGGGGTACGAAGATTGCCTCGTCTTCAGGTAGTGGATTGCGCTTGTGGCTGACCACAGCGAAACGACTATGGCGATCTTCCAACTGATATCCCCCCGCCAGGGCGTTTGTTGGGATGGGCCGGCTTCGCTCCACTGGAGAGTTACCGTGGTCCGAGGTGATGTAGACCAAGTAGTCCTCCTGTAAGGCCAAGCGAATCAATTCGGTCAGCTTCAGGTTACGGAATTTGCTAGCAGCAAAGCCTGGCATATCCACGAAAGTGATGTTGGCTTTTCCTGCAGCTGTCACCAGAAGGTCTACAAAGTTCGTGACCGCGGCTACTAATTGTCGTCCGGCTTTCAGATCACGCTCTATATTCCTAACGTCGCTCTCCTCCAACCTAGTGGCCCGGTAGTAGCTATGCTCGATTCTTATTTTGGCCTCTTTCAGAATATCCCGTAGCAACACCCGCTCATTGTCGTTGTTTGCCACGTAGATAGAGCTTTTGTAACGGGCCACAATCTCTCTGGGTAGCCGCCCAGCAAAGAGGGCATTGCGGGCATAGGTAGTGGCAGTAGGCAACAATACAAAGTACATTTCCTCTTCCAAGCGCCCCAAGCCATTTAGGTAGTCTCGGATGGCTTGCCACTGGCTCAGGCTCATCCCATCCCAGATCATGAAGAAAACCTTACGCCCTTTCTCCAATTCCGGTATCACCCGCCCTGGTAGCACATCGGCAGAGAGGAGAGGCCGGGGCTTCTGCATCCATTTGGGGTAATAGGCCCTCAGGAAATGCGCGAATTCAGCGTTCAGATGATCCGAAGCCTCCCGCCAACGTTTCCCCATAGTAGCCAGTTCGGGCCCTTTGTTACTGAGCATAGCATAGGAAGAATCGGTTTCAGCCAGAGAGCTAGCAACTTTCAGCCATTCCTCGGGACTTCTGGGCGCGGCCCTCTCTAGTTCGCTCGTCAGAGCGGTGAAGGTGGCCAGATTGTAGAGGTCGGCACTGTAGCTGGCCCGCCTTTCCCGGACGGCCTGAGCCGCCTGTAAATTGGTGAGGATGCGCCCGCGCACACTGCCCTCTAGCCGCTCTCGCAGTTTGGGGAAGGGTACAGCCGGGAGTTTCTCTACCAGCCGGGCCGCCGTCCGTAAGCTATCGGCCAGGGCAATTACATTCAGACCGGCCTCCAGGCGACCGGCCTGAGCTTCCAACGAAGTCAACCGCCGTTCTGCCCGCTCTTCCCCACGTTCCAATAGAGCATGTAGATCTGCCTCCAGCAGGCGTATGATCCAAGTTTGGAAGGTAACCTCGTCTATTAGTATGTTGGACTCTATCCCCTGGGCTGACAATCTCCCCTGTGCAGTTTCTCGTAAGAGTTCAGGCAGGGTTGCCCAACACTCGCGCAAGGCCAGGACGAAAGGTATAGCCTCTGCCGGTTCTGTTGGCAGTGGCATCTCCAAGACAGTTTCCAGGGCCAGGAGCCGAGTCTCCTCAGCGTTGTGCTTACGAGGGTCAGCCTGAAGCCGACGAGCTATCTCTTGGAAGGTGTGCCGGTCTATGATCAGGTGGTCCACGATGGGATGTACAGTATGGCCCAATAGAAGGCTGGGACGCACCTCAATCACGCCGTCGGCCCGGCGCCGGTAATCGGCTGGGAAGCCTTGCTCTATAGGGGTAATCACCACCACAAGTGGCTCTTCTCCGGCGTCGTAACGATCTCGCAATGGCTCATAGGCTCGGCGGAAGGTTAGGTGACCGGTGAAGAGGATAACGTGGCCCTCTGGGTAGAGGGCCTGCAACCCCTCAGGTTCCACTAGCCTGGCGGGATCTATCACCAAGTAGCGACCTCGATGACGGGAAATTTTGCTCTGGACGTAGTTGATAGGGTTCACAAGAGATTCCTCCTACCGCTGACTCGCTTTTCTGCCTCTCGCTCAGCCTTACGGCGGATGAGGAAGAGCTTACGCGATTCCTCAAACAAGCCAGCAGGCAAGCGGGCAGCAAGCCGGCGGATCTCGGGGTATCGGCCAGCCTGATCAAGCTCCTGAAAGCCCTGCTCCAGGATTTCGGTGAGTATGGGCTGGGGCCCTTTGCTCTCAGCCCAGCGGCGGAAGGCTTTGTGCCAGAGTTCTTCCCGCTCGGCTGGTTGTGGTGTACGCCAGCGTTCATCCTCCTGTACAAAGTACGTCTCCAGCAACTCTGCCAGGCTACGTTCCAGGTGTGTAGTTTTCAGAGCCCCCAGGAATTGCGGCTGGAGTTTTCCGTAGGCAGCGGGCTGTTCCCTGAGCCTGACAGACAGCCAACGGATGGCATCCAGTTCCGTGTGAATTTCGATGTAAAGCAGGTTATTCTGTCGGCTGGCTGGTTCCTGGCCCCACAGATACCAGTAGTCCCCCACAGGTTTGAAGTTGGCCGCCAACACCCGGCGGAACTCGTCGAAGTCTATGGCGTGGGTCATGCCATCCTGGGTGGCATGGGCCCGGAAACGGGAGTGCAGAGCCTGGGTGCTACGGGCTACATCCGGGGTAAGGGGCAGGCTGGCCAGGTAATCTTTGAGGAAGGCCAGGGCAGCATTGGCATCAGCTATGGGCTTGCCGTTGCTGCCGATGCGGGTCGCTTTGATCCGTGGCTTTAGGGCATTGATGATAACATCTAGGCCTACTGCTCCCTCGGAGGTGGTCTGTTTGAAAGAACGCTGCTTTTTGTCAAAGTAGCTCTGGCTGACTACGTCGAAGCCAGCCTTCTCGATGGCCTGCGTGATAGCCTGCCAGATGCGGGTATCTGAGTTGTGGAAGACCACTGTCATCCAGCGGTTGGGCTTGAGGACGCGGTACAACTGGGCGAAGGAGCGAGCCATCAGTTTCTCGTATTCGCCGATGTCCTTGCCTTGGCCTTGGTTGACGGTGGCCTCCTCCCGATTGTCGGTGAAGACGCCTAGCCACGCCTCCCAAAGGAAATTCAACTCGCTGTACATCAGGTTGCTGCCAAAGGGCGGGTCGGTGAAGACGTAGTCCACTGACTCTTTGGGAATGTTAGACAGGTCGGTGGCCGATTGAGTAGAAATCACTATTCCGTCGGTCGTCGTTATCCCAACCAAAGCCTGTTGAAGAATCGCCATACGCCTACCGAACGGAGCTCGCACGTCGTATTCATAGGAGATAGACGGGATATATAGGGTGCCTGACATTCCAGCCGTATGCTTTTGGTGAGGTGCATACCGGAACATCCGAGAGCATGCTCGGCTAATGGCCGTGAACGCAAACCTGAGCTTGGCCTGCACCAAAGGATCGGCTATCTGGCCGATCTCGTGCCACAGCCGGGCCAGGGCCCATAGGTTGCGGTGGGTGTAGAATTGATAAACGTGGGTAACACTATCGTGAATACCTGCCCGCCAAGTATCGCCCCATCGCTCACCTTTAAACATCATGGGCTGATTAGGATACCAGTATTGTATCTCTCGCCCCTTAATCTCAGTCAGGTGGGAGAGGTCATCATCTTCTACGTTTTCCTCCTGACGGCCACAGGTCGGGCAGGTGTAATTTACCCGCACGGGTACGGTGCTTAAGCGACGTAAACTCCGCTTTTGCAGCGGTAAGGCGCAGCCGGGGCAAGGAAACTGGTCGCGCACTTGGCCGGAGTCCCGTTCTATGGCCACGTTCCACAGACTGAACTCTTGGCTACAGTTAGGGCAGGCAAAACAATCACTCCAGATGGTGTAATTGATAGCGGCAGGGCCGTGGCAGCGGCGGCAGCGGGTGCGGTATAGCCAGTCTATCTCCTCCTGCACGTTCTGGCTAATCTGCTGGTAGGCTCGCTTGAGGGCCTCCAGGGCTACTGGCCCCAGGTAGCCAAAGGCAATGTGGGTGGCGGCGGGGGAAAGGTCGCTCAGGACGACTCGCCGACCGGAGAGGACGGCAGCCACACCGGTCATGCCGCTGCCGCAGAAGGGGTCCAGCACTACGTCGCCGGGGTCGGTATAATGCTCAATGAAACGCTGAATGCCCTTGGGCGGCACTTTAGTATGGTAGGAGTGAGCGTTGTAGATAGGCGTGTTCTTTCCCTCAGCCACGTCTTCCACAAACGGTTCGCGATGGTAGTCCCGCACCTCTCCTGACAACGGGGATGGTGTGGCAAGGAAGTCTTTGATGTGGGGATTAGGGTAAGTTGTGAAGATCGGTGGATAGTCAATCGGCATTGCTTTTTCTCAGCTCTGAAGAATAAAAGAGGTTATACAGTACACGGCATAGGCCCACAGGCCGGGTTTGGGAGTTATCCGCAAACAAGGCGCACGAATCCTCTGG
>Ga0194119_10013297_pt1 | contig 10272 bp, 8 predicted proteins | sample TA2MahC100mmetaG_FD_148620 | JGI IMG/M metagenome (GOLD analysis project Ga0194119, IMG submission 148620) | Freshwater microbial communities from Lake Tanganyika, Tanzania - TA2015018 Mahale Deep Cast 100m | ecosystem: Environmental > Aquatic > Freshwater > Lake | place: Tanzania: Lake... | reverse complement strand
CCATCCGCAGGCACTGGCCCGCCCTCGGAAAGGGGATTCTGATCAAATCCGGCACGGGAGTGAGGCGTTGGTGTATACTGTGGGGGTCCGGGAGACCCAAAATGGAAATCCCGGTCTACAACGCCAACACCAACTCCTTTACTGTGAACCGAAAGGAGACCGCCACTGTGACCGGCGCCTACGCCGCTTCCAACTTCGACCAGTTCGTAGCTGGAAACGTTCTTCTGAACGCTTCGCTCGTGCCGGTCCGCCAGTTCGAAACCGGGTCGGGTTCCACCACTGGCTTCGCCTTCGTGGACCAACTCGGCTTACGAACCTCCGCTCCGAACGCGTCCAGTCCCGGCACCATCCAGCGAGTCAACCCGGCGTCTACGACTGAAGCTGCTCCGTCCACCCGGATGGCCGAAGCGCCTCTGATTGCCGAAACGGCGCGCCCCTTCCTGCGTACGCTGGCGCCGCTCTATAGCCGCCAGGCAATCGTCAGCCTGACCACCAGCGGTTTCACGGTCTTGCCCTGGGCCTACGACGCCTCGGTGGCTCCGCCCCGAATCGATCGTATCGTCAACGCCGCCGACTTCAACGGCAACGTCGCGCCCGGAAGTCTCGTATCTATCATGGGCGGCAACCTCAGCCCAGTGAACCTGGTTTCCAACACCACCCCGCTTCCGACTGCCCTCGGTGAGAGCTGCCTGACGGTCAACGGCGTCCCGGTGCCAATGATCTTCGCGTCCAGCCAGCAGATCAATGCCCAGCTTCCCTATCAGATCGACGGGAACGTCACCATGATCCTGCGAACGCCAGGCGGAGTGAGCGACAACTACAATCTGACCCTGCTTCCGGCCGCGCCCAGCATCTTCCGCAGCGGAACCGCAGGGCCGGAGACGGGCCTGCCGACGATCATCCGCGCCCGGAACAACGAACTGGTCACGGTCTCGAACCCAATTCGCCGCGATGATGTCGTTATGATCTTCCTGGCGGGAATGGGCAACACCACACCTGCCGTTCAAGCCGGAATTCCGGCCGGTTCCGGCAATACGCCGACGCCAGTAATTCCGGCCAAAGTGCAATTGGGCGGTCACGAGATGAGCGTCGAATTCGCGGGACTGGCTCCCGGCCAAATCGGCGTCTATCAGATCAACGCCCGAGCCTCGCGTTCCACACCCACTGGCTTTGAGATTCCGCTCATCGTGTCCCAGGGCGGGCAATCCACCGAGGTCAATGTTCGCGTCATCGAGTAGACTCAAGCGTTCGACGCAACCAGTCCAGAGCATGAATGACCGCCAACGCTCTCACACGTTGGCGGTCTCCAAATAGCTGCAATCGTTTCGATTGGGCGCCATCGCTCGAAGCCAGGCCTGCATAAACAAGTCCAGCCTCAGGCCCATCCGCAAATCCGGTCACGCTGAGTGCAAAGTCGGCGCCTGTCCGCTCCCGAGCCCCGGTGGCCATCTCGCAGGCTGTGATTTCGCTCACTGGACCCTTGAGCGCCAGTGTTTCGGCCGATACGCCGAGCAGAGTCCGCTTCATCTCGTTCGTGTAGGTTAGGAAGCCACCGCGAAAATAGTCGCTCGATCCGGATACCTCCGTTAGCGCGGCTCCCAGCAGTCCGCCCGTGCAACTCTCGGCCACGGCGACTGTGCAGGAACAGTCCCGCAGCAGTCCGCCAACGGTCTTCGAAAGCGAGTCGCCGTTCGTTGAGTAGATCCGGTTCCCCAGTAGGGACGCAATCGGATCGCCGACTTCAGCTAGCAACGATTCGGCCTCCTCCACGGTCCCGCAGCGAGCCCGCAAGTGAATGTCGACATCGCCGGGGGACGCCAAAACCGTGGTCGCCGGGTTCGTATATTTGCTATAGACGGGTGCGATCAGCGTGTCAAGGTCGCTCTCACCCATCAGTGCCACCCGGTACCAGCGCGTTCGAATCACCTGCACTGGCAACGATTTGACCAGCCTCGGCAAAATTTCTGTGGTGACCATCGGCTTCAATTCGCGGGGCGGACCCGGAAGAAGAATCAGGAGCTTACCGTCGGCTGCGAACCACTGCCCGGGAGCGGTCCCATTCGGGTTCGGCAGAACAGCGGCTCCGTCCAGAATCTCGGCTTGGCGCCGGTTATTCGGGCTCGGTGTCCGTCCAAAGCGCCGGAACCGCTCCTCGATCGACTCCCAAACGGACTGGTCGAAATGCATCCCGATGCCCAGAGCCGAGGCCACCGCGTCCCTCGTGACGTCGTCTTCGGTTGGTCCCAGTCCGCCAGTCAGAACGACAACGTCCGATGACCGCCAAGCGGCGAGGACCGCCGCCGCCAGCCGCTCGCGGTCGTCGCCGATGATCGCCTTGGCCACCACCTCAACGCCAAGCGTATTGAATTCCTGAGTCAGATACAGCGAGTTGGTGTCGACTTTATCGGGTGTCAGCATCTCCGAGCCGACAGCGAGAATTTCGGCATTCATATCGCTACAGCGGAAACACGCCGCAATTCAACCGGAAGATCATGCCGCTGGTCGCGACGATTGCGTGGCCCGTGGGCGAAAATGCAAGGCCGACGATACCCGGCCCGGAGATAAATAGTTCCGGCTCCCGTTCGGCGGTCAAGCGAACGATCCCCCGCCGGCCTCCCAGCGAGGCGGCCACGTAGAGGTTTCCCTCCGCGTCGAATGCCAGGCCCTGCGGCCGGCCGAGGCCCCGGTAGTACACCTCCACTTCGCCGGTATCCGACACACGGTTAACGCAGTCGAAGCTCGACGTCGTTGGTCCGGTCACGTACAGATGGCGGTCCGGCCCAAACGCTAAATGGTACGCGGCGATCGACGGTTCCAACGTCGCGTAGACGTAAATCTGGCGGTCGCGGCTGATTTTGAAGATCGTTCCGCTCCGGTCGCCGACGTAAAGGTTGCCGTCCTCGTCCAGCGTAACGCCCGTCGCGACTCCCATCCCTTCGACAAACACGGCCATCTCACCGCGCGGCGTCACCTCGTAGATGATGCCGTCGTGCCGGCTCGATACGTAAAGAATTCCATCCCGATCGATGGCCATTCCAGTCGCGTTCATGATGTCGGACAGGAACGGCGCGGGACCTTCCAGCGGGTCGATACGATACACCGATACCGGCGTCTTCTGGCCGCGGCTTCCGGAGAACGTCGTGAACACGGCGCCGTTGGCGTCCACTGCCGGGTTTGCCACGGGATGCACGTTGTCGGCGATCGGGATCCCGATCTGGCAGGTCCATTCCGTGCTGGAGAGGCTCCCGCTCGCCACGCGCAAGGCGCAGTCGCCGACATCCTCGGGCACGCGGGCGATGCAATACGAGTCGGAGCCGATAATCAGCGGCGCTGGCACTTCGCCCAGTAGCACGCGCGGCCGGTCCGCTCCGGCGAACCCCGATCCATGTATGCGTATCTCTCCGCCCGGGATTGCCGCGCTTGGAGAAATCAGATCAATGTTGGGCGGCTTATCCATCGTTCTACGCGGCATACTTCTATTCTTCCACCCGTGCCGGCGGAATGACAACCCGCGACGCCCGGCCCTATTCCATCACATTCTTCCAATCGCCGCGAATTATCGCTTCGCGTATCTTCACCGGCGGCACCCCTTTTTTCGTTAGGATATCTGCAAGGACGACCTCCTTGCGGCAGACCGTTCAACCCGCGCTGTGCGCGTCCCGATGACAGTCCAGCAGCCCTTTGTGGCCGTGCCCGCGATCACAGTGGCAGTAGCAAGGCTGCTGCGCCAGCACCGCCGGGATTGAGGCGGCGATCGCGTAGACCCGGCGCGCCTTCGGATCCTGGAACGACAGCGCCGAAAGAATCTTTGGAAATGGCATCGCATCGCGCGCCGATTGGTAGAAATTCGGCACGGGTTCCGCTTGCGCCTGCACCTCGGCGTGCAAGCTGGGCGGTGTTTCGGTGCGGGAGCAGGAGGCGAGAAGCGCCATGGCTGCGACAAGCACGTAGGGACGCATTCTTAACCTGTACCACGAATTCGGAGGCATCGTACACTGAAGGCTTGTGATTGGCCGTCAGTTTCTACGCAACCTCGTCGACCGCCGGAACCTGCTTTTTCAACTCGCGATGCGCGACTTCCGTCAGCGTTACATCGGTTCGGCCGCGGGATGGTTGTGGGGGCTTGTCCATCCCCTCGTCATGCTGGCAAGCTGGACCTTTGTCTTTCAATACTGTCTGAAGTCGGAGATGCCGCCCGGTTCACCGACCAGCAATTACACCTTGTTTCTCGTCACCGGCTACCTGCCCTGGATGCTGTTCCAAGAGACGGTGTTGCGCAGCTCCAGCTCGTTGCTCGAGAACGCGAACCTTATCACCAAGACGCTGTTTCCGTCGGAGATGCTTCCAATCGCCGTGTTTTTCTCCTCACTCGCCAACCACTTCCTTGCATTGCTGCTCACCATGGGCGCGCTCTATATTTGGGACGCGAGCCTTTCTCCGCCCGCACTGATGCTGCCGGTTTATATGGTTCTTCTCGGGCTGTTCGGCGTGGGGCTCGGTTGGATCTTCTCGAGCTTTCAGGTCTATCTTCGCGACACGGCGCAGGCCGTCACCGTTCTGGTGACGTTTTGGTTTTGGATGACGCCGATCTTCATTACAGAGGACAAGATTCCGGATTCGATGCGCTTTCTTCTGAATGGCAATCCCATGTCCTATTTCGTGCGCGCGTATCGTGATCGCCTCCTCACCGCGGCTTGGCCGGACGTATCCGAGCTGGCCATTATCGTCGCCTGGGCTCTGGGTGCTTTCTTGGCCGGCGGCCTCGTGTTCCGTCACTTGAAAAAAGGTTTCGCCGACGTACTGTAGAGCCCGTCACTTCACTTCGATCACGATCATCTCGCCACCCAGGTCCGTCTGCCACGGACCCGGCACACGCCATTCCGCGTGCCCGTCGGAAAGCCGGATCGCCACCTGCGGCGCCTTTGTCCGGAAGCCGTGCAGAGATTCCGCGCGCAGGACGCGCACTTGCGAATTCTCCATTTCCACTTTCGCCTTCTTCGGAGCCTTCGAAAGTTTGATCGCGGACGGCGGCTCGTTTTTCATCTCCACTTCCACGATTTTGATCGCTGTCCCGCCCGTGTTCTCACTCGTGTGCGTGCCGACTTTCGGGTCCCAGCGCACCTGGCCCGCAATGAAGGGAATGTCGCGCGCGGTCCCGTCCGGGTACGCGATTTGGAGCGTCCCCTTGTCCAGGTGCACCATCACCCGGTTCACCAAATGCACGTGAGGACGGCTCTTTTGCCCAGGCAGGTTGGCCGCCTTTACGACGCGGACCTGCGGGTTTTCGAACACCAGCGGGTTTTGCGCCAGCAGCGCGGCGCCAATCAACGGAAAGAGTCGCATGGCCTCAAAAAAGTCTATAACGTCTGCCACAATTAAGGAGATTGGACCCCTTTGCGAAGCCCCGCGAGCAACTGGCCGCGCTCCGGGACATGCGGCAGACCGCGGCCCGCTCCCACGAGATTCGTCATCACCGTTTCGGCTATCTGCGGCTGGCCCTCGGCGGACTGCTCGTCTACGCTGGGTGGATGGGCCTCGTCCATCCGGAAGACACGCCTTGGCCGTTCCTAATCTCGTTGGCGGTCTTCTTCGCGGCCACGATGGTTCACGCAAGAGTCATTCGCCGAATGGAACGAGCGCGGCGGGCGGTTTCTTTCCATGACCGCGCGCTACAGCGCCTGGCCGGCGATTTTTCAAGCTCCGCCTCGCGAGGCGACAGCTTTGCCGCCGCGCATCATCCGTTTTCCGGCGACCTGGACCTCTTCGGCGCCGGCGGCCTTTTTGAGCGGCTTTCGCAGGCGCGAACACGGGAGGGTGAAGCCACGCTCGCCGAGTGGCTGTTGGGTCATGATGGCCCGCCAGCGGCGCCATTGCGGCTGGAGGCGGCGTCCGAACTCGCCGGCAACCTCGAACTCCGGGAACAACTGGCTGTCCTCGGTACGGATCTAGAGACGGGCCTGCATCCGAAAGCCCTCCGAAAATGGGCCGTCGATTCGTCGCACCTCTTCCCCGCCGCCAATCGATGGCTGTGGGCCGCTGCTATCGTCTCTGCCGCTTGTGCCGCAGCCTCGGTTGCGCTCTGGGCACTCAGTCCCATCGGTATCGCCATGCTCTTTGCCGCCGGCATCTTCGCGCTGCACCAGAAGGCCGTGCTGCGCACTCTGCAGGAAACCTCCGATGCCGGGCGCGACCTGCGAGTGCTGGAGGGTGTTCTACGGCTTCTGGAGACCGGCGAATTTTCCAGCGCCCTGGTGCGCGATATTCAGGTGCGAATCCGAAGCGCCGATGGACGTCCGGCCAGCGAGCGAATCGCGGAACTGGCCCGTCTGGCTGAATGGATCGACTCGCTCGACAATCAGCTTTTCCGCGTGCTCGACTTCCTCTTCCTTTTCTCCATGCACTTCGCCCGCGCCGCGGACCGCTGGCGCGCGGCCAATGGCGCCCTCGTTGATACCTGGTTACGCGCCGCCGGCGAGTTCGAAGCGCTGGCGTCCCTGGCCGGGTGGGAGTTCGAAAATCCCGACACAGTTGCTCCCGAGTGGTCCACCCAGCCGGTGCTTGCCGGCACCGGGCTTCGCCATCCTCTCATCCCCAGAGACCGCGCCGTCGCCAACGACGCCAACCTCGGGGCCGAATGCCGCCTCCTAGTCGTCTCCGGATCCAACATGAGCGGCAAGAGTACCTATCTCCGTACCATCGGATTGAACACCGTTCTTGCGCATGCCGGCGCCCGCGTTTGCGCCAAATCCTTGCGCCTGGGCCTCCTTTCTGTCGGCGCTTCCATTCGCACCGTCGACTCACTGCAGGAGGGCTCCTCCCGTTTCTACGCCGAATTGCAGCGCCTCAAGGCGATTGTCGATCTTTCCAAACGCGACCGAAAACTGCTCTTCCTGCTTGACGAGTTGTTGAGCGGAACGAATTCGCACGACCGCAGGATCGGCGCCGCAGGGATCGTCTCGCGGCTCCTCGAAACCGGCGCTATCGGCATCGTCACCACGCACGATCTCGCCTTGGCTAGCATGGATGCCGCCGCGGCCGTTAACGTCCACTTTGAAGACACCATAGTTGACGGGCGAATCTCCTTCGACTACCGGATGAAGCCAGGCGTTGTTAAAACGTCCAATGCACTGGCCCTCATGCGCTCAATCGGTCTCGACGTTCCGGAGACGTAACTCATGCCGCTGAAGAATTTTTTTCTCTACCTCTCCACCCAGCGCCGGTTGCGTGCCTGGATGGAGAACTCGCCAGCCGCACGGAGCCTGTCCCGCCGGTTCATTGCAGGCAACACGCTGGAAGACGGCCTCTTCGCCGTTCGCGAATTGAAATCGCGCGGTCTCCTTGCCGCGCTCGATCCCCTGGGCGAAAATGTGGCGACACCTCAGGAGGCCTCGGCCGCGGCCTTGGCCGCCGAGCGTACCCTCCGGGCGGTCGCGGCGCTCGAGGCTGGCGCGAGCGTCTCGATCAAGCTCACCCAGTTCGGACTCGATATTTCGAAGGATCTGACGCTGGAAAACGTCCTTCCGCTTGCCGGCCTGGCACGAGAACTTGGCTCCCGGATTGAGGTCGACATGGAGTCCACCGCCTACACCGGCCGAACCCTCGAGATCCTGGAGATCATGCATACCCGGGGGCCGGTCCGCGCCGTAATCCAAGCCTATCTGTACCGAACCTCTGCTGACATCGACCGGCTAAACGAACGGAAGATCCCGGTTCGCCTCTGCAAGGGTGCCTACAACGAACCGCAGGATCTCGCCATGCCCGTCAAGGCCGATGTCGACCGGAACTTCTGCGCAATGGCCTCCAGACTTCTCGCCGACGGGGTCAATCCTGCCTTCGCTACGCACGACCCGGCGATGATCGATCATGTCCTGGCGTCCAAGCCAGATCCCGGTCAGTTCGAGTTCCAAATGCTCTACGGTATTCGCCGTGACCTCCAGGAAAAAATCCTCCAACAGGGCTGGCGACTGCGCCTTTACGTTCCGTACGGGCCTGCCTGGTACCCGTATTTTATGCGCAGACTTGCCGAACGCCCGGCCAACGTCTGGTTCGTTGCCAGATCTCTCTTTCGGTGAATTCCGAGGCCAAACAGCCATAAAGGCGCGCCTTGGTTTCTGCCGATACTCTCTTTGAGAAGAGAATCGCAAGTCCGCGCAACTAAATGGAACGAAGTGGAGTCTAATCAGGTATGAGGTACTGGCTTTTTCTAATCGCCAAGCTCATGGGCGCCGTCGCTGTGTTTGCCAGCATTTGGTACGGAATGGAGATCGTGCTTCCCGAACCGGCAACGATTCGCGACTTTAAGCCGCGCAAGTTCGGCCAGGATCTGACATGGACAGTCGCGATTTTCGCCTACTTTCTGGCCGCCGTCGGTACCTTTTACGTCATTCTTCTCGATCAGCGCTACCGCTGCCGCTCCTGCCTGCGCCGATTGCGAATGCCCGTGAACTCAGGGGCCTGGGACAAGATGCTTCGCATCGGAACACCCCAGGTGGAATATATTTGCCCGTTCGGCCATGGCACCCTGAATGTAAAGCTCGTGCAGTTCCACGGGGGTGAAAAGCCCGGCTGGCGGGAGCACGACGACATGTGGCGGGAACTGGAGAGCCTCTCCTCCGGTTCACCGAAGTAAACAGTCCCGCCCCGCTTCTGTGAGAAAATGGGGCGTCACTTTATGGCCAAGGGCCCACCGCTCGTAAAATCCGGGGGAGGTCGAGAGGCGAAGCCGGCGCGGCCGGAGGCAGGGAAGCGCAAGTGGTTTCTCTACACCGCCGCTCCATTGGCCGTCATCTCCATCATTTTTGTCGCCGCCGTCTATATGCACTACTCGGCGATCATCGACCAGAAACTGAAGGAAGGACCGTTTCCCAATACGTCCATGATCTTCGCAGCGCCGCGGACCCTGAACGTCGGCGAAGAAATTTCCAGGGACGAGATCGTGCGGTCTCTGCGCAACGCGGGCTATGGCGAGTCGAAATCGAACCGGATGGGTTGGTACAACCTCCGGCCCGACGCTGTTGAGATTCTCCCGGGTCCGGACTCCTACTTCGACAACGAAGGCGGCGTCATCCGTCAGGTGGACGGCAAGATCGAGAGTATTGTCTCGCTGAGGGACAACACAGCCCGCACCGCCTACGCCCTGGAACCCGAGCTAATCACCCACCTCTTCGATCAGAAGCGTGAAAAGCGCCGCATCCTGCAGTTCGACGATTTTCCGAAGACACTTGTTAACGCCGTGGTCTCGGTGGAGGACAAGCGCTTCTTTGAGCACGCCGGATTCGATCCGCTTCGAATCCTCAAGGCAGTCTACATAAACCTGAAGGAAGGCAGGATGTCGGAGGGCGCCTCGACACTTTCCATGCAGTTAGCCCGCAACTTCTGGCTAACGCTCGATAAGAACTGGAAAAGGAAGATCGAAGAGTCGATCATTACCGTTATATTGGAGCAGAAGCTCTCCAAGCAGCAGATCTTCGAGTACTACGCCAACATGGTCGACCTCGGCCGCCGGGGTAGTTTCGCCATTCGAGGCGTCGGCGAGGCCTCCCAGGTCTACTTCGGCAAGGATGTCCGCTCCCTCAGCCTCGCGGAAGCAGCCACGCTGGCCGGGCAGATCCAGCGCCCCAGCTACACGAACCCTATCCGCTGGCCCGAACGCGCGAAGGCCCGCCGCAACATCGTGCTCTCGTTAATGCGCGACAACGGCTATATCTCCGACAAGGAGTACGCCGAAGCCGCCGCCTCGCCGCTCAACATCATCAAAGGCGGCGCCGACACCGGCGACACCCCATATTTTGTCGATCTGGTAACCGACTTCCTGCACGAATCGCTTTCCGATCACGACTTCACCAGCCGATCCTATCGCGTCTACACGACTCTCGACATCGATCTTCAGCACGACGCAGTCGAGTCGGTGCGCGAGGGGATGGCCGAAGTGGACAAGATGCTCGCCAAGCGGAAGAAGCAGAATCCTGGCGGTGCGCAGGTGGCGCTGGTGGCCATTGACCCCTCCACGGCCGAGGTCCGCGCCCTGGTCGGTGGCCGAAATTACGGTCAGTCGCAACTCAATCGCGCGGTGGCCCGCCGCCAGCCAGGTTCCAGCTTCAAGCCCTTCGTTTTTGCCGCGGCGCTGAACACCGCGCTCGGAAATGGCGGCGGCGTTCAGTTTACGCCTGCATCTACAGTGCTGGATGAACCCACCACGTTCTGGTTCGATGGCAAGCCTTACGAACCCGGCAATCACGGCGACCACTATTTCGGCAATGTTACGTTGCGGAC
>Ga0194119_10013295_pt1 | contig 10272 bp, 8 predicted proteins | sample TA2MahC100mmetaG_FD_148620 | JGI IMG/M metagenome (GOLD analysis project Ga0194119, IMG submission 148620) | Freshwater microbial communities from Lake Tanganyika, Tanzania - TA2015018 Mahale Deep Cast 100m | ecosystem: Environmental > Aquatic > Freshwater > Lake | place: Tanzania: Lake... | reverse complement strand
ACCCTCCCCCCCCCACAAGCCTGCCCCACCCACAAGCCTGCCCCACCCACAAGCCTGCCCCACCCACAAGCCTGCCCCACCCACAAGCCTGCCCCACCCACAAGCCTGCCCCATCCACAAGCCTGCCCCATCCACAAGCCTGCCCCTCCCGTGAGCCTGTCCCTCGGGGTTGGGTTGAATCGGACGGTTTTGGTCTGAAAACGATTTGACTTGGGAGTGGGCGGGGATAGGTTGAATTCAATCCAGACAGAATTGGTCTGGTTCAAACCGATGCAAATCACCAAGGCGGCCGAATATGGGGTTCTCGGGCTCATCGCCCTGTCCCGCCGTCCTCAGGGCGAGGTGGTGATGATCGATGTGCTGTGCGAGGAGGAGGCCGTCCCCAAGAGCTTCCTCGGAAAGATCTTTCAGAGTCTCTGCAAGTCCGGGCTGATCGGCTCGTCCCGGGGATCGGGCGGTGGGTTCTATCTGGCCAAGCCGGCGTCCGAGATCTCGGTGCTCGAGGTTCTCGAGTCGATCGAGGGCCCGATCGCCCTCCAAAAATGCCTCGAGACCGACTCCGGTTGCGAGCACACCCGGGGATGCGCCCTGTGTGGCCTCCTGGCCGAGGCGCAGGACCGGATGAAGGCCGTGTTCGCGGGCACCAGTCTGGCGACCCTCGCGGGCCGGCACCTGCCCAATGGCCTCGTTCAGCAGGCCCAGCAGGCCCAAAACCTCCGTCAACTGCCCGCCTCGAGGATTCCCCTGGCGGCCACGTCTGGCACCAGGATCATCCACGGTGGAAGCATCCCCGCCTGAAATCCCGGTCAAAAAAAACCGCCCACACCCCACGGATACGCCCGCCTGATTTTCCAAACCGATTCCAACCTTCTATGAGCGAAACCTACACACTCTACAACTCGACCGTGATGGAGCACTTCATGAATCCCCGGAACATGGGCGACCTGAAGGACGCCGACGGGGTGGGTGAGGTCGGCGCCGCCGCCTGCGGCGACATCATGAAGATCTCCCTGAAGATCAAGGACGGCCGCATCGAGGACGCGCGCTTCAAGACCTTCGGCTGTGGTTCGGCCATCGCCAGTTCCAGCATGGCGACCGAACTCATCAAGGGCCGGACCATCGACGAGGCCATGGCCTTCTCCAACCAGGAGGTCGTGGACGCCCTGGGTGGCCTGCCTCCGGTGAAGATCCACTGCTCGGTCCTCGCCGAGGAGGCGCTCAAGGCGGCCCTTGAGGACTACGTCAAGCGCCACCCCGACGCGGCCGCCAAGTCGACGGCGGGTGCTCCCGTCCCGGCCGGGTCCGTAGGCCCCCCACGGGGCCCGCCGGTCCGTCGGCATCCTCCGCCCCCCGGGCGGCGGTTGGGGTGGAGCGGCTCCAATGGTTCGGTACCGGAGTTTTCCCCGGACGAACGTTGGTCCGACTGGGGCCCTGCCTGCCGCCACCGTACCGCCCGCCGTCCGTCCATTGTCCGTCATCGCCATGCGCCACGTCTTCCTCGATCACCAGTCCGCGACCCCGGTCCTTCCGGAGGTCTTCGAAGCCATGCGGCCGTATTTCACGGAACACTTCGGGAATGCGTCCTCGTTGCACCAGCACGGCCTGAGGGTGCGTGACGCCCTGAAGCGGGCCCGCCAGCAGATGGCCGCGCTGGTCGGTGCCGACAGCGAGGAGGAGATCTTCTTCACCTCCGACGGCACCGAATCGGCCAACCTCGCGATCAAGGGCGCCGCCTACGCCAACGAACGCAAGGGCAAGCACCTGGTCGTCTCGGCCACGGAACACCCGAGCGTGATGAGTTCGGTGGAATTCCTCGAGAAACAGGGCTGGACGTGCACCCGGGTCGGCGTGACGCCGCAGGGCATGATCCGCCTCGACGAACTCCGGGCGGCCATCACCCCGCAGACGGTCCTGGTCGCGGTGCACCATGTGAACCACGACATCGGGGCCATCCAGCCGATGCGCGAGGTCGGCAAGGTCTGCGCCGCCGCGAATGTTCCCCTCTATGTCGACTGCGAGGCCAGCGCCGGCTGGCTGCCCATCGACGTCAAGGACTGGGGCGCGGCCATGGTCAGCTTCTCGCCCCACCGCTTCTACGGGCCCAAGGGCGTCGGCGTGCTCTACCGCAACCGCAAGGCGCGTATCGTCAGCGTGATCCACGGAGGCGTGCAGGAGGGGGGGCGCCGCGCGGGCACCGAGAACATCCCCGCCATCGTCGGTGGCGGGTTGGCCGCTGAGATCGCCCGGGCACGCCTGCCGCAGCGCATCGCCCATGTGGCTCCGCTCCAGAGGCGGTTGTGGGAAGGCCTTCGCACGAAGGTTCCCTACATCCAGCTCAACGGTCCCGAGCCCGGACCCGACCGCATCGCCACCAACCTCAACCTCTCGACCGAGTTCATCGAGGGCGAGGGGCAGCTGCTGCTGTGCGACATGAACGGCATCGCCGTGGCCAGCGGGTCCAGTTGTGTGAGCAAGAGCCTCAAGATCTCCCACGTGCTCGGGGCCATCGGCCTCGACCATGCGCTTGCCCAGGGCAACATCATCATGACGCTCGGCGAGGGCAACACCGAGGCCGATGTCGACTACGTGGTCGAGACCTTCGCCCGGATCGTCGCCAAGCTGCGAGGCATGTCCCCGATGTGGGACGAGTTCGAGCGCGGCGTGATCGATTCGGTGATCGCACCGACCGGCCGGGGCAAGTCTTTCAGCCAGCACGCCGCCGACGTCTCTGGCAAGCCGGTGCATTGAGCACCAGGGCACCCGGTCCGCCGGTGAATACCGCCGGCCCTCGGGAGGTCTTCTCCCTAGGGTTGCACAAACCGTATCCGGACATAGTCTCGGTTTCATGAACATGAACCCCACCTGGTGCCGCGCCTTGACGGCGTCGGTCCTTCTCATCGTTCCCGCCCCGATCCATGCCGCCACGCCGGCTGAATTGCGTGCCGGCGCCCTCAAGTTGCTGGCCCCGCTGCCCGAGAAGATGCCCGGCTCGGAGAACGACACCCCGGCCCGGGTGAAGCTCGGCCGCGAGTTGTTCTTCGAGGAGAAGCTCTCGGCCAACAACACCCAGTCCTGCAATTCCTGCCACGCCGTCGACCAGAACCGCGGGGGCGTGGACAACGAGCCCACGTCGCCGGGCGCCTTCGGCAAGCGCGGTGGACGCAATTCCCCGACCGTGCTCAATGCCGGCTTCCACATTGCGCAGTTCTGGGACGGCCGGGCCAAGACCTTGGAGGACCAGGCCAAGGGCCCGGTGCTCAATCCGGGCGAGATGGCCATGCCCAGCGAGGCGGCCGTGATCGAGAAGCTCAAGGCCGAGAAGAAGTATGTGAGCGGATTCAAGAAGGCCTTCCCCGACGAGAACGAGCCGATCACCTACGACAACTTCGCCAAGGCGGTGGCCTCCTTCGAGCGGACGCTCCGCACCAACGACCGGTTCGACGACTTCCTCAAGGGGGATGACAAGGCCTTGACCGCGGCCGAGCTCAAGGGGCTCGACACCTTCCTGTCGATCGGTTGCACCACCTGCCACTCCGGGCCGCTATTGGGCGGCAACGACTACAAGAAACTCGGCATCCTCAACGCCTACGAAAACACGGCGGACAAGGGTCGCATCGAGGTGACCAAGGAGGACTACGACGAGTTCGTCTTCAAGGTGCCCAGCCTGCGGAACATCGCCCTGACGGCCCCGTACTTCCACGACGGCTCGCAGAGGACCCTCGACGACGTGGTCCAGAAGATGGCCTGGCTGCAGCTCGGCAAGAAGCTGTCGGCCGAGGAGACGCAACACCTGTCGGCCTTCCTGCGCGCCCTCTCCGACAAGAAACGCGCGCTCGCGGCCAAGTGACCGGAGCGTCGGGCTGAATTCACCGCGGGGTGGGGTTCCCGGGAAGGGGCCCCACCCCATTGTTTCCCGCCCCGACCGATCCCGGGTCTCTCGGGGTTCCGCCCCCCGGGGTACCCGGTCCCATCCCACTCCATTCCTGCCGATCCCGCTCTCCTCGATCCCAGTCTCGAACCCGCCCGACCCATGGCCCCGATCCAAGAATCCGCCGTCCTCGAAGTCCTCCGCTCCGTCAAGTATCCGGGCTACAGCCGCGACATCGTCTCCTTCGGGCTGGTGAAGGGCGTGCAGATCGACGGTTCCGCGGTCGGCGTGCTGCTCGAACTCACGGCCCCGAGTCCCGAGATCGGCCGCCAGATCGCCGACGCGGCCAAGGCCGCGCTGCGGGATCGCCTCGAGGGCATCACCGACGCGCATGTCCAGGTGCAGGTGCCGACCCCGACGGCGGCGGCCTCGGTCAACCCCGGAGTGCCGCAGCGGAACCGGATGCCGGGCGTGCGACGGGTGGTCGCCGTGGCTTCGGGCAAGGGCGGCGTCGGCAAGTCCACCTGCTCGGTGAACCTCGCCTGCGCGCTGGCCCGGGAGGGCTTCCGGGTCGGCCTGCTGGATTGCGACATCTACGGCCCGAGCATCCCTCTGATGATGGGCGTGCACGACCGTCCGGGCCTCACCGACGACGAGCGCCTCGTGCCGCCCACGAGCCATGGGGTGAAGCTCATGAGCATGGGCTTCCTCATCGACCCGGAACAGGCCGTCATCTGGCGGGGGCCCATGATCCAGAAGACCATCCACCAGTTCATCCACCAGGTGGCCTGGGGTGAGCTCGACTACCTGCTGGTGGACCTGCCGCCCGGCACCGGCGACGCGCAGTTGTCGCTCTGCCAGTCGGTGCCGCTGGACGGCGGCGTCGTGATCACCACGCCGCAGGAGGCCTCGCTGGGCGTGGTCCGAAAGGGTGTGATGCTCTTCGAGAAGGTGCAGGTTCCCATCCTCGGCATCGTGGAGAACATGAGCGGCTTCCGTCTGCCCGACGGCTCCCGGGTCGACATCTTCGGTCACGGCGGTGGCCGTCTGGAGGCCGAGCGCAAGGGGGTTCCGTTCCTGGGCGAAATCCCCCTGATGGTGGCCATCCGTGAGGGCGGCGATTGCGGCCGCCCGGTGGTCGTGGCCGATCCGGCCAGCGAGGCCGCCCGGGCCTTCTCCGGGGTCGCCGCAGCGTTGCGACAACGCTTGCCCCTCGACGGCTAGCCCTCCTGGGTGGACGAGGCCCCGTCCGGGAGTCGGCCAACCTCCGTTCTGCCCCAGGCCTGCCCCACCCGCCCTGAAACCTTGGCCATTGCCGAGCCGCGAGCCCGGCGCAATCCTTCCACCGTGTTCCGCGAACTGGGCAAGATGGTGGTGCTGTTCGGGGCGACCTTCCGGGCGCTGCCGAGGGTGCTTCGCTATCGCCGCAACCTCTTCGAGCAGCTCTTCGAGATCGGCAACTCGAGCCTCCTCATGGCTTGCGTGCTCTCGCTCTTCATCGGGGGCGTGCTGTCGCTCCAGGCCGGGCCGCTCCTGGCCCAGCGCGGGCTCGGGTCGATGCTCGGGGGATTGGTGGGGGCCTCGCTGGCCAAGGAGCTCGGACCCGTGATGATGTCCATCCTGATCGCCGGCCGGATCGGTTCGGCCATGGCCGCCGAACTGGGTTCCATGCGCGTCTACCAGGAGATCGACGCCCTGCGGACCATGAACATCAACCCCATCGAGTACCTGGTGCTGCCGAGGGTCGTGGCCATCTCGGTGGCGCTGCCCTGCCTGCTGGTGTTCTCCCTGCTGGTCGGATGCGCGGGCGGGGCCTTCGTCGCGGCCTTCAACCCGGAGGTGGCCGTCTCCTCGGCCGCCTTCTTCAACAACCTTCGGTCCACCCTCGAGCTGCGGGACATCCTCCATGGGCTCATCAAGACCTTCCTCTTTGCGGTGACCGTCGGCGTGGTCTGCTGCAACCAGGGCCTCGACACCCTCGGTGGGCCGCGGGGGATCGGCCGCAGCGTCACCAAGGCGGTGGTCAATTCCATCGTGTTCATCCTGGTGCTCGACTACGTGATCACCCGCATGCTGCTGCCCCTCACCAAGGCCTCGATGGCCGGGGGATTCTGACCTCCACGCGCGCGCCATGACCCCCGTCCCTTCCGCCGCCTCCGGCGTCGCCATCCGTGTCTGCCAGCTCCGAAAGTCCTTCGGTTCCCAGGTCGTGCTCGACGGGGTGGACCTCGACATCCGTCCCGGCGAGATCTTCGTGCTCATGGGGCCCAGTGGATCCGGGAAATCGGTGCTGCTGCGCCACCTCATCGGCCTGGAGACGCCCGATTCGGGCGAGATCCTGCTCAACGACACGCGCCTCGAGGACGAGGGCATCCGCGACCGGTTCCGCCTGGCCATGGTCTTCCAGAGCGGAGGCCTGCTGAACTCGCTGACGGTGGGCCAGAACGTGGGCCTTTACCTCTCGGAGCACCGCCTGAAGCCTCCGGAGGAAATCGAGCGGATCGTCCAGGAGAAGCTGGCGTTGGTGCACCTGGGGCCCGGCGACGCCCTCAAGTACCCGGCCGAACTCTCCGGGGGCATGAAGAAGCGCGTGGCCATCGCGCGGGCCCTGGTGATGGAGCCGCAGGTGGTGCTGTACGACGAGCCGACCAGCGAGCTCGACCCGTTGGTCGCGGTGACCGTCGGTCGCGAGATCGTGCGGGCCAACGCGGTGACCCGGGCCACCACCCTCGTGGTGACCCACGACCGGGATCTGGCCTTCGGCATCGCCCACCGGATCGCCTTCCTTGGCGGGGGACGCATCGTGGCGGTCGGGACTCCGGAAGCCATCCGGAGCCACCCGGATCCCCTGATGCGGCGATTCCTCTCGGCCGACTTCACGCGGGATTGACCCCGCTCGCGACCGCCGGCGCGGTTCCTCGGACGCAGGACGGCGGTCGGCATCACAGAAGGTTCGTCCCACGCCGTCCGCCTGCCGGGTTCCCGGGCCCCGTTCGAGTCGCCGCTGGCCCCGGATGCGGCCTCGGGCTAAGATCCGGATTCATGAAGGGTGTCTTGTCAGGAAAGGGTCCGGGATGGGTGGGGCGTGTCGTGTCGTGCCTCATTGCCGCCATCGCCTTGGAGTCGGCATGGGCCGACGAGGCGCGGTTGCTGCGTTTCCCGGCGATGCAGGGGGGCAGGGTGGTCTTCACCTATGCCGGCGACCTGTACACCGTGCCCGTGCAGGGCGGGGTGGCCCGACGGTTGACCTCCGATCCGAAGGGATTTGAGATGTTTGCCCGCTTCTCACCCGACGGCAAAACCATCGCCTTCACCGGGCAGTACGACGGCAACACCGAGGTCTACGTGATGCCGGCTGGCGGCGGTGAACCCCGACGCCTCACCCACACCGCCACCCTCGAGCGCGACGAGGTCTCGGACCGCATGGGCCCGAACAACCTCGTCATGGCCTGGAGGGACAACGACACGATCGTCTACCGTTCGCGCCGCAACCAGTGGAACCCCTTCAAGGGCGACCTGACCTTGGCCCGGCTCTCCGGGGGCGTGCCGGAGACGCTTCCCGTGCCCCGGGGCGGCTGGTGCAGCTTCTCGGCCGACGGCCGGCAGATGATCTACAACCGCGTCTTCCGCGAGTTCCGCACCTGGAAGCGCTACCGTGGCGGTCAGGCCGACGAACTCTGGCTGCATGACTTCGCAACGGGCCAGACCACCCGGCTGACCACCGATCCCGCCCAAGACATGTTCCCGATGTGGCATGGCGACCGGGTCTACTTCGTCTCGGAGCGCGAGGAGTCCCGGCAGGCCAACCTGTACGTGATGGACCTCAAGGAACGGAAGCCGCGACGGTTGACCGACTTCCAGGAGTTCGCCGTCAAGTTCCCCTCCCTGGGCGACACCGGCATCGTTTTCGAGAACGGCGGATACCTGTACCGCCTGGACTTCCAGACCGAGAAGGTCGCCCGCATCCCGGTGGAGATCCACGAAGACCTGGCCATCGGCCGTGGGGGCCTGCGCGATGTCGGCAAGGAGACCACCACCTACGAGATCGCTCCCGACGGCGCGCGGGCCGTGCTGGGCGCTCGGGGCGATGTGTTCACCGTGCCGGCCAAGAACGGGGCCACCCGCAACCTGACCCAATCGCCCGGGGTGCATGAGCGCAACGCGGTCTGGTCGCCCGACGGGAAATGGATCGCCCATGTCAGCGACCAGAGCGGCGAGGACGAGATCTGGATCCGTTCCCAGGACGGCTCGGGCGAAGCGCGGGCCCTGACCTCGGGCGGCGGTCCCTACAAGTACGAGTTGGGCTGGTCGCCCGATTCCAAGCGCATCGCCTGGACCGACCGGCTCCAGAGGCTCCAGTTCGTCGACGTGGACTCCGGGAAGGTCACCCTCGTGGCCAAGTCCGAGGCTTCCGAGATCCGCGACTTCGTGTGGTCGCCCGACAGCCAGTGGCTGGCCTTCACCCAGCCCGAGGTGCGCCGCTTCCCAAACATCTACCTCTACGGGTTGGCGCTGGCGAACCCGGTGCAGGTCACCGACGGATGGTTCGAAGTGGGATCACCGGAGTTCAGCAGCGACGGCAAGTATCTGTTCTTCGTCTCGGAGCGTTCGTTCAACCCGACCTACGGCCAGACGGAGTGGAACCACACCTACAGCGACATGGAGCGCATCCACCTCGTGACGCTGGCCGCCGCGACGAAGTCACCCTTCGCACCGAAGACCGACGAGGTGAAGCCCCGCGAGGAGAAGGCCTCCGGGACCGCCGGATCTGACGCCAAGGCCGCCGCGGATCCGGAGAAGGGCAAGGATGCCGACCCGGCCAAATTGCCCAAGCCGTCCAAGGTCGAGGTGAAGGTCGATGCCGAGGGGTTGACCCAGCGCATCACCGTGTTGCCGCCTGCGGCCTCGAATTACGGCGCGCTGACCTCGGTGGGCGACAAGTTGTTCTACCTCAAGAAGGGCAAACTGCACGTGTTCGACCTGGAGAAGGAGAAGGAGACAGAACTGGGGGAGGTGGCCGGCTACCGGATCTCGGCCGACCACAAGAAGATGCTCGTCAAATCCGGTGGCGACGTCGCGATCCTGGACCTGCCGTCGGCCAAGCTCGACCTCGCCGACCGCAAGCTCGGCCTGGGCGACCTGAAGGTCCGGCTGGATCGCCAGGCCGAGTGGCGGCAGATCCACGCCGAATGCTGGCGTCAGATGCGCGACTTCCTCTTCGATCCGAAGCTGCACGGCGTGGACTGGGAGGCGATGCGCCGTCGCTACGAGCCGTTGCTCGCCCACGTCCGGCATCGGGCCGACCTGACCTACCTGATCGGGGAGATGATCGGCGAGTTGAACATCGGGCACGCCTACGTGGGCGGCGGCGACCTGCCCAAGCCCGAGCGCATCCCCCAGGGCCTGCTCGGGGCGGTGATCCGGCCCGACGCCAGCGGCTACTTCCGCATCGAGCGCATCCTTCGCGGGCACAACTGGGATCCGAAGTACCGCAGCCCGCTCACGGAGATCGGCGTTGATGTCCGCCCGGGTGACTACCTCCTGGCCATCCAGGGCAAATCCACGCGGGCCATGACCGACCCGTATGCGGCACTAGTGGGCACGGCCGGCAAGCCGGTGGTCCTGCGGGTGAACCGTGAGCCCAAGGACGAGGGGGCCCGGGACCAGACGGTGATCCCGACGGCCGACGAGCAGCCGCTCTTCTACCTGGAATGGGTCCTGGGCAACCTCGAGAAGGTCGAGAAGGCCAGCGGGGGCAGGATCGGTTATGTGCATGTGCCCGACATGGGGGTGCCGGGCCTCAACGAGTTCGCCAAGTTCTACTATCCCCAGCTCCACAAGGAGGCCCTGGTGGTGGACTGCCGGGGCAACGGCGGCGGCAACGTCTCGCCCATGATCATCGAGCGCCTGCGCCGCGAGCCGGCCATGTGGACGGTGGCCCGCAACGGTTCGGTGAATGTCGACCCGAGCGGACAGGTGCTGGGTCCCAAGGTCCTGCTCATCGACCAGCACAGCGCCAGCGACGGCGACATCGTGGCCTACCGGTTCCGCAAGCACCGGCTCGGTCCGATCATCGGCCAGCGCTCCTGGGGCGGGGTGGTGGGCATCCGGGGCAGTTTGCCCTTGCTCGACGGGGGCTTCCTCAACCGCCCGGAGTTCAGCCGCTTCGACCTCGAGGCCAAGGAATGGATCATGGAAGGGACCGGCGTGACGCCCGACATCGAGGTGGACAACGACCCGACCCGCGAATTCTCGGGCGTCGACGACCAGCTCGACCGCGCCATCACCGAGCTGAAGAAGGCCATGGAGGCCAAGCCCGTGAAGATCCCGCAGCCGCCGGCCTATCCCGACAAGTCGAAGTGAGGCCTGCGGCCGGGCACGAATGGGCCAGGCCAGGCCGGGTC
>Ga0194119_10013290_pt1 | contig 10276 bp, 7 predicted proteins | sample TA2MahC100mmetaG_FD_148620 | JGI IMG/M metagenome (GOLD analysis project Ga0194119, IMG submission 148620) | Freshwater microbial communities from Lake Tanganyika, Tanzania - TA2015018 Mahale Deep Cast 100m | ecosystem: Environmental > Aquatic > Freshwater > Lake | place: Tanzania: Lake... | reverse complement strand
GAGCGGGTGGCAGAGGGCAGGGCGGAATAGGCAAGAAGCGATCGTCCCTGACCAATTAACTTCCTGTTGAATGAAGCTTAGCCCGGAATCGGGAATTCGCCAGGCAACAACAAAAAAACCTCTACTCAGGGTGCAGCACCGGTGGTCAGTGGTTTTCCCGAGCGTACCCGCTCGCTCATGCTGCCGTCGTAGACGGCGACATCCGGATGGCCTGCGAGCACACATCCGAGTGCATCAATGATGGCCGAGATGCCGCCGCCGCAGTACATCACTATGCGTGGTTTGGCGAGCAGGCCGCGCGCGGTGAGGATCTGGCGCAGCTCGGTGGCGGGACGGAATGCACCGTCGATCAGCAGATCTTCGTAGTGCAGGTGCAGACTGCCCGGGAAGTGTCCGGCGCGGCCATAGTTGAAGTTGCCTTCGCCGGTGTAGAGGTTTTGGGAGAGTGCATTCACTGTGCAGATCCCGCCATCGAGGGATTGCTGCATACCTTCCAGATTGACGAACAATCCGCTTCTGGGGCACGGCGTCACCTTGGCCGACGGATAGGTTTGTTCTCCGGAGCTGAGTGCTCCACCCGCTGACTTCCACGCCGTGAGCCCGCCGTTCAGCACCCGGACATTGTCGAGACCAAGCCAGCGGAGCATCCATCAGGCGCGGGTTGCCCACATCATGTGGCCCGAGGAGTACAAGACCACTTCGTGAGCGTCACCAATACCGCTGGCGCCCACTGAACTTGCCAGGGCCGGTGCTGAAGGCAGGGTGAAGCCAAGCCCGGATGTGGTATCCGACCAGCCTTTGATCAGATCGATGAATGCCGCGCCTTGGATGTGACCTTCGAGGTAGCCCGCGTGACCTGAATCCGCCTGATAACCGGTTTTGGCTGGCGTGAAAAAGACTGCGGTATCAAAGATCCGCAGCTTTGGTTCGCCGAGCCGGCTCTTGAGTTCCGAAGATTCGATGAGAAACGGTATGGTCATTGAAGATCTCCTCAAGGTTTATGAGCGAGAGAAGCCATGCAGGAATCAAGGCTTTTCTGAACGGGCTTCTTCAGGCGCTGCGGTGTGGTTCGCTCCAGCGTGATGTGATCACAGCCGTTGAACTGTGCGAACTCGTATACGCCCGTGGCGAATGCGGTCAGGAAGCCATCGTCCGGATCGGTCTCGAGATGGAGGTGGCGCAAGGCAAGGCATCCTTCATTGCGATGAGCCTTCGCATCAACCCGTCCGACGAAACGGTCACCATGGAGCAGCGGCAGACAGAAGTATCCGTACTGACGTTTCGCTTCTGGTACATAACACTCGATGGTGTAGTCGAAGTTGAAAAGTCGCTGGCCACGCTCGCGGTGGATCACCGTGTTATCGAACGGTGACAACAGACGCACTATGGGATGGCGAAGTGCGGGCTGAGTTGTGTCCCACAGGGTGGTGTCTACGTACCAGGTTTGCCCATGTTCGAGTTTCAGACACTCGACTGTCTGCTCCGCTACCCGCCGCAGCAGCGATTCAGCAACGGCCTTTCGCAAGGGCGCGTCGCGACGCAGATGGGTAATGGTCGGCAGCTGTACACAGCCATGGCTCCTGAGATTGGTGTCGATCAAATGGTCGGCGTACTCCGCGGTGGTTGGCAGCGTCGTATCGATGTTGGTGGGCAACACCCGCTCGGTCAGATCGTAGGTTTTCTGGAAGCCATCACGGGCGACCACCATCAGATTACCTTCCATGAAGAGCTGTTCCAGCGCTCCCTTGGCGGGCTTCCAGTCCCACCAACCGGTTTTTGTCTGGCGCGGATCTTCGAAATCACGCGACATCAATGGGCCTTGATCGCGTATCCGGTCGAGCACGCTCTGTACGAGGTTCCGGTCGCGACTGCGCATCCAGCGCTCCTTGCCGCTGCGAAAACGTTCCATGCGCGGCAGCGCGAACCGATAGGCGTCGATCGGCAGAAATGCGGCGGCATGGGCCCAATACTCGAAGATCCGGCCGTGCTTCAGCAGCCAGTCGAGATGATTGGGGCGATAGCCGGGTACCCGCGAGTGCAGGACATGGTGGTGCGCACGCTCAACCACTGAAATCGTGTCGATCTGCACGTAACCGATTTGGTGAAAGGCGTTCTCTGCCCCACGCCGGCCGCGTCCGAACGCCGCTGTACGATGCAGCCCCTGGGCTGCGAGAGCCAGTCGTCGCAGCCTCTTGAGCATCGCACCGTGGTGCTGCTTCGGTCGTCGCCTCGGCTTGGGTTGTTCCGTCTGTGTGGTTGCTGCTGTTGAAGTCAAACCGCAGAATGCCCCGTCCCTTCCAATGGCCGGGAGTGTATGAAAGCCCTCTGCAAAGCGCATCCCATCTCAAATCTGCTCCTGATGCTTTTTGTCTGCTTGCCCGTTCAGAGCAACGCGGTTGCGCCTGAAGCTGCGTTCAGCGAAAACGGCATGGTGGCTTCACGCTCTGTCCTCGCCTCACAGGTCGGAGCTGACATTCTGCGCAAGGGTGGTAATGCGGTTGATGCCGCTGTGGCCACGGGCTTTGCGTTGGCGGTGACCCATCCTTCTGCCGGGAATCTGGCCGGTGGCGGCTTTATCGTCATTCGGCTCGCGGACGGTACGGTGATTGCCAACGATCACCGCGAAAGAGCGCCGTTGGCAGCGACACGGGACATGTATCTCGACAAACAAGGCAACGTGATTCCTGATCTCTCCACCCACTCGCATCTGGCGGTGGGTGTACCCGGCACCGTGGCCGGTTTGCTGGATGCACTGGAGAAGTACGGCACGATGTCTCGGCAGGAAGTGCTGAACCCGGCCATTCGCCTCGCGGAGCAGGGGTTCGCTCTCGATCTCGACATGGCGCGAGACCTCGAGGCACAGCTGCCACGAATGGCGAAATACCCGGCCAGCATGGCGATCTTCAGCAATGCAGGCACGCCCTGGAAACGCGGCGATCTTCTGCGCCAGAAGGATCTCGCCAATTCACTGAAACGCATTCGTAGTCAGGGGAGAGACGGTTTTTACAAGGGAAAGACAGCCGAACTGCTGGTGGCTGAAATGCAGAGGGAAGGCGGGCTCATTTCCCTTGCCGATCTCAATGACTACCAAAGCGTCTGGCGCGAGCCAGTCAGAGGAACCTACCGGGGTCACGAAGTCATCAGTATGCCTCCACCGAGTTCCGGCGGGGTGCTGCTGGTGCAAATGCTCAACATGCTGGAGCCCTATGACCTGAAAGCCATGGGTGCTGGCAGCGCCGATGTGGTGCACCACATGGTGGAAGCAGAAAGACGGGCCTACGCCGACCGGGCAGAACATCTGGGCGACCCTGACTTCTTCAAGGTTCCGGTGGAACGGCTGATCGCCAAGGAGTACGCAAAACAGCGGTTCAGCAGGTTCACGAAGGACAAGGCCAGTCGCAGCGCGGATATCGGTGCCGGAACATGGCCTGCTGAAAGTCCTGATACCACCCATGCGTCGTTTGTAGACAAGGCGGGCAATGCGGTTGCCTACACCACGACGCTGAACCTTTCCTATGGCTCCAAGATCGTGGCTGCCGGCACGGGGATGCTGCTCAACAATGAGATGGACGATTTTTCTTCCAAACCCGATACACCGAATGCGTTCGGGCTGCTCGGCCGCGAAGCCAACGCGATCGAACCGAAGAAGCGCATGCTCAGTTCCATGACACCCACCATCGTGGCCAAAGACGGCAAGGTAGTTCTGGTGACTGGTTCACCGGGTGGCAGCACCATCATCACCACGACCCTGCAGATCATTGTCAACGTGATCGATCATGGCATGGACCTGTCCGCTGCCGTGGCGAGCCCTCGGGTGCATCATCAGTGGCAACCTGATGCTGTGCTTTATGAGAAGAACGGGCTATCACCGGACACCGTGAAGATTCTCAAGGATCGTGGTCATCAGGGTGTTACCGCCTGGGATTGGGAGCGGGGTATCGGCGATGCCAACTCCGTGATGGCGGTGCCCGGTGGTTTTGCCGGCATGGCAGATCCGCGCAATCCGGGCGCAGCGGCGCATCCCTAGTATTGCGTGTTCCTCATGTTCTGACAGCCAACCGCAGGGGCGTCGATGTGGGCGCCCGCGAGCGGAATTTCAAGGTCTTGTATTTGCAGCGGCTCATACCCACCAACAGGTCATCGCCTTCTGGCGCTATCAACCCACTCACTCTCAGACAAAGGAAACCTGACCATGAGCCTGATCCGATACAGTCCGATTGATGATCTCTTTCGCACGTTTGCAAACTTCGGAGAACCCGTCGGTCGCGGCGAGTTTCTGCCCGCCGTGCGCATTCTTGAGCTTGAACACGCCTACCAGATCGAGGTCGAGCTGCCTGGAGTGTCGCGGGATGACACCAAGGTTGCGGTGAACGACGGCATTCTCACGGTCAGTGGGGAACGCAAAGCCACGGATGGTGAAGGCACGCGGGTTCATCGCACTGAACGTACGCTCGGCAAGTTCAGCCGAACCTTCCGCCTGCCGGAGAATGCGGATGAAGCGCAGGTCAGTGCGCGGTCCGAGAACGGTGTGCTCCGGCTCACCATCGTCAAACAGGTGAAGGCCGTGCCCAGGCGCATCGAAGTGGAAGTGCATTGAGGAGCTAGCCGGCTGGCGGTGACCGTCTTGGACGGCGGTTCCGCTGGTCCTCGCCGGATCGGTACCTTCGTAGGGTCAATTTGATGCGGGTTCACTGCCCGCTTATGTGACCGGCTGCAGCTTGAAGGATGTCCATCCCATGGCCTCATCGGGCAGAATATGCGCCCGTCAAACCCGGTCTATGCTTGGATACGGGGCAGAATCCCACCACTTTATGGACGCTTAAGAGGCCGCATGAGCATCGACACCTTCAAGACCCGCAAATCCCTTAAGGTCGGAAACCGCGAGTACGATTACTTCAGCTTGCCAGACGCGCAAGCCCGAGGTCTGGGCGCCGTCGACAAACTGCCGGTCTCGCTGAAGGTTCTCCTCGAGAACCTGCTGCGTTTCGAAGACAACATCACCGTTTCGGAAGCGGATGTCCGCTGCCTCGCCAATTGGGCGAAGAATCCGCCGGATGATCAGGAAATCGCCTTTCGACCTGCACGTGTGCTGATGCAGGATTTCACCGGTGTGCCTGCCGTTGCGGACCTCGCTGCCATGCGCGGTGCGGTAGTTGGTGCAGGCAAGAACCCGGCCATCATCAACCCGCTGTCGCCGGTAGACCTTGTCATCGATCATTCGGTGATGGTCGACAAGTCAGGCACTGCGAGTGCGTTCGATGAAAACGTTGCCATTGAAATGGAGCGCAATACCGAGCGTTACCGCTTCCTGCGCTGGGGCCAACAAGCCTTCAACAATTTTCGGGTAGTTCCTCCCGGCACGGGGATCTGCCACCAGGTGAACCTCGAATATCTGGCACGTGTCGTCTGGACCAAGGACGAAAATGGCCGCACGGTCGCCTATCCGGATACGCTCGTCGGCACTGACAGCCACACCACTATGATCAACGGCGCCGGCGTGCTCGGCTGGGGCGTGGGTGGTATCGAAGCAGAAGCGGCGATGTTGGGTCAGCCCGTCTCGATGCTCATCCCCGAAGTCATCGGCTTCAAGCTGACCGGTCGTACACCAGAAGGCATCACCGCCACCGACCTAGTGCTCCGTGTGGTGGAGATACTGCGCAAGAAAGGCGTAGTAGGAAAGTTTGTGGAGTTCTACGGCGACGGGCTCAACAACCTGTCTCTCGCGGATCGCGCCACCATTGCCAACATGGCGCCGGAATATGGCGCCACCTGCGGGTTCTTCCCGGTGGACGATGAGACCATCAACTATCTAAAACTCTCCAACCGACCCAAGGATGTGGTGGCGCTGGTGGAGGCGTACAGCAAAGCACAGGGCATGTGGCGGGATGACAAGGTCGAAGCGACCTACACCGATACGCTCGAGCTTGATCTCGCCACTATCGTGCCGAGTCTTGCAGGGCCGAAACGCCCGCAGGACCGGGTCGTGATGTCGGTCATGAAAAAGGCCTTCGATGATGTGCTCGACCTTGATGGCAAGATGGACAAAGAAGCGCGTACCCAGGTTCCGGGCAAGAACTTCAGCCTGGGCCATGGCGACGTGGTGATTGCAGCGATCACCTCCTGCACCAACACCTCCAACCCGGCAGTGATGCTGGGCGCAGGTCTGGTGGCCAAAAAAGCTGCGGCGAAAGGCCTCACGGTTAAACCCTGGGTGAAGACCTCGCTCGCCCCCGGTTCCAAGGTAGTGACGGAGTATCTCGAAAAGACCGGGCTGCAGAAGGATCTCGACAAGCTGGGTTTCAATCTCGTGGGTTATGGCTGCACCACCTGCATCGGCAACTCCGGGCCGCTGGCTGACGAAATCACTCAGGCGATTCGCGACGGTGACCTGGTGGTCTCGTCGGTGTTGTCTGGCAACCGCAATTTCGAAGGTCGTGTACATCAGGAAGTGCGTACCAACTGGCTCGCGTCGCCTCCGCTGGTGGTTGCATTTGCCATCGCCGGCACGACGCGGATCGATCTGGGTACCGCATCCCTCGGCAAGGGCAAAGACGGCAAGGACGTCTATCTCAAGGACATCTGGCCGAGCAACAAGGAAGTCGCTGATGCGGTCGCAGCCGTGTCCGCTGACATGTTTGATCGCCAGTACGGTGATGTCTTCACCGGCCCCGCTGCCTGGCAGGCCATCGACGTGAAGAAGTCGGGTACCTATGGCTGGGAGAACTCCACCTACATCAAGCAGCCGCCGTTCTTCTCCACCGAGAACAAGCTCGAACAGAGTGTCGAAGTATCAGGCGCGCAGATCCTGGCGCTGCTCGGTGACTCGGTAACCACGGACCACATCTCTCCCGCAGGTGAAATCCAGCCGGACAGCCCCGCTGGGCATTACCTGCAACAGAACGGCGTACAAGTCGTCGATTTCAACTCCTACGGTTCACGACGCGGCAACCATGAAGTGATGATGCGCGGCACCTTCGCCAACATTCGTATCAAGAACGAGATGGTTCCCGGCACCGAAGGTGGCATCACGAAACACATTCCTTCCGGCGAGACCATGTCGATCTATGACGCGTCGATGCGTTATCAGGGACGAAGTACTCCGCTGGTCGTGTTCGCTGGCAAGGAATACGGCACGGGTTCCAGCCGGGACTGGGCGGCAAAAGGTACCCGTCTGCTGGGCATCAATGCGGTGATCGCAGAGAGCTTCGAACGGATTCACCGCTCGAACCTCATCGGCATGGGCACTCTGCCGCTGCAGTTCAAGAACGGCGACACCCGCAAGTCGCTGGGCCTCAAGGGTGATGAAATCATCGACATCCGCCTGCCAGCGGGTGAATCGAAGATCCGCACCAAGCAGGATATGGTGCTGGTGATCACCAGTGCCGCCGGCAAGAAGGAAGTCACGGTGATGTCGCGCATCGATACCGAGAATGAGATCGAGTACTTCAAGTGCGGGGGCATCCTGCAGTATGTCCTCAACAACCTCATGGCCCGCGGGCTGAACTCAGCGTTCTGACCAAAAACAAAAGGGGCGGTGACGCCCCTTTTTTTCTCCTTTCCCTTTTCCCCTTCTCGCGTGTAATCAGGTACCGGGAAACCTCTGATGGCATCTTATGGCACCACTTTTCGAATCCCGTGGCTGCACCCACCGCAGTCAGGTAGTTGCAGGTGAGATAAGTCGCGATGAGTTCGGCCACGCGTTCCAGCATCACGTTGTCCGTCGCCCCGAAACTCCAGGCGGCGCCGATAGCTTTGGCATGCTGGTAAAACTCGGGTTCGGCGATCACCTGACCACTGCCTTCTTCACTGATCCGCATGCGGATGATGATGCGGCTCAGGCCCGCAAACGAACCGGCAAAGATGCGGTTGGCGCCGGAAGGCTTGTGCAATGAGACGACGCGCGGTTCAAAGATGAGCTTCTCTGGACTCTCTGCATCGGCCTTCGTGTTCCACTCATCGATGACCGGCTGGACATGCTTCTGCATGTTCTCGATGCCCCGTTTGTGCACCTTGTCGGCGTTTTTCTTTTTGCCGATCTCGGCATCCATGGTGATGGTCGCTAGGGAATAACCGCCGTATCCCGCGAGTGGATTGGTTGGCGGTGGATTTTCGCCGGCCGCCAGGACACCAGCAGCCAGGAGGAGGAACACGCAAACCAGGATCTTTCGAGAATCGGCAATAGGCGCGATCAGCATGAGGCTCCCCTTGCAGGGAATCACGCTCGCAGTCTACTGCAGTACCGCCGGGCGCTAAATCCAGGACGGCGTCCTCCGGCGACCTTCGCCGAACGCCCCGATCTCGTGAACTTTGCGGCAGTTCACAGGCGCGCTTCGCGCAGACGACTAGAGTGCGCGCCGTCGCATCGCCAACACGAGGTTGAAGTACGTGTCTACGCGGCAAGAATCCCGCTTGATCGCCATTGAACGCCGCAACATGGTTGCAGCCGTGCCGCGTCGCCGTTTCCATCGCGCGCGGCGCCAGTAAAAAACTGGCAGAAGCCCCCGTCAGCCATCCACACATCAGCGTTTGAAAGCCCGCGCCACGACGTCCGCGAGCGTGCGGGCGTAGTGGATTTCGAGCCCCGCACGGACGAATTCCGGGATTTCCTCGACGTCTCTTGCGTTGTCCGCGGGCAGGATCACGGTACGTATGCCCTGCCGTTTGGCTGCAAGCAACTTCTCGCGAATGCCGCCAACCGGATAAACCTGACCTGATAGCGTCAGTTCGCCGGTCATGGCGAGCTTGGTACGTACCGTCTTGCCGGTGGCGAGGGATATCAGCGCCGTCGCCATCGTGACTCCAGCACTTGGGCCATCCTTGGGTGTTGCCCCTGCGGGCACGTGCAGGTGAATCGAGGCATCGTTGAACCATTCATTGTTGATGCCGAACGATGCCGCATCTGCGCGCACTCGACTTAGTGCGATATTGGCCGACTCCTGCATGACGTTGCCGAGTTGCCCGGTCAGCCGGAAACCTGCGTTGCCACGGTTTACGACAATGGCTTCGACAGGCAGCGTTGCCCCGCCCATGGCGGTCCAGGCGAGGCCGGTGACGATGCCGACGCCACTCTCGATGCGCTCCTTCTCAAATCCACGTGGCCCGAGATAGTCCCGGATCGATTCCTGATCCACCCGGACAGGCAGAGTTGCACCCTGCAGGATGGCCACGTTGGCCTTGCGCTGGATGCGGGCAAGGTGTTTTTCCAGTTGGCGAACGCCTGCTTCACGGGCGTAGTGTTCAATGACTTCGCGCAGCGCTGCGGCATCGATGCGGATCTCGCGAGAGGAGCGCCCTGATTTTTCGAGCAGCTTGGGCCACAGGTGCCTGCGTGCGATCAGCTGTTTTTCAGCGTCGAGATATCCGGAGAGCCGGATCACCTCCATGCGGTCGAGTAGCGGTGCCGGAATCGTATCGAGCTGATTGGCTGTGCAGACGAAGAGGACCTTCGACAGATCAAAATCGAGGTCGAGGTAGTGATCACGAAAAGAAGCATTCTGTTCCGGGTCGAGCACTTCGAGCAGTGCCGAGGCTGGATCGCCCTGGTAAGAGCTGCCGATCTTGTCGACCTCATCGAGCATGATGACCGGGTTCGCGGTGCCGCAGTCCTTCAGCGCCTGCAATAGTTTGCCCGGCATGGCGCCAATGTAGGTTCGACGATGCCCTTTGATTTCCGCTTCGTCACGCATGCCGCCAACTGAAAAACGGAAGAACGTCCGGTCCAGGGATTCAGCAATGGCGCGTCCCAGTGACGTTTTGCCAACACCGGGAGGACCGACCAGACAAACGATCGATCCGGCGGCGTTACCCCGGCTTACACCCAGTGCCAGAAACTCAAGTATTCGATCCTTGACGTCGTCGAGGCCCTCATGATGTGCATTCAGGATGGACCGCGCCTCTTCAAGATCTGTTGCGTCGGTCGTGCTGATGCCCCATGGCAAACTCGTCAGCCAGTCGATCCAGTTGCGCGTCACGCCCCACTCGGGTGAACCCGGTTCGAGAATGGCGAGCTTGTCCATTTCCTCAGCGAACCGTGCCTGCGCGGCGGCGCTGAACCGGAGGGTGGCGGCGCGCTCACGGAATTTTTCGAGTTGTGCGGTCTTGTCGTCTTTCGAAAGACCAAGTTCCTTCTGGATGTAGTTCAGCTGCTGCCGAAGCACCTTTTCGCGCTGGTGGCTGTGGATCTCCTTCTCCACGTGGTCGCGGATTTCCTTCTGCGCTTCGGCGATCTTCAGTTCGCGATGCAGCAATTCCACCACCTTCTGCAGACGGGAGTCGA
>Ga0194119_10013288_pt1 | contig 10277 bp, 9 predicted proteins | sample TA2MahC100mmetaG_FD_148620 | JGI IMG/M metagenome (GOLD analysis project Ga0194119, IMG submission 148620) | Freshwater microbial communities from Lake Tanganyika, Tanzania - TA2015018 Mahale Deep Cast 100m | ecosystem: Environmental > Aquatic > Freshwater > Lake | place: Tanzania: Lake... | reverse complement strand
TCAACCAGTCTATGGTAGAGGAAGCAAGATCTACCGCCTTTCTTGTTATGATTGGATCCATAGTATTCCGACAAATTCGTACAATATCATCGTAATGACTATCGGGTGTATCCTGGATACCAGCATAAAATTGTCTTTGTGTTGAAGCACCGCTCAAATGACCAGCGGTAAGTGATAAAGTACCACCAACCCTGTCCATTTTTTCAATTACCAAAACTTTTTTGCCTCGTTGAGCAGCTCTGATAGCCGATGTCAATCCTGCCGCACCAGCTCCTATGATGAGAATATCATACACAAACAGTATATTAGCGTAATAGAAAACCGATTTAGTTAATGAAATTAACTAATTTTTAGAAACTCTTGGCAACCCATTTAAACTCTTATAGGGCACTTGCACTGCAATTATCAACGGCTTCCGTGAATTCCTGTACTTCCGGTCTTGAATCCAAGAACCAAATGCTGGCAGCTGTCAGCCGGATACATGCGCAAATCAAGGCATCAAAAGCATTCATCGGCAGTGACCTCCAGCTGGTAGTACTGCCTGAGTATTTTTTAACCGGGTTTCCCATGGGGGAAACAACAGCAGAATGGCAGGAGAAGGGGTGTATCCATCCCAACGATGAAGTGTATGGTGCCTTGAAACACCTGGCAAACGACTGTAACATCTATTTAAGTGGCAATGTCTATGAACTTGATGACCACTTTCAGCAATTCTTCTTTCAAACTTCCTTCATCATTGGTCCTACTGGAACATTGCTGCTTCGCTATCGCCGATTGAATTCAATGTATGCTGCCACCCCACATGATGTATTGGATGAATATATCTCTGTATATGGAATGGATAGTTTATTCCCTGTTGCGCATACACCTTTGGGAAATTTGGCCTGTCTTGCCTCAGAAGAAATTCTCTATCCGGAAATAGCACGTTGCCTCGCACTCAAAGGGGCAGAGATATTTCTACACAACACTTCAGAAGTAGGTGCCCTATCCCCAACCCCCAAGAATATTGCCAAACAAGCTCGTGCCATAGAAAATATGGCTTACGTAATTAGCGCCAACAGTGCAGGTATTACCGGATATTCAATTCCTGCACATTCTACCGATGGACATTCGCAGATTGTACAATATGAGGGCATGGTACTATGTGAAGCCGGATTTGGAGAGAGCATGGTGGCCAATGCCACGATTCATCTAGGTGCTTTGCGGGAACATCGCATGCGGCCAGGCATGAGCAATTATCTTTCGCGTCAACGATTTGAATTGTTTGCACCCACTTACGCCCAATCGATCTATCCGGCAAATTCATTGCAGGGAAAAAATCCTTCCCGCAGTCACTACATACAGCAACAACAAAATGTTATTGCCATGCTGAAAGAAAAAAAGATCATACAATAAGCAAGCAGTTGAATACCAGAAATCCTAGGACCAGACAAAAGGACTATTTTTTTTCCGCCATGCCGGCGGAAGAACTAACTGCTTTATGTCAGCAATTAAAAGTTGCACAAACAGATTGGGATAAAAATGGATTAGCAGCAAGAATTGTAGCATTACAAAAATGGAAGCTGCTGATCGAAGACGAAAAATCTGCGCTCCTGCACGCACTGCAGATGGATACAGGAAGAAGTTGGGAAACCAAACTAGAAATAGAACTCTTGTTCAGCAGTATAGATCGCTGGTGTAACCATGCAGAAGATTTTTTTGAACCACTTACGTATAAAAAAACACAAATTCCTTTTATCCGGTTGCAACAAGATTGGGTTCCATTTGGACTGGTAGGTGTTATATCTCCCTGGAATTTCCCGCTGCTCCTCTCGCTGATTGATACCATTCCTGCATTGCTCGCCGGCTGCTCAGTTATCGTAAAACCCAGCGAGGTAACACCTCGCTTTATTGAAGTGATGAATCGAAGTATTGCGAAAGTGCCAGAACTAAATAAAGTTCTTCGTTACATTGCAGGAGATGGAATAACCGGAGCTTCCCTCGTTAAGGAAGCAGACCTCATATGCTTTACAGGGAGCACAAGTACAGGTAGAAAAGTTTATAATGCAGCAGCTGAGCGCATGATACCCGTATTCCTTGAATTGGGAGGGAAAGACCCTGCCATAGTTTTACCCTCCGCGAATCTGGATATTGCAGCAGCATCTATTTGTTGGGGTGGGACGGCCAATGCAGGACAAAGCTGCCTGAGTATTGAAAGAATTTATGTACATGAATCAATTGCAAGGGAATTCGTTACTAAATTGACACATCGGGCATCTATACTCCAGCTGAATGCCTGGGATATGGAAGACGGAGAAATAGGACCAATCATCTTCGAAAAACAGGTACAAATTATTGACGAACATCTGAAAGATGCACTGGAAAAAGGAGCTAAAATAGTAACCGGCTCCCAATGTTGTGAACTCATCAATGGCGGATACTATTGTCGACCTACCGTACTTATCAATGTTGATCATACAATGAAAATCATGCAGGAGGAGACCTTTGGTCCGATTCTACCGGTCATGACTTTCAGCAACAAAGAGGAAGCAATACGTTTGGCCAATGATAGTATGTATGGTCTAAGTGGTGCCGTTTTTGCTGGAAGTACCGAGGAAGCCATAGAAGTTGGCAGCCAAATAACAGGAGGTGCCATCAGCATCAATGATGCAGCCCTCACCGCCATCATGCATGAAGGAGAAAAGGCATCATTTAAGTTAAGCGGTATTGGTGGAACCCGCATGGGCGCAGCAGCCCTGAAGAGATTTTTAAGGCAAAAAGTATTCATCATCAAAGAATATAATGAGCCATCTCCCTGGACCATTCAATTACAGAGAAAAGCATAGAGAAGTATGAAAACGAAACTATTGATTGGAACATTTTTTTTGTTATCAGTGAATGCAATTGCGCAAGAATCAAAAGCCGGAACCACTCTTTTGAAAAGATTTCGGGAATACATTACCGGTGATTTTGACAACTCGAAACAGGTAGTTGAGGAGATGAAGGCAGGGAAAATAATTCATCCTTTTGCTGTTCATGTGAACAGGGTTGCAGATGAAAAGGTATTGAATAAGCCACTGGACTTGAATGGATTTTTTATCCTGGAGGAAAGCTATTATCTCAACGAAGGAAAAGTTATGGAAAGCAAACCCTATCTCTTTCTCTTTTCTCTTCGCCCTGCCGGGATTATTCACCTGACCACCTACCAATTAACGAACTATAAGAAGGAGGAATTAAGAAATGACAATTCCTCACTCCGTTTTGATTATCTGACACTCACCCCTTCCCCAACATTTCAGGGCGCAGATTACACCTGGGATCCGGTGAATAAAACTTTTTCTACAGTTTCAATCAATGATCTGGGAAATGGCATGCGATTCACATTAAGTGAAAAATTTACATCAAAGACACTGCAGGTAATGGAACTCCTGGAAAAGAATGGGCAGCGCCTTACACCTTATGATACTCCTATACTTTATGAAAGAAAATAAAGAACCAATCTTTTTTTAGGCATGCATGAGCTGGAGGCAAATATTAACAAAGCGAATGAACTGCTTTTTTTCCTCAATAGAAAATTGAGATAACATCTTATTGTTATACGAATAACGAAGTTTTTCCAGCTTCTCTACCAACAGCAAACCCTGAGGAGTAAGTGAAAGTCTCTTTCGTCTTTTATCTTCTTTATCGCTGATCTGTACCACCAGTTTTTTTCTGATGAGTACATTCAACATATTGGTAATATTAGCACGGCTTACATTCATAGCTTCTGCAAGCTCTTTCGCCATCAACGGCTTGGTGTGTGGATGCAGTTTAAAATATAAAATATTAGGGTCTTTTGCCAATAATAATAAAATAAACCATTGCTGTGTAGTGATGCCAAATTGTTGGGTAATCAGATCACCATTCTTTTTCCAGGTTTCCGACAACTTAATAGAGTGAAAAATAACCGAAGCGTTGATGTTTTTCTTAAGCATGCAGGCAATCTTTAGAGGGCTATGGCTCCTTTTTGAGCCCGCCGGTTAATATAAAAGGTTGCCAGCAAGGAAAAAACTGTCAGCACTATCATGATGAGGAATGCCTTTTCATAATTTCCATTCATCTTTCGCATAGACCCTAACATTGCCACTCCGATCGATGCACAAAGCGTATCAATAAAAGACAACAGCCCGAGTATGGTTCCGTAAGCTGCGCCGCCAAACAGATCAATGATGTACAACTGAATCATTGTAAAAGTTCCACTGTACCCTAATCCAAAAACAATCGCGCAAGGAATAACCCATCTGGAATCTTGAAGACTCCAGTAAAGCAGCAAACATCCCAGTAACATATTAAATACACTCAGTAACATAATTTTCTTTACGCTGAATTTATCGCCCAGATAACCAAATAGTAATTTACCCAACAGACCAAAGAGAAAGAAGATACCCTGGAGTCTTCCGCTTTCTGCCACATCCAACTGCAGGTCTGCCTGATAATTGCGCTGGTTTTGAATGAATCCGCCGATACAAAACCAAAGCGCAGCGGTAATCAAGGCGACCAGGTAAAAATCCAATGATAGCAGGGCTTTCTTTAATAAGGCCTTGCTAGATGCTTTATCAACCACCGGCTGCCGTCCAATAGTACCGGGTATACCATCAGCAGAACTATTGATGATAGAAGGATGACTATATATCAACAAAGCAGGCAAGACTATCAAACAACTACACAAGAGAAATTGGTTTTGCACAGCTGCCTGCCATCCAAGTGTTTTGATCCATTTTCCAACAATAGGAGCAAAAATGGCAGGTCCTACACTGCTTGCCATCAGCAAAATTCCTGTAGCGATGCCCTTGTATTTCACAAACCAGTTATTGATTACATACATACTTGTCAACAATCCCACCAAACAAAGAAAAAGAGGATAAACAATGACAAAAAGTTGAATCATTTTAAAACTGGTCGCAATAGACAAATAGTACAATCCCGCAGCAACACCGAAAGCTCCAACCAATATTATCTTTTTGGTGGAAAATCTCTCTAACAGGTTACCTACAAATGGCAATGGCAGGGCTAATACCAAATATAAGGTAGCTGCCAGACCTGTTGCTTTTCCAATGTCAACATTGAATTCGCGCGCAAATTCCGGCAGATAGAGATTAAAGGTATTGAGTACTATTCCATTGCTTGCCATGTACATCAAAAAAAGACAGGCAAGTACCACCCAGCAATAATATTTTCTCATACAGATTAAATTAATCGTTCATCAATATAATAAATACAGATCTTCTATTAACTAGCCCATAATACCTTTAACTGCACCTCCATCGACAGAAATGGTTTGCCCCGTAATAAATCTGCTGGATGGGCTCAACAACCAGACAGCCAGTGATGCGAAGTCAGTAGCTTCTCCTAAAAACCCAACAGGAATTTGCTGTATAGCTGTTGCTCTCACTTGTTCAAATGGAATTCCCGTTTGTTCACTTTTCTTTTTATAAATTCTATCAATGGCAGGTGTGTTGTGAGAGCCCGGAGCCATTACATTTAATGTCACGCCAGTGGATGCAATCTCCTGTGAAAGAGTTTTCACCATCCCAACAACTGCTGCCCGGAGGGAATTACTTAATACCAGATTTTCTAAAGGTTGCTTTACCGTAGCACTCTCAATAAAAAGAATTCTTCCATAGTTATTCTTCACCATACCCGGCACAAATTGCTGTGCTAGTAATACTTTCCATCGCAAAAGCAGTCGATAGGCATCATCCCAATCGGAGGCAGAAGTTTCCATTACAGTCTTTGCGGGAGGTCCTCCTGCATTGATAACAAGTCCATGCACCACTTTATCTTGCGTAACATCCATTAATTGCTGGCGACACTCATCAGAAGAGATATCTGCGCACACAATGGTCACTTTATCCGGTGCAGTCTTTTGTAAGGCCTCTAATTTTTCCTTTCCTCTGGCAACTGCAATGATTTGGGCTCCTTCTTGAAGTAATTGTTCGGCTATCGCTTTTCCAAAACCTGATGTAGCGCCCCCAACAATAAATAATTGATCCTTGAGATGTAATTCCATAAAATAATTTACAAATTAATACGGTCTGTGTAAATAAATACCTTTCGGTTCACCCAGCACCTTCCCATTTTCAAAAATCAGTTGTCCTCTTAAAAAAGTGGTAGTAACCCTCCCCTGGAAAGTATGTCCTTCAAAAACAGAGTAACCCTGGGTACTTTCTGAATCTTTTGAATCTACAGTAAAGGTTACTGAAGGATCGAATAATACCACATCACCATCATATCCTGCTGATAATTGTCCTTTAGAACGCAAGCCAAAACGTTTTGCCGGATTTGCGGACAACAATTCAGTCATTCGATTTACCGACAAACCTCTGCGCATTCCTTCAGTATACAAACCACTCAACAATAACTCTGTTCCTCCAAAACCACTTTTCGCTAACCAAACATTTTGCTTGTCAGCCAGATCTGTTTTCATTTCCGCCTTGCAGCAGGCATGATCACTGCATACCCAATCAATGTTTCCTGCCAGTAGGTGCTCCCACAGATATTCTACATCCTCTCTGCTTCTAATAGGGGGATTAACCTTGGCATGTACTCCACACTCACAATCATAATCCAGCATTAGATGCGCCAGCGTTACCTCCCGCTTGAAGTTGATGTGCGGAAAAACCTGTTGCATCATCATAGCAGCATCAACGGCCTTGGCAGAGGTCAGGTGCAAAAGATTGATATTTTTACACGCAGTTTCATTGGCCAGATAAGAAGCAATAAATATGGCTAGCCCTTCACTATGCGGAGGTCTTGCAGCTGAATAGGCCCTGAGTCCGGTTAGCTTACCTTCTTCCTGCACCAGTCGGGTATAGGCACGCATAATCTCAGCAGTTTCACAATGTAACCCGAGACTTATGCTATCGGCTTTCTCCGGATATTTTTCCATTATTCTAGTTACCCCCCGCATGATGAATTCAAAGTGAGCGTAATCATAAAATTCCCCCTCAGGCGTCATCAAAAAATCTTTTTGGGCAGCATTGTTTCCATGGAGTCCATAATTTCCATAGAACATAAAAATTTTAAAACTGCTTACACCCCACTTGTCCAGTAACAATTCGATTTCATCAATATGACTATACTGAATCGGAGCAATGTGATAGGCATAGTCAACATAATAATGATCCCTCGATATATCGAGCACCTCAGGATAGAAACTTGCATAAGGGCCGGTTTTATTCAAATAATACTTACCGGTTCTCATATAATTTAGTGAAGCAGTTACCCCTCCGGATGCTGCAGCCCTGCTTTCGGTCAAAGCATCTTCGGCGAGTGGGTTATAGATCCCTGTATGCATGTGAGCATCCACCAGTCCGGGAAATGCGAGTTGACCCTTTCCATCATATACCTTGCGAGCCTGATCATTAGAAATTGAAGACGCAATTTGTTCAATTTTTTCTTTACTGATGGCAATGTCAGCGTGGAATGTGCCTTCATTATCTGGCTGTACCACCTGAACATTTTTTATAACGAGATCAAACATAGAAAGTGATTTACGTAGCGATAATATTTTTTTCTTTTAATTGATTGATTTCAGCTGCACTCAGTCCCAAAGTAGTCAATACCGCTTCTGTATGCTCACCCACACGAGGTGGCTGCAGACGAAGTGTAATATCTGCATCTTCATATCCAATGGGGGTCTTGGGTAACCTTGCATTCGCTCCGTTGGTCAGTTGAACATTTAGTAGGGCGCCACTTTTATTCAAGTGTTCATCTGTAAATAAATCTTCAGTTGTTGCAATAGGTGCATAGGTAATTTCTGCCTGATCACATTTGTGCAGTACTTCCTGCAGAGAATACCCGGCTATCATTTTCTCAACTTCCGGCTGAAACCATTCTTTAGCTTCTACCCTTTGGTTATTAGTTTGTAGCCGTTCATCATTCAGCCAATCCTGTCGCTGAAAAACATCACAAAATCTTTTCCAGTGTTTCTCACTGATGATTCCAATAAAAACTTGTTGGTGATCAGAGGTTGTATAGATACGGTAGATACTCCATGGACTCAATCGGGCTGGCATAGGAGGAACGGGTTGCTGTGTCAGCGCACTTAGCGCCATGTGTTGTCCCATCACAAAAGCAGTTGTTTCAAAGAGTCCTGCCCTCACCATTTTACCTTTCCCTGTTTTTTCCCTTTCATAAAGAGCAAGCAATACTCCCATACAACCGAACATACCACCGGTAATATCAACTATAGAAGTTCCTGCCCGCAAAGGATCACCGGGCCGCCCGGTCATATAAGCCAACCCTCCCATCATCTGCACTACTTCATCCATGGCATGTCTTTTTTCGTAAGGCCCGGGCATGAATCCTTTGAGTGAGCTATAGATGAGCCGGGGATTAATTTTCTTCAACTGGTCATAACCATAAGACAATCGTTCCATGGTTCCGGGACCAAAATTTTCAATCACCACATCGGCTTTTTCAACTAATTGATAAATGATCTCTTTGCCTTCAGGCGATTTAATATCGATGGCAAGACTCTTCTTATTTCGGTTATAGCAGGAAAAGAATCCTTGTCCGAATCCTTTGAGCAGACGGGTGCTATCACCTTCAACCGGTTCTATGTATATCACTTCTGCACCCAGGTCAGCTAAAATTAATCCGGCGGATGGTCCCATCACGGCATGTGTAAACTCTAGTACACGTATATCTTGTAGTGGTAAACTCATCAGAGAATAAAATCTTTATATTTTCTGAGATAGGGTACCAATCCACCCTCCTGCATGATGTTCAACATAACGGGAGGTAAGGGGGTTGCCTGATAAACTTCCTGACGGGTATGGTTCACTACCTTTCCTTCAGCAAGATTAAATGAGATCTCATCACCCATTTGTATCGAATGATGTGGAACTTCCAACACCGGGAGTCCAATGTTAATGGCATTGCGAAAAAATATGCGGGCGAAAAAACGAGCAATGACCAACGATACTCCCGCAGTTTTCAATGCCAAGGGTGCCTGTTCCCTGGAGGAACCGCAGCCAAAATTATCGCCGGCAGCAATAAGATCACCCGCTTGAAAGCGGGAAGCAAATTCCGGATCTACATCTTCCATCACATGAGCTGCCAACGTAGATAAATCCAGCGTCTTGGTATATTTTCCCGGGATGATCCGGTCTGTATCTATATTGTCACCATATACATGTGCTTTTGCCATGTCAGTCTGATTGTGTAGGTAAAGTAATTCTTCCGTGCAAAACACTGGCTGCAACTGTGGCCGGACTTGCCAGATAAATTTCACTGCGAGGGTTGCCCATGCGTCCTTTGAAATTTCTATTGGCAGCACTGATAACGACTTCCCCGTCACCGGGCACTCCATCGTGTGTTCCCACACATGGGCCACAACCACTATTGATGATGGAAGCTCCTGCTTCTATTAAAATTTGCAAAGTGCCATCCTGCATTGCATCTAAAAGTACTTGTCGGCTGGCGGGTGCGATAACAAGTCGAACCCCCGGAGGAATTTTTTTATTTTTTAGTATAGCAGCAGCTGACTGCAGATCATTCAACCTGCCATTGGTACAGGTTCCGATGAAACCATAAGTGACAGGCGTACCCGCATAAGCAGCAACGTCGTGAACATCATCGGGAGAATGTGGTATGGCTAGGCGCGGAGGAAGGGAAGCTGTATCTATATCAAGTACGCGTGTATATACTGCTTCCTTATCTGCAAAAACAGGTTCAAAATTATAGGGAAGCTGAAGACCTTCGGGAGAAACAATTCCTGTCTTTGCTCCCATTTCTGCCACCATATTACAAAGAACCATCCGATCAGATAAACTAAGGTGATGCAAAAGTTCTCCATGGTATTCAACTGACTGATAAGTAGCCCCACTGATGGTAAGTTGTTTTACTACCTCTAGCACAACATCTTTGGCTGTTACACCCGGCCGCAGCCTATGTCCGTGTAAGTTCACACGAATACTCGAGGGAACCTTCAACCAGATTTTTCCTGTTAACATAACAGCAGCCAAATCAGTACTTCCCACACCACAAGCCAAAGCATTCAGTGCACCATAGGTAGGAGTGTGACTATCTGCCCCCATGAAAACCTCGCCTGGCTTTACCCTGTGGTGATCCACCATCACCTGGTGACAGATTCCGCTTCCTATATCATAAAAATGAGACCCAGTTTCTTCAGCGAAACTTCGCATCATACGATGAAGGTTGGCAATCCGCTCGTTGGGAGCCGGAGCTGCGTGATCAATGATTAGATGAAATCGCTCAGGGTTGGCCAACCGTTCTCCACCCATTTCACGAAA
>Ga0194119_10013286_pt1 | contig 10278 bp, 10 predicted proteins | sample TA2MahC100mmetaG_FD_148620 | JGI IMG/M metagenome (GOLD analysis project Ga0194119, IMG submission 148620) | Freshwater microbial communities from Lake Tanganyika, Tanzania - TA2015018 Mahale Deep Cast 100m | ecosystem: Environmental > Aquatic > Freshwater > Lake | place: Tanzania: Lake... | reverse complement strand
TGAACTGTCGCGAGAGCGCGACGTAGATCAGAGTCAGCGGCAGAGCCGAGAGCGTCAGCCCGGCGAACAGGACGCCCCAATCGGTCGAGTATTCGCCCATGAACACGGTCAGTCCCTGCGGCAGCGTCTTGGCATGATCTGATTGGATCAGAACAAGCGGGAAGAAGAAATCGTTCCAGATCGGAACCGCGTTGTGAATGCCCGCGATGACCAGCGCCGGGCGGGACAGCGGCAGCATGATGCGAAAGAGAATCCGGCCTTCGCCGGCGCCATCGATCCGGGCCGCCTCTTCGAGCTCGGCCGGAATGGTACGGAGGAATCCGGTCATGATGAAGACGGTCGACGGCAACCCCATTGCCGCATAGACCAGGACAAGACCGAGGCGATTGTCGATCAGCCCGAGCGCGCGCAGCTCGATGAAGAGCGGAATGACCGCGAGCTTGAGCGGCACCATCAGGCCGGCGAGGAAGAAGAGGTAGATCGCCTCGTTGCCGCGGAAGGCGTAACGGGCGAGCGCATAGGCGGCGAGCGTGCCCGCGGCCAGCATGAGCGCGATCGAGGTCGCGGTAACCAGAAGCGAGTTGCCGAGATAGGCAAGGAACCGGGTTTCGTGCCAGATCGTCGCCAGGTTCCGGAGCGCGAAGCTCTCCGGCAGCGCGAAGGGCGAGGCGTAGATCTCTCCTGTCGTCTTGAAGGCCGACAGCACCATGACCGCGACCGGATAGAGCATGACCAGCGAGGTCATGACGAGAAGCGCCTGATAGAGCGCCGCCTGCCAGGGTTTCAGCATCAGAGGTCGATCTCGCGCCGGCGCAAGATCCGCACCCACCAGGCGGAGATGCAGAGGATGAAGAGGAAGATCAGGACCGCAAGCGCGCTGCCGCGGCCGAAGTCCTGGAGCGCGGCCGAGACCGTGCCAAAGGCGGTCCGGTAGAAATAGAGGCCGAGTACATCGGTCGAATGGAAAGGCGGGCCCTCGAGGCCGGACATGATGTAGGGCAGCTCGAACCAGTTGAACGAGCCGATGAAAGTGAGGATGACGACGATCGTCGTTGCCGGCGCCACCAGCGGCCAGACGATGCGGCGGATGCGGGTCCACTCGCCGGCGCCGTCGATCTCTGCCGACTCCAGGATCTCGCGCGGGATGCGTTGCATGGCGGCGAGATAGACGAGGGTCGGAAAGCCGACCCAGTGCCACGCATTGACGACGATCAGAGAGGCGAGCGCAGTCGAAGGCTGGCCGAGCCAGGGCTGCGCCCAGGACGCGAGCCCGATCGCGACCAGCGTTTGGTTGACCAGCCCGAAGAGCGGGTTGAGGAACAGCTTCCACAGAAAGCCGATGATCACGGTCGAAAGGATCACCGGCAGGAACAGCGAGACCTGATGGAAGCGATGCAGCCGCAAGCCTTTCGACAGCATCCATGCCAGGAAGAAGGCCGTGCCGTTCTGCACGACCATCAAGGAGACGAAGACGATGAGGTTGTGGAAGAAGGCGTTGTAGGTCCAGGTCGAGAAGGGCGGCTGGAACAGGATCAGCCGGAAGTTCTCGAAGCCGGCGAAGCCGATGCGGGCGAGGCCCTGCCATTTATAGAACGCATAGACCAAGGCCGAGAGGATCGGCAGCGTGACGAAGCCGATCATCAGCAACAGCGCCGGCGTCAGCAGCAGCGCGATCCACAGCGGCCGGCGGAGGCGAGGGGACATGTTCGGCATAAAGGCCCCCACCCCGACCCTCCCCCGTCGGCGGAGCCGATGGGGGAGGGTGGGGTGGGGGAAATCTGCAAAGTTACTTCTGGAACGGCTTGTAGTAGGCGGCGATACCCTTCGTGACATCGGCGCCGACCTCGACCGGCGTGGCCTGGCCCGCCATCATCTTCTGCACGCCCGACTGGATCAGGGTCGAGCCGGTCGGCTCCTGGTAGCGGAAATTGACTAGCATCACGTAGGGCGAGGAAGACGCGTTGAGCCGGGCGACGTCGGCGAGCAGACCGTCTTCGATCTTCACGCCCTTGATCGGCGAGATGTTGCCGAGCTTGGAGGAGAACAGATCGCCGAAGCGGGGCGTTGCAACGTAGCGGATGAACTTGATCGCGTCTGCCCGGTGCTCGGTCTTGGCGTTGATCGCGTAGCCGCCGTCGACGAAGAGCGAGACCAGGCGCGGCCCACCCTTGGCGGCCGCCGGGCCGGGGATCACGCCGATCTCGAGCTTCGGGTTCTGGCGGCGGAAATTGGCGATTTCGAAGGAGCCCGCAGCGATCATCGCCGCGCGGCCTGAGATGAAGAGCTGCTGCATCGTCGGATAGTCGACGCCGGTGAAGCCCTGCGGCAGGTGCTCTTTCAGCTCGGTGAGCTTGGCGAGCGCATCGACGAAGCGCTTGTCCTGGAAGGTTGCCTTGCCGGAGACGAGATCGCCGTTGAATTCCCGCCCGTAGAGACTGGGGCCGAAGGCACCCATCAGGATCTCGTTCTGCCAAGCGGTCGCCGTGCCGTTGGCGAAGGGCATCACGCCCTTGGCCTTGAACGCCTTGGCGGCCGCGATCATGTCTTCCCAGCTCTCCGGCGGATTCACGCCGTTCTTCTGGAAGAGCTCCTTGTTGTAGAGGATGAGGACCGTCTGGGTGGCGAAGGGCACCGCGTAGACCTTCCCGTCCTCGCGCATGCTCTCGGCTGCCAGGACGTCGGGCGCGAAGTTGTCGAGTTCCGGCACCATGGTCTTGTCGAGCGCGAGGAAGTAGCCCGGCTTGGCGAAGGCCTCGAGGCCGCCATAGGCGCGTGCCTGGATCAGGTCGGGACCTTTGCCGCCGGCGAGCGCGGTCGAGAGAATCGTGTTGTAGGAAGTCGGCTCGAAGGCCTCGAACTTGATCTTCACGTCCGGGTGCAGCTTGTTGAAGTCAGCGATGATCTCCTGATAGGCGGCACGGTCTTCCTGGCGCCAGCTCCAGAAGGTCAGTTCGGCGGCGAAAGCCGGGGCGGCGGCGGAGACGGCGAGCGCCAACGTTGCGCCAAGGCGGAATAACGGACTCATACGAGGGACTCCTCCTGGTTTAGCCAACTCTTCACTAAGAGGCGGCTTTGAGCTTCGGCTTCGGCTCGGCCTGTTCCTTCTCGGCGAGACCGATGTAGTCGCGCGTCAGCGGAACCGCGGCGATGTCGTGAGCGAGCTGCATCTGGAAGACCATGCTGTAGCCGTGCCGGAAGGTGAGCTCGCTGCCGACGAGATAAAACTCCCACATCCTGAGGAAGCGGTCGTCATAGAGCGCGCGGATCTCGTCGCGATTGGCGTACACGTTCTTGCGCCAGGCTTTCAAGGTCTCGGCGTAGTGCAGCCGAAGAATCTCGATATCTGTGACGGCCAGGCCGGAACCTTCGACCGGCGGCAGCACCTCGGAAAGCGCCGGGCTGTAGCCGCCCGGGAAGATGTACTTCCGGATCCAGGGGTTGGTGAAGCCCGGGCCGTCGCGGCGGCCGATCGAATGGAGAAGGGCGACGCCGTCGGGTTTTAGGAGCGCGGCGATCTTGCCGAAGAACTCGGGATAGTGGCGGACGCCGACATGCTCGAACATGCCGATCGAGACGATGCGGTCGAAGCGCTGCTCGAGCAGCCGATAGTCGATCAGCTCGAAACGGACGCGATTGGCGAGACCGGCCTTCTGCGCACGCTCGCGCGCCGCGGCAAGCTGCTCGGTCGAGAGCGTCACGCCCAGGACTTCGACCTCGGCGACGCTGGCGATGTGGAGAGCGAGCCCACCCCAGCCGGAGCCGATGTCGAGGACGAGCTGTCCCGGCTGCAGGCGCAGCTTCGCGGAGATATGGCGCATCTTGGCGCGCTGCGCCTCGGCCAGCGGCTGGCCCGGATGCTCGAAATAGGCGCACGAGTATTGCAGGCTCGGATCGAGGAACAGCTCGAACAGGCGGCGACTCAGATCGTAGTGATGGTGGACATTCTCCTGCGCGCGGCCGACCGGGTTGTACTGGTTCAGCCGGCGGAGCGCTTTGTGGAGACGGTTGAGGGCGGCAAGCCAGGGGTAGCTGTCGAGCCCAGCCTGGTTAGCGAAGCCGAGATCGATCAGGTCATAGATCGTGGTCCCGTCCTCGCAGGTCAGCGTGCCGTCGGTATAGGCCTCGCCGATCTTGAGCCAGGGATTGAGGAAGAGCTGCGTATGCAGCCGCCTGTCGTGAAGGCGGATCACGGCGCGTGGCTTCCCGCCGTTACCGAAGCGATGCGTGCGGCCGTCGGCGTCGATCACGGCAAGATCGCCGGCGCGGACGGCGTGGCGCAAGAGCAAGGCAAAGAGCATGGCCTAACTCCCTCGACAGGGGAATTATGGCGCGGTTCGTAGGCAAATGACTATGGGGTGAATTGCTCCTTGAGGATCCGGGCCTCCAGATTGTGCTCCGGGTCGAACAACATATGGCAGGCGCGGTTCCGGTCCTCCGCTACCGATACGGAAACCACGTCACGGACCTCCGTGAAATCCGCGGTGGCACTGACCGGACGTTTCTCCGGATCGAGGATCGTGAACTCGATCTCGGCGTCGTGCGGGACGAGAGCGCCCCGCCAGCGCCTTGGCCGGAAGGCGCAGATCGGGGTCAGCGCCAGGACGCCGGCACCCAAAGGCACGATCGGGCCATGAGCGGAAAGATTATAGGCAGTTGAGCCGGCTGGGGTAGAGACCAGGATGCCATCGCAGGCGAGATCGTTGAGCCTTTCGATGCCGTCGACATGGACCCGGACATGGGCGGTCTGACGGGTCTGCCGAAGAAGCGAGACCTCGTTGATGGCGAGTGCCGAGCGCGTCCTGCCATGGCGCGTCTTCGCCTTCATGAGGAGCGGGCTGACTTTGACCGTGGCTGCCTTCGACAGGCGCTCGATCAGATCGTCTTCGTCCCGGTACTCGTTCATCAGGAAGCCGACCGAGCCGCGGTTCATGCCGAAGATCGGCTTCTTCCGGTCGAGATGGGTATGGAGCGTCTCCAGCATCAGCCCGTCGCCGCCGAGCGCGACAATGACGTCAGCCTGCTGGGCGCCGACGGAGCCGTAGCGCTTGATCAGCGCCGATTTAGCGGCCTTGGCCTCGGGCGTCCTGGCAGCGGCGAAGTGGAGCTTCGGGCGTTTCACCCGCCGGTCACGCTCATGTGCCGGGAGACGGCTGGCCCGGTGTGCCGGCGGTCGATAACGAAGTCGTGCCCCTTGGGCTTGCGCGAGATCGCCTCGCGGATCGCGGCGACCAGCGCCTCGTCGGACTCGCTGGCGCGAAGCGGCGCGCGCAGATCGGCGGCATCCTCCTGGCCGAGACACATATAGAGGGTGCCGGTGCAGGTGAGCCGGACGCGGTTGCAGCTCTCGCAGAAATTATGGGTCAGCGGCGTGATGAAACCGAGCTTCTGGCCGGTTTCCTTGACGCGGACATAGCGGGCCGGACCGCCGGTGCGGTAGTCGATCTCCTCGAGCGTCCAGTCACGCTTGAGGCGAGTGCGGACCATGCTCAAGGGCAGGTACTGGTCGAGGCGCTGCTCGCCGCCGATATCGCCCATCGGCATGACCTCGATGATGGTCATGTCGTGCCCGTGCTTGCCGCACCAGCCGACCATCTCCGAGAGCTCCTCATCGTTTACGCCGCGAAGCGCAACCGCGTTGATCTTGACCTTGAGGCCGGCGGCCTTGGCCGCGGCGACGCCGTCCAGCACCTTCGGCAGCTGGCCCCAGCGCGTGATCTCGGTGAACTTCGCCGGATCGAGCGTGTCGATCGAGACGTTGACGCGCCTGACGCCGCAGGCCGCCAGCTCCTCGGCGTGCTTGGTGAGCTGGCTGCCATTGGTGGTGACGGTCAGCTCGTCGAGCGCGCCGGACTTGAGGTGGCGCGAGAGCGAGCGGAAGAGCTGCATGATGCCGCGACGGACCAGCGGCTCGCCGCCGGTCATGCGCAGCTTCCGAACCCCGAGGCCGACGAACGCCGAGCAGAGGCGGTCGAGTTCCTCCAGCGACAGGATCTCGGCCTTTGGCAGGAAGGCCATGTCCTCGGACATGCAATAGACGCAGCGGAAGTCGCAGCGGTCGGTGACCGAGACTCGCAAGTAGCTGATATGCCGGCCGAAAGGATCAATCATCGAATGTAATGTAGGCTCCCGCCGGTCGAAAATCAGCCCCGTTCTCGTCATGGTCTTGCAAGCCCGAAAACCCGGCTAAACTGTTGCCTATGAAGGAATTCCAGATCCGGCCGAACCCGTCCGACCCGCGGCTGACCGAGCAGGTCGCGGCCACCGATGAAGAAGGTCGCAAGGTCGCCGTCGCGGTGCCTGCCGAACGGCCGCTGACGCTTTATCTCAACAAGCGCGAGATCGTCACGATGATGACGATCGGCGACTACCCCGAATACCTGGCGCTCGGCTACCTCCTGAACCAGAACATGCTGAAGGCCGGAGACCCGGTCGACGGCATCGACTACGACCCGGACATCGAGACTGTGGTCGTGCGAACGCCGACTGCCACCGATTTCGAGACCAAGCTCAAGAAGAAGACGCTGACCTCCGGCTGCGCCCAGGGCACCGCCTTCGGCGACATGATGGAGACTTTCGACGCTGCGCGGCTGCCGGCCGGGGCGCGGCTCAAGACCTCCTGGCTCTACACGCTCTCGCGCAAGATAAATTCGGTGCCGAGCCTCTATCTCGAGGCCGGCGCCATCCATGGCTGCGTGCTCTGCGAGGAAGATCGGCCGCTCGTCTACATGGAAGATGTCGGTCGGCACAACGCGATCGACAAGATCGCCGGCTGGATGGCGATAAACCGGGTCGCCGGCGGCGACAAGACTTTCTACACCACCGGCCGCCTGACCTCGGAGATGGTGATCAAGACCGTGCAGATGGGCATCCCCATCCTGATCTCGCGTTCCGGCTGCACGGCTTGGGGCGTCGACCTGGCGAGGAAGGCGGGTCTCACCATGATCGGCCGCGCCAAAGGGAAGCGGTTCATCGTCCTTTCCGGCGGCGAGCGGATCGTCTACGACGCGGACGCCAAAGCCGTCGCCGAGGAGGCGAGGCACCTCCGGCGCAAGGGCGCCGAGGAGGACGCGGCTTAAGGCGGTGTGATGGCCGCTACAGTGGGGCGGCCTTGGCTCTGCCAGGATGGGTTGGGGTCGGGACGTCGTCTGGAGGCTTGGACCATGAATGGTCTCGCATTCCTGCTCGTTGCGGTCACGCTGTTCGCGGCGCCGCCGGCTGCGGCTCAGAACTTTCCCTTCGGCTCGATCCTGCAGCAGCTCGCACCGAGCCAGCAGCAGGACTCGGGGTCGTGTCCCTAGGCGTGGTGTAATTGCGGGCCCGTCAGGTCGGGCTGATCAGAGCGCCGCGATCTGAGCGACGTCGATGGCTTGATCGTCGCAGATGTTGGCGACGGTTTCCAGACTCATGTAGCGGCGCGTGACGGCCCACTCGTCGTTCTGTTCGAGCATCAGGGCGCCGACGAGGCGGACGATGGCATCCTCGTTGGGGAAGATGCCGACCACGTGGGTCCGCCGCTTGACCTCCTTGTTGAGGCGTTCGAGCGGGTTGGTGGAGTGGATCTGGCTGCGATGCTCCTTCGGGAAGGTGAGGAACGCCAGCACGTCGTCCTCGGCCTCGCGCATGAGCCTGGCGAGGCGGTCGGCCGGGTCGTCGAAGGCATCGATGAGTTTGCGCCACTGCGCTTGGGCCGCCTCGCGCGTCGGCTGGTCGAAGGCATTGCGCAGCGCGGCAGCGACCATCGGCCGGTTGCGCCTTGATACGCAGGCAAGCGCGTTGCGCATGAAGTGGACGCGGCATCGCTGCCATGTGGCGCCGAGCACCTTGGACGCGGCGGCCTTGAGCCCTTCGTGGGCATCCGAGACGACCAGCCTGACGCCGCGCAGGCCCCGGCGGGTCAGCGAGCGCAGGAACTCTGTCCAGAAGGCCTCCGCCTCGCTGGGCATGACGGTGACGCCGATCACCTCGCGGCGGCCCTGCGTGTTGACGGCCACGGCGATTATGACGGCGACCGAGACGATGCGGCCGCCCTTGCGGGCCTTGACGTAGGTCGCATCCAGCCAGAGGTAGGGCCAGTCGCCCTCGAGTGGACGGTCGAGGAAGGCCTTCACGCGCTCGTCGAGCTCGGCGCAGACGCGCGAGACCTCGCTCTTGGAGATGCCGGTCATCCCCATCGCCTTGACGAGATCGTCGACGGATCGCGTCGAGATGCCATGCACATAGGCCTCCTGGATCACCGCGATCAGTGCCCTCTCGGAGGTGCGACGGTGTTCCAGGAATATCGGAAAATACGAGCCCTTGCGCAGTTTCGGGATCTTGAGGTCGACGGTGCCGGCTCGCGTCTCCCAGGTCCGCTCGCGGTAGCCGTTGCGCCAGTTGATCCGATCTGCCGCGCGCTCATGCCGGCCGGCGTTGCACAGCCCGTCCGCCTCCAGCTCCATCAGCCGGTTGGCGGCAAAGCCGATCATCTCATTCAACAGATCGGCGTCGGCCGTCTTCCCAAGCAGCGACTGAAGCTGCATCCTGTCGTCGGTCATTGCGGACTTTCCTCTCGGTCAGGTTTTTGTCTCGCAACCAAACCCTACCGGGAACCCGCAATGACCGCCTCAAACGAGGCTGCCTGAAGTTACACCACGTCCGGGGACGCTACCTTCTCATCCTCGAGCACCCTCAGCCGACGGGCCTCAGACACCTCGAGCCCGCCGAACTTCGCCTTCCACTTGTAGAACGTCGCGCTGCTGAGCCCGTGCTTGCGGCAGACATCGGCCGTCGCCGCTCCGGCCCCCTGCTCGCGCAGGATCGCGATGATCTGTTCTTCCGTGAACCGGCTGCGCTTCATCGTCCGTCTCCTTCCACAAGACGGACTCTACTCATTCCTGGACCAGTTTCAGGGGCTCAGGTCAGGTGCCTTGAAGGCTCGGCATCTGGCTGTGTTGCCGGTCTTGGCCACGGCAGCTTGACGGACGGTGCGTCGGAGACCCACCATCAAGCCCGATTTCCGCTCCGGTGAGGCAGGTTGTCATGAACAGTTCGTGGATTGCGTCTCTCGCGCTTGCCTCGCTCCTGGGCTTGGGCCCCGTGGAGGCGTCGGCTCAGTCCGGCGCGAATGCACGGCTGCCTGACGGCCCCGGCAAGGCGCTGGTCGAGGGCGCCTGTGCCGGCTGCCATCAGACCAACATGATCACGCAGAGCTCGGGCTACTCCGAGGACGCGTGGAAGGCGTTGATGGCGACGATGATCGACCTGTCGCAGAGCCCGGATGTGCGCCAGGAGATCAGCCAGTACCTTGCCAAGCACTTCCCGCCGAATCAGCGCCGGGCGCCGAAGGCGATGCAGGGCACGGCGCAGGTCACGTTTAAGGACTGGTTCGTGCCGACGCTCGGCCAGCGCTCGCGCGATCCGGTCGAAGCCCCCGACGGCTCGATCTGGTGGGTCGGTCAGTTCGGCAACGTGATCGGGCGTCTCGATCCAGTAACCGGGGCGATGACGGAGTGGGAGCTGCCGCCGAAGGCGCTGCCGCACTCGGTGACGATCGATGCGTCCGGAACCCCTTGGTATCTCGGCAACGGCAACGGCACGATCGGCAAGCTCGATCCGAAGACCGGCCAGATCACCGAATACAAGATGCCGGACCCGGCGGCGAAGGATCCGCACACCGGCGAGTTCGACAAGAAGGGCATCTTCTGGTTCACGCTCCAGCAGAGCAACATGGTCGGCCGTCTCGACCCGGCGACAGGCGATGTCAAGCTCGCCAGGACCAAGACGCCAGGGGCGAAGCCCTACGGCATCAAGATCGATGCCGAAGGCACCCCCTGGTATGCGTGCAACGGCGCCGCCTGCCTCGCCAAGATCGATCCGGCGACGATGGACCTCACCGAGGTCAAGCTGCCGACGCCGGGGACGACGGTCCGCCGCCTCGACATCGCCGAGGATGGGATGATCTGGTACGTGAACTCCGGAAAAGGAAAGATCGGCCGCTACAACCCGAAGACCGGGGAGATCAGGGAGTGGGACTCGCCGAGCGGCCCCGACTCGCACCCCTACGCGATCGCGGTGGTCGACGGCGTCGTCTGGTATAACGAATCCGGCATGCGCCCTGACATGCTGGTGCGCTTCGATCCCAAGGCGCAGAGCTTCCAGAGCTGGCCGATCCCCTCCGGCGAGGTCTTCGCCGGGATTATCCGTCACATGCGCCCGGCGAGGAACGGCGACCTGCTCATCCACCAGAGCAGCACCAACCGGATCATGCGCGTGCAGACCAAGCCGCCGCCGACGCAGTGA
>Ga0194119_10013280_pt1 | contig 10283 bp, 6 predicted proteins | sample TA2MahC100mmetaG_FD_148620 | JGI IMG/M metagenome (GOLD analysis project Ga0194119, IMG submission 148620) | Freshwater microbial communities from Lake Tanganyika, Tanzania - TA2015018 Mahale Deep Cast 100m | ecosystem: Environmental > Aquatic > Freshwater > Lake | place: Tanzania: Lake... | reverse complement strand
GGGGCAGATCACCCAGGGAGCCGCCGCCGACATCCACCCACCCTTGTACTATTACCTGCTGCACTTCTGGCAGCAAGCCTTCGGCCAGAGCGAGCGGGCTGTGCGCGCTTTGTCGGTGCTCAGCGGTGTGCTGCTGGTGTTGGTGACCTACCTGCTGGGACGGCGGCTGCGCGGCGCTGCGGTGGGCCTGCTGGCCGCCTTCCTGGCTGCCGTCTCTACTTTTCAGGTTTATTACTCCCAGGAAACCCGCATGTACATCCTGGCCGCCCTGCTGAGCGGCGTTTCCGTGTACCTCTTGGCGTTGTTCGTCGTGCGCCCCGATACATCACAAAGCAAGGTATCGGGGCGCCCTACAAGCGCTGAAGCGCTCACTACGAACGGCGGGATCGTGCTTCTGGCGGCCTGGGTTGTAGTCACCGCGGCAGCACTGTACACCCACTACTTCGCCTTCACCGTCGTTCTGGCGGAGAATCTGGCTTTTGGCCTCTGGCTGGTGGGGAGAACCCCCACCCTGCCCCTCCCCCGCCCGCAGGGGAGGGGGTTAGTGGGGGCTCTGCTTCCCTGGATTGTGGCCCAGCTCGCCGTAGCCCTGCTCTTTCTGCCCTGGCTGCGGGTGATCCTGCAGCAGTGGGGCAACTGGCCGGCCACCAGCGAGCCATTTGACTTGCCCACGCTCCTGGTGCGGGCGGCCGCGGTCTTCAGCCTGGGTCGCCAGGTGGAGCCGGCAGCGGTGGTCTGGCCGCTGGCAGCCTGCACGGCGATCTTCCTCCTGGGGGCCTGGCCGTGGGGCGAGCAGGAGGGCGACCGCCCGCTGTTCTCCTGGCCTTTGGTGATCCTGTACTTCCTCACCCCCATTCTGGTCATGTACCTCCTCTCCTTGCGCCGCCCTCTGTACGAACCCAAACACCTCCTGGTGGCGGCGCCGGCCTACGCCCTGCTCCTGGGGAACGGCCTCTGGCGCCTCGCCTCTGGCCTGTCGCGCCTGGGGCAGCGCCTGGTGTTGACGCTGCGCCCACTACCATCCGCCACTCATCCGCCATCTGCTGCCTATCGGCCATTGGCTGCTTATCTGCTAGCAGCCATCGCTGCGCTGAGCCTCGCCGCGGCCACCGCCTCGCCCCTGATCGCCTACTACACCGACCCGCGCCAGGCTCGGGACGATTATCGCGGCCTGGCCCGCTACATCCAGGTCGCCAGCCGGGCCGGCGATGCTATCCTGCTCAATGCGCCCGGCCAGGTGGAGACCTTTGACTACTATTACCGCGGTGCTCTGCCGCGCTACCCCCTGCCCCGCCAGCGCCCCATTGACGAGCAGGTCACTGAAGCCGACCTGCAGCGCCTGGTGGCGCAGCATGGCCGGGTGTGGGGCATTTTCTGGGCGGAGCGAGAGAGCGACCCCAATCACTTCATTGAACGCTGGCTGGACGAGCACGCCTACAAGGCCACTGACCGTTGGTTTGGCAAGGTGCGGCTGACCCTCTACGCCGTGCCGCTGGCCATCCCGGCCACGATCCAGCACCCGCAGACAGCCTTCCTGGGCGATAGCATCCAGTTCCTGGGCTATCGCCTGGGGCCCGGCCCCACGTCGGCCGGGGACATTTTGCAGCTTACCCTCTACTGGCAGGCTTTGCAGCCCATCGGCGAACGCTACAAAGTGTTTACCCACCTGCTTGATCCTGGTGAGTCGATTTGGGGGCAGCGTGACGCCGAGCCGGGCGGGGACAAGAAGATCACCACCACCTGGAAGCCCGGCGAGGTAATCCCGGACAATTATGGGCTGCTGGTGCTGCCGGGCACGCCGCCGGGGGTTTACCACATCGAGATCGGCATGTACCGGGCGGACACGGGCCAGCGCCTGCCCATTTTCGCGGCCGATGGCCGCGCCCTGGGCGACCGCCTGCTCCTGGGCCCGGTGCAGGTGGTCAAGGCCGCCGTTCCGCCCAGCCTGGAGGAGCTGGCCATTCAGCATCCCCTGTCCCTGAGCTTCGAGGCCAGGCCGCCACTCCAACTGCTAGGCTACGACCTGCACCGCCTGGGCCAGGCCGCCACGGACGTGGACTTTCGCTCCGGCGACGTCCTGCACCTGGCCTTGTATTGGCGAAGCGGAGAGCAGCCTAGTGATGACTTGATGGTGGCGGTGCACGTCATCGGCCGGGATGGCCGTGTGTTGCTGCGCCGGGAAAATCGCCCGGCGGATGGGCGTTATCCTACTTTTCTCTGGGAGGGCCGGGAGATCGTGCGCGACCAGCACAAGATTCCCCTAGGTAGCCTGCCGCCCGGCGAATACCAGCTGACCATAGGCGTCTACGATGCCCGGGGCACGCGCCCTCTGCCGGTGCGCGGCGACGTCCAGCCAGCCAGCGATGGCCTGGTGGAGTTAGCGAGGGTTACAGTGAGGTGAGGGAATCAGGGAATCGGGGAATCAGGTAATCAGGGAATCAGGACGCTAATGGGAGCCTGATTCCCCAATCACTGATTTCCTGGCGCGAGGGTCCTGTCAAAGTCATTTTGAGAGTCATTGCGATGAAGCGCCATCACGCCCTGACTTGCCATCACGCCCACCGTTTCGAGGAGTAAGGCGTGATGGCAAGTCACCGCCGTTTCGGGAAGTAAGGCGTGATGGCGCTTCAGAGGAGCATCCCTTCGCCAGCCTGAACGCAGTGAGGGGCGGCGAAAGGATGCGACGAAGCCCCGATACATCACCGAAAATGGAAGTATCGGGGCGAAGCAATCTCCCTCATGGCGCAACAAAGAGATTGCTTCCCCTTCGCTGCGGCTCAGGGCTTCGGCTTCTGCGCTCGCAATGACGCGATGCTGACTTTGACAAGGCCCTGTACTGGCGCCTCGACCTTGACTTTTGCCGCCTGATGGGGTAAAATAAAGCTGCAACATTGCGTGGCCACCGACCAGTAGACCAGACCTGGCAGGTCTATGAAACCTATCGGGTCTACGTGAGGAGACAGTGTGAACCAGAGCACGGTCGCTTCCAGGGGTTATTGGCTGATCGGGTCTAGCCAGCTAGCTGAGCATCTCGCGTGCCAGTCCAGGGTTTGCGCGCCCTGGCTGGCTTTTTTGTTCCCTGCCCACGGGGGAGCCGGGCATCGTGCCCGGCCAACAAAATCTGTTGACGAGGAGGGGCAATCATGGAAGGGAAACCAATCCAGCGCGGGTTGATTCCAGGGATCATCCTGATCGGTCTGGGGGTGGTGATGCTCATCGGGCAGTTCGTTGACCCGGGCGGCTGGGTGTTTCTGGTGGGGCTGGGCATCGTTTTCCTGGCCCTCTATTTCGCCATGCGGAGCTACTCTTTCCTGATCCCCGGCTGCATCCTGGTGGGGCTGGGGGTGCCCGTCGCCTTCGGCGAGGCCAATCTGGTGCAGGGCGAGGAGTATGGCGGCTGGATCGTCGTGGGCTTGGGGCTAGGGTTCTGCGCCATCTGGGTCATTGATACGCTGGTCAGACGCTCCTCCAGTTGGTGGCCGTTGGTGCCGGGAGTGATTTTGACGCTAGTCGGCATCGGCCTGGTGCTCAATGCGCGGGGCTTGCTGTCTGCGCAGATGCTGAGCTTGCTGGAGCGGTGGTGGCCGTTAATCCTGGTGGCGATTGGTCTGGTCATCCTGCTCCAACAGTTGGTGCGGCGCCGGCCGCAAGCCTGAGGACCTGGCGACGTAACCGCCAGCACCTCTTGTCCGTATAACCAGTTGCGACCAGGTGCGACGCACCTACCAGTTGCGGCGCACCTTGATCCTTCGCTTCGCTCAGGACAGGGGTGCGTCGCAACTAAGGTGAAGCCAGGTTCCGCAATTGCTTGAGGAGGTGGTTAGTATGCGGAGACTCTTAGCCGCTCTGGGCATTGCCCTGCTGTGCCTGATGCTGACCGCGCCGGCCGCCTGGGCCGGCGAATTCAAGGGCGGCAGCAGCGTCACCGTGGGCAGAGACCAGGTAATCAACGATGACTTCTACGCTGCCGGCGGGACGATCACCATAGACGGCACAATCAACGGCGACGTCATCGCCACCGGCGGGACGATGGTCATCAACGGGAACGTCAACGGCAACGTGATTGCTGCCGGGGGGCAGCTCACCATCGCCGGCAAGGTGGCCCAATCCGTGCGTATGGCCGGGGGCGTCCTCGCCGTCAATGGTCAGGTCGGGCGGGACGTTGTTCTGGCCGGAGCCAATGCCACCATCGGCAGCCAGGCCGTCATCGGCGGCGACGTCGTCCTGGGGGCGGGGACGGCCAACGTTGGGGGGAGCATCGGCAAGCGCTTCCTGGGCGGCGGTGGTGATGTGACCTTCGACGCTGTGACGAAGGGCAATGTGGAGGTCAGCGCCGAGAACCTGACCATCGCTCCTGCGGCCAAGATCGGCGGGAACCTGATCTACACTACGGCGCGGGAGCTGCCGGCGACGGTGAAGAGCCAGGTGACGGGCGATATGATCCACAGGCTGCCGGAGGTGCAGGCAGGGGAGCGGGGGCGGCTGGTGGTCCGGGGGCCTTCGCTTTTCGACGTCTTCGTGGGCAAGCTGCTGGGCTGGCTGCGCGCTTTCCTGCTGGGGGCGGCGCTGCTGCTGTTGTGGCCCAAGCGCACCAGTGCTGTGACGGCGATGCTGCAGGCCAGGCCCTGGTGGAGCCTGGGCTGGGGCGTGCTGCTGCTGCTCCTGACGCCGCTGGCCATCCTGATCGTCTGCCTGACGGTCATCGGCCTGCCCATCGGGCTCATCGGCCTGGCGCTGTACCTGGCAATGCTGTACGCCAGCCAGATATTCGTGGGGCTGTGGCTGGGGCGCTGGGTGCTGGCCTGGTTGCAGAGGACGGCCAAATGGACTCAGGTGCCGGGGTTCGACTTCTGGGCTCTGGCTATCGGCCTGGCCATCATCTGGATCGTGCGGGCGCTGCCGATCCCGCTGTGGAGCGTCCTCCTCGGCCTGGCCATCATCTTCTTTGGCCTGGGGGCGCTGTGGCTGACCTGGCAGCGCATCTACAGCGAGTCCCGGCGTGCAGGCACGGCGTAGGGTTATCAGGTGAAGGTGCGGGTGAAGTTGCGACGCACCTCGCAGGGTGAAGGTGCGACGCACCTGCGAGGTGCGTCGCACCTAATCGGAAGGAGGGAGGAGCATGCTGGGTAATCTTTGGCGTCTATGCTGGCGGGCGCTCTTTCTCCGGGAGGACGCCTACGAGGAGATGCGAGACACCCCTGGGCCCTTTGGGCGGGGGCTGCTCTTCATCATTCTCCTGGGGGCGATTGTGGCGGCCATAGGGGTGGTGGGCGCTAGCCTGGAGTGGGCCACCACGCCGGACATGGGCCAGTTGGGCCAGGCGGTTATGCAGTCCTGGATGAAGGGCCCCTGGGTTCAGGACATGCCACCTGAAGCCCTGTCATACGTGCAGCAGACGTTCGACACGACTTTCAACGTCATGAAGAACTTTACCCCCAACCCGGTGATGGGGCTGGCCAACATCGTCCTGAACCCAGTGGGGCTGATCATCGCCTGGCTGGTCTACGGTCTGCTGGCCCATCTCTTCGCCAGGCTGCTGGGCGGGCAGGGCCGCCTGGAGCAGACCTACGGCACCACGGCTCTGGCCGTATCGCCGGTGGCGCTGAACGTGTTTAAGGTGCTGCCCTACGTGCAGATCGGCGGGCTGGCCCTCTGGGGGACGGTGTGTAACTACCTGGCGATCAAGAGCGCGCACCAACTGAGTCCCGCCCGAGCCTTCTGGGCCACCGTTCTGCCATTCGTCGTCTTGTTCTTGCTGTTCATCATCGTGGCCCTGTTGGGTGCCCTGATCTTTGGGGCGTTCTTCGCCAGCCTGGTGCAAGGAGGGATGCAATGAGCGAGATCTTTCGACTGTGGAAAGGGGCCCTAACCTTTGACACCCCCACCTTCACGGCCCTGAGCGAGTCCGGCGATGCCTTCCGCAAGGGGTTTATGGTGCTGCTGCTGGTGGGGCTGCTGGTGGGCCTGGTCAATGGCGGCGTCCAACTGGCGCAGACCCTGTCCTACGGCTCGGCTACGGGCGAGATGCAGGCTGTGCTGGGCCAGATCGAGCAGGGCATGCAGCAGGGCTTCAGCATCGCCAGGCAATACGGGGCGGAGATTGACCCTCAGGTGGAGGCGATGATTAGCGAGAACCTCAAGTATGGGTTCAAGATCGCCGAAGATGCAGCCAAAGTTCCCACGCCGCTGCCCTGGCCCTGGGGCAGCATCTTTGAGTTCCTGGGGAGCACGGCGTCTGTGCCCTTCGCCTGGCTCTCTTCGCTGGTTCTCTACGGCATCTTTGTGCACATCTTCGCCCGGGCGCTGGGCGGCCAGGCGTCGGTGGGCCAGTTCTTCGGCTCCATTGCCCTGGCCCGTGCGCCCCATCTGATCTCCGTTTTGCACTTCATCCCCTGCGTGGGCCCGCTGCTGGGCGTGTTGGCCGCCATCTGGGGCTTCCTGATCTACATCAAGGCTACGGCGGTGTCCCAGCGCTTTGGCTACGGTCGGGCGCTTGTGGCCTTCCTGCTGCCGCTCATCGTGCTGTTCCTGCTGCTCGCCCTGTTCGTCCTCTTCATGGTCATCGTTATCTCTTTGACGAGCGCCGGGCAGGGCTAGGCCGAAGGATGGTAGGCGTGCAGAGGGCGGGGCCACTTGCAGCGGATTTTTAAGCGGGAAAGCAGATCAGGCACAGGGTGTATCCGCTTTTCTGCTTCGTATCCGCTGGCAGTTACCTCCCTTTCCACTCAACGGCACGTTTACGCATCCCGCTCCTAGAAAGCAAAGAGGGCTGGTGGGTCTTCCCACCAGTCCTCTTCTTCTTCATCAAACCTGACAGGTCTTGAAGACCTGTCAGGTTTTGGTAATCAGGGCAATTGGACGTTGGTGCCCAGGATGAGCCGGATGTCCACGTCAAGACGAGGGGCAGCGCCAGAGCGCACGTTGGCCGGGCGAATGTCAAAGAGCTTGATCAGTTGCTCCTGAGTGTAGGGCTTGTCACTGTAGTAGAGGAGCACAGTCTCCTGGTAGTCGCTGCGCTGGGCATCGCCGCTGCTCACCACCTGGTAGCCCTGCGACTCCAGATAGGCTTTAGTCTGCGCGGCCAGGCCCTTGATCGTGGTGCCGTTTTGCAGTTCCAGGCGGGCCCCCTCGGCCTGCAGGCGCTCCCTTTGCTCGCTGCTCTGGGGGGGCTGGCTGCCGCTTGCGGTGGGTGCTGCAGTGAAGAACATCTCCTGCACCAATTGCCGGATCTCCGCCTGCTTGGGTAGCAGGACGTCGGCACCGCCGGGCGTGATCCACGGCGTGGTCAGAGAGTTATCAATTACCCGGCTGGTGATGTTCTGGGTATCCACTTGGACGGCAATAGGGGCCAGGCTGCGCAGGTCGCCGAGGTCAATGTCGGTCTTGAGCGTGTCTTTCAGGGTGTTGAACAGGGGCACCAGTTTGGTGATGAGATTCAGGCGCAAAGCCTGAGCGCGCAGGGCCAGGAGCAGTTTCTGTTGCCGGTGCGCCCGGTCAAAGTCGCTGCCCTTGTGGCGAGCGCGGGCGTAAATCAGGGCTGTCTTACCATCCATGTGCTGCACGCCCGCCGGGATGTACACGGACTGATAACCAAATTTATCGTCTGGGTATTCGTCATCCTGGATGGCGGTCTCTACGTCTATGGTGACGCCACCCAGGGTGTCAATGATCTTCTCGAATCCTTTGAAGTCAATAAGGGCGTAGTGGTGCAGGGGGATGCCCAGGTTGAGCTGGATGGTTTTCATGGCCAGGGCTGGGCCACCGCCGGGGTAATTGTATAGCTCACCATAGTAGTAAGCGGTGTTGAGGCGCTCCTCGGTGATGCCCTTGTCGCCCAAATCCGGGATCTTGACCCACAGGTCGCGGGGGATAGAAAGCATGCCGGCTGTTTTGCTCTGGGGATCCATGGTGACCACGATGATAGTGTCCGTGCGCGTGGGGCCCTTCTCACTGGGACGCTGGTCTACGCCCATGAGGAGGACGTTGACGCGCTCACCCTTCTTCACCGGCACTGGCGTGGGGGTGGGCGCCTCGGGGCCACGGCTGGAGACGAACGGCCAGCTCGGCAGGCCGGGCAGGCTGGGCCCCCCAGAGGGCAGGTTGAGGGGCGATTGGCCGAAAGATGCCCGCAGGGTGGCGTAGAAGACGTAGCCGAAATAGAGCCCCCCGGCCACAAAGGCCACGAAGAAGAGGCTGAAGAGTAGTTGCCGCCAGGGTGGAGCAGCCGGTCTGCCGATTGATGCCTTGCTAGTATGACGATGGGTGGGCATGGTACCTCCCCAGGGGATGGGCGATTGGCGATTGACGATTGGCGATTGACGATTGGCGATTGACGATTGGCGATTGACGATTGGCGATTGACGATTGGCGATTGACGATTGGCGATTGACGATTGGCGGTTTTCGATTTCCGATTGGCGATGATACATCTGCGGACATTATAGCACAAGAAAGAGCCGTTGTAAATGACGGGCAGGCTCGTGCGGTTACCTGCATTTGACCACAGAGGCACGGAGCACACAGAGATTTTTTGGATTTAGAAACAACCACAGTGGTTCAGTCAAATCAAGAATCCTCTGTGTTCTCTGTGTCTCAGTGGTTTTTCACCAAAAAACCGTCAGCCCAGCCCGCGCAGCAGGGCCAGCAGCGGGCCGGGGTGCAGAGCCAGCCATAAGCTCGCCAGGGCCAGGAGGAGCAGGGCTGCGCCTACGGCCCACGGCTCCCGGACAGCGACCGCATCGCCCGGACGGCGACGCAGCAAGCGATAAAAGTACCAGGCGTAGGCCAGGAGCACAGCCATGCCCGCCAGGGCCAAAGCGGGGGCCAGGCGTGAGTTGGCCTGCCATAAAGACGCTTGTGGGGGCGGCCAGGTTCCCGCCAGCGGGGCCAGCACCAGAGCCAGGGCAGCTACAACTAAACTGGCGGTGGTCAGCGGGAAGCGCCAGCCGCGACCTTGCCACTCTGCCGCCCCAGCCTGGGCATCACGCAGCACGCCCGCTGCCCCCAAAAGGATCAGCCCCACCAGCCCGCGCTGCGCTACCAGGGCCAGGGCCAGGGCATTGCCCTCGACGGAGCGCATGGCCAGGGCCAGGAGCACGGGACCAACACTGGCCACCAAAGCGTAGGCGCTGAGGCGCCCTGACTCGCTTTGCAACAGGGCCATACCGGCGCCGCCGAGCAGCAGCGCCGCACCACCGGCCAGGAGCAGCGCCGGCAGCAGAGGGCTGGTGGCCAGCCAGCGGTGGTTGGCCAGGAAATCGAGCAGCAGAATAATCGCCCCGCCGCTCCAGGCGGTGTTCAGGGCCGCCGCCATCGGCCGGCCGCGCTCACCGGCATTGGGCAGCCACAGGGGCGCAGCCCCCACAAGTAGGCCGAAGCCCACGGCGACCAGGCCCACGGCTGCCGGCACCCAGCCCTGCTCCTCCGGACTCAGGGCGTAGCGACCAGCCAGGGCAAAGGGCAGGGTCAGCACGACCGCGCCCAGGGTCGTGCAGAGTAGCAGGTAGACGCCGGAACGTGCTGCGCCGGGGCGGCCACCGGGCACGGCCATGGCCCCCACCGCCCCCGCCAGCCCCAGGCTGAGGCTGGCCAGGAGAGGGTCGCGTACCAGGAGCACGCCAGCCAGCGGAGCGACCAGGAGGAGCGTCAGGGCCGGGAAGCCCTCGCCCGGCGGCAGCGGCCAGGCGTAAAAAGCAGCCAAGGCGCCCAGGCCGCAGAAGGCCAGCAGGGCGGCTCGTCCCAGGGGGCTGAGGGCCAGGGTCACGCCGGCAATGGTGAAGGGCGTGCCCAGGGGGGCGCGCCAGAGCAGAATCGCCTCCAGGGCCAGGGCGGCCAAAGCCAGGACGACCGGCAGGGCTGGCCAGCGTCGCTTGACTGTAACCTCGGCGATGGCCACCACCAGTGCCCCGATGATGGGCAGGGCGAGGAGGGCGAGCAGGCTCAATCGGCCACCTCACGCCAGGCGCCCCGGGCGGCGATGGCCAGGGAGGCGCTGGCCAGGGCCGCGAGGATGGTGAGTAGCCCCAGGAGGGTCAGGACGGGGATGCTTTCCCCCTCTGCCAGGACGACGTAGGCTACGTCCAGCCCGCTCAAGGCAGTGAGCAGGCCCGCGCCCGCCCGGCGCGGCTCGCTGTTGGCCAAAACAGCCAGGATGCCGGCCATAACCAGCCAGTAGACCAGGAAGGCCACGTCCCGGCCGGCTCCGGGAAAGAGGAAGCGTTGGGCCAGGGCCTGAGCCCCCAACCCGGCGCCAAGCAGGGCCAGGCCGAGCAGCAAAAGCTCAAG
>Ga0194119_10013277_pt1 | contig 10284 bp, 10 predicted proteins | sample TA2MahC100mmetaG_FD_148620 | JGI IMG/M metagenome (GOLD analysis project Ga0194119, IMG submission 148620) | Freshwater microbial communities from Lake Tanganyika, Tanzania - TA2015018 Mahale Deep Cast 100m | ecosystem: Environmental > Aquatic > Freshwater > Lake | place: Tanzania: Lake... | reverse complement strand
GCAGCGCGCCTCCCTTCAAAACATCCGCGCCCCGCAACGCGCATTTTCCCGCTTGACGCGCGGGTGGCTGGTGCGAGATGCGGACTAGGCGCGAGGCAGCTCGGCGGGAAATGGCGGAAAGCGCAGCAAGAGCAAGCAGCAGAGGGCAAGCACGACGGCAAGCAGCGTCAGCGCCGTGGGATAGCCGCCCCCACGCTCGACCACCAGCGACACCAGCACGGGCCCGACTCCACTGCTCAAAGAATAAATGCCATAGCATGAACCATAGATACGGCTGAACTGCCGAGGACCGAAGTATCGACCGGTGAGATAGGCCAGTACGTCGACCTCGGCACCGACCGCAAGGCCGACAAGCACCGCGGCTAGCACAGCAAGTCGTGGATCACCCCCCAGGCCAAGCAATGCAATGCCCACAATCGGCGCCAGCAAAAACATCAGCGCAACACGCGGCGCAAAGAATCGATCCATCAACCAGCCCGTAATCAGGCGGCCGCCCGTCACGGCCACAAACAGCGCCGACTGCGTCGCGGCAGCCACCATGGGCGAAAAACCGCGCAGCGTGAGCAGCGGCACGATATGGAAAGTCACGCTTTGAACGACCAGACCAATCAGGAAAAAGGTCGCGAGCATCAACCAAAAGAGTGGCGTTCGCGCAGCCTCGCGTAGCGAGACCCCTGCGAGTTCGGCAGTCGCCGCTGATCCGGCCGCGGTTGGGACGGTCGCTGCCTGCGGCTTGTCGATCAGCCAGAACCACATCGCGGGTATCGCAATCGCAGCGATCGCACCGGCGATCAACAAATAGGCTTCACGCCATCCGAACGATTCGATCATAGCCTGCGAAAAAATCGGCCAGACAAAGCCACCAAGCCCCACACCAGAGAGCGCCAGCCCCAACGCGAGTCCACGGCGATCTTCGAACCACAGAGTGATGACGCGGGCGAAGGCGACGTGGGTGGTACCGAGCGTGAGTACGGCAAGCAAAAAGTAGCGGAGGTAGAAGCTCCAAAGATCAGGTCCCTACCACCGGAAAGAAGCAAAGATTGCAACCTCTGCCAAAAATCCGATCAGTACCACTCGACGGGCGCCGAACCGATCAACGAATCCGCCCACCACAGGCGCCAGCAAGGCCGCGGTGAAGGTGACGGCGAGCAGGGCGCTGAAGGTATCGCTTTGCGACCATCCGAACTCCGCGCGCAGCGGCCCGACGAACACGCCAAACGTGGCTGCGACGATCGAGGCAAGACCGCAGCCCAGACCGATGGCGGCGGCGGCCACCACGAACCAACGCCTATGTCTTGCGATGAACGTCACGCGTTCTGCTTCCAGGCGCCGAAACAAAACCAGCGGACGCCGCTCGTCAAACGGCCGGTATGCTGGGAATCGACGGCGTAATCGAGCTCGGCCACTGCTTGCCGCCAGGGTCGTGCGCCCAGCGCCGTCCACGACGGCACCACGTGCTGCACATAATCTTTGGGCGCAAAGCCCGCCGACTCACACAACTGCGGCAAGTTCATGGCGCGAAAACTTCGATAGTAGGGCTCGTTGTTGTAGTAGCCATCCCAATCCAGATAAAACGAGTCATAGGCCGAAAGCTGATCGGCAGGCGGTAATTCCATGTGCAGCATGAGTCCGCCCGGACGCAAGACACGATACGCCTCGCGCAGTACACGCGAAATACCGCGCGGCGGAACTTCATGCAAAAACATCGAAGAAAACACGAGATCGAAACTGGCGTCCGGATAGTCGAGGGATTCGGCGTTCATCTGCTCGAAGCGCAGGTCGAGACCTCGCGCCGCGGCACGCGCTGCTGCATAGCGCAAACAGGGCGCCGCCACGTCGATGCCGATGACTTCAGCTTTGTCGAAGACTTGATGCCACGCAGCCGTGTTGTGTCCGGCCGTGCAGCCAAGATCAAGAATCCGCAGCGGCCGAAAGTTCGGATATTTGAGTGCAACGAAGCGAGCAATGGACTGTCCGATATCATCGAGGTTGGGGCCAAAAACTCCGAAAGTGGAAATCGCCAGACGATTTTCATAGACGGCGCCCATGGTCGGATCATCGTCGCCGTACTCTTCGACGTAACTTCCCGGCATCAGGTGTATGTCGAGCGCGCTGACCGAGCGCGGCACCCTGAAGTTCTTTTTCAGTTTGAGCCTTGTCGACGCAAGAGGATCTGCTGCGAGGTCGCGAACCGCCGTTGCAAGAGCTGAGCGTTGACGCTCGATAGCCGGTCGCACGACCTGATAGAGCAGATCCTGCGAGATCACGCGCAGCGCCGAATAAAACCGAAATGAGTCGCGATGTCGCATGGCTTGACGGACACTCTCGGCATCGGCCTGCCGCGGCTGTCGTAGTGCGACATTTCTTTGATAGTCGGCGCGCAGACCCGCTGCCAACTCATCGAAGACCTGCCTCCGCAGAGTCGACACAAAACTCGCCCGCGCCCGCTCGGCAAGCGTCTGTTGCAGCTTGAGCGGCGATTCAGTCACGCGGACTCCACCCAATCGGCGTTGCGTCATTGCGGTACTCCCCCAGGGCAGCCATTCTCACCGAAGCCGTGGGTCGACCAAAGCGACTCGCCGTCAAAAGCGAGCTTCGCGCTACACTGTGGACGCAAGGTCAGTTGACCAAGCTCGTCGGGGAGAGAGGCAATGCAACAGCCCGCGGAAAACACCAGCGGTGTCGATCGCAGTCATCGACGCGTCATTTTCGCCTCTTCACTCGGTACGGTTTTCGAGTGGTACGACTTCTACCTCTACGGTGCGCTGTCGGCGATCATTTCGCGGCAGTTTTTCTCGGGCGTCGATGAGACAACCGGTTTCATCTTCGCCTTGCTGGCGTTTGCCGCCGGATTTTTCGTCCGTCCTTTCGGTGCCATTGTCTTCGGACGCTTGGGCGATCTCGTCGGACGTAAACACACCTTTCTGATCACGATCGTGCTCATGGGCGCGTCCACGGCGCTGGTCGGTGTATTGCCCTCGTATGAATCGATCGGTGTACTCGCACCGATCATCCTCATCATCCTGCGACTGCTGCAGGGGCTGGCGCTCGGTGGAGAATACGGCGGTGCGGCCGTCTACGTCGCCGAGCATGCGCCGCAAGGCAAGCGCGGTCTCTATACGAGCTGGATTCAGACCACGGCCACCTTGGGGCTCTTTCTGTCGCTGCTCGTGATCCTCGGTTGTCGTTTCGCCTTCGGCGAAAACTTTGAAACCTGGGGCTGGCGTGTTCCCTTCCTGCTGTCGACCATCTTGCTCGGTATTTCGGTATACATCCGCTTGCAGTTGCAGGAATCGCCGGCTTTTCTGCAGATCAAAGAAGAAGGCCGACTCGCCAAGCGGCCCTTGACCGAAGCCTTCGGCAATCGCGCGAATCTTCGGCTGGTGCTGCTTGCGCTCGTCGGGGCCACAGCGGGTCAAGCCGTGATCTGGTATGGCGGACAGTTCTACGCCCTGTTTTTTCTCGAGAAAATGCTGCAAGTCGAAGCGGCCAACGCCAACCTGATCATCGCTGCTGCTTTACTCATCGGCACACCGTTCTTCGTGATCTTTGGTGCCTTGTCCGACCGCATCGGCCGCAAGCCCATCATCATGGGCGGTTGTGTACTCGCGGCACTGACCTACTTTCCGACCTTCAAGGCCATCACTCATGCGGCCAATCCGGCGCTCGAACGCGCGGTGAGCACGGCACCCGTCTCGGTCGTGGCCGACCCCGATGCCTGCAGCGTGCAGTTTGATCCCGTTGGCAAACAGACCTTCCGTCGCTCCTGCGACGTGGCCAAATCAGCCCTCGCCAAAGCAGGCGTGCCTTACACCAACATCGAAGCGCCGGCGGGCAGCGTTGCCGAGGTGCGGATCGGCGCGGGGTCGGATGCGGTCGTTCTGCGCTCGTTCGAGGGCATGACTCTGGGTTCAACCGAGTTCAAGTCAGAGGCTGCGGCCTTCGGCAAATCATTGCGCAGCGCGCTCGATCACGCGGGCTATCCCGCCAAAGCCGACATGAGCGCAGTCAACTATCCGCTCGTGATTGCACTCTGCGTGTGGCTCGTGCTGCTCGTCACCATGGTCTATGGACCGATTGCCGCATGGCTGGTCGAACTCTTCCCCACGCATATTCGCTACACCTCGATGTCCTTGCCGTATCACCTCGGCAATGGCTGGTTCGGCGGTTTCCTACCCGTGACCTCGTTCGCCATCGTCGCAGCGACGGGCGATATTTATGCGGGGCTTTGGTATCCGGTGATCGTAGCGCTGATCACGGCGGTCATCGGCACGCTGTTCTTGCACGACAACTACCGCTCAAAAATAAATTGAGCGGGGCTCAAGGCACTGCGCGATCGATCGGCGGCGTCGCACCGCTGACGATCTCGCGCAGCACGAAGCTCGACTCGACGCGCGCCACGCCAGGCAGCTTGGTCAGCACCGACCCGTGCAGACGCTCGATGTCCGCCGCATCACGCGCAAACACGCGCAGCACATAGTCCGCTTCGCCTGTGGTCAAAAAACAGTCGGTGATTTCCGGTACGGCGCTGACCGCTTTTTCAAAGATACGCAGATCGCGATCGGTTTGCGCCTTCAGAGTGATGCGTACCAAGAGGCTCATGCCCCAACCGAGTCGCGACAGATTGAGTCGCGCCATGTAGCGCTCGATGAGTCCGGAGGATTCGAGCTGGCGTACCCGCCGCAAGCAGGCTGACTCCGACAGACCCACTTTCAAAGCAAGGTCAGTGTTCGAAATGCGCCCATCACGCCGCAGCTCGGCGAGGATGCGCAAATCGAGTTTATCCGTAGGAGTGTTTTGCATCGCAATATTCTTTCAATAAAGATTTGTATTACGCAAGTATATTCCTCAAAGAGCTTTTAAAGCCGCATTTTTGCAAGCATCTGCGATCGCAAGCGGCGCATGCTGTGGACCATGAAAATCGGCGTACCCAAGGAAATCAAGGTCCACGAGTACCGCGTAGGTCTCGTGCCGGGCTCGGTGCTCGAACTGGTCCGCGCAGGACACGAGGTGCTGATCGAAACCGGCGCCGGTGCCGGTATCGGCTGCAGCGATGGCGAATATCGCTCGGCGGGCGCCACCGTGTTGCCCACCGCTCGTGCGGTGTTCGATGCCGCCGACTGCATAGTCAAGGTCAAAGAACCGCAACTGCCCGAGTGCGCCATGCTGCGACCGGGGCAAATTCTCTTCACCTATCTGCATCTCGCCGCAGATCGCGCGCAAGCTGAAGCCTTGATGAAGTCGGGTGCGCACGCCATTGCCTATGAAACCGTCACCGCCCGCGATGGCAGCCTGCCGTTGCTGACGCCCATGAGCGAAGTCGCCGGACGCATGTCGGTGCAGGTGGGTGCCACGCTGCTGCAAAAAGCCGCGGGGGGTTCAGGGGTACTCATCGGCGGCGTGCCCGGCACGGCGCCGGCGCGTGTGCTCGTCATCGGCGGCGGTGTATCAGGCGCTGCAGCGGCGGAGATCGCGCTCGGCATGCGCGCCGCAGTGACCATCATCGATAAATCTTTGCCGCGCCTGCGCGAGCTCGACGCGCGCTTCGGCGGCCATGGCCGCACCCTCGCCTCCACCGCCGATATCATCGAGCGCGAAGTGGCGAGCTCCGACCTCGTTATCGGCGCCGTTCTCATTCCGGGTGCCGCAGCGCCCAAACTCGTGAGTGAGCAGGCCATCGCGCGCATGCGCCCGGGCTCGGTGCTGGTCGACATCGCGATCGACCAAGGCGGCTGTTTCGCTACCAGTCGACCGACCACGCACGCCGAACCCACGTACGTCGTTCACGGCGTCACGCACTACTGCGTCACCAACATGCCGGGGGCCGTGCCGCGCACCTCCACGTTCGCGCTCAACGCCGCCACACTGCCTTATTTGAAGTTGCTTGCTGACCGCGGACTCGACGCGCTCTCGGCAGACTCGGGCTTTGCCGCGGGACTCAACGTCAGCGGCGGTCGCATTACTTGCGCCGCTGTGGCGACAGCCCTCGGGCTCTGAGCGTCGAAACGCGCACTTTCTTCAAATTCACCGATAAGCCACCAGTTTTCGGCGCTGCAGTTTTCGAATCACTGCAGTGAACTGCTGTCCGTGCGTCGTCCGGAGGGTCCGCAGCCCCGTCAGCGCCCATTCATGACAACGGGCATCGGGAGTGGCTATAATAAATGTCGTTACGTTTATTGCGACTTGCAGCACTCGCAGATAAAGACCTTTTTCTCGACTTCGATTTGCAAAAAGATGCTATTAACCGCAAGAAACATGGCTGCGGACTGGAACTCGCTGCAGAACTCGACTGGCAAACCGTTATCGCAGGTCAAGACCAGAGGCGTGATTACGGCGAACACCGTCTCATCGGATACGGTCTGCTTGGTCAACGACTTTTTTGTATCGTCTTCGTAGTTCGCAGTAACGCCATCCGAGTCATCAGCCTGCGTAAAGCAAACAGCCGTGAGGTCGATCTTTATGAAAAAACGACGACGCATTACGCGACCGACGGCTGACGAAGATCGGACGATTCGCCGCGGTATAAAGGCAGACCCTGACACCTTTGAACCCACCGATGTAGAGTTCATAAAAATGCGACCGCTTCGGGGTCGCCCACTCGGCAGTGGCACAAAGATCCAACTGACCCTTCGCCTCGATCGACAAATCGTGGATTTCTTCAGGGCAACGGGGCCAGGTTGGCAAACGCGTCTAAACGACTCCCTGCGCAAGGTCGTCCTGCGGACTCGCGCCTAGCAAGCGCTTGGCGGCGACGCGTCGCTGCGGCTAACCTGCAACCCTCGAAGCGTGGGGGTCAGCATGAAAATTTCTCGTCGAGCTGCGTTGCGTGGAGCGGCTGGTTTGAGTGGCGCAGGCCTTGTCGCCTCACTACCCGTGCCAGCGACCAGCGCCGGATCGCAACCAAACTTCAGCGATCCGCTGACGATCTTGCGTACACATGTGAAGATGGTTGGGAGCCTCGGCACTGGCCCGGTGGTGTCGTTCATGCGACTCAACATCTACGCAGATCTCGGCGAAGGCAATTTTGTGCCATTTTTCACCATGAACAACATTCTGGTGGACTACTGGGAGCCCAAAGAAAACAACCAGCACGAGATGCGCAAGTACGAAGTGGGCTTTTACACCCAGTACGACAGTCAGGAGCCGCTGGAGGAATTCGCCAATCCCGTCACGGGAAAAACGACGGGCATTCACCATTTCAGACTCGGGCCGGTCCCGCGTCTCTACACCACTGAAGGCGTATTCGCGATGGGCTATACGCCGAAGCTGCTGCCCATCGAGGTCATCGGCGATCGCGTATTCCTCGCGACGCAGTCAATCGAAAACAGACCGGACATGCTCAACCCGGGCCGCATGGCCTATACGAATTCATTCATGACCATGTCGGCGCCGCTGATCGACATCGCGAACCCCAGCGTGTTGTCGGCGCCAGTGCATCTGCAATTGCAGAACAAGAACAAGTGGGCGCCGTGGATGGGGATGGATGATCGACCCGGTGGCACCGTGGCCCGCGGTTTTGGTGGCAAAGTAGGCAGCCTCGACGCCCTGCCCGAGGTGGTCAAGGCGGGGGCACGTCGCTTCGTCCCCGAAATCTTTGACACTGCGAACTGGAAGGAATTCGTGTTCGAGGATACGGAATATCTCAAGAATCTCGAGAAGAAACGCTGATCAGCGTTTCTTGCATTGCGGTGGCCACCAGTGTGCCGTCGCGCCGGAAAATTCTGCCGCCACTCAGTGAGCGCCCCGCATCGCTCCATTGGCTTTCGCGCTCGATCAACAGCCAATCGAAGGGATCACCGTCCGCATGCAACCACAGTGAATGATTCAAAGAAGTGATGGCGATAGGTCGATCCTGAATCTGCCCGACGAAAGCGACGAGTGCAGCACTCGTCGCCAGATAGTCGGATATGAAGGTGATCGCGCCATAGCCTGAAGGAAATGCAGACAAAGCCGCCTCGGCTGCTGGTCTTCGGCACCTGATCCAGAGCCGGCTGCGTGGCGGGCCTGGTGTCACCAAAAAATACTCGGCAGGTTCGAGCGGCCGCACTTCCACCTGCGGCAATGTCACTCGGCGCGAGAGCCCGAGCGGCGACAGTGCGGCGCCGAATCGTTCCCAGACCTCTTCAACAGGCTCCACTTGCTCCGGGGCTGGCGGCTCTTGCGTCCATTTGCAGGGGTATGAAAGGCCAGATCGCAAGGCCGAAAAGGCGACTGTTCCTGTAGCGATCAGTCGATTTCCCTGCGTTGCGCGCACGACTCGCAGCGTTTCGGTGCGACCATCAAGCGCCTCTTCAACCTCGTAGTCGATGAGCGATGCGACGTCGGCACCGCGAACGAAGTTTGCCTGCAGGGAATGCGGCGTTCGCCCGGCAGTCACTGCGGATAATTCCGCGGCGCGCAACATCTGGGCGAGCAGCTGCCCGCCGAATACGCCACCACTGCGATTAGGCTGGCTTGCCGTCGAGCGAAACCGTCCGGGACCCGCTGATTCCAGCGTCAGCAGCGAACCCAGATCAGGCGGGGAGCTTGTAATCTTTGAATTGCTCACGCAGCTTTATTTTTTGGACTTTGCCGGTTGCGCCGAGTGGAATGGCCTCGACGAAAACGACGTCGTCGGGCACTTGCCACTTGGCAACCCGACCGTTGAAAAAGCCCAGGATCTCCTCGCGTGAAACTTCTGCACCGGGCTTTTTCATGACCACCAACAGTGGCCGTTCATCCCACTTCGGATGTCGAACGGCAATACACGCCGCCATGGCAACGGCCGGATGCGCCATCGCAATGTTCTCGATGTCGATCGAACTGATCCACTCACCGCCCGACTTGATCACGTCTTTGCTGCGATCAGTGATCTGCATGTAACCGTCGGCGTCTATGGTGGCCACATCGCCCGTCGGGAACCAGCCATCGAGCAAAGGATCGCCGCCTGCACCCTTGAAATATTTCGAGATGATCCACGACCCGTGCACCAGAAGATCGCCCGCGCTCACGCCGTCCCAGGGTAATTCTTTGCCCTCGGCATCGACGATCTTCATGTCGACACCGAACGCAGCGCGGCCCTGCTTCGCCATGATCGTGCGCTGCTGCTCGGGCGACTGCTCCAAGTGCTTGCGCTTGAGACTGCACACCGTACCGAGCGGCGACATCTCCGTCATGCCCCAGGCATGCAGCACCGTGACACCATAGTCAGCAAACTTGGCAATCATTGCCGGTGGACAGGCCGAGCCACCGATGAGGGTGCGGTGCATCGAAGAAAAGCGACCGGCGACCGACTGCACGTGATTGAGCAGTGCGAGCCACACCGTCGGTACGCCGGCCGAGACGGTCACACCTTCGCTCTCGAGCAACTCGTAAATCGACTTGCCATCGAGCGCAGCACCGGGGAAAACCATCTTGGCGCCGACCATCGGCGCGAGGTAGGGCAGACTCCAGGCGTTGACATGGAACATCGGCACTACGGGTAGCACCACATCGCGGGCCGACATGTTGATGAAATCGGGAAGCCCTGCGCCGTAGCAATGCAGCAAAGTCGAGCGATGACTATAGAGCACGCCTTTAGGGTTGCCCGTGGTTCCGCTCGTGTAGCAGAGCGCTGCCGCCGCGCGCTCATCAAATTCCGGCCAATCGTACTCGGTGCTTTCGCCTTCGATCCATGACTCGTAACCCACGAGTCCCTCGATGCCGCTGTCCGTGGGCAACTTGTCGGCATCGCACATCAGGATCCACTTGCGCACGGTCGGACACTTGTCGGCGATCGCCTTGACCACCGGCAGAAACGTGGCATCGAAACAAAGAATTCGATCCTCGGCATCGTTGAGGATCCAGGCCACTTGCTCTGCCGAGAGACGCGGATTGACAGTGTGCAACACTCGCCCGGTACCACTCACGCCGTAGTACATCTCGAAATGTCGATAACCATTCCAGGCGAGCGTCGCCACACGTTCGCCCATGGGCAGTGCCAAGCGGTCGAGTGCATGGGCCACCTGCCGTGCCCGACGTGCTGCATCAAGGTAGGTATACCGATGGATATCGCCTTCGACGCGGCGCGAGACGACTTCGGTACTGGGATGATGGCGAGCGGCGAACTCGATCAATTGCGAGATGAGCAGCGGCCGATCCTGCATGAGTCCGAGCATGTCCCCCTCCGGAACAACGAAGCTTGCGTTAGCCTATACCTTAAGGGAGGTACGCATGATGATCCATCCGTTGCGCACAAGATTTCGATCTGTCGTGATCTCCACCGTCGCGACAGTGGCGCTCGGTGTGGTGCTCGCCGGGGTTCCT
>Ga0194119_10013264_pt1 | contig 10293 bp, 8 predicted proteins | sample TA2MahC100mmetaG_FD_148620 | JGI IMG/M metagenome (GOLD analysis project Ga0194119, IMG submission 148620) | Freshwater microbial communities from Lake Tanganyika, Tanzania - TA2015018 Mahale Deep Cast 100m | ecosystem: Environmental > Aquatic > Freshwater > Lake | place: Tanzania: Lake... | reverse complement strand
GCCTCGTCGGCGCGGCACTGGTCGCGCCGCTGATTCCAGCGTTCCTTCAACTCGCCCTGCTGCTGAGCTTCTTCTACCTGGGCGCGATGATCGGACTTCGGCGCGGCCCGGCGCAGGCGGCGCAAGGGCGAATGAAAATCCTCGACACCTCCGTCATCATCGACGGCCGCATCGCGGACCTCGCCAAGACCGGCTTCATCGAAGGCACGCTGTTGACTCCGCAGTTCGTGCTGCGCGAACTGCAATCGATCGCCGATTCGGCCGACGCGCAGCGCCGCAACCGCGGCCGGCGCGGGCTCGATATTTTGCAGGAGATGCGGAAGAATCCGGACATCGCTGTGCGGGTCGTCGACGACGATTTCCCGAACATCGACGAGGTAGACATGAAGCTCGTCGAACTGGCGAAACGCTACGGCTGCCCGGTGCTGACCAACGACTTCAACCTCAATAAGGTCGCTACGATTCACGGCATCACGGTATTGAACATCAACGAACTGGCGGGCGCGCTGCGACCGCTTGTGTTGCCTGGTGAAACGATGAAAGTCTTCATTCAGAAAGAAGGCAAAGAGGCGAACCAGGGCGTGGCGTATTTGGACGACGGAACGATGGTCGTTGTCGACAACGCGAAGAAGCAAATCTCACGCACGGTCGATGTAACCGTGACCAGCGTACTGCAAACCGCGGCTGGCAAAATGATATTCGCGCGACTCGACGAGCGCTCATAAGACTACAATGGAGCTTTAAGCGCATACAATGAAAGTCGCCGTCATCTTACCGGCCGCCGGACTCGGCACCCGCATGGCCAAAACGCAGCCCGACGCCGGGCCCGCCAGCCGCAAACAGTTCTTGCAGTTGGAAGGCGTGCCGATATTGCTGCATACGATACGAAAATTCGCTCGCTGCGGGCTCGTCGATGAAATCGTCGTGGCTCTGCGCGGCGACGACATTGGCTGGGTGCAGGACCTGCTCGATCGCGAGACGCTCGCCAAGCCGGTTCGCCTCGTGGTCGGCGGCGAGACGCGCCAGCAGTCGGTCGAAAACGCGCTGGGTCACCTCGCCGAAGACGTTACGCTCGTCGCCGTTCACGACGCCGTGCGGCCGTTCGTGGAGATCGAGGCGATCGAGAGCGTGATTCGGGAAGCGGCCGGTTGTGGCGCGGCGATGCTCGGCATCGTGCCCGTCGACACCGTAAAGCGCGTGCATTTGAATCGCGTCGAGACGACCATCCCGCGCGAGCGGTTGATCCTCGCGCAGACGCCGCAGGTGTTCGCGACGCCGCTGATTAAGGAGGCGTTCGCCAAGGCCGCCGCCGATAGCTTCACCGGCACCGACGAAGCGAGCCTCGTCGAGCGCCTCGATAACGTGGCGATTCATGTTGTCGCCGGCAGCGACCGCAACATCAAAATCACCAAGCCGACGGATCTGGAATTGGCGCGGCTCTTCCTGCGCGAAGAGAAGGCATGATCGACGTCCGCACGGGACTGGGCTGGGACAACCACCGGATCGCCGAAGGCCGCCCGCTGATTATCGGCGGTGTGACGATTCCGTGCGAGTTCGGGCTGGACGGGCATTCGGACGCCGACATTTTGCTGCACGCGCTAACCGATGCGTTGCTTGGCGCGCTCGCGCTGGGCGACATCGGCATGCACTTCCCCGATACCGATCCGCAGTGGAAAGGTGCCTCAAGCGACCGGTTTCTGCTGCACGCCGCCGCGCTCGTTCGCGAACGCGGATACACCGTATCGAACGTCGACACAGTTGTGATCTTGCAGCGCCCAAAGCTGAAGGACTACCGCGTTGCCGTACAGGAGAACATCGCCCGGTTGCTCGGCATCGCGGCCGATCGCGTGGGCGTGAAGTTCAAGACGGCGGAGAAGGTTGGGCCGGTGGGCGAGGGGAAGTCAGGAGAAGCCCAGGCGGTCGCGACGTTGATTAGAAGTTAAATCGCGCGCCGAGTAACATGATGCGCGTGCCGCCGGCGCCGGTGATGCGGCCAAAGTTGGTGCTGTTGATGTCGGAGTTCGGATTGTTCCACTGCGGAGAGTTGGGGAGATCTTGGGCGTCGAGTTCGAGGATGAACTCCTTGGTTTCGGTAATGCGGAATTTCTTCTGCAGGCCCATGTCGAGGCGGAACGAGCCGGGGCCGCTCAGGAACATCGACGCCAGATTGCCGAGTTCGCCCGGGACCGGATTCCGGAAGACGACGTTGCCGGAAGCGTCGCGAATAGCGAACATGGCCGAAGTAGTTCGGATGTTGTTGAGCGTGGTCATGTTTGCAATGGCGGGATCCGGCGTGCTGCCGGTCAAGCCTTGAAAATACTGCACGGTGTTGCCGGTGACGATCACTTGACCGAGGCCCTTGGCGACGGGGCCGTCGACGGACGCGGTGTTGTCGCCGCCGAAGTTGTTATAGCTGTTGCGTGCGGAGACGACGTTGATCGGCTGACCGCTGAAAATGTTGAAAATGCCACTGATCTGCCAGCCCCCGAGCAACTGCTTGAGCGCGAAGTTCGAACCTTTATAGAGTGGTAATTCGTAGACAGCGTTGTTGCGGAAGACGTGTGTGCGGTGGAGCGTCAACAGGCGCTTTTCGAGACGCCGGTTGCGGCCGTCGCGGAAGCTGTCGAGAAGATCCTGCCCGGCGCCTTCCTCTTCGCCGATGTTCTTCGACCACGTGTAGTTGGCTTGGAGAAAAAGGCCTTTCGACGAGCGGCGCAGCACCTCGATCTGCATCGAATGGTAGGTCGAGTTGGCGTAGTTGCCGAGCAGCAGCGCGCCGGCGAACTGCGGGTTGGCGACGACGAAGTTCTCGGGCAGGTCCGCGCGGCGCAGCAGCGTACCCGGCACGCCGGCGACGGTCGACCGGTTGATGAAATCGGCGACGCCACCGACGCTTTGCGCGGCGACATTGGCGGGCTGCTGCAAGCGCAGATATTCCGAGCCGGTCATGCTCGTTCCGACGGTGCGGCCGCTCAGCACAAGGCCGTTGAAGATGCGATCAAGCAGTGCCGATTCACGTCCGGATTGAGCGGCGCGGAAGGCATCAAGGATCCCGTTCTCGAAAATGTTCGTTTCGTTGATGTTTGAGGCGCGCAGCAAACGCGTACCCTTGCTGCCGACATAACGAACGTCGATCGACATGCGGCCCGGGAGAGATCGCTGCAAGCTCGCGTTCCAGTTTTGAATGTAGGGCGTGCGAAGGCTTGAGTCGTAGGCGTAGGCGGTCAGGCCGCGATCGGTCAATGGAACGGGCGCAAACGGCGGCGCGTTCGGTGTGACTTGCGGCGCGTTGGCGAGATTGAGCAGGCCGGTCACGCGGAAATTGTTGACGATGCGCATGCCGGGGATGTCGGCGGTGAAGACGTCAAAGTTGCGGATGGAGTTGCGCTCGAAGCCGATGCCGTAGCCGGCGCGGAAGACGGTTTTGTCTTTACCGAACCATGGCAGACCATAGGTGAGTCCGACATTGGGAGAGAAGTTGTTGTAGTCGCCGTTGTAAATCTGTTTGCCGGGGTTGGCGCTGCGCGGGCCGACGGTTTCGTAGGCCGTGAGCGAGCCGGTCATGACGCCGGGCCTGTAAAGCGCGGAGAAATCGCTGCCGGAGAGGCCGAAGATGCCGGCCGATCCGTTGGTCAGTGCGCCCATGCGGCCGAGCGCTTCGTACGGCACGCCGTAGTATTCCCAGCGCAGGCCGAGGTTGAGCGTCAGCGACGGCGTGACTTTCCAGTCGTCCTTGGCAAACCAACTGATCTCGCGCTGGCGCCAGGTGCGCTGGCGGGGCTCGCCGGCGAGGAAGCGCGGGTTCTTGGCGTCGACGGCGTTGAAAGCCTGATTGATATTGGTGAGCGTGCCGGTGAGATCGTTCAGAATATTCGTGGCGACGCCATTGTTGGCGACGATGCCGGGCACGGCGTTGATCGCGGCATTGTTGAGCACTCCCGAACCGACCACGTAGCGCGGAACGACAGTGAAGGAGTTGAAGCCGTTCGACGACACCCACCGAACCTCGCCACCGGCCTTCAGTGCGTGTTTCCCGCTGAAGCGGCTGATGGTGTCGCCGTAGCTGTAGACCGGCGAGATACGGCCTTGCGGGTCTTGATCCACGATCGGGTTCGTCACCGATGCCAGAAGAGGAAGGAATGGCTGCGCTCCGTTGGAGGGCAGGACTTTGTCGACGCCGTGGACTTCCCAGGGGCTGAAGAAGCGCACGCGGGGGCGCTGGAAACCGCCGGTGAATTCGTTGATCGTTGTGGCCGAAACCGTGCTCACGTGGCGCACGGAGAGCGTGCTTGCGTTGTCGGCGTAGGTTCCCCCAAGTGCGGTTGGAAAGGGTTGCGCCATAAAGCCGTTTTCGATATCGGTTTTCTCGCGGGAGTAGGAGACGGACGTCCGTTGGCTGGCATTCCAGTTGTGATCGATCTTGAGCACCCACTGATCGAAATCATCGGCGACACGGCGGCTCCATGAATATCCGGCTGTGTTGAGCCCGTCGCCGAAGCGGAAGTTGTTGGGCAGCGGCACGGCGGTCATGAACTTCGCGATGTGACCGGTGGAATCGGCGCGGCCCCGGAATTGCGGATCGATTTGGAAAAGGTTGACGGTTTGCAGCGCGGCGTTCCCGGGTTGGCGCGGCGAGCCGTCGAGATTCACAGTCGGCGCGGCGGCGTCGGCGTTGCCGTTGCGGACGCCGCTGAAGTAGCGGAAGCGGCCCGCACGCGCCTGTTCGGTAAGCACGGTACTCGTCAGGGCGTTTTTGGTGCGCTGGATGAGCTTCTCATAGTTGAAGTGGAAGAAGGTCTTGTTCTTTTGAATCGGCCCTCCGAAACGGCCGCCAAAGTTGTGACGCAGCAAAACATTGCGCGGGGAGATTTGCTCGCCGCTCGCGTCGATGCCGCGTTGATTGTTGAACCAGGTGTTGGCGTTGAAAGCGGTGTTGCGGTGGAACTCGAAAAGAGAACCTGAATATTTGTTCGTGCCCGACCGCGAGATGATTTGGATCTGTCCGACGCCCCTGCCGAATTCGGCATCCGCGGGCGAGGTGACAATGCGGAACTCTTCGATGCGATCGGGCGAGATGCTGACGGTGGAGGCGACGCCGCTGTTGATTCGGTTGTCCTGCACGTTGATGCCGTCGAGCGAAATGTTGAGCGCGCCGCGCCGCGTGCCGGAAAAACTTTCGCCGAGCGTACCGGCTTGCAGCGTTGCGAGCCCCAGCACGTTGCGATTCACGAGCGGCAGCGCGAGCACCTGCTGCGCGTTCACAACGCCGCCGACGGAGGTCGACCGCTCGGCGAGTATCTGTGTCGTTTCTGCGGAGACCTCAACCACCTCCGCGGCGGCGCCAACCTCGAGTTTCACATCGAGCGTCAGCCTCGCGCCAACTTCGACAACGATCCCGCGCAGCGCGAACTTCTGAAAGCCCGTGCGAACGCCTTCAAGCGTGTAATTGCCGGTCGGCAGTGCTGCGAATGTGAATGTGCCCGTATCGTTGGAGACGGTCCGGCTGACCACACCCGTGCGCGTTTCGGTAAGGACGACTTCCGTTGCCGGCACAATCGCTCCGGAAGAGTCGAGCACGGTGCCGGTTATCGAACTTTGGGGTTGAGCGAGCACGGACGCCGCGAAAAGCGTGCTGAGAGCCGCGAAAGATCGAGACATGGGATTAACCGGAGTTTAGCGCATTCGCGCGGCCGGCTACGGCTTGACGACGGCACCGTCAAGAGTGCGATCGAGGCGATAGTGGCCGCCTTCGGTGAACGGCTGGATCGGGTGCTTGGCCGCGAGTTGTTCGTTGATGTCGATGCCGAGTCCGGGCTTGTCGTTGCCGTAGAGATACCCGCCGCGAATCTGAGCGCAGCCGGGCAACATCTCCTGCGCGACCGGCGGGAAGGCGTTCTCTTCCTGAATGCCGAAGGCGGGGTGCGAGATGTCGACGTGATAAGCCGCCAACTGGTTGATCGGATCGTTCTCCCCGCCTTCTTGGAACGCGGTGCGCACGCCATGGTATTCGCACAACGTCGCGAGCTTTTTGGCGGGCGTGATGCCGCCGATGGCGGAGACACGGCAGCGGACAAAATCGATCAGGCGCTGGGTCACAAGCGGAACGAACTCGAGCGGGTGGGAAAACACCTCGCCGACGGCCTGAGGCGTGGTGCAGCTCTGGCGGATCTGTTTGTACCAATCGAGCTGCTCCGGCGAGAGCACGTCCTCAATGAAGAACATCTGGTGCTGTTGCACGCGACGGCAGAATTCGACGGCGTTGATGCCGCTTAGGTGGGAATGCACATCGTGGCATAGCTTCGGGCCGAAGCCGACTTTGGAACGTACGAAGTCGAACATTTTCGGCACCGCGTCGATGTACTGCTCTTCGTCGAAGGCGGTGCCGCCGTGGCCGTTCTCGGGCCGGGAGCCTTGTCCCTTCGGAATGAAACCGCCGCCACCGTAACCGCCGTATTGGATACGAATGTGGCGAAATCCATTGGCGAGCGACTTCTGCACGGATTCAACGATCGCTTCGTTCGAGTTGCCGCCGCAGTGGTCGTAACACGGCACGGCGTCGCGAACTTTACCCCCGAGCAGTTCGTAGACGGGCATGCCGGCGCGCTTGCCCTTGATGTCCCAGAGAGCCATGTCGAGGCCGCTCAACACGTTGTTATTGACGGGTCCGTTGCGCCAGTAAGTGCGCAGGTGGCCGCTCTGCCAGAGGTCTTCAATCTTGTCGGGGTTCTTGCCAATCAAGTACGGCGCGAGGTGTTTTTCGATGGCCGCGATGACGGCGTGCGTCTGAAAGTGATTACTCGCCGAGCCGATGCCGTAGAGGCCCGGCTCACTGGTAATGATCTTGATGAAGATCCAGCGATAGCCGCGGCCGCCGCTGGTGGCGATGACCTTGACGTCCTTGATCGTCAGCGGCGGGAGGCCTTTCAACGCGGGCGCGGCGGCGAACGGCGCGGCCCAGAGTGTTTGGAATGCGTCGCGGCGAGTCATTTTAGCTTCTTACTCCAAGGCCAAGCGTTTTGCGGGCGTAAGCGATTGATCGTTCCATGTGCTCGCGCTGTTGGTATTGCACGGCCGCGAGAAAGTGTGGCGGGATTGGGCGCTGGTAGAGATCTTCGATCACGACGTGGCCTTCGTAGGGGCGGCCCTTTTTAGCGAGCGCCAAAAATCGGGAAAAGTCCCGCGCCTTCACGTCGCGCCACGTGGACCAATAGGCGTCGTCGTAAATGCGATGGATGTGCGGCGGACGGCCCGTGATCGGCTTGATGAAGATGTGAAGCGGTTTGCAGATCTCACGGGCGCGCGCGACGATCTTCGGGAAGTCGACGGTTCCCTCCCCCAGCGGCACCCATTGCACGGCGATGCCGTCGGGGTGGTTGAAGACAACGGAGTCACGCAGATGCAGCGTCAACGCATACGGCCCGAGCGTCTCGACGACTTCGTACGGATCCTCCATCGTGAACACCGGATTGCCGGTGTCGAGATAGGTGCCGACGAATTCCTTGCCGGCGGTTTCGATCACGGTCTTGTGTTGCCAAGCGAGCAGATCCTTGTGCACTTCTACGGCGATCTTCACATTCGCGTCCATGGCTTGTGTACGCACGGCGCGGAAGAGCTTGACGGCAGTCTCCATGTGCTGTTCGACCGGCCCGGGTGGAAAGCTCGCGCGCTCCGACGCAAGCACGACGCGCATCAACGGCGAACCCATCGCCGCCGCGCGCTCGATGTTGCGGCGCATCGTCCTCACCGAGTTTTCGAACTCCTCGGGCGAACGCGGCATCACGCCCGAGCCACCGGTTTGCAAATGCAGCCCGAGTTCCTTCGCACGATCGCGCACCCACTTCCAGTGCGTGGGAACGTCCTTTTTCGGATCGAGCGAGTCTTGCAAAAAGATCGCGTCGAGTTTTTGCGAAGCGCAGTAGTCGAGGTGTTGCGCGTCGTTCCAGCGAAGCGAGCGCAGGCAGTAAGTATTGAGGCCCATCGGGATCGGCCCGGTCATTTTTGCCTGCGCCACGCCGGCGGCGATCAGCCCGGTGAGAAAGGTGCGTCGTTCCATAGTGTCTTGGCGATGATACTATTTTGAACATGTCGACTTGGACGGTAGTGTTATTAGGTTTCATTTCTTCACTGGCATGCGCACAGGATCTGCGGATCAATATGGGCCCGTCGGCGGGCTCCGTGCTGCAGCGGAATGCGGATGGGCGCGCCGACCTCCGGCTAGCGGGCACCGCGCCGAGGTCTTCGGCGAATAAGTTCGTCGAAGCGCGAATTATCGGCGAGGGTGGTCAGCCGTTGGCGGGTTTCGACTGGCGCGCGCTGGAGCGCGTGAAGCCTTCCTTTGGATGGGCCGGCGACCTGAAGGACGTTCCGCAGGGAGGACCGTATTCGGTCGAGGTTCGCGTGGCGGGATCGACAAGCATCGATTCCGTAAAAGACTTCTTTATCGGCGATCTTTGGATTCTGGCCGGGCAGAGCAACATGGAAGGCGTCGGCGATCTGATGGATGTAGAGCCGTCCGACCCGCGCGTCCGTTCATTCGATCAAAGTGATCGATGGGTTGTCGCCAACGAGCCGCTACATCAACTGGTCAACGCCGCGGACGCCGTGCACTGGCGGAAGAACAAGGAAGGCGTCGCGAAGAAAATGGAAGGCCAGGAGTTGGAACAATTCGTCGCGAACCGCAAGAAGGGCGCGGGACTCGGGCTTCCGTTCGCCAAGGAAATGCTGCGGCGCACGGGCGTGCCGGTCGGGCTCATTCCGTGCGCGCATGGCGGCACGTCGATGGAACAATGGAGTCCCACGATGCGCGACAAGCAGGGCGATTCTCTATACGGCGCGACATATCGAAGATTCATGGCCGTGGGATCGAAGGTCCGCGGCGTGCTTTGGTATCAAGGCGAATCGGACGCATCGCCGAAAGCGGCGCCATTGTTCGCGGAAAAGTTTCAAAAACTGATCGAGGCGTTTCGCGCGGACTTCGCGCAGCCGGATCTGCCGTTCTACTACGTGCAGATCGGCCGGCATGTGGCCTTCACAAATCCCAACGAATGGAATGCGGTGCAGGATGAGCAGCGAAAGGCCGAGTCGCGGATTCCGAAAGTGGGAATGGTTTCGGCGGTCGACTTGAGCATCGACGATATCATTCACATCTCGACGCCGGATCTGAAGCGGCTCGCGCGCCGAATGAGCGACTTGGTCATGCACGATTTGCATCCGGAGATCGAAAAGTTCAAACCGTACCGGCGGGGCCCGCGCCCGGTGAATGCAACCCTCGAGGGGCAGACGGTGCGGATTCTTTTCGCTGAGGTAAACGGTAAGCTGGTAACAACAGGGCGGCTGGCCGGCTTTTCGATTCACGGACCGGACGGCGCGATGGTTCCGGCGGTATACAAGGCGCAAATCGATCCGCGCGATGGCAACTCCGTGCTGTTGCATTTCGGAGGGAAACTGCCCGAAGGGGCAACGGTACGGTATGGCGCGGGGCGCGATCCGTACGTCAACTTGAACGATGAACTCGACATGGGCGCGCCCGCTTTTGGACCGTTGCCGATTGCGAAGTGATTTCTTAGCGGATGTGTTGACGCCGGCGGGCCGGGCGGTTTCGATCCAATGGTCGGCGGGACTGCGCGACGGCGCGCGCGACGCGGTGGCGGGCGCCGACATCCGGCGGCGGGTGATTCACCTGCATCCGTCACTCAAGCAGCGCGCCGCGGAATACCGCCGGATCCTGACACATGAGATGTTTCATTTCGTATGGGTGCGGCTGGGGAATCCGAAACGGGCGGCGTGGAAGGATCTGCTGCGTGCGGAGTTGGCGGCCAATGCGCGCGGAGAACTGGGATGGTCAAGCGCGTGGCGAAAAGCGGAGCTACCTGCGCGATTCGACGAGTATACGTGCGAGGCGTTCTGCGATACAGCGGCGTGGGTGTTTGCAGGCGGCGCGTCGGAGGAGTATACACTGGGTCCAAAGTGGCGCGAACGCCGGCGGGCGTGGATGCTACGGATGGCGCCGTACCACTATTGAATTAACTAGTTCGCCAACATCTTATTCAGCGCCTGGAAGACGAGAATGACGGCGGGACCAAGAGTCACCAGCAAGATCGCCGGGAAGATGAGGAAGAAGATAGGGAACACCAACTTAACGCCGATTTTTCGCGCTTGTTCCTGCGCTCCGTTGAAAGTCATGCACGAGATGCCTCGGGAGCAGTAGTAATAGGAGTCAGGTCAACCAAGTAGCCGAGGGCGCGAAATTCCTTCTGAAGACGCTGGATTCTGCGTTTTGCAGCTTGCGGGTTG
>Ga0194119_10013255_pt1 | contig 10297 bp, 10 predicted proteins | sample TA2MahC100mmetaG_FD_148620 | JGI IMG/M metagenome (GOLD analysis project Ga0194119, IMG submission 148620) | Freshwater microbial communities from Lake Tanganyika, Tanzania - TA2015018 Mahale Deep Cast 100m | ecosystem: Environmental > Aquatic > Freshwater > Lake | place: Tanzania: Lake... | reverse complement strand
GCGTTGGCACGCAGAATCGCCACCAAACAAGCAACCGTCGCCACCGAAATCAGGCTTCAGCACGGGCACAAGGCGCCAAGGTCATTTCGATCATAGCTTGCCTGTGCCTGTTCCTCCTGTCAGGATGCCCGATTCCGGGCGCCCGGTGCTCGCAGAGTTTCTGGGACAAGAAACGCGCCCCGCGCGTTGGCGCTTCAGTCCGCCCCTTCCGCCCGTGCACGAACGCTGAAAAGGGCGGGACTTGCCCAATGGGCTTCGGGAGAGCGGAACGCGGGCCGCGGCGCCCCATCATCCAATCCGAAGACCCCGTGCACCAAACGTCCGTGTAGCCGTCGAACTTTATTTGGAAATGGCCGCGATGGCGGGCGCCAGCAGCGGCAGCAGGGCGATGGCACGTTATTGCAGGCGTGAGCGGGTGAGGCTTTGCGAGGCGCAGAGCTTGCGGGCGTTAGCGGTGGGTTCGGTGACGAAGCGGAACTGGGCGGGGTTCCAGCGCCACGCGGCGCAGGAGCGTTTCGCCGTAGCCTTGGCGTCGGGCGGTTCTTTCGGCCTGGTGCCGGTGCGGCGGCGAAAGATGAGAAAGGTGCCGGCGTCTGACTGCGACTCGAATTCGATCTCGGCGCGTTCGTCCACAGAGACTTTGGTGTCGAAGGCGTCGTAGAAGTGGGCCTCCGCCGTTTGGAACGTGCGGTAGAGACGGCCGTTCAAGAGGTGATAGATGCTGAGGTCCATCTTTTAGACATTGGTGCCGCCCTCCTGGACGCGAACGAGAATGTCCATTCCATCGCTCACCAGAGGTTTCAGAGTGATGAAGCGTTCAGCTTGCTCTGCGTGCCAGTGCCAGGAGTAGCCAAACTCTCCGACAATCCACCAAGCGCCAGACTGGCGATCAAAGACATAAGCGGCGGACGTCCGCCCATCGGAGATCACCAGGATCGACTCGGATTCATCGTCGGCATCGAGATTCACGGAGCGGTATAAGACCTCCGGTGAGCCCATATCGCGATCAAGCTGCTTGCCCAGAAGCCCATGGCCGCGCAGGCGATCCGGCGTCGACGTACTGAGGAGCAATTGGCAGATACGCAGCGGGTCCGCCGAAACGCACCTGGCAGGCTCCGGTTTTACGACGGGCTTCGGCGTCACCACACCCGGGGACCTGCGCGAAGGCTGGAACGGCGGCAGCGGCGAACGCGATCAGCCACATGTCCTTCATTGCAACTATCCTCTACCAACAGGTTACTGGTATGTTGGTGACCCGGAGAGACCGCATGATCTGGGACCTGCATTGTCACTTCGGCGCGCTGGCCGGCAACACGCCCGACCTGAAGATGGAAAAGCTGGTGCGATTCGCCGACCGCATGGGAATTGAACGGCTTTGCATCTACATGGGCCATCCGTTTCTCAACGAGCCCACGCCAGCCCAACTACGCGACCAGAACGACCAGGTGTTGCAAGCGCTGCGCCACTGGAGCCATCGCGCTTTTGGCTTCGTCTATCTGTCCCCGCAGCACGTGGAGGCGAGCCTCGCGGAGTTTGACCGCTGTGTGAGGAACGGACCGATGGTGGGTGTGAAACTCTGGGTGGCCAAGCGCGCCTCGGCCCGTGAGCTCGACCCCATCGTCGAAGCCGCGGGCTCCATGAAAGCCATCGTCTTTCAGCACACCTGGCACAAGACGGGAGGCAACCTGCCGGGGGAATCGGAACCCACCGACGTGGCCGAACTCGCCGCCCGCCACCCCAAGGCGCCCATCATCTGCGGCCATACGGGGGGCGAATGGGAGACGGGCATCCGCGCCATACGCCATCTGCCGAACGTATCGGCAGACCTCGCGGGTTCGGACCCTTGCAACGGATTCGTTGAAATGGCGGTACGCGAACTCGGCGCGGCGCGCGTGATCTACGGCAGCGACGCTTCGGGCCGGAGCTTTGCTTCGCAACTGGGAAAAGTGATGGGCGCCGATATCAGCGAGGCCGACCGCAAACTGATTCTGGGCGAGAATCTCCGGCGAATGATGATGCCGATTCTCGAGCGCAAGGGGATCCGCCTGTGATCGACGTCAGCGTCTCGGTGGGACCCTGGCCGTTCCGGTGTTTTCCGGGCGATAAGCCCGCCGATCTGGTGGCGCGACTCAAGCGCCGCGGCGTGAAGCAAGCTTGGGCCGGAACTTTCGAAGGCATCTTCCATCGCGACACCAGCGCCGCCAATGCGCGCCTCGCCAGGGCGTGCGCAACGGCGGGCGCGGGTTTTCTGCTGCCGTTCGGTTCAGTGAATCCAGCCGCGCCTGGCTGGAAGGAAGATTTGCGGCGCTGTCACGAAGTGCATCGGATGCCGGGCATTCGCCTGCATCCGAACTATCACGGCTACACCTTGGCCGACACGGCTTTCACCGAACTCCTCCGCGCCGCGCGTGAACGCAAGCTCATTGTGCAATTGGCGCTCAACGTCGAGGATGAGCGCACGCAGCATCCCTTGATGCGCATTCCACCGCTCGATCCGTCGCCGCTGGGGCATGCGGTGGCCACTGTTCCGGACGTGAAGCTGGTTTTGCTCAACCGCATGCGCGCGCCAGCGGGTGAGGCTCTGGCCGCACTGGCCCGTACCGGGATCTACTTCGATTTCGCCATGACCGAAGGCGTGGGCGGCGTGGGGGAATTGATGAAGCAAGTCACTCCGCAGCGGCTGCTGCTGGGGTCGCACTCGCCTTTTCAGTACTTCGATGGGGCGTTGTTGAAGATGAAGGAATCCGCCATCACCGGTGATGATGCGGCGGCGATCCTCATGGGCAACGCGCAGCGTCTGTTGCGTTAGCCCGTCAAAGGCGACCGCCGAGAATGAGCGGCTCCTTGCATTGGGCACGAGCGGAGGGATCGATGACAAACTGGAATCGTCGGTGATTCCATCTCCATGTCTCGCAGGTCGACCGCCGCGACTGGTTACGATTGGTGCCGGGCTTGGACGTTTCACTGCGCACCGCCAGCATCGGCGGCTTTCGACTGCCGTCATCTTTCGCCTCTATCTCCACGGCTTGCTCCGTCACTCTCACCCCAAACCCGAACTCGTAGTGCGATTCAACCGAGGAAAAGACGCGGTAGAGCGATCCGCCGTGCATCCGGTAGAGGGCGATATTGATGGTGCTCACGCCAGTGCCGCTGCCGGTTTGACGCGAAAGACAATGTCCCATTGCGGATAGTCGACGATTCGTCAAAACGTAATCAGCCGCTCGGCTTGGCGGGGTCCCAACGGCCGCCTCCTGCGGCGAGAACGCCAACTTGCCACCAGCCATCGGCCTGACGATCCAGAACATACGCGGATGTACCTACAGTCTCTTCGATAACCAACACCGCCTCGAGCGCAGTGTCACCGTCCAAGTTTATGGAGCGAAACTGCACTCAGGGGATGGTATGTGACTCGCCGCTGAGGCCGAGCCCCTCGAGCCCTTTGGCCCGGTCCGATGCGACCGGACTCTGCAGCAATCGCAAGAGCGCGAGCGGATCCATGCCGACACGCCGTTTCGGCTCGGGCGCAACTACAGGCCGGGGAGTCTCGTGATAGCGCTGCTCGACCACCGCCATCAAGCCTTGGGCCGACAACAGACCCGCGGCGATGAGGGCAGGGACACCTACGCGACACAACGCGCTCATAACGCAAAGGGGTCTTTCCCGGCGACTTCGAGGTGCGCGATCTCTCGCAGATACGCATCAACGCCCGTCTTGCGCTTCATGCCTTCCAGCGACATGAACCGCGTCATGCCGAAGATGGGGCGCTCCTGCCAGGGGCGGTCATGCAGGCCGAAGCACCAGAGGATGTTGGTGTAGGTGTTAGGGTCGCGGCCGTCGAGCGCATAGCGATCGTGCAGGTAGATCATCGTGCTCAGCGCGTCCTGATGCGTCGCGGACCACTCGATCGTTTTCTTGCCCCAGTACATACGATAGTAGCCGTGAATCTTGCCGCGCAACAGGAGTTCTTTTTGGCAGACGTTCCAAAGCGCGTCGTGCGTTTCGGCGTGCTCGAACTCTTCGCGCGTGTAGACGGGGTCGCGACGATCCGTGTCGTGCTTGCGTAGCGTTTCCTGCGCCCAGTTGGGGATGTTCGAAAGCGCTTCGGCATCGGTGGCGTGGAGTGCGTGATTGAACGCGAGTTCGCGCCGCACGATCAGCTCTTCGAGAAACTCCGCCGCGCCGAAGCCGTTTTCGGCGGCCGCGAGTTGCGCGGCGAGCGCGACTTCGAGCGATGAGATGTGGCCGAAATGGAGCCACGGACTCAGGTTCGATGTCGCGTGCGCGGCGGGCTCGTTGCGGTCCTCGGCGTAGCAGCGCAGTTTATTGGCCAGGAAATGCCGGAGCTGCGCTTCGGCGGCGAGCCGCCCGCCGCGATAGCTGATGGATGGCTTCACAGAATGATCGATCTCGCATTCGGCGACGAGCGTGGCAAGGTTCGACTCGGTCACTTCGGTGTGCAGTGGCGAGGTGGAACCGGTCCACTCTACGCGCAGTGGCACCGTTTCCACTGGATGCAGATGCTGCGCCAGGATGCGGTGGAGCTTGGGGCGCAGCGTGTAGGCGCCGTACTCTTTCTTCTCAAACAAGCGCATGGGGACGACGCAACTGGAGTCAACCGCCAGGTACGGGATGCCGATTTTGGCAGGGACCCGGGCGTTGTGGCGGCGCGTGATGAAGGTCGGGTAATCGTCGGTGACGACGAGCGCAGCGTGCTCGGCGAGCGAGTAGAGAGCGCGGTCCGGGTCGGCAAGGCGGCGGCGGAGATGGAACACGTAGCCCGCGCCGCGCCGCGCGAGACGCCGCGCGGTCTCCGGCACGCCTTCGAGCAGGAAAGTATGAAAGCGGTCGCTCGCGTACGGGTACGAGCAGGTGAGCCCCTCGTAGACCAGCAGCGGGAGCTTGAGCCGGTTGGCGTAGGCGGCGGCGGTTTCGAGCGCATGGTTTGCTTCGACACGGCGATTCATCTGCGCCCAGTAGAGAACATAGCGCGCGCCGCGGGTACGAACCGGACGATCGTTTAGCGCACGAACACGAGGACTCTCCACTGCTCCTAAGATTCCACGCAGGAGCGGCCCGCTACAATAAATGTAGCCATCATGCGTTGGTTAAACCGCGCCAAGCTCCTACTCGGCTACTGGGGCCGGCGTACGAAGCTCGCGGGCCTGCCGGTGGAGTTTATCGTCGAAACAACGGCCAAGTGCAATCTTTATTGCCCGATGTGCCCGCGCGAGACGTATAAGCAACCAAAGGAAGACATGCCGGACGGCGTGTTTGACCGGCTGGTGCGTGAGGCCAGCGCGTCGGCCGAGCACATGATGCTGATTGGCCTCGGCGAGCCGTTTCTCGACGGGAAAATCTTTGAGCGCATCGGCAAGTGTGAAACGCACGGTATCCACTCGCTCATTTCCACCAACGGCACGCTGCTCGACGAAGCGACGTGCCGGCGGATTCTCGACTCCTCGCTCGCGCATGTGACGCTCAGTTTCGACGGGGCGACGAAGGAATCGTTTGAGTATCACCGCAAGGGTGCGAAGTTCGAACGCGTGCGCGACAACTTTTTGCGCCTGACGCGGATGAAGCACGAGCGCGGCGGGCGCGGTCCGCAACTGGTGGTGCAGATGGTGCGGATGGAAGGTAACGCGGGCGAGGTGGATGATTTCGTGCGTTTCTGGAGCGCGCAGCCGGGCGTGGACCAGGTGCGCATCAAAGAGGACGAGACCAACCTGATGCGGCCCGACGCCGGGCACGCGTCGGCCGATTGGAAGCATCCGTGCCACTATCTGTGGCGCGGGACGATGTACGCCAAGTGGAACGGCGATCTGTATCCGTGCTGCCAGAGCTACATGCTGGGCGGCGAGCCGGTGGGCAATATCGAACGCGAGAGCCTGGAGCAGATCTGGAATGGCGCGCCGATGCAACGGATGCGCGATGCGCATGTGCGCGGACGCGGCGGCGAGATTGACGTGTGCGGGAAATGCTGCACCACGATTCCGCATCCGGTGCTGGTGACGGGCAGCCTGCTACTGCATGGCGCGACCGTGCGCAAGTTGCTACCGGCGGTGGAACGGCTAGTGTATTTTGCCAAGTGGCTTCCCGGGCTGTTGACGCCGCCGAAGCGTGTGACTGGCAAGACGGCCGAGGCGCCACTGGTGCAAATTGAGACGACTGCGGCGCGGCGTGAATCGGATCGGTAGAAGCGGAAGTCGATGAAGCCGAGCAGCGCTGTGGCGACATAACCGAGGCTCAGCATCTCGGAGAAGCGAAACAGGCCGGCAAACGACTTCGACATGTACTCGAAACGCAGAAACAGAGCCGATACCACGGCGAAATAGAGCGGCAGCGGACTAAATAGGCCCGGAATCGTTTGATGAAAGCTCACCAGAAGCGCGTAGTAGACAAAGGGCCAGCTCGACGTGTTGCCGATCTTCAATCTGGCCACAATCAGCAGACCAGTGAAGATCATCAGCAGGACGGCGTTCACGATGGTGATCTGTGAGTACACGACGCTCCTACAACTCCACAAGTACTATCGGCGGAGGCGCGGGCGCCGCGTGATGGGGTGAAGACCTTAGACGGAGGCTAGCCCGCATATCTCACAGGCTTTCTGCTGCGACGCGCGATAAGGCCGCGTCTACTTCGTTGCGCTTGCTCACCGTGCTCGACAGACTGTTCAAGTATGCCTCCGCGCGCTGAGCGGCACGCGCCTCTAATCCACGGCCTTCTCACGCATCTCGCGACGAAACCCCATGAGATATGCGAGCTAGAAGGACCACATCAGGCTAGTGAAGCCGGTGTGGGCGCGATAGTCTTGCAGCAGGCCGAGAAGCGGCGCGAAATCTTCGCTGTAGTTGTAGTGCTGGTAGCCGAAGTTCCAGCGAACCTTATCGTGGAGGCGTACCGAGAAGCGCGCGAGGGGCGATTGGTAGGACAGCGGGAAGGTCTGTGCAGCGCGGAAGGCGGGCGCTTGGGTGGCAAGGCCCCCGGAGTTGGGGGAGGAACGGCCGTCGCCGGTGTCTTGGACACGGGTGAGGCCGAAGGTGAGGTCGGCGCGTTTGCCGAGGGCGGCACGGGCGGAAATATAGGCGGCGTGGACGTTAGAAATGTAGAGTGAGGAATCGCGGTTCACCAGGTCGTCGGTGAAGTAGGCGAGACCGGTGAGAGTGTCCCAGTGCTGCTTGTTGTAGCCGGCGTCGAAGGATATCCAGGGGCGGGGAGCGAGTGAAACATCGGCGCCTTGGACGCGCGCGCGCGAGCTGTGGTGGAACAGCGAGGCGGAGTTGGTGTTGTAGTTGGCGCGCGAGTAGAGCTGGATGGTGGCTGGCCCGATTTTGTACTGGAAGCGGCCGCCGAGGACGTGATAGCGGCGCTCGCTGGTGGTGAAGAATGGGCGGTCGGCGCGGCCGATTTCCGAATCGAGCGTGATGGAGACGGCGCGGGTGGGCTGGAGGCGCAGGCCAGCGGAGCCGGCGTGGAGGCGGTTGGTTTGGGAAGCGCGGACGGGGTCGCTTGCGAAGTCGCCGACGCGCTCAGACTCGGCCGATTGCACGTGGCGGGTGGAAAACTGATACGCGCCGTAGAGCCCGAACCAGCGGTTGGCTTTGAGCGAGGCTTCGGTGCTGTTGGCGAAGGTGTGGATGGCGAGATTCTGGAAGTAGAGAACGTTGAGGCCGGTATTGCCGTTGACGGTTTCGCGGTAGGAGGCGTCGCCGTTCATGCCGAGTTGGTGGAACGAGGTGTGGTTGGTGACGGTCCAGCGGCGCGAGGGGAAGACGCTGAAAGTGGCTGAGCCGGTGGTGACGGGCCGCGTGCCGTTGCCAGCGACGAGTACCTGGCGCACGGCGGCTGAGCCGGTGCGGGATGTGCCGGCGACGGCTTCGTTGAAAGTGAAGCCGCGGCGCGAACCGACGTAGGAGAAACGCGCGTTGACGCTGTACCAGCTTTGACGTTCGTTGAGCACAGCGAGCCGCCAGAAGGGCGTTTTGCCGGAGTAGGGCTCGGTGCGGGTGAGTGAGTTGAGGGTGAGGCGATCGCTGGGATTGGCGCCGGCCGAAGGGCTGAGGAGGCGATGCGCGGTGCCTTCTTCGAATTGCTGCCAGCCGCGGAGCAGGTTGAACTTGAAGCCGCCGGCCTGGGCTTCGGCTCCGAGGCGGAGTTCGGTTTGGCGGCGGTCGATGTCGGCGAAGAAGGGGAACTGGTCGCCGAGCGAATCGAAGTAGTTGCCCGTGGAAAGGCCGGGGCCGGTTTGCGAGTTGCGGCTGTAGCCGGTGAAGAAGCGGATTTTGCTTTGGGGCAGAAAGGTGACGTCGTGATCCTGGAGCTGGCGGCGGGTATCGAGGAGATGACCGCCGGCGGTGGAGGCGAGTCCGGGGTTGAAGTAATCGTTCACAAGCCAGAGCATGTCGTAGCGATACCAGCGGTTGTGTTGGAGACGCAGGTTGGCGGATTGATACGGGTCGTTGCCGAGGCCCTGGGTGGTGAGAACGAGTTCGTCGAAGAGCCCGCCGTGGCCATCTTTGGAGTTGATGGTGAGGTGGCTGCCGAGGAGGCGCAAGCCGTTGCCGAAGTTGACGTCGCTGCGGTACTTCTCGCGATTGCCGTCAGCGGAGTGGAAGCGGTAGCCGGCTTCAAAGGAGTTGACGGCGTTGTAGTTGGCGCCGACGTCTTCGCCGCGGCGGCGGGCGGTGGTTTCCTGGGAGGGCGCAACGGTGGGCTGAGCGGCGAGCGGTGCGGCGGCGGCGGTGAGGACGAGCAGGGTGGTGGTGATCTTCACGAGTGCGTTACCTCAGGAAAAGCCGGTCGGCATTGGACCCGTGCAGGCGGACGTGGCAAGTGGTGCAGTTTTGGTATTTCGGGTCGGTCATGTTGTGCGAGCCGGACTGCAGCGCGATGCCGTCGCCTTGCCGGCCGAAGTTGCCGGAGCCGTTGTGACATTCCAGGCATACGGTGAAGACCAGCGGGCGGCGAAGCAGACGTGGATTCATTGAGCCGTGCGGGGCATGGCAGGCCTCGCAGCCGTCGACGCGGGTGGAGGCATGTTCGAAGGCGAAGGGACCGCGCTTGTCGGCGTGGCACCTGAAGCAGGGCTGTTCGCCGCCAGCGCCGGCTTGGACCATGCGGGGGCGGGCACTCATGCGCCAGGCGGGTGAGGCCGCGCCGTGCGGGTTGTGGCAGTCCGTGCAGGACATGAAGCCTTCGTTGACGCGATGCTTGGTGGGCATGGCGAATTGGGCGCGGATGTTGGTGTGGCAGCCGTAGCAGAGGTCGGTTTGCTTTTTGGCCAGCAGGTTCTTGGGAGTTTGCGATTTGTGGATGGAGTGGCAACTATTGCAGGCGATGTCGGCCTGTGTGTGAACGGAGCGGCGGATTTCGGTGCGCGGCCAATCCTTGGTGTGGCAAGCAAGGCAGGTGTCAAGCGACTGGCGTGCGCTCATGAGCAAGAACGCGCGAGGAATCGTGCGGCGTCCGCCCTTGGCCTCGACGTGACCCTTGCCGGGACCGTGACAGCCTTCGCAGCCAGTGCGTTCTGGAACTTCCGTGCCGCTGGCGATGCTCTTGTAGTGAGCATTGCGGAAGAAGGGTTGCCAAAGATCGGCGTGACACGTCTTGCAGGCATTGCTGCCAACGTAGCCATCCTGCGCCCGTAGCGGAGACAGCCATGACAGCAGCAAGATCAGGAATGGCAGGGAAGAGAGCGAACGCTGTACACCCCTGCGCCAACACGCACCCATGCATCTATTATGTGCGGATGCGCGGCGGATGGCGAGACTTGGTTGCGAAGAGGATGGTAGCGAAATGTAAAAAGATCGGCCTCCCGGTGGGTGAGACCACGGGAGGCCAAGCAGTTGCACTGTTGTTGATTTAGAACAGATAGCTGACGCCGAACAGGGGCGTGATGTTGTGGAGCAGCCCGCCGATCTTGTTGCCCGGTGGGAGGCGATGACGTCTTGGGGGAATTGTGTGACGAAGTCGCGGATTTCCGCGCGGAACATCACACGATTGCCGACGCGCCACTTGACGCCTGCGCCGAAGCTTAGAAATTGTCTAGAAATAATATTTTCATATAGAAATGTTTTGGCGTATACTGGTTGCAGTGCCTGACGTCGCTGCTATCACCGTTCGCTTCGAAGCTCTGAAGGCCGTTCTGGACGAGCGGTCTAGGCGTTTGCTGGTGGCGGCAGAGAGTAGAGCAATCGGCAAGGGCGGGATCTCGATCGTTGCCAAAGCAACCGGAATTTCCAGGCCCGTGATTCGTAAGGGCCTCGCTGAGCTGCAAGAACCCACCAGTCTGGCGCCCGGA
>Ga0194119_10013245_pt1 | contig 10301 bp, 12 predicted proteins | sample TA2MahC100mmetaG_FD_148620 | JGI IMG/M metagenome (GOLD analysis project Ga0194119, IMG submission 148620) | Freshwater microbial communities from Lake Tanganyika, Tanzania - TA2015018 Mahale Deep Cast 100m | ecosystem: Environmental > Aquatic > Freshwater > Lake | place: Tanzania: Lake... | reverse complement strand
GTTCACCAGCAACAGCACCACATAGCCAGCCAGCACAGCCAACAAGCTGGTGGCCTGCAGGTGGCGACGAATCGAAGCAGCCGGACGTGCGGCAGGCACCTGCAGGCGTCAGCTGCCACAACCGTAGGCAAGAGAAGCGGCCAGCACCACCCAGCCGCTCTCAGAAAACTCTCAGACAATCAACGGCCAACACTTCTGGCGCAGCAGATCTGCGCTGAATACGTTGAGCACATGCCCCTGAGCAACCCACCCATGACCACGACCACTCTTCGCCCTCAGCTAAAAACAGCACTGATTCGTCAGCTGAGCCAATCACCAAGCCGCAAAAAGAACCTGCTTCAAAAAGGCTTCACGTTGGTGGAGCTAATGGTGGTGATCGTGATTGTCGCAATCTTGAGCGCGGTCGCACTCCCAAACTTCCTTAAACAAACAGACAAAGCGAAAGCGACTGAAGCCAAAACCGCGATTGCAGCAATACTTAAACAGGCCCAAGCAGGCTTCGTTGAAGACGGTCAAGCTCCAGCCGCAACAGCAGACATGCAAGCGAAGTACGGAGCCCCGGCCGATGGCGTCCAAAAATTTAATTACACAGCGGCTACGACAGGGGCCGCACCGAATTACATCTACACCGTCACAGCAACAGGAAACGCCAACGACGGGAACCTGACAGGCAAAACAATGACTGGCTGCGTCGCAATGTCAACAGGCGTCGTCAAAATGGCGACCAACCTTAACGACACTGCCCCCACCTGCTAGAGCAAGCAGGTCGGCGATGAAAAACCATAAAGAGCACAGCGAAAGCGGGTTTATCCTCCCGCTTATCATCATCGTTGGCCTCATCATTGGCGCAGGTCTAATGGCCCTATCAGCTCGCACATTTACGAGCCTGATAGGGTCCATTCGTCAAGGACAGAGCCGAGAAGCAAGAGAAATCGCTGAAAGCGGAGCAGCGATCATCTTGAAAGAACTGAATCGTAACTACCCCTACCTGCTGATCGAAGACTGCGAGGTCACCAGCCGCATTGGGACACCAACCTGCGACGGACGGAAAGAGAAGTCGGCTGGCGGCAGCTTCATCTATCGCACATCAATATGCCCGAAGTCAGATGCACCACCGCAAAACATTCTCAGCAAACTCGCCGGCTTCACACCAGGCAACAAAGGGCGCTATCGCCTGATCAGCTATCAGTTCACCGGAGATCAGCACCAGGGAGGCACCGCCAGGATTCGCGTGCAAGGCGAAAAGATCCTTACTCCGAATGGGAATGAAGCCATCAGAGCATCTGCTTATATAGACCAAGAACTATCGGTTCTCCCAAAAAACTGTAATGTCCCTGTTAATACACCATCGGAACAAAGCGGCTTCCCAGGACTTCTAGCCGAAAAGATATCGCTAGGGAACAACGACATCTTCGGAGACGTAAATGGCAATGTACTTTGCACAACATGCGATCCAAACCAATCGAGAGCACAGCTAGCCGCAGCGATGGGTCTTCAGAACAATGGAAACGTCGATGGGAACCTATTTGGAGGACAAATTGCCATGCCTCCCGTTGCCCCGTTTCCCAGCAATGCGCCGATTAACCCCCAGCCTGCATTAAGTGCCATCGATGGAACTTTCACACTTGATGCAGGCTCCAGCAATGGAGGGAGATGCTTTACCGATGCACAGAGCATTACGCATTGCAAGATCAGCAGCATCACCCTCAAAGGATCAGAGACTTTAACTGTCAACACATCTGGAAACAGCCGAATCCAGCTGTATGTCGACGAAGACATTACAATTGGTGGCAACACTTCGCTAATCCACAGCGGCAGTCCGAGCGCACTCGCGATCTTCGGCAAACCACGCAGCACTTCAAGCACCTGCTCGCAGAACGTCACCATCGGTGGCGGCGGAAGCACCATCAATGTATTTTTCTTTATGCCTGATGCCTGCCTTGGCATCAACGGTGGAAGTGGAACACCGGACATTCAAGGCGCTGTGTGGACACGGGAATACAAGGGCTCAAATTCAAACAACGCAGATATTCGCGTTCCAGACAACATGGGAAGCATCATCTTCACAAGCTTTGGCAGCGGATATGCTCTTGGAATTCGCGAATTTGCAGCCCTAGGGACAAACCGCTGGACGTTGATCCAGCTACCCCAATGAGAAGGCATCACAGCGAGAACAATGGATTCACCTTAGTTGAGCTGATGGTCGTCATTGCGATCGCCAGCATTCTCACGGGCATCAGCATTGCCAATTTTTCGCAACGCTGGGGACAATAGCGCTTACTTAGTGCCAGCAGAATTCTGCAGAGCTGGCTGGATGAGCAGCGCCGGTTTGCCATGCAAAAGGGCGGTACCTGCCAACTGAACATCAACCAGAGCACCGCCAAACTGGAAGCCAGCCCAGCAACCATTCAGCTCAAGACAACTCCACCCATCAGTACGACACCGAACATCTGCATGGGGCAGGCCCCGATCCTGATCAGAGATTCAGTGAACAATGGAGGAGAGATTCAACTCTCCACAAAACCAATAGAGGTTCAATCAATTCGCTTTTCCTTTCGGGGCCTAAGTGAAGGAGTTACCACTGATGGATCAGCGGCAAACAGCGTGGAACTGCGCCTCAAACTACCCAACATTAGCCGTGAACGCTGTGTGAAAGTGGTGAATCCTCTGGGAATCATCCACAACGGATCGGCGAGCGACATCCACCTGTAGCTATAGCCATAACTTCTGAGCAACATGAAGCAGCAGCTCATCCAAACCCGAGTGAAATCAAGTGGTTTCACACTTCCTGAACTGATGATTGCTGCAGCTCTGGGTGTTGGCCTGGCCCTTGTGGCTGGCGAAGCGATGCGTGCGCATCTGCAGAGCAATGCAAAAGCCGAAAGCATCCAACGCCAGCGGGAAGACTGGAACCGAACCACAAGCTTTCTCGAGTCTGAAATCGCCATGAGCGGCAGGATTCTCACCAATCCTGCGGGCGTCTCCATACCACCCCAGTGCGATCTCACCGCAAGCGAACTCAAACTGGCCCTGGATCTCTCCCGTGATCTGCCGCTTGTGCTGTACGGGATTCGAGCGGTTGAGAATCTGCCAGCAGCAGAACGGACCCAATGGCTGGGAGAAGGACTAAACAACCAGAACTATGGAGTGCTGATTCGCTGCGGACCCAAGTTGAACATCACAGCTGATGGCAGCGATGACTACGACAGCAGCAGCGCCGCACAGCAGACGATCCTTCTAGATGGGATTGACACCAGTGCGCCAGGTGGGGGGCTTTATGTGAAGGTTCACGATGCAAAATCGGCTTCCTTCACACTTTCAGTAAAGGGACTAACAAGCAGCCGCTTCAGCAACACCCCCCGGAGCATCCAATACCGGCTGGGATCAGGGACCTACTCGCGAATTAATCCAGTTGCAGGCTTTCCGGAAGAAGCCTCCACGTGCACTCGCATCTGCAGCATCGATGCTCAAGGGAACCGTCAGTGCAAGGACATTGGTGGCTATTACATCATCAGCCTCACTGAAAGCCAGCCCAAACCATTTGCTGTTCCCTATCAGGCGGTGACACTCACCGACAACATCACAGTTTGCAGCCTGCGCAATAGCGACAACATCACAGGATCAGAAGCGAACGACGTGATAGACGGCTTGCCGCAGCCCCAGCAGGCCAATCAGAGCTATCCGGGCGTGGTGATCAATGGGGGCAGCGGACGCAATGTGTTGCTGGGCACTCCCGGACCCGACACGATCACTGGCGGGAGTAACGATGACACCTTGATTGGTCGTGGTGGTGCGGACAATCTCATCGGAGGCAGTGGGAACAACAGCTTTCTTCCCTGGCCCGATCTCACCACAGCCACGAGCCTTTCCAACTCAGCCATTAGCGGCGGCAGCGGATTAGATGTTGTTTATCTACGTGGCAATAAAGACCTGTTCAGCAGCACTACCGGTTGCACTCGCACCAGCTGCACTGTGAGTGCCAAAGGGGGCACTCTGAGCATGAGTGGCGTTGACGTGATCATCTTCAAAGACGGGAGGGTGGATCTGCCATGAACCACACCCATATGGCTGGATATCCGACCTTTGTCGGATGGATAAAACTCCGACCGGTGCGAGATAATAGATTCATCAAGGGGCCCCAGATGGCACCGCTCTCACCCAAAAAGCAAGCTCGAAGAGGCGGTTTCAGCATGCCGGAAGTGCTGGTCTCCTCGGCGCTGCTTGCATTTGTGGTTGCGAGCTCAACACAGCTTTACATCAACTCGGGCTCAACGATTCAGAAATCCAGCCTTCGGGATGCCGTAAACGCACGCATTGCCGAAGATCTTGAAGAGCCGAGGCGTGAAAGCTGGCGCTGGGCTTGTGAAGATGGAAGCGAAGGAGGCATTCCTACAGCCTGCACGGGAAGCACGGCTGATGCCGACAAGCCAGTGGCTTACAAAACCGGGCGAAGCGTGTACAGCACATTTGCTGAGCTTCCCCGCTACAAACAAGCTTGCGGATTTGGAAGCAGCTCCACTCGAATTCCTCAAACAAACGCCGCCCTGATGCAACAGGAGCGCACACTTCCAGATGGTTCGAAAGCTTTCCCAACCGGGCCAATCACCCTCAGCTGGATCAAAAACCTCCCAGCCAACACAACTACTCCAGCACACACTGCCTCGGTGAACATTCAGCGAACGATCACTGTGAACAGCTTGGATCAGAACCAACTAGACGTGAGCTACAGCACCACAGTCAACTCACCCATTCAGGTTTCTCTGAATGCCTCGCTAACTCCACAGGCTTTGAGCTGGTGCCCCTGAAAGAGTTAGGCACCAAAACCAATCACCTGCTCGAGGACAATCCGCTGGTCTCGCTCACCCTGAGCAGTTCCAAACTGCTGCTCAATCCTGACTACCAATAGATCTAAATCACGGTCCAGACAAGCCGAGAATGGCTGCTCTGAAGACTTAGACAAATCCACAACAGCAGTACTGCCAGCGGCAGACAAACGATTGAGACATCCATCCCAAATCTGGGGCTTCGCAGCCAAAGCATCCATCACCACCCGATTGAGCGTCTGAGATCCACCACTCATCAAGCCGTCCAATCCAAACGCGGGCCCGCAACGCATCAACACCCGACCTCGCCAGATCGCGCTTGGGGCCGTACCGACGGAATAGGTAACAGGTCCAGCAGCCGTGCGCAGAAACAACACAGCACTTCGCCCCGCCAGGTTGCAACCATGCTGCTCCAGCTCCGGCGTTTCGCTCACTGCCGTGGCCTGAGCTAGGTCGTGTTTCACCAGCTCAAGCGTGCGCCGCTGAGCGGCTCGTTCCCGCAACAGCCTTGAGAATCGCGCGCCGTTTTGACCTTCAGCCAATAGCCCCTGCAACATCGCGCCGCTGAGCGCCAATCCCAGGCTGAGCGACAGCATGAGCTCCACCAACGAAAACCCACCCATGGCTCTACAGCGAAGGGTCGGGTTCACAGCCGCCATTTCGGTAGCGGCCCTGCCTCGTGATGCCGAGTGGCAAGGCCATCACGAGGCAGCGCTGGAGCGTTGTGCCGGAGGTTGTGAGCACAGCTGTGCCTCCATCGAGCACCAATCCATTGCTGCTGAAGCGGAGCACAGCCGGGAAGTTGTGCACCAGGCGCACCTCCCCAGCAGCAATAGGTTCCGTCAAGCTCTCCAGTGTTTGCAAGCAGGGCGCCAGGCTGCTCTGGGCCGGCGGCATCCATCCCTCTGGCTGCAGGCTGAGGCCGCAAGGTCGGCCCAGCTTCTGAGCCTCAGCGCGACCGCGCTGAATGCCCTGATCCAGGCGGCGCGTGGCTGCTTCAAGCCGCTGGCGGGCCAGGGTTTCGCTGCCACCGCTCCAACCCAGGGCAGCGAGCAACCCAACAATCGCAATCCCCACGAGCAGTTCAGCCAACGAGAAGCCATCGGACTGTGGTGCCTTGGGTTTCGCCATCACTCCACCCCCTCCACCTGGCTATCTGTGAGCGGCTCCTGTGCCGTGCAGGAGCCGCCCAGCCCTGCGATGGTCACCAAGCGCTCGCGCACCACAGCTGGCTCACCAGACAATCGCCAGCGCAGCCGCAGCTCATCGGGTTGCTCGCCCGCACCCACCTCCCGGTACAGCTCCGGCGGAGCGGGTAACGAAGCTGCCAGAACCTGGAGCTGCTCAGGCCCAATTTCACAGGATGCTGCTCCCGCCAACTCCCGGCGCCAATGAGCCGCGAGCTGCAGACGATCCAGCTCGATCTGCTCAGTGCGCTGCTGGCGCAACTCCGTTTGGTGCGAGCGGCTTGCCGCCTGGGCAAACAGCTGCAGAGAGCTGCCCGTGGCAGCGGTGAACACAGCCGCAGCGATCATCACTTCCACGATCTGCATCAGCCCAGCTCCTTCACACCTGCTGGACCCAGCCAGTAACGGCGGGCCAAGCCGCCGTCTGGAAGCTGAAGCTGCAAGGCACCTCCTCCTTCGGGCTTCGGAGTCCAACCGGCGAGCTGCAACGGCTGGCCATCGATCCAGAGCCGTTGCAGAGCATCGGGATCCAGTCCGGCCGGACAAGGCTCACGCAAAGCCTGTAGGCGCCAATCAGCCAGAGGCACCGCTTGGAGGCAGGCAAGGCGCCCCTGGAAGTCGGCCGCTAAGCGCTGCGCCCCAGAGGCGAGGCGATCCTCCGCCTGCAGGCGAGTGCGCTCAACCGCCTGGAGCTGGCGGGTGTGCAACACCAGCGACTGCAGCGACAGGCTGCTCAACAGCAGCACCAGGGCCCCTGTGATCGAGAGGGGCAACACAAATCCGGCGTCCCGGGCCGGGGGAACACGCTGAACCATGGAGCATTCCGGCAAACCATGGGCTGAGCATTCCCCCCACAACTTTATTGGGGCCACTCATGGCCGGCGATCGCATCACGGTGCGGTAGCCGCCGCCTGCAAACAAGCTGGCAAAAACACCCACCAGCTCAGGGTGGAGGTGCACTGCTGCGGGTTCTCGCAGGGAAGTGATGAGCAGCGCTGCGTGGGGGAGCCACCGAGCTCCACCACAAACGTGGTGGGCAGTTCCCGCAGGATGCCCATCGATGAGATCGTGCCGCCCTTGGCGTTGCGCAAGATCGCGGCCCGCAAGCCTTCCACCCGTAGGTCGCGGCCCCGGGCCAAGAGCGGCCGGAAGGCCTGGGTTTGCTGCTGCAGGAAGGCCACGCCGGCAGGCGAATAGAGGAAATTGGCGAGGGGCACCAACCCAACGGCGTAGGGCTTGGCGAGGGCAGCGCGAAGCTGATCATCCGGCCAGCCGGAATTGGCCGCCAGCTGCAACAGGCGCCGATCCGTGAACGTGCCATCGGCCACGAACTGCTGCAGCGCGGCGTAGGGAATGGTCCAGAGCTCAGCGCCGCTGGCCAGCCGCAAGGTCTGAGTGGCGCCGGGAGGTTCCAGCAGCGCTGGCGGCAAGGTCACTGGGCCAGCGGGAGCTTGGGCAGCCGGATCAGCTGGGGCGCTGACAGCAGCAGCTGGGGGCTGTACCTCGGCAGAAACGTTGTGAACACCGAGGAGCAAGCCGGCGCCGAGCAGAGCGGCGGTGAGGCGACCGGCGGCCTTTGCGATCGGATTCACTGGTTGAGCTTGAGCACGGCCATGAAGGCCTCCTGGGGCACATCCACCTTGCCCATCGCCTTCATGCGCTTTTTGCCCTTGGCCTGCTTCTGCAGCAGCTTTTTCTTGCGGGAGATGTCGCCGCCGTAGCACTTGGCGAGCACATCTTTACGCATGGCGCTGATGCTCTCTGAGGCGATCACACGGCTACCGATGGAGGCCTGGATCGGAATCTTGAACTGCTGGCGAGGGATCAACTCCTTGAGCTTCTCCACCAAGCCCTTGCCCACGTTGTAGGCCTTGTCGCGGTGCACGATCGTGGTGAGGGGATCGGCCTTCTCGCCATTGATCAACACATCCAGGCGCACCAGATCGTTTTTGCGGTAGCCGATCAGCGAATACTCCATCGAGGCGTAACCCTTGGTGCGGCTCTTCATCTGATCGAAGAAGTCGGTCACCACTTCGGCTAACGGCATCTCGTAGTGGAGGGTCACCCGATCGGTGGTGATGTATTTCATATCGATGAATTCACCCCGCCGCTCCTGGCACAGTTCCATCAAGGTGCCGTTGTAGGTGTTGGGGGTGTAAATCTCGAGCTTCACGTAGGGCTCTTCGATCGATTCCCTCTTCTGGGGATCGGGCAAGGTGGCCGGGTTATCCACCATCACCGTGGTTTCGTCGAGCATGTTCACCTGATAAATCACCGACGGCGCGGTGACGATCAGATCGAGGTTGTATTCGCGCTCCAGGCGCTCCTGCACGATCTCCATGTGCAGTAGGCCGAGGAAGCCGCAGCGGAAGCCAAAGCCCATGGCGCTGCTGGTTTCGGGCTCATACTTCAGGGCTGCGTCACTGAGCTGCAGCTTGTCGAGGGCTTCACGCAGATCCGGGTATTGATCGGCGTCGGTGGGGAACAGACCGCAGAACACCATCGGCTTGGCCTCGGTGTAGCCGGGCAGCGGTTCCGGCGCCGGGTTGTTCACGAGGGTGATCGTGTCGCCCACACGCGCATCGGCCACGGCCTTGATTGAAGCGGCCAGGTAGCCCACTTCACCGGCCTGGAGGCGGTCCACCTTGCGCTGATCAGGGGCCATCACGCCCACTTCATCGAGCTCGTAGGTTTTCTTGCTGGCCATCAGCAGCACCTTGTCTTTGGTGCCGATCGAGCCGGAGATCACCCGGAAATACACAATCACGCCCCGGTAGGGGTCGTAATAGGAATCGAAGATCAGCGCCCGCAGGGGCTCGTTCACCCGATCGGGAGGAGGCGGCACGCGATCCACCACGGCCTGGAGGATGTCGGGAACACCCAAGCCGCTCTTGGCGGAGCAGGGGATCGCACCGGAGCAATCGAGGCCGATGATCGCTTCGATCTCCTCACTGATGCGCTCAGGGTCGGCACCGGGAAGATCAATCTTGTTGAGAACCGGAATGATCTCGAGGTTATTTTCAATCGCCAAATACACGTTGGCCAGCGTTTGCGCTTCCACGCCCTGGCTGGCATCCACCACGAGCAGCGCTCCTTCGCAGGCTTGAAGCGAGCGGCTCACTTCATAGGAGAAGTCAACGTGGCCGGGGGTATCGATCAGGTTGAGGATGTAGGTCTCGCCATCGGCGGCCTTGTATTCCATCCGCGCCGCCTGGAGCTTGATCGTGATGCCCCGCTCACGCTCCAGATCCATGTTGTCGAGAAACTGCTCCTGCATATCGCGGGCAGCCACCGTGCCGGTGTCCTGCAGCAAGCGATCGGCCAGCGTTGATTTGCCGTGGTCGATGTGGGCAATGATGCAGAAATTGCGGATCCGTGAGGCGGGAACGTCGGTCATTCGCTGGGGGTGTTCTCGGGGTCGTCCCGGCTCGGGGCGGTGGATCTCGGTGGGGTGATCCTAGGGAGAGGCGCCGATCCCCCCATGTCCACCACCCCTGCCTGGCTGCTGCTCCTCCTCGCCATTGCTTCGGAGGTGGTGGGCACCTCCTGCCTGAAGCTCTCTGCCGGCATGAGCCGCCCGCTGCCCACCCTGGTGGTGCTGGCGGCCTACGGCTGCTCCATGCTGCTGCTTTCACGGGTGGTGCAAACCATCCCGCTCGGCATCACCTACGCCCTCTGGAGCGGCATCGGCATCGTGGCGATCGTGCTGGTGGGTGTGCTCGCCTACCGCCAGATCCCCAGCGCCGGCCAGCTCGTGGGCATCGCCCTGATCACCGCTGGGGTGGCCGTGGTGAATCTGATGGGCCCACTGCACGAGTGAGCCTGGCCAGGCCGCCAAGGGGGCTTCCTAAGCTCAGCCCAACGCCAGAACCCCAATGAGCACCGACACCGCCAACGCCACTCCGGACACCACAGCAGCCGAGGCCAACGATCCCCGCGCCCTCACCATCGAGAACGTGGAGCGCACCCTCGATGAGCTGCGCCCGTATCTGATGGCCGATGGCGGCAACGTGGAAGTGGTGGAGATCGACGGCCCGATCGTGAAGGTGCGCCTGCAGGGCGCCTGCGGCTCCTGCCCCAGCAGCACCATGACCCTGAAGATGGGCATCGAGCGCAAGCTGCGCGAAGCCATCCCCGAAGTGAGCGAAGTGGTGCAGGTGCTCTGAAGCCCGGCCCGTAGGCTCGGCCCACCTTTGCCCGTGGGCCCGTGCTGGATCAGCGCCTGTTGCGCGACAACCCCGAGCTGATCACTGAGCAGCTTGGGCGTCGTGGCATGACGCTCGACCTCACG
>Ga0194119_10013243_pt1 | contig 10303 bp, 12 predicted proteins | sample TA2MahC100mmetaG_FD_148620 | JGI IMG/M metagenome (GOLD analysis project Ga0194119, IMG submission 148620) | Freshwater microbial communities from Lake Tanganyika, Tanzania - TA2015018 Mahale Deep Cast 100m | ecosystem: Environmental > Aquatic > Freshwater > Lake | place: Tanzania: Lake... | reverse complement strand
GATCCAGACCGGCACCAGGGCGTACCAGACGATCACCGTGCCGAGCCAGCAGGCGAGGACGCCGCCGCCGGTGGGCGCGGTGTGGCCGCGGCGCAGGATGACGAGGAGCCAGATGACGGCGCCGGCCACGACGAATGGCACGCCGCCAGCGAGGAAGAACTCGTCGGCGAGCTTCATGGCGCGCGGGAACAGGCCGGTCGCTTGCAGGACGAGCGTCGGCACGGCGCTCAGAACGCCGAGCAGGCCGCCATAGGCGAGGCCTTGAACGAGGCGGCTACGGCGCAAGGTCGCCAGCGCCATGCCGTCTCACGCCATCTCGCGCATCTGATGCCAGCTCGCCTCGACGGCCTCGCGGCTCAGATCGCGGGTGATGAAGACGACGCGTGAGCGACGGTCCTCGTCGGGCCACCGCGCCAGCGTCGTCGGCGGGTGGAAGGTGTTGTGCACGCCGTGGATCACCAGCGGCTGGCTCTCGCCCACCACGTTGAGCACGCCTTTGACGCGCAGCAGGCGGTCGGCCCAGTTGCCGCGCACGGCGGCGAGCCAGAGATGGAACGGCTCCCAGTCGAGCGGCTCCTCGAAGGTCAGGCAGAAGCTGCCGACGCGCGCATCGTGGCGATTGGCGTCGTGGTGATGGTGATGCGCGTGATGATGCTCGTGCGCCTCGGCCGCCAGCCAATCGCGCACGCGTTCGGTCTTGCCCCCGGGATCGAACGGGCCGGCGTCGAACAGCAGCGCCGGGTCGATCGCGCCATGCGCCACCTCGTGGCGCCGCGCGCCGGGGTTGAGGGCCGCGATGCGCGCGTCGAGCGCGTCGCGGCTCGCGGCGTCGGCGAGGTCGCCCTTGGTCAGCAACAGCCGGTCGGCGACGGCGACCTGCTTGACCGCCTCGACCTGCTGATCGAGCTGGCTCGCGCCGTTGACCAGATCGACCGTGGTGACGATGGCGTCGAGGCGATAGTCGTGCGCCGTGCCGGGGTTGTTCAGCATCAGCGCCACGATCGGCGCCGGATCGGCGAGCCCCGTTGTCTCGATCAGCACGCGGTCGAAGGGCGGCAGCTCGTCCTTGGCGCGCTTGCGCGCGATGTCGCGCAGCGTCTTCTCGAGGTCGCCCTTGATCGTGCAGCACACGCAGCCCGATTGCAGCAGCACCATCTCGCCGTCGACCGACTGCATGAAGAGATGGTCGAGCCCGACCTCGCCGAACTCGTTGACCAGCACCAGCGAGCGCGCCATGCGCGGATCTTGCAGCACCTTGTTCAGCAAGGTGGTCTTGCCGCTACCGAGAAAGCCGGTGATCAGGGCCACCGGCATGCGCCGAGCGGAAAGGTCGGGGTCGAAGAGGCTCATGCGTGCACGCTCGGTCGCTTCGGCGTGACGGTCAAGTGCGCGGAAGCTGGCGCGTCGCGTGCACCAACATGGATCATCGACGTAGATGTTATACTGTAACTAACGCGTTGTTACGTTGACTGTGCGCTCGACTCGTCGCAGCGTTCGCGCGGTGCCATCGCGGGAACACGCGGGGCGGGTAACGGAGGGACGCATGGACTCAAAATACCTGGAGCAGCAGGACGAGCTGAAGGCCGCCGGTAGCGCGCCCGACAATCCGGAGCGTCGCAGTTTCCTCACTGGTGCCACCGTGGCCGGCGGCGTGGCGGTGGCTGGCACGTTGCTCGCTCAGGCGGCGCAGGCGCAGACGACGCCGGCCGCGGCGGCGATGCCGAAGCTCACCGACAAGGCGTGGTGGCCGCACCCGAGATGGGGCAAGGACGACCAGGCCGGCGGCTCCAACTGGATCACGCCGGCGAAGGTCCTCGACGCCGCCAAGTGGATCAAGGACGGCAAGATCTACCGCATCGGCCGCATGTACGAGGCAGCGATGCCGAAGTTCGGCGAGCGCGCCTTCACCTTGCGCATCCCCGGCACACCCACCGGCGGCCCGTTCGGCGCCAACAAGCTGATCTACCACGACGAGTTCCTGGCCACCGAGATCGGCCAGACCGGCACGCAGTTCGACGGCCTCGCCCATATCGGCATCCAGATGGGCAAGGATGGCGATATGAACGAGATGCGCTGGTACAACGGCCTCACCGAGCTGGAGATCGCCGGTCCGTACGGCATGAAGAAGCTCGGCATGGAGCATGTGAAGCCGTTCTTCACCCGCGGCCATCTGTTCGACATCGAAGGCCTGAAGGGCAAGTCGTTGGAAGCCGGCGAGGAGATCAAGGTCGCCGATCTGCGCGCGGCGCTGCAGAAGCAGGGCTCGAGCGAGGCCGAGGTCAAGGAAGGCGACGCCGTGTTCTTCAACACCGGCTGGGGCAAGCTGTGGATGAAGAACAACGACAAGTACAACAACGGCGAGCCGGGCATCGGGCTGGAGGTCGCCAAGTGGTGCATCGACAAGGGCGTCTGCCTGACCGGCGGCGATTGCTGGGCGGTCGAGGTGGTGCCCAACCCCGACAAGGACCTGGCCTTCCCGGTGCATGGCGAGCTGATCACCAAGCACGGCATCTTCAACCACGAGAACATGAACTTCGAGGGGCTGATCGCCGACAAGAAGTACCAGTTCGTCTACGTGTTCTCGCCGGCGCCGATCAAGGGCGCCACCGGCTCCAACGGCGGCCCGATCGCCATCACCTGACCGGTTCCTGACTCGACGAAGCCCCGCCGGCGCCAACCGGCGGGGCTTTTTCGTCGGCTCTTCGATGTCGTCCTGAGCGCAGCGAAGGACCTCGCGGTGGTGTGACCAGACACGGAACCTCAATATGTGACCGCGATACCGAGAGGTCCTTCGCTGTGCTCAGGACGACGGTTGTGTCCTACATCCCAGCGTAAGATGACAGGGTTGCGCCGTCGGCGCGTTGTCGCGCGGGCTTCACGGTGCGCACCGAGCAGGGCCGCAACCCGATGCACGGCTCGCTCGGCGAGTACTACTGGGCCGGCGCCACCGGCACCATCTTCGTCATCGATCCCAAGGAGAAGATGATCGTGGTGCTGATGATGCAGGCGCCCACCCAGGGCGGCAGTTACCGCAGCCTCATGCGCCAGTTCGCCCACGAGGCGATCGTGGATTAGTAGGAGAGCAACTCGACACGTCGGTTCTGCGGCTCCTTCACGCCGTCGGGCGTCTGGACCAGCGGCTGGGTTTCGCCGAGTGCTTTCAGCGTGATCCTGTCGGACGATACGCCTTCGTCAATGAGGGCCTTTCTGATGGCTTCGGCGCGTCGCTGTGACAGGTTCATGTTGTAGGCGGCAGCGCCTGGGCGGTCGGTATGGCTGGTGACAACGACCCGGACCTTCGGGGTCCTAGCCATATACTGCACGTAGGCGCGGATGGTCGCTGTCCCCACCGCGCTGATCGCAGCGCTGTCATGATCGAAGAACACCCAGAAATCGGCAATCGCCGGTGACTGCGGCGGTGGGGCCTGCTCCACTGCGCATCCGGCGCCTGCGGCCAAAAGGATGATCGCGCCAACGATATGTCTCACGGCCAGACCTTCGTTGATTGCCTGATGGCGAAGCTATCATAGACTTGTCTTGTGCACGCCAAACCCGAAACGCTTGACCTGATCGACGACCTGCTGGCGAGGATCCGCCAGCGGACCTGGCTCACCGAGCGCAAGCGCGGCATCTTCTATCGCAAGTCTGTGGGCTGGCTGCATTTCCACGGCAAGGCCGGCGCTATCGTCGCCGACCTCAAGGTGGGCAGGGACTGGGTGCGTTACCCCGTTGACCGCCGCAAGGACTGGTCCGCGCTACTGGCGGCGCTGGACGCAGGCGCAGTACAATAATCGGCCACAGCCTGGGTGACGCCATGATCCTGTCTCGACGCACGGTGGGCCGCCTTCTCGGCGCGACGGCGCTTGCGCCGTTCACGGCGCGGGCGGCTGACGTGCTGCCGATCTTCGACGCGCATATGCACTACAGCCACGACGCGGTGGAGGTGCTGCCGCCGGCCGACGCCGTGGCGATCCTGCGCAGGGCCGGACTGAAGCGCGCCATGGTGTCGAGCTCCGATGACGCGGGCACGCAGAAGCTCTACGCGTTGGCGCCCGATATCGTGCTGCCGCAGCTGCGGCCCTATCGCCGGCGTGGTGAGCTCTCGACCTGGTTCAAGGACGATGGCGCGCTGAAGTATGTCGAGGAGCGCATTCGCAAGCACAAGTACGTCGCCATCGGCGAGTTCCATCTCTACGGGTCGGACGCTGATCTGCCGATCCCGCGCCGCATGGTCGAGCTGGCCAGACAGTACAAGGTCTTCCTGCACGCGCATTCCAATGCCGATTGCGTCGAGCGGCTGTTCAGGCAGGATCCCGGCGCGCGCGTGCTGTGGGCGCATTCCGGCTTCAGCCCGCCCGCCGATGTCGTGGCCGTGCTGCGCCGGCACAAGAACCTGTGGTGCGATCTCGCCTTCCGTAGCGACCAGGGGGCGGGCGGCAAGGTCGACGCAGCGTGGCGCGCGGCCTTCATGGAGTTTCCCGATCGCTTCATGGTCGGCACCGACACCTTCACGCCGGAGCGCTGGCACTACGTCGTCGAGCACGCCAACTGGTCGCGCGCATGGCTCGCCGATCTGCCCAAGGACGTCGCCGAACGCATCGCCTGGCGCAACGGCGAGAGCGTGTTCGGCGGCATGATGACGGCGGGCGGATGAGCCAGTCCCGTCGTCGGTGGCTCGCGTTGTGCGTCGCCTTTCTGTTGGCGTCGTCGCCGGCCGTCGCCTGTGATCCGCCGTCGCTGGGCGACACGCAGCTTGTTGCCGACTCGGCGCGCTATCGTATCGCCTGGCGTGTGCGGCCCGATCCGATCTTGGTCGCCGAGCCCTTCGCGCTGGAGATGTCGGTCTGCGCCAAGCCGGGGGTTTCGCCGGCCGAAGCCGTGCAGGTCGACGCCACCATGCCCGAGCATCGCCACGGCATGAACTACCGGCCCAGCGTGATCGACGGGCCCGACGGCCGATTCCTCGCCCAGGGCATGCTGTTCCACATGCCCGGCAAGTGGCGCCTGATTTTCGACGTGCGCGCCGGCGGTATCACCGAGCGGCTGACCCACGACCTGACGGTGGAGTGATGATCAGGCGCTGGCAGATCCTGCTGGCGGTTCTCGGCGCCTGCCTGCCGCTGCTGCTCGCCTACGCCAACACCGACGACTGGAGCCCGGCCGAGCGCCGCGCCATCCAGCGATTCGGCCCATGGCCGCCACAGCAGGCGCGCGACGCCTCCAACCGCGCCTCGGGCCGCGACGACGCCATCGCGCTGGGCGAACGGCTGTTCTTCGATCGGCGGCTGAGTGGCGCGGGCAACATGGCCTGCGATTGGTGCCACCTGCCGCAGCGCGACTGGACCGACGGATTCAAACGCGGCGTCGGCAGGGACGTGGTCGATCGCAACACGACCAGCCTGTGGAACGTCGGCGGGCGGCGCTGGTTGGGCTGGGATGGCGCGCATGACAGCCTGTGGAGCCAGAGCCTGCGGCCGATCATCGATCCCCGCGAGATGACCGCGACACCGCGGCAGATCGCCGAGCGCATCCGCACCGACGCCGACCTCGCCTGCCGCTACGAGAAGGTGTTTGGCGCCGCGCCCGCCTTCATGGACGACGAGCAGATCCTGGTCGCCACCGGCAAGGCGCTGGCGGCCTTTCAGGAGACCCTGGTCAGCGGCCGCGCGCCCTTCGATGAGTTTCGCGACGCCTTGCAGCGCGGCGACGCGGCGGGGCAGGCGGCCTATCCCGACGCGGCCAAGCGCGGCCTGAAGATCTTTGTCGGCAAGGGCAACTGCGCCGTCTGCCATTTCGGCCCGACCTTCAGCAACGGCGAGTTCGCCGATATCGGCGTGCCGTTTTTCATCGAGCCCGGCCGTGTCGATCCCGGTCGTCACGGCGGCATCGCCGCCCTGCGCGCCAGCCCCTACACGCGGCTGGGCCCGCACAGCGACGAGCGGCAGGGCGCCGGCACGACGCGCACGCGCCATGTCGAGGCGCAGCACCGCAATTTCGGCGAGTTCATGGTGCCACCCCTGCGCAACATCGCGCGCACCGCGCCCTATATGCACGCCGGCTCGCACGCGACCCTGCACGATGTGGTGCGGCACTATTCCGAGCTCGACGAGGACCGCCTGCACGCCGACGGCGAACGCGTCCTGGTGCCGCTGAGGCTCAGCCCGCGCGAGAGCGACGATCTCGTGGCCTTCCTCGAGTCGCTCAGCGACACACCCAAGCCCTTCGTGCGCCGCACCTCGGATCGCGATCCGGCTTGTCGTTGACGCACCTCTGTCATCCCGAGCGCAGCGAGGGATCTCTCATTAACGGAGAGATCCCTCGCTGCGCTCGGGATGACAGAGGTTCTATTCGCCCGATGTTTGTTCTAGGGTCGCGCATCGCTGAAACGACTTCGCGGGGAAACGCCGATGATCGACCTCTATACCTGGGCGACGCCCAATGGCCGCAAGGTCTCGATCATGCTCGAGGAGTGCGGCCTGCCATACACCGTGCACAAGGTCGACATCACCAAGAACGAGCAGTTCAAGTCCGATTTCCTGAAGCTCAGCCCCAACAACAAGATCCCGGCGATCGTCGATTCCGACGGGCCGGGCGGCACGCCCTATAGCTGCTTCGAGACCGGCGCGATCCTGCTGTACCTCGCCGACAAGACCAACAAGTTCCTGCCCGCCGATCGCGCCAAGCGCTTCGACCACATCCAGTGGCTGATGTGGCAGATGGGCGGCTTCGGCCCGATGCTTGGCCAGACGCATCACTTCGTGCGTTTCGCGCCCGAGCAGGTGCCCTACGCGATCAAGCGCTTCACCGAGGAAACGGCGCGGCTCTACGGCGTGCTCGACAAGCACCTGGCCGAGAGCGAGTGGTGCGGCGGCGCCGATTACGGCGTGGCCGATTTCGCGATCTATCCCTGGGCGGCGCGCCACGAATGGCATCGCATCGACCTCGCGGCCTATCCCAACGTCAAACGCTGGTACGACGCCATGGGCGCGCGCCCGGCGGTGAAGAAGGGCATGGCGGTGCCCGCGTGAGGCGCGCGCTCGCCACCGCCGCGCTGCTGCTGGCGCTGGGCGGTTGCGACACGGCGCCAGTGACGACGGGGCAGGGTGCCGCCGCCTGCCGTGCGCCGCTCAAGGCGATGACGCAGGTGGATCTGTATTTCGGCCGCAACATCCCGACTGGCGGCGAGGTCAGCGACGCGCAGTGGCGCCGGTTCCTCGACGAGGTGGTTACGCCGCGCTTCCCCGACGGGCTGTCGGTGCTCGACGTCTCCGGCCAGTGGAAGAGCACCCGCACCGGCGCTATCGCGCGCGAGCGCAGCAAGCTGCTCTCCATCATCGTGCCCGACGCCGCCGCCGCCGCGGCGCAGTTCGAGGCAATCAAGACCGCCTACAAGCAGCGCTTCCGTCAGGAATCCGTACTGCAGGCCGAGGCCGCGGTCTGCGCCGCCTTCTGAATCGCCCGACCGCTCGGAAATCATTGATTCTTTTGCCGAATCCGCCGCTTTCGTTGACAGGCCGGGCGGTGCCCGGCTAGAACCGCCGAGCATCCGTCGTGGTTGACGACCCTTGGGTCTTGGCGGTCCCTGCGGAGGGGTGGCCGAGCGGTCGAAGGCGGCGGTTTGCTAAACCGTTATAGGGCCTTAAAGCCTTATCGAGGGTTCGAATCCCTTCCCCTCCGCCACTATCTTGCGTGGTCAGCGGCGCCTCGTCGTCAGGTCGGCTCGATCTTGAGGCCGCGGATGATGTCGAGTACCACCGGCGCTTCCTCATCGAGCACCTTGCGGAAGAAGGTGGCGTCCTCGGCGGCGCCGTCGATGCCGAACTGGTCGAGGATCTTCTGCACGCGCTCGGTCTTGCCGCCCTCGACCATCAGGGCCGACAGCCGCCGCACGATCTCGGTCGGCGTGCCCGCGGGCACCGCGGATCCAACCCAGCCGCGCACCTGGAAGGCTTTGTCCTTGAAGCCCTGCTCGATGAACGTCGGGACGTTCGGCGCCTTCTTCATGCGCTTCAGCGTCGGCACCGCGATCATGCGCGCGTTGCCGGTCTGCAAGGTGGCCAGCGACGCGAAGTAGCTGCCCGTGGCGCCTTGCACCGTGCCCGACGACAGGTCCGGCCACATCGCGCCTTCGCCGCGGTAGTGCACCGCCTCGATGTTGAAGCCGTGGTTCTTGTTCAAGGTCTCGATCACGATGTGGGCATAGGAGCCGATGCCGTAGGTCGCGAACGAAACCTTGCGGCCCTTCGCCCAGGCGGCGAGCTCGGCGATGCTGGTCGCCGGCACGTCCTTGTGCACCACGGTCGGCAGATGGCCGGTGTCGTGCCACGACACCAGCGCGAAATCCTTCTCGGGGTCGTAGGGCAGCTTTTTGAACAGGACCCTGTTCTGCACCATCGTGGTCGAGTTGGTGAACATGATCGTGTAGCCGTCGGCCGGCGACTTGGCGACGATCTCGGCGCCGATCGCGCCGGCGGCGCCCGTCTTGTTCTCGACCACGACCGATTGGCCGGTCTTCTGGGCGATGTACTCGCCATAGGCGCGCGAGAAGACGTCGGTGAGACCGCCCGGCGGATAGGTGCAGACGATCTTGATCGGCTTGTTGGGCCACGGCGCCTGCGCGATCGCCGGCGCGGGAAGCGCCGCGAGCGCGGCGACAGAACCGTAACGCAGCACATCGCGGCGCGTCGGGCGGACGGTCATCGTTACCTCCGGCCTTGCGCGTCGACGCCGCCGTTCATCACCGCTTCCTGGTCGAGCGGGGCGTAGAAGAAATCGCCCGGACGGAAATCGTGGCCGAGGTCGCCCAGCAGCCGCCGCTGGCGCGGCGTGCAGCGGTCGAACAGCGCCTTGGGCGGCGCGCCGAAATCGTAGGGCTTCATGAACATCTGGCAGTAATTGTAGAGGATGGTCTTGCGCGCCTTGCCCGAATGGTTGGGCGAGGGGCCATGCCAGATCGCGTGCGGGAAGACATAGGCGTCGCCCGCCTTGCCCAGCAGCGGCACGGTGCCCGGCGCCTTCGGACCGGGGATGCGGTCGGCGCGGTCGGGGTACGGCCTGAGGTGGCTGCCGGGGAAGACGGTGAAGTTGCCGCTGTCGTTCGCGACGACGTCGGTCAGCAGGTACATCACCTTCACGGCGAGCGGCCGGCTGGTCTCGGTGACGCGGATCGACTTCTGCGCCTCGCCGCCGTCGGTGTGGATGTAGCCGGGGAAGGTGTCGGTCGAGGCGCGGATGATCGCCTGGCTCATCGAGAACTGGATGAAGGGGCCCATCAGGTCGAGGATCAGGTCGAAGATGCCCGGCCTGTCGATCAGGTCGATGAAGGCCTGGTGGTACGGCAGCAGGTCGCGCCGATCCATGAAGCCGTCCTTGTTCTGGTCGGGCAGCTTCCAGGCGTAGTGGCCGCGCTGCAGTTCGGCCGCCGCCGGCTCGTAGCCGGGCTTCGTCCGCACATCGTCGAGCAGATCGGAGAAGAAGCCGACCTCGGCCGGTGACAGCGCGCCCTCGAGCTGCAGGTAGCCGTCGACGGCCCATTGCTCGCGCTGCAGATCGGTCAGGGTGCGGGTGGTGTTGGCCAACATGCGAGCCTCCCGTGAAGAGACGCCAAGCGTAGCGCGATCCGGGCCGCGTGTCGGCGGGCCTCTATCGCACGGCGGCATCGGCCGACATTCCCCGGAGGAACGCCCGGACCGGGGTGAACGCTATCATCGCGCCGGATTCCGCAGAAGCCCCGGGCGGCCGGCGCGGCTCCCTCGTCGGTCGGGCGTGTCCCACGCTCGTCGCGGAAGGCGACGACCGCTCCGCCAGCCGCGCTGGCCCTATGGCGAGACGGGGCCGCGAGGGTAGGATTGGGAAGGTCAGGAGAGTGCGGCATGAGCCAACCACACAGGATACTGCAGTCATACGGGATGGATCGGGCTCGCAAACTAGGCTCGACACTCAGAGTCGACGTCGTCGACATGCTCGGCCGGGGCATGATTGGCGCGTTGCAATCGATTCACAACAACAACGTTGAATTCAGTCGCGCCAACCCCTCCGTGCTGATCGAGTTCAGGCCGACGGACAAGGAAAACCGCTTTGAAGCCTTCGTCCTCCAGATTATCGAGGCGGTGTCGAAGTTGGGGCGCACGATCAGCGTGCTCAAGCCGGCGGGGGATCCCTTCTTCAGCCGCGGTCCTGAGGCTGGGTCGAACGGCGTACTCAGGCCGAAGGGTGACCGCTTCGACTCTTTCGCTGGCCGGGCTACCGAGACCTTCAGCCCTGGTATCAGTGCAAGCTCGACGATGGAGCGATCGATTAGCTG
>Ga0194119_10013236_pt1 | contig 10306 bp, 13 predicted proteins | sample TA2MahC100mmetaG_FD_148620 | JGI IMG/M metagenome (GOLD analysis project Ga0194119, IMG submission 148620) | Freshwater microbial communities from Lake Tanganyika, Tanzania - TA2015018 Mahale Deep Cast 100m | ecosystem: Environmental > Aquatic > Freshwater > Lake | place: Tanzania: Lake... | reverse complement strand
AAAGGCGCGCTTCAGCCGCCGCGCCCAACTCATCGCCACGTGCCGGGGAGTCGGCGGCCTGGCCGAGTCTTCGGCCATGGCAGACTGCTTGGCTGCGCCCGTTCCCCGGTGCGCGGGCGTCACCGCCTGTCGGGCTGAGGCCGTGCCGGCGGGACCGGCCGATATCGTCGCGCTGCCACGTGCGGCTGCCGGTCCGGTAGTCAGGCGGGCGCTAGTCGCCGGCGCGGCACGGGCGCTATGCTGCGGCACTCCGAGCCCGTTTCCCGCCAGTAGCCTGCCATGAAGCATCGCCTTGCCCGTGCCCTGCTGCTCTCCATCGTCCTCGCGAACGGGACCTCGCTGCAGGCGCGGGACACGCCCGAGCCCGGCACCACCGAGGCGATCCGCGCGGCGACCACCGACCCGCGCTTCCTGCCCGAGTCGCTCGCGCTGCTGCCCGATTCGGCGACTGTGCCCTCGCCATCGGACCACCTCGGGCGCATCGCAGGCGCGCCGGGAGAACTCGTCGACACCGCGCAGGCGCACGCCTACCTGCGGGCACTCGCCGCAGCCTCGCCCCGCGCGCGGCTCGTCCCGATCGGACGCAGCGAGCAGGGGCGCGAGATCCTGATGCTCGCGATCGCCGACGAAGCGGGTATCGCCACGCTCGATCGCCTGAAGGAGAACAACGCGCGGCTCGCCGACCCCCGCACGCTGGACGCCGCCGGGGCCGCGGCGCTGCTCGGATCGTCGCGGCCGTTCTACTACCTGAACGCGGGCATCCACGCCGACGAGACCGGCAGCGCCGAGGCGATGCTGGAGCTCGCCTACCGGCTGATCGTCTCGGAGGAACCGCGGCTGCAGGCGATCCGCGAACGTCTCGTCGTGCTCGTGAACCCGGTCGCGAACCCCGACGGTCGTGATCGCGTGGTGCAGTGGTTCTACCGCTTCCTGAAGGGCCGCACGGATTACGCCGCGCTGCCGCGCCAGTCGCCGCCCTACTGGTCCGACTACGCTTTCGTGGACATCAACCGCGACGGACACCAGCTCGTGCACCAGTCCGCGCGGGCCGTGCATCGAATGTTCATGGACTGGCACCCGGTGGTGATCCACGACCTGCACGAGGCGATACCGCTGCTCCTCAGCTGGAACGGCACCGGGCCCTGGAGCCCGAACATGAGCGGCATCACGATCAGCGAGATGCTGGAGATGAGCTTCCACGAGGTGCGCGCGCTCACCGCGCTCGGCATGCCCGGTGTCTCGACTTGGAACTTCGGCGAGGGATTCAGCCAGCACTACATCGACGGCATCGCGAACAACCACAACGCACTCGGCCGCGGCTACGAGACCTTCGGCAATGCGAGCGCCGAGACGATGCAGCGCGTGCTGGATCCCGATGAGTCCACGCGCGAGTGGTGGCGGCCCGTGCCGCCGCCGCCGACGCTCGCGTGGAGTGCCCGCGACAACGCGAACTACAACCAGGCGGGCGTACTTGCCGCGCTCGACTACAGCGCGCGCCACGCCGACGAACTGCTGATGAGCTTCTATCGCAAGAGCCATGCGTCCTGGCGCGCGGGCGTCGAGGAATCCCCGAAGGCCTTCCTGATCCCGCCCGCGCAGGGCGACCCCGCGCGCGTGGCGGAGATGGTCGCGCGACTCATGACGCAGGGCATCGAGGTCGGTCGCGCCGCGCGCGAGATCCGTTCCGGGGGACGCGTGTATCCCGCGGGGACTTTCGTGGTCGCCCTGGACCAGCCCTACCGAAACTACGCGCTCGACCTGCTGGCTCCGCAGCGCTACCCCGTGGAGTCCGGCGTCGAGCCCTACGACGATGTCTCTTGGTCGCTGCCGATGCACTATCGCGTCGAGGCCGTGGCCTCGGACGATGCGGCGCTGCAGGACCCGCGCCTCGCGCCGCGCCTCGCGGAGCCGCCCGCGGTGCAGGGCGCAGTCGAGGGCGAGGGTGCCGCTTTCCTGCTGGCCGATACCGGGCAGGAGGCGCTGCTCGCCGCGCGCTACCGCCTCGCGGCCTTCCGCCTCGAGGTCGCGAGCGCGGCCTTTAGCGCAGGCGGCAGGGACTACCCTGCCGGTTCCTGGCTGCTGCCCGCGCAGCCCGGGCTCGCGCAGGCGCTCGACGAGCTCGCGCGCGTCACGGGTCTGGTCTTCACCGCGGTCTCCCGCCTGCCCGCGGTGCAGAGCCGGCAGGAGACGGCGCCGCGCCTCGGGCTGTGGGTGCCGTGGGCCGACACCGACTCGATCGGCTGGATCCGCTACGCGCTGGATCAGCGCCACATTCCGTACACCTACGTGCGCGACGAGGACATTCGCACGGGCGCCTTCCGCGCCGGCACCGACGTGCTGCTCTACGGACATGTCGACCTTGAACTCGCCGAGCAGATCCACGGCCTGCCCGCACGCTGGGGGCCGATGCCCTGGAAGAAGACGCCGGCCACCCCCAGCCACGGATTCCCCGTGGAGTCCGAGGACATCACCGGTGGACCCGGCTGGCGCGGGCTGGCCGAACTGCAGGACTGGGTGGAGTCGGGCGGCCTGCTGGTCACGCTCGGCAGCGGATCCATGTTGCCGCTGGAAGCGGGCATCGTGCGCGGTGTCCGCCGCAGCGAGGGCGGTGTGCCGCGTTCCAGCGACGGGGGTGGCGAGAGCTCCGCGGCCGCAGCGGCCGCTGCCGGCACCCGCACACCGGGCGCACATCTGCGCGCGAGCTTCACGGACCCTGCGCATCCCCTCGCCTACGGTTACGGGGCCTCAACGTCCGTGTACCGGCAGAATTTCCCGCTCTACGACACGCCGCGCGCGTGGCTGCGCATGGCTTACTGCACGTCCTGCCTCGACGGGCCGCCCGATCCCTCGGGCGTGGTGATGCGCTGGGGCGCGGAGGGTCAGCCGCTGGTGGCGAGCGGTGGCGCCTGGGGAGAGGCGGGACTCGTCGGGCGACCGGGGATCCTCGATCTTCCCGTGGGCAAGGGGCGCGTGATCGCCTTCAACTTCAACCCGCTGCACCGCGACCTCAACCGCGGTGACAACCGCCTGGTGTGGAACGCGGTGCTGAACTGGCAGGCGATCCTCGCTCCCCGCAGCCTGCCTGCCGACAGGCGCTGAAGCCATTGCCGAACAGTCGTCATCCGCTCCGAGGTGTTCACCACGGCGATGGACGTGCTGGGCATCATAAACCCGACCAAGGCCACACGCCTGGCGCTGCAGAACGCCGCGTGCGTCGCCGGCGCGCGCATTAGGCGAATTCACTCGCCCGATTGCGGCTCCTGAGGCGCTTCGACGCGGATCCTGCGATCGGGCTTCAGGTCCAGCTGGCTGTCGGGGGAAGCGAGGCAGTCGATCAGCGCCGTGCGGCTTTCCGTGTCGCGAATACCCCCGAATGCCATTGTCGTTCCCGGCGCGAATGCCGCGGAGCCCGCGATGAACGCATCAAGCCGTTCCCGAGTCCAGCTGCCGCCGAGCGCCCTCAAGGCGGGCGAGTACTCGAAGTCTGCATCGGAGGCAACCTTTCGGCCTACGATGCCCACGAGGCTCGGAGCGACAGCGGGCGTTCCACCGGCCGGAGCGACATGGCAGTTGGCGCAGGCGCGGAAGATCGACGCGGCCGAGACGCCTTCATCCAGCTCCGCAGGCGCGATGAAATGGATGGCCCGATCATCGCTCCAGACGACCAGCGAGCCGTCGTGGCCCTAGATCACGTCCCGGATGCGTTGCCCGAATGGGAAACGCTCTGCCATGACGACGCGCCCTTCGCGAACGCGAAGCCGCCAAAATTCCTGGTCCCGCAGTGAACATGCCAGTAAGTCGCCGCGCCAACGCTCGAAACGGGGGCTCGTGATCTCGGACACGCAGGAAACCCCGATCGACGGCACCCAGGTGAAGTACGGCTCGATCAGGCCTTCTACCTTCCCCGCTTCCAGCGTCAGCGGCCAGCTGAAGGTTCCGTACTGCGTGCCGTAAGTAGCCAGCGGCCAGCCGTAGTTGCCGCCCTTTTCAATCAGGTTCAACTCGTCGCCGCCCTCCGGGCCATGTTCCGTCGACCAGACCTGGCCCGCGGCCGACACGGCGAGACCCTGCGCGTTGCGATGCCCGGAACTGTAGATCTCGGCGCTGCCGTCTTCCGGACCGACGGCAATGGTCTTGCCGAACGAATAGGCCGGGTCCTGTGCGACTTGCAGCCCGGCATTCCAGCCATCCATGCTGTGGTCGCCAATGGTCACCAGCAGGCGTCCGTCCGGCAACCATGCGAGGCGCCGCTTTCCAGCGCCCCGAAGCGCGGCGGATGACCTGGCAGCGACAAGGGCATGCAGGGCCGGGTCTCGAACGCCGTCTTCCATTTCAACACGGCGCGTTCGGACATCAGATCGTCAAGCGTGCCTTCGAGCGATGAGACGCGCATCACCCAGCAGCGGTCGGCGGACTTCCAGTAATGGTGCGAGACGAACACGCGATACCCGCCATTTCCCTGCTGCACGGCGACGCCGCCGATGCGAAACGCGTTTTTCACGAATGCATGCCTGGACGCTTCGTCGAACTCGGCCGCATTGACTGGCACCTTGTAGGCCAGGGGATGGAGTTCGAGCGACCGCATGTCGTCGGCCGGCTTGAACGCGAGGAGCTGCCCGCCGCCAGCCGCTCGGCAAGGGCGACGCTGCGGCGTAAGCCGCTGCGCAAGACAAAAAGCCAAGTAAAATCGTCGCGAGCCGGGGATTCATCGGCGCATTCTACGGGCGCGATCAGACCGGATCGTCGATCGACTTTGCGAGCGGCGTGAAGAGTCTCGGCCCCTGCTCCGTCATGTGCCAGATGTCTTCCATGCGCACGCCGAACTCGCCGGGGATGTAGATCCCGGGCTCGTTCGAGAAGCACATGCCGGCGGCGAGCGGCGTGCGATCGGCGCGCATGAGGTTGGGCGGCTCGTGGCCGTCCATGCCGATGCCGTGGCCGGCGCGGTGCGAAGTGCCGGGCAGGCCGTAGTCCCTGGCCCAGCCGAGCCGCTCGTAGTGGTTGCGCACGGCGATGTCCATGTCACCGACCGGCGCGCCGATCTTCGCCGCGTCGAGCACGATTTCCTGGCCGCGCCTGACCGTGTTCCAGACTTCGCGCTGGCGTGCCGTGGGCTCGCCCTGCACCCAGGTGCGCGAGATGTCGGACGAGTAGCCGTGAAATCTGCAACCCGTGTCGATGAGCACGACCGATCCGTCGCGCACCGCCTGCGGCTGCTCCGTGCCGTGCGGATAGGCGCTCGCCTCGTTGAGCAGCACCAGCGAGAACGGCTCGGCACCGCCCAGCGCGCGGATCCGGCCCTCGAGGATCGCGCGGAGGTCGCCGGCGGTCATGCCGATCCTGGTTTCGGCGTGCGTATGGCGGATCGCCGCGAGCGTGAGATCGTTCGAGGCCTGGATCAGCGCGAGTTCAACCGGCGACTTGATCATGCGGCAGGCGTTCACCAGCGCCTCGCCGGAAACGATCGGGCGATCGAATCCGGGCGCAGCGCGCGCGTGGTCGACGATGAAGTAGCGCGTGGTCCACTCGACAGCAAGCGGCGCCGCGGCCGGCGCGGCACGAATTGCGTCCGCGATCAGCGCGAATGGGCTCTGGTCCTCGTGCCAGGGCCGCACGTCGGCCGCGACCTCGAGCGATTCCTGGATCGAGGGCACTTCGAAGAACGGCGTCACGACCACGACCTGACCGCGCGCGGGAATAAGCGCCGCGGTCGTGCGCTCCGAACGCCACCAGCGGATGCCGGTGAAGTACTCGAGCGAACTGCCTGCCTCGACGAGAAGCGCCGCGATGCCGTCGCGCTGCATGAGCGACTGGACCCTGGCGACGCGCGCCGCGCGTTCCACCGGCGTGATCGGCGGGACGCCGGCAAATGTCGGCACGTTCTCTCCCTCCGCAATCGCGCAGCGCGAGCGCAGGCCGGCCGCGAGTGCGGCGCCTGCCGCCGTGAAGCCGAGGAAACTACGCCGGTCGACGTGAGTCATGGCTCATTCCTGCAGCACGAGGTCGGCGAAGGCCGGATCCGCATTGCCCCCGCACAGGACGAGGACGACGGACTGCCCGGCGTAGTCCGCCGCGGTCTTGAGAAAGGCAGCGACCGCAACCCCGGCCGCGCCCTCGAGGCGCTGACCGTCGTCGCGGCGGACACGACGCGCGGCCGCGAGAATCTCCGCCTCGCTCACCAGCACGGTGTGATCGATGACCTGCCGGCAGATGTCGAGCGTGATGGCGCCCGGTTCTACGCCGCCAGCGGTGCTGGTCGAGTAGGTCGGACGCTCCGGCACGTCGATGACCTTTCCCGCCCGAAGGCACTCGTACAGGGCCGGCGCATTCTCCGGCCAGCAGCCGACGATCCGGGTCGCGGGCGAAGCGCGCTTCAGGTACAAGCCGATGCCGCCGATGAGCCCGCCACCCCCGGTCGTCACGAAGACGGCGCCCAGCGCACCCGCCTCGGACGGGAGTTGCCGCAGCACTTCGACCGCGAGCGTGCCCTGCCCCTCGATGACCGTCGGGTCGTTGTACGGAGAGATATAGGGTCGGCGCGAATCGTCTGCCTCGCGCCGCGCTTCGAGCTCGGCCTGCAGGGGATCGCCGGCGACGACACGCAGCCGGGCGCCCAGGGACTGGATGCGGCTGCGCTTGACCGGGTGCAGCTGCTCGGAGACGAAGATCTCGACCGGGAACCCGAGCTTGCCGGCCATGGTCGCGACCGCGAGCGCATGGTTGCCGCTCGAGGCGGTGACCAGGCCGCGGGCCGCCTCCTCCCGCGGCAGCGATAGCAGCTTGTTGGCCGCGCCGCGCAGCTTGAATGCACCGGTCTCCTGTAGGTGTTCGAGCTTCAGGTAGACGCGCGCGCCCGTCGCGTCGCTGAGCGCGCGCGAGTGCGCGAGCGGAGTCTCGCGGACGTGGGGGCGGATGCGCTGTTCGGCGGCTACGGAATCCATCCGCCGCATTCTACGGCATCGTGATGATCACCTTGCCGCGGGCGCGGCCGGTCTCCAGGTAGTGCATGGCCGCGGCAGCCTCAGCGAACGGGAACGTCCGGTCGATCACGGGCGTGACCTTGCCTGCCTCCATCCACCCGGCGAGCGTCGCGAGGTCCTCGCCGTGAACTTCCTGCTCGACCGGGATGCCGAGGGCTGGGCGAGCGACCTGGCCAGGCTGAAGACCAAGTCCGGCGCCTGCGATACGACGGCACCGATCGAATCCGACGGCATGCTGACCGGCGAATTCACCTGGCGCTGCGAACGCGGGCGGATCAGCAGAACCCTGTTGCTCGCTCCTACCCGGCCGGCGCGCATCCAGGCCTTGCGCCTGTCGCGAGTGATGCCCTGAGCCTGCTAGCGCACGGGTTTCACTCCGCGTCGTACGCGAACAGGACGGCGACGATCTTCCAGCCGCCGCTTTCCTCCGCCAAATGCAGCCCCAGCTTGCCGGGGAGCTCCTCGCCCTCGTCCACGAAGATGAAGTCCGCGCTCACGCGCGCGATGCGCCGGCCCATGTCGATGCGGACGTTTTCGAGCCGCTCCGAGATACGCCGCCCGGTCGCGAAGTAGTCGCGCTGGCGCCCGAAGAACTCGTCCAGCGTGCGCGTCGTGATCGTGCCATCTTCGTCCGGAAACGCGACCACGACCGCCGGATGGAACAGGGTTCGCCAGCGATCGAGGATCGGGCCGGCATAGAGGCCGACATAGTCGGCTACCACCCGCTCGACGGCGGCCTGCGCCGGTTCAGCACGCGCCGCCGGAATCCCCGCAAGGGCCGTCAATGTGAGTACGCCCAGCACTTTGAAAATTTCGCTCACGCGCACGGCAGTGCCTCCTGGACCGGCATGACGCCGGTGACCCGGAGCCATGTTACCGCCGCCGCCGGCGAAATGAGGGCGCGAGGCCCCATTTTCATTTTTCGGCGCCCTGGCGCTATGCTTGCCCCATAACCCGAGTGGCGCCGTGACGCTGACCGAATTCTGGGAGTCGCGTGTCTCGCGCAAGCTGTGCGGGGGCGTACTGTCCGCCGCGCTTCACGTCGTGCTGTTGTTCATCGTCCTGTCCGGCAGCCGCTAGTACCTGATCCGCGAGGGCGACGCGCCGTTCTCGCACCTGCTTCACACGGCAGATTTAAATGCTTGACTTTGTAGGGACATCAAGGGTTTAAGGTGTGCGTACGGCGTCTGTACGGCGCGCCGTACGGAAAAAAAAGCACTGCGTTCTTATGTGATTGATTTACACGGAAACACTGGAAAAATAGGCATATTTGAAAGAAATTTGCCGTCGAACGGCAGGAGTTTTGCAGAAAACACCGAGAAAAATAGATCTCTCGGGCGATTAGCTCAGCGGTAGAGCGGCGCCTTCACACGGCGTAGGCCACTGGTTCGATCCCAGTATCGCCCACCATCCCCCCTGCGAATTCTTTGACCCTCACTCACCCGTCGAGCTGACGCGCTCTGGGTGATTCAAAAAGTAGCTCAGCGCATCTGCCGAGCAGGTGATTTCGGGAGCGAACACCTGCGCTGCAGCTCACGAGCGGATAGCAGCCCCTTACGGGGGCCAGTCCGACCTGACACCCGAGTTTAGTCCCGGACGGGAGTAGAGAAGACTGAACTCAGCGATCCCTGTTTGCCATCAATGACTTACACGTGTCACTAACCTGTGTGTAAGCGAATGTGTAAGTAACTATTAAGTTATGACGCTCGATACGTATCAGCAATTGGTGGGTGAGCGGAGAGTTTTCAGTTAAAGCACCGCGTCGAGACCTTTGCGATCCAATAAGTTGAGAAGCTTTAAAGACGGACCGCTCGGCTGCTTCTCACCAATCTCCCACTTGCGTACCGTCGAAGCGCTCGTGTTCAGCAACGATGCGAACACCGTCTGACTAACTTTCACGCGCTCGCGCAGTGCACGAATTTGTTTGCCTGCATATTGCGGGATAGGTTTCAGATCCAGCGCTTTGATCGCCCGCTGTTTCCTTCTGTCGATGAAGCCCAAACGACGAAGGTCATCGATGGTATCGTCGATCTCCTTTATAAGTCGGCTCTTCTTTTTCGTTTTAGCTTTCACAACAAATCTCCTCTATTGCAGCATCGGTAATCGCAATACCCAACTCGCGATGTGACAGGCCGAGTAGCGCTGCACCAAGATCTTGCAAATGCCGAAGCTCTTCACGGGTAATGCTGTCACGCTCAGACTTTTCGAATCCGAACACGAAAAACCAGTGCGCACCTTTTCGGGTCGCCACCAACGTGCGAACGCTTCCGCGCTTACCTCGCCCGGGCAGAGCTATACGCTTTTTGAGTACACCGCCACCCAAGTCAGCATCGATCAATCCGGCGGACATCTCTCGTACGGCTGCGCACAAAGCCTCATTGGTAAGCGATGACTTACGCATCCAACGAGCGAAGGTCCGGGTTTTGAAGACACGCCGCACTGGAGAACTGTGCCACTAGGTGGCATAGTTGTCAAATGAAACTACAGCTGATCGAATACGATTCACCGGATACATTCGACGTTTGAGCAATAGGATGACCGATATGACCTTTATCGTCGTTCCGTGTGATCAAGGAGGGTCTCCTACCCAGGCGATTCCAGAGATGCCGACCGCACTCGCTGAAAATTGTCTAGCAACTGCCGATCTCTATCGGCGTGTCGGTTTCTCGCCTCCTTGGATCGGCTACGTGACTACGGTGGACGGGAGAGGGGTCGGCGGCGGTGCATTTGTCGGTCCACCGAAAGACGGCTTCGTGGAGATTGCCTACTTCACGCTTGAGCACGAGCAAGGGAAAGGCTTCGCTTCAAGAACGGCCGCTGCGCTAGTGCATATCGCAAAGACGGCAGATCCACGGATAGGACTGAAGGCGTTCACCCTCCGGGAAGAGAATCCGTCGACGAGGATCCTCATGAAGCTTGGATTCACCATGGTGGGCACTGCGAAAGATGAGGACGCCGGCGAAGTATGGGAGTGGCAGCTCTCCGGTTCTTGAGACTGGGCCCGCTTGGATTCGAACCAAGGACCAAGGGATTATGAGAAGACTGTACTCAGGGATCCCTGTTGGCCTTCAATGACTTAACATGTGTCACTAAGCAGTGTGTAAGAAAATGTTTAAGTAAATATCTTATTTTTGACACGCCGCAGGTCTGATTCCGATCGTAACCAACCCGCACAGATTTATTTTCATCAAGTTTTACTGAGTCGATCAGCCATTCGCGTCTGCCAACCGGGACCGGTGGACTTCCAGCGTGCGATGACATCGGCAGGCAATCGAATGGTTATCAACTTCCGAGGATTCGTTGATACCGGGCGCCCTCCTTTTCGA
>Ga0194119_10013231_pt1 | contig 10308 bp, 13 predicted proteins | sample TA2MahC100mmetaG_FD_148620 | JGI IMG/M metagenome (GOLD analysis project Ga0194119, IMG submission 148620) | Freshwater microbial communities from Lake Tanganyika, Tanzania - TA2015018 Mahale Deep Cast 100m | ecosystem: Environmental > Aquatic > Freshwater > Lake | place: Tanzania: Lake... | reverse complement strand
CGATCGTCGCCCTCACACCAAACCGGGCTGGAAGTGGTCACGCTGCCCGCCGACGCGGAAGGCCGGCTCGAACTCCGTGCCGTCGTCGAGTGGCTGGGTCTGCAGGAATTCAATGAGATCCTGTTCGAGGCGGGTCCCACGCTGAATGGCGCCCTCCTCCGTGCGGACCTCGTGGATGAATGGATCGTCTTCATGGCCCCCGTCATCCTCGGGGATAGCGCGCGTGGACTGTTTCACCTGCCCGAATTGACCCGCATGGTGGAACGACACGCCCTGCCTCCTCCCGAGATCCGCGCCGTAGGCCGGGATGTACGGTTCATTTTTCGGCGTGGCGAGGTCCGGGGCCGCTGATTCGGGGGATTCCCGACTCCCTCTTTGGTAAATCATCCACCGACATACGATACCCACAATGTTTACCGGCATCATCCAGGCCATTGGCCAACTGGCCCGCATCGAACCGCGCGGCGGTGATTGTCGCTTGACCATCGCGACCGGCAAGTTGCCGATGGCGGAGATCAAACTTGGCGACAGCATCGCGGTAAACGGCGTCTGCCTGACGGCCGTCGAACTGGGAGCCGGCCATTTCAGCGCCGATGTTTCGCGGGAAACACTATCCCGCACGACGCTGGGAGACGCCAGAACGGGTACGCCCGTCAACCTGGAACTCGCCCTGCTGCCCACGACCCGCCTGGGCGGGCATCTGGTCAGCGGTCATGTGGACGGCGTCGGCCACATCGCGGACAAGCACGATGACGGTCGCTCCTGGCGCTTTGTCGTCGCGGCTCCCGCGCCGCTGGCCCGTTACATTGCCGAAAAGGGATCGATTTGCGTCAACGGGATCAGCCTGACCGTCAATGAGGTGGACGGCGCGCGCTTTGGCGTCAACATCGTTCCGCATACCCTCGGTGAAACCACTCTCGGCACGACGGGTATTGGCGATGCCGTCAACCTCGAAGTCGATCTGGTCGCCCGCTATCTGGAACGCCTGCTGCTGGGTGAGAAGGCGGCGGAAACCGCGCGCGGTGTTACCATGACGCTGCTCCAGGAAACGGGATTCATGACATGAACAGTACGGCGGAACTGATCGAGGACATCCGGCTCGGCAAGATGGTCGTGCTGCTGGACGACGAGGATCGGGAAAATGAGGGGGATCTGGTGTTGGCTGCCGTCCACACCCGACCCGAGGACATCAATTTCATGGCCCGCTACGGCCGTGGTTTGATCTGCCTGACGCTGACCCGCGAACGCTGTCAGCAATTACGGCTTCCTCTGATGGTCAACGAGAACCGGACCCCGCACTCCACGAATTTCACGGTGTCCATCGAAGCCGCCAGCGGGGTCACCACCGGCATTTCGGCGGCCGACCGGGCGCACACGATCCAGTGCGCCGTGGCCAAAGACGCCAAACCCGATGACCTGGTCCAGCCCGGGCATGTCTTTCCGCTCATGGCCCAACCCGGCGGCGTACTCAATCGGGCCGGGCACACCGAAGCGGGTTGCGACCTGGCCCGCCTGGCGGGCCTCGAACCGGCGGCGGTCATCGTTGAAATCCTCAACGAGGACGGTTCCATGGCCCGCCGCGCCGACCTTGAGGCCTTTGCCGACGAGCATGCCCTGAAGATCGGGACCATCACGGATCTCATCCAGTACCGCATCCAGAACGAGAAAACGGTGGAGCGCATCTGCGAATGCGACTTCCCTACCGAGTATGGACACTTCCGCATGATCGCCTATCAGGATCAGGTGGACTACCGACTGCACCTGGCGCTCACGATGGGCAAGGTCTCGGGCGACAAGCCGGTGCTGGTCAGGGTGCATGGCCGTAATCTGTTGATCGATCTGCTGAACGGCAAGCGCGAGGGCGCCACCCTGCCGCTGCGCGGCGCCATGCGGCGGATTGCCGAAGAAGGCGCCGGCGTGCTGGTGGTCATCCGTAAGGAAGAGGACGATAAATCACTGGTCGAGCGCATCCATCAATACCAGATGGAAGACCACGGAGTGGAATTGGCGCCGGCCGTACCCGGTCCCGAAGACTGGCGCACCACCGGAGCCGGTGCGCAAATCCTGGCGGATCTCGGCATCCGCAAGCTCAGGGTCATGGGCAGTTCACCCAAGAAATTTCTGGGACTTTCCGGCTACGGCCTCGAGGTCGTTGAATTCGTGGTCTGCGAGAACTGACCGGACCCTTGCCGATTATCCCGATGATGGACCCCTATTCCGATCCCAGCCGCCAACTCGGCAAATTCATTGCCGCACTGACCCGGCAATGGAAGGAAGAATTGGGCAGCCCGGAAGCCAGTGCGACAGAAGCGGTATTGAGGAAAGCACATCAGCTTTTGAGCGATGTCAACGCAACCCGGGGAACGGGTGCGAGACTTCTCCCCCGGCTGCCGCCCGAATGGCTGGATAAAAACCCATGGGCCAGTCCGTATATTCAGCGCATCGACCGGATTCTGGGCGAACCCTTACCCGTCGATCCCCGACCGACATCGGGCTCTTGCCCATCGGCTAACGTAACCTATTTTCCGAAACCCAATCGATAATATGACACACCTCAAAACTTACGAAGGGCGGCTCCATATCCAGAATGCCCGCTTCTGTCTGGTAGCCTCCCGATTCAACAGCTTTATCGTCGACGCCTTGACCAGCGGCGCGATCGACGCGCTGATTCGCCATGGCGCCCAACGTGACGATATCCATTTGATCAAGGTCCCCGGCGCCTACGAACTGCCCCTGGCGGTGCAAAAGGCGGCCGCCACGGGTCGCTATGACGCCATCATTGCGCTGGGCGCGGTGATCCGCGGCGCGACCCCGCACTTCGACTATGTGGCGGGCGAGTGCGTCAAGGGCATCAGCACTCTTTCCCTGAAACACGAGATTCCCGTGGCCTTTGGCGTGTTGACCGTCGACACCATCGAACAAGCCATCGAGCGGGCCGGTACCAAGGCCGGCAACAAGGGCGCCGAGGCCGCGCTCTCGGCCGTGGAAATGATCAACCTGCTGCGGGAAATCGACGCCGGATGAGCAGCCCCAAGACCCTGGCGCGCCGCAGCGCGGTGCAAGCCCTCTATCAATGGCAGCTTACCGGCTACAATCTGAGCGAAATCGAACGGCAGTTCGTTGAAGAGCATGGACTGGGCACAGCCGAATTGGCGTATTTTCAGGATTTACTCCATAGCGTGCCTAAATCCCTCGACGTCATCGATGCCGCCCTGGCCGAATTCACCAGCCGTCCGGTAGAGCAGATTGATCCGGTCGAACGCGCCATTTTGCGCATCGGCGCTTATGAGCTGTTGCAACGGCCGGAAGTCCCTTACCGGGTGGCGGTGAACGAGGGCATCAACCTGGCCAAGGAATTCGGCGCCGCGCAGAGTCACAAATTCGTCAACGGGCTGCTCGACAAGATCGCCCGGAAATACCGCGCCGACGAGGCCTCCGCCCAGCGCACCCGGGGTAGTCCCAGGCATGGCGCTGGGTGAATTCGACCTGATTCGCCGCTACTTCGCCCAGGCAGGGATCAGCCATCCCGAAACCCGGCTGGGCATCGGCGACGATTGCGCCCTGCTGTCCTGCCCCCCCGGCATGGAACTGGCCATCACGGTCGACACCCTGGTGGCCCACATTCACTTTTTCGCGGACGTTGCTCCGGAAAGCCTCGGGCACAAGGCCCTGGCGGTCAACCTGAGCGACCTGGCGGCCATGGGGGCTCAGCCGAAATGGTGCACGCTCGCCCTGACGTTACCGACGGTAGCCGAATCCTGGATCGAAGGCTTCATGCGCGGCTTCCTGGCACTCGCCGAGCGCCATGGCGTGCAGTTGATAGGGGGTGACACCACGCGGGGTCCTCTCACCATCACCATTCAGGCCATGGGCCTGGTCCCCCGGGGCCAGGCTTTAAGGCGTTCGGGTGCGCGGCCGGGCGATCTGATCTTTGTCAGCAACCCCATCGGCGCCGCCGGATTGGCTCTAAAACAACGGTTTTCCGGCCAATCAACCGACGATTCAGGGCTGCTTGCCGCACTCGAACGGCCTGAACCTCGGCTGGCGTTGGGCCAAAAGCTCAGAGGACTCGCTACCGCCTGCATCGATATCTCCGACGGACTCGCGGCCGATCTTGGCCATATCCTGGAGGCCAGCCGGGTGGGTGCGTGTGTTCATTTCGAACGTCTGCCCCTGGTGGACTCCGTACGCCGCCATGTCGAGGCGACCGGGGATATCATCCTGCCCCTCTCCGCTGGGGATGATTACGAACTCTGCTTTACCATCCCCCCGGAACGGCGCACGGAGGCCGATGCCTTGCTGCGACAACTTGATCTCAGGGGAAACGACATCGGGGTCATTGAAGCCAACCCCGGTCTAAACATCCACCACGACGGCTGCAACGTATCACTGGAAACATTCGGTCATGACCATTTCGCCAAACCCCAGAGCCAGTAAAACCCCCAAGGTGCGAATTCCACCCCGGTTGGTCTTTACCGATCCCTGGTGCTTCCTGGGCTTTGGCTTCGGAACAGGCCTTTCTTCCTGGGCGCCGGGCACACTGGGAACTCTCGCCGCGGCGCCCATTTTCGCCCTGATGCAGCCAATGAACACTCCCGCATACATCATGGTGCTGGTGGTTTGGTTCGTGATCGGCATTGTAATCTGCCAGCATTGCGAGCTACGCCTACGGGTCAGCGATCATCCGGGCATTGTCTGGGACGAAATTGTCGGCTATCTCGTCACCATGACCGGCATGCCCTTGTCATGGCAACACCTGGCGCTTGGTTTTGCGTTATTCCGTCTGTTCGACATCATCAAGCCCTGGCCCATTCGCCTCGTCGATCGCCATGTACATGGCGGTTTCGGCATCATGCTGGATGACCTCCTGGCCGGACTGCTTGCCGCCCTCGTCCTCCACTGGCTTGCTCCAATGCTCGTTGTCTCCGCCTGAAATAGCGAGGCGGATTTCGTCGACCACATCCGCGCCACCGTCGCCATCGATCCCGGCGCGGGATGGGTGTTCGTCGTGAATCAACCAACACCCACCAGTCCGCCGGGCTGGTCCAATGGGTCGCCGAACGGTGCGGCGTCCCGGACGACCTGGGCCGGAAAGGCGAGTCCGGCATCCTGCGCGACATGGCTTCCCGCAAGGCTTGCCTGGAGGACGGAACCCACCGCGTCCGGTTCGTCTACACCCCCAGGCATGGCTCCTGGCTCAACCAGGTCGAGATTTGGTTCAGCCTCCTCAGCCGCCGCCTGCTCAGGCGCGCCAGCTTCGCCCCCACCGAGGAGCATCCTCGCCTTCATCAAGGTCTTAACGCAACCTTGGCCAAGCCCTTCCGTTGGACTTATATCGGGAAGCCTTTGGTGGCAGGAGTTATCGAGCTCATTTCAGGAGGGGTGTACCAGTTATCCAAGAAACCCAGCGCAATTCCCACTCGCTGAGACTGCCGTAAGACAAGTGGCGGTGATCAAGTTTCAGCCAAAAAGAAGCCCGTCTTGGCTAATGTTTATGCCCGCACATGCCGGAACCGCAGCCCCCGCCCGTAAAGGCGGGCGCGCCGCAGGCGGGTTCGGAATAGCTGCTGGCGCCCTTCCCATGCACGGCCGGGGCGGAGACCAGTTTTCTGACATCGGCGGAACCGCATTCCGGGCAATCCGGTTTGGGGTCGCTGATCTTGTGCATCGCGGTAAACGGGTGATTACAGGATTGGCATTGATAATCGTAGGTAGGCATGGAGGGTTACCTTCTCGTCGGGAATGGGTATGGGAATGAGGGGTAAGGTGTGAGTCAGAATGGCTTGAGTACGGCGAGCAGGATGATTCCGACCAGAAACAGGACGGGTATCTCGTTCATCCACCGGTAATAGACATGCCCGCGCCGGTTGCGGTCCGCCTGGAAGAGCTTGAGCCAGCGGCCGCACTGGATATGGTAGAGAATCAGTCCGACCAGCAGGGCGAGCTTGGCATGCAGCCAGCCGCTGTGCCCATAACTGACCCAGGCATAATCGATCAGCATCCAGATACCAAAGATCAGGGTCAGGATCATGCCCGGGGTGGTTATGCCCCAATACAACTTGCGTTCCATGAGCTTGAACCGTTCCCGGCTGAGGATGTCATCCGACATCGCATGATAGACGAACAGCCGCGGGAGATAGAAGAGGCCGGCGAACCAGGTCACCATGGCGATCAGATGGAGGGCTTTCAGCCACATGGGAGTCATCGGGCGAAGTGGATAAACACATCAGGCGGGCCAGCCCGCCTGATGTGTTTTGGGTTTGTCTCCAGGCGGAGATTCAATCTTCGAGTTGCTGGATGCCGTCCAGAAACCAGGTTGGCTGGCGGCTATTTCGCGAGCGGGTGAAGTGCCAGACTTCGCGCACCTGCGTGGGACGGGCTTCGCGGTCTTCGCGCATCATGACGTCGAACAGCACCGTGGCCTCACGATCGCTGCCGACATCCCGGACCTCCAGCAGTTCGACCTCCACCTTGAGCAGATCGGTCTGATTCTCCGCGCCGCCACGGGCGCGAATCTGATCCTGGAGTTCGCCAAACACCTTGTCGGTGGTCAGTGCGCGCAACTCGGCCAGATCACCCCGGTCCCAGGCCTTCTGCATCATGGCATAGGCCGTCTTGGCTCCTTCCAGAAAGCCCGGCGCGTCGAAGTCGGCTGGGACCGGGCTGGCGTCGGTCTGGGTCGCGGAAAGTCCCGCCTTCCGCGAGAGAATATCGGTATCGAAACCGGCGCCGCCGCCGGTCCCGGTATTGGCCTGCCTTTCGTAGCGGTTGGCAGACTGATCCTGAGGATCGGCGCCGTGATAGCCGCCGGGCGTGGCGACCTGTTCGGCGCGTTGGCGACGGGCTGCCAGTAGTTTGAATAGCAGGAAGGCTAGCCCGCCAAAGAGCAGGATATCGAGGAAATTGATGCCCTCGAAGCCGCCGCCCATGAACAGGGCGCCCAGCAGTCCGCCCAAGGCCAGACCGCCGAGCAAGCGGCCCATGCCGCCACGCTGCGCCAGGGAATCCCGCATGGCCTGGTTTTTCATCTGGGCGGGCGACAGCGCGGGTTGCTGGGCCGGTGCGCCAGGCCGGTTCATGCCAGGCGCCATACCCGGATTGGTGGGAGCGGGAGTGCGCTGGTAAGGCATGCTGTAGGAGGGTCGACTGCCAAAGGAGCGACCCCCGCCCATGCGGGCGGCCAGGGTATCGGTCACGCCGACAGCGTAGACGACGAAACCCAGCAAGGCGCTCAGTGCAAGACGTGTTTGACTCTTCATGTGTAACTCTCGGTCATGGGAATATGGTCTAAAGATGAAGCCTGCCCGACAAAAAATCAAGGAAGCGGCTTCAATGCCGCGTTTCGACCGGAGATCGCGGGCATCGTTCAAGGTTACGGGCCTCCACCGGCAAAGGAGATAGGATTAACTAAGTTTCGGTGTTCGGAAATGCCCGATTGTTCTGTAAGATACTGAAGAATATGAGAAAGGAGGTTTCCTGAAGGGTAAAATATGGGGCGTCTTGCAAACAGCCAGAACTCCACATCAGGAGACCGCAATGAATCGTGACACAAGCCAATTCGCGCTGCCAGCCCTGACTGTCGATGTGCTTCGGGACAGTGGCCTCCTCGTCGACAACCTGTTCGCCGACGTGTGGCAACAGGTCCAGAACGTCAACGCCTATGACAGTCGGTTGAAAACCTGGATGAACCGCTTTCATGGCGTGGCTACCCAATATCTCGAACACTACCTAGGCTGGCGTCGGTGGCTGGAACGGTGGGGTCAAGACAACGCGCCCCGGGTCGGCCTCCATGCCGCGTTGGGCCGGGAAAATCAATTTCAACGGTTAACGGAGACATAGCCTTTCAAAAGGCCAGGCCATTGTGGAAGCCCCCAACCAAGGCCTGCTCATCCTTACGCCACTCGCACAGTCAAGCGCCTGTGGATGACTTCAGCACCGCCGGCAGACTCAGCCATTGCCCCATGCTTACGGCCCAGCCGGTCTCAAAAGCCGCCTGGCCTTCCTTGAAGAATTCCATGACGAAACGCGCGCCGAAAACCAGCACCAGGAATCGGCCGAACAGATAACCCTCGGGCCCGGCATGGCCCTGTTTAGGTAATAGCGGAATTGGTACAGAAAGATCAGCAGATAGCAGAAGGCCTTGTAAAGCCGCACCGGGTGGCGAGGCAGCAGGTCGACCCGGGGAAAGGTGACGGCCCCGGGCAGGTCGGTGGGCCGGCCCAGTATTTCCGAGTTGAAGAAGTTGCCGATGCGGATGAGGCAGCCAGAGAACGGCGCCGACATGCCGATACGGTCGCAAACCCAGAGAAAGGATTGGTCGGTCGCCCGCCGCGAGTACAGCCATACCCCCGCCAATATACCCACGAGCGCGCCGTGGCTGGCCAGTCCGCCCTTCCACACCATGAGAATTTCCCAGGGGTGGCTCAGGTAGTACCCGGGATCGTAGATCAATACATGGCCCAGCCGCGCCCCGAGGACCGTGGCGCCCATGACCCACAGGACCAGACGTAGACCTCGTCCACGGGGCGGCCCTCGCGCCGGTGCATGTAGCGGAAGATCAGGATGCCATAAACGAAGGTGGAGGCGAAAAACAGCCCGTAGCAGCGAACGGGAAGTTGAAAGGAACCCAGATTGAGGGTGAAAGCGATAGGGGAAATATCCCAAACCACGGCGGATGCTCTCCTCGGCGGTGATGAAGGTGACATTATTTTGCCAGGAGAATCGGCTGATGTTGATCCTCAGTCATCATCCTAAAATCGGCTGTTGGAACGCAGAACAGTCGTTCGTGCCGGGCCACGTCGAAACATGAGCGGCTGTTCTACGTTCACCCATGGGGTGCGATTCAAAATCCCGCTCACCCTCCGATAGGCTCTGGGCGAGCGGGATTTTGAATCGCTCAACTGCCGGTTTCAGGATCATCCAAGCACCGCACCGGCAGACGTCGGCTGCGCTGGAGTCCATGGGCGATGGAGCCCGCCATGCCGGCGCACGCCGGATGAAAGCTCGTCATTCCAGCAGGGAGGCAGATATCCAGTAGCGTCAGGTTCGTCTGCCAGATGCCCAAGCTTCCGCTGCCGGAAAGGATAGAACTTTCAATGGTTGCGAGTGCCCTCGTGGCGGGGCCCAGTCAACTAGGGAATGTGATGGAGGCAGGCTTGAGAGAGCGGTTTGAGTCTTGGGCCGGGAAAAGGAGGCGGCGAGAGTTTGTCATCCGTGCGTTTGGCGTGCTTGAACCGGCGCAGGCGCAAGGGGCTCTCAGCCCGGCTCGATCAGCGAGTAGGCGTCGGTTGTTGGAAGCGAACCGGTTACCAACTGACGGTTTGATCAAACTTGAATTCCAGCGGGAGTTCGAGGGACTGTTCGCCGTATGCCAATTTATCGCCAGATGGACAGAATAAATAGCCCACTAAAAACCCACTAAAAAGGTACGTTGAATCTTGCAATAAAAAGATGTACAAACCGACAAGATCAAACTCCTCATTCAAAGCGAAGCTCAAATGAGGTTTTCAACAAGCTAACTCGACGGCGCAGGTGATGACGAAGCATCCTACCTTCAATTCGAAGAGCAACGAGCCGACGTGGCCGAAGACGCAGTATGAATACGGTCTGCGCTTCAACATTGAGGAGGGCTTCCCGGACCAGAACACCAATGGGTTACGCTGGAGTCGTCGCTGGCGCTGATTTGCCAAGGCACCGTGGTGGTCGCGGAAGGCAACTGACGCGTGGTCGATCCGCATTGTTACCGCAGCCACAGCTACGCCAGTATCGACTGGGTTTGGGTACGCTATGCGCTGGCGAGGGCAAAAGCGCTGATGTCACGGCTGAATCTGGTGGAAATTCTATTGTTTCAACGAAAACCCACTCAATACCTGGGAGGAGAATTACAATGAATATCGTAACCCATTGCTTCAGAAGACTATTTTTCCTAATCGCTTTGACGATACTCGCGGCGACCGCACAGGCGGCAAACCAATGTGTTCCACCACCTTCCGGCATCATCGCGTGGTGGCCGCTCGACGAAACGGAAGGCAATTTAGCCTCTGACCGTGTCGGGACTCATCTAGGTGCATACGTTGGCAATCCAGTAGCCTCGCCCGGCAAAGTGGGCGGTGCGCTGGGCTTCGACGGAACGAACTACGTTGATGTACCAGACAGCGATGCCTGGGCTTTTGGCGCCAGCGATTTTACTATCGAGCTATGGGCTTCTCTCAGCGCGGAAGGAGGTGGCAGTCTCGGCCATCCAAGCCATATCTTCATTGGCAACGACGAAGGCCCCGGCGGAGTACCCAAGTGGTTCTTTGCGTTAGG
>Ga0194119_10013226_pt1 | contig 10310 bp, 10 predicted proteins | sample TA2MahC100mmetaG_FD_148620 | JGI IMG/M metagenome (GOLD analysis project Ga0194119, IMG submission 148620) | Freshwater microbial communities from Lake Tanganyika, Tanzania - TA2015018 Mahale Deep Cast 100m | ecosystem: Environmental > Aquatic > Freshwater > Lake | place: Tanzania: Lake... | reverse complement strand
CGCGGCGGTGGGGCTTGTGGTGATCTACACGGGGTTGCGGGTGGTGCGCGACGCCTCGCTCGAACTCATCGACACGATGCCGCCGCCGCACGTGTTGGATGAGATCCGCCGCGTGGCGTTGGCCGTGCCGGATGTGCGGGCCCTAGAGAAGCTGTGGGCGCGAAAGACCGGGCTGCAGTATCACGTGGATTTGCATCTGCATGTGGATCCGGAGATGACGGTGGCGGCATCGCACGAAGTTGCCGGGCGCGTGCGGCATCGCCTGCGCGAGGTGCTGCCGGTGGTGGTGGATGTGCTGGTGCACGTGGAGCCGGGAACGCCAGGAGCGGGTTAAGACGCCAGCACAAGGTTTGCCTGCGGGTGCAGATCGAATCCGGCAAACTCGGCGCGGGCGAGTTTGGGGAATGCAGCGGCGGCGATCATGGCGGCGTTGTCGGCGGAAAGCGCCGGGCGCGGGAAGTGCACCGGAATCCCGAGACGCAGCGAGGCGGCCGAGGCGCGCAAACCCGCGTTGCAGGCGACGCCTCCGGACACGACCACGGCGCGGACTTCCGGGTGCTGCTCGGCGGCGTCGCGAATGCGGCGGAGGAGTTCAGCGATGACGGTGTGCTGGAACGACGCGAGCAGGTTGCGTGTTGCAGGCGGCGTGACGGTGAGCCACTCGTCCACGGAAGGGCGCGCGTTGCGCGCGAGGAGTTCGCGGCGCGCGCCGATTTCGGCGGCGAGGTCGCGCTCCTGGCTCCAGCGCAGCACGGCGGTTTTGAGGCCGCTGAAGCTGAAGTCGAGATCGTTGCCTTTCATCTTGGCGGCAGTGAAGCGGATCGCGCGCGGGTCGCCGTGCGGGGCGAGAGCGTCGATCACTGGACCGCCGGGATAGCCGAACCCTAGGAGTTTTGCCACTTTGTCGAAGGCTTCGCCGGCGGCGTCGTCGCGCGTGCGGCCGAGCAGGCGATAGCGCATGGCATCGTCGCTCACATGAAACAGGTGCGTGTGGCCGCCGCTGGCGACCAGCGCAAGCGCCGGTAGCGGCACTTCCCCACCTTTGCCGCGGGCTTCCATCAGCACGGCGTGGATGTGGCCTTCAATGTGGTTGACGGCGATCATCGGTGCGCCTCGCGCGGCCGCGATTGCTTTCGCGTAGGTGATGCCGACGAGGAGCGAGCCGAGGAGTCCAGGTCCCTGCGTGACGGCCACCGCATCGAGATCGCGCCACTCGACGCCCGCCCGCAGCATGGCTTCCCGCACCACCGGGACGATGGCACGGAGATGTTCGCGCGAGGCGAGTTCCGGCACCACGCCGCCGTAGCGCGCGTGCACGTCAAGCTGTGAGGCCACGACGCTGGAACGGATCACGCGCGCGTCTTCCACTACTGCGGCGGCGGTCTCATCGCACGAGCTTTCGAGGCCAAGAATTCGCGACACTAGATCATATTGTACGTTTCCGACTTTGACTTCACGCTGCCGGAAGAGCTGATTGCGCAGACTCCGCTTGACGATCGCGCGGCGTCGCGGATGCTGGTGGTGGACCGCGCGCGGGGCACGTGGGTCGATCGCGCATTTCGCGATCTGCCTTCGTATTTCGGCCCCGGCGATTGTCTGGCGTTGAATGAAACCCGTGTGTTTCCGGCGCGGTTGTTAGGCCACCGCGCGGGCTTCACCGGCGAAGTGGAGGCGCTGTTGGTGCGCGCGCTGCCAGACAGCGACGGCTTGAACTGGCTGTGCCTCGTTCGCCCGGGTCGGAAGATTCGCACGGGTGACCGTTTGGTGTTCGGCGAAACGCTGGAGGCGGTGGTGCTGGGGCGCAATGATTTCGGCGAACGGACGCTGCGCTTTGTTTGCGAGCCCGGCGAACTGGCGGCGAGGATCGATGCCGAGGGCCACATCCCATTGCCGCCGTATATCGGCCGGAGCGATCGCGCCGAAGACCGCGACCGGTATCAGACGGTGTATGCGGGCGACGCGCGTGGCTCCGTGGCTGCTCCCACCGCGGGTTTGCATTTCACGCCGGAGGTGCTGGAGGCGTGCCGTGAGCGCGGAGCGGAGACGGCGCGGTTGACGCTGCATGTGGGGCTGGGGACGTTTGCGCCGCTGCGCGCCGAGCGTGTGGAAGACGTGAAGCTGCATGCCGAGTGGTTCGATCTGCGCGCGGAGGAAGCTGCGAAGCTGGCGGCGGCGCGGCGCCGTGTGGCGGTGGGAACAACGAGCGTGCGCACGCTCGAAACCGTGCTGGCGCGGACGGGCGGGGAATTCCGCGCACTCAGCGGCGACACCGATATCTTCATCTCGCCCGGGTTTGATTTTCAGGCCACCGGCGCGCTGCTGACTAATTTCCATCTGCCGCAATCGAGCCTGCTGATGCTGGTGTGCGCGCTGGCCGGGCGCGAGTTGACGCTTGCGGCGTATCGCCATGCGGTGGAAGCGCGCTATCGCTTCTACTCCTACGGCGACTGCATGTTGATTGTGTAAGAGCTACTCGCCGCGGATAAGATCTTCGAACGTCTCTCTCGCGCGCACTTCGCGCCAGCGGTGCCCTTCGACCAGCACTTCCGCCGGGCGCGGGCGCGAGTTGTAGTTGCAGGACTGTACGAAGCCATAGGCGCCGGCGGTGAGCACGGCGAGATGGTCGCCGGGGGCGACGTTGGCCAGCGACCGGTCTTTCGCGAGGAAGTCGCCGCTTTCGCAGACGGGACCCACGACGTCGGCCACTACATTGCCACGCTCGGGAATGAGGCGGAGCGGCTCAATGTCGTGCCAGGCTTCGTAGAGTGCGGGGCGGATGAGTTCGGTCATAGCCGCATCCACCACAACGAATTGCTTGTCGCCATTGCTCTTTCGGTAGAGCACGCGTGTGAGTAGCACGCCGGCGGCAGCCACGATGGAACGGCCGGGTTCGACATGCAGTGTGAGCCCGCGGCCCGACGCGCGCGCACACAACGCGGCAATCGTGCTTTCGATTTCCGGTTCGCGCTCGTCATCGCGATACGCTACGCCGAGGCCGCCGCCGAGATCGAGTTCGGAAATCGCCAGGCCGCCCGAGCGCAGTTCATCCACCAGAGCCAGCACCTTATCGACGGCTTCGAGCATCGGCTCCACCTTGAGCAGGTTCGACCCGATGTGACAGGAAACGCCGGTGACGCGCAGGTTTTCGTAACGCTGCGCTTCGCGGTAGAGCGCAGGCGCGTCGGCAATATTCACGCCGAACTTGTTCTCGCGCAGCCCGGTGGATATGTACTTGTGCGTCTGCGCGTCAATGTCCGGATTGACGCGGAAGGCCACGCGCGCGGGCCGGCGCAGCCGCGCGGCCACTGCGTCGATGAGCCGCATCTCGTCGGCGGATTCGCAATTGAACGCATGTACGCCTTGTTCGAGTGCGTACTCGATCTCGTCGGCGCGCTTGCCCACGCCGGAGAAAACCGTCTTGCCCGGATCGCCGCCGGCTTTCACGACGCGGAACAACTCACCTGCGGAGACAATGTCAAAGCCCGCGCCCGCCTCTGCCAGCAGCCGCAGCACGGAGAGATTGCTGTTGGCCTTCACGGCGTAGCAGATGGTGTGCGGCACGCCGGCCATCGCGCGGTCGTAGGCCGCGAAGCGGTCTACGATGGCGGCGGCGGAGTAAACATAACAAGGCGTACCGGCGCGCCGCGCAATATCGGCCAGGGCCACTTGCTCGCAGTAGAGATGGCCGCCGCGGTATTGATAATAGGCGTCAGATCGCAAGGTCGAATCCAATTCCTTTCACACGGAGAGCGATCAATGTCTGGTCGTCTTGAATACGGACGCCCTGGCGGAAGACATCGAGATCGGCCAGCACGGCCTCGACAATCTGCCGCGCCGGCAGGCCGGACACGCTGGGCAGAAACGCGCGCAGACGTGCCGTGCCATAGTCTTTGCCTTCGGGATCCTGTTGATCCTGAATGCCGTCGGAATAGAGCAAGACCAGGTCGCCTGGCTCGGTCTGCAGAACATGTTCGTCGTACTCGCGGCCGGGGAACAGTCCGAGGGGAAAGCCTTCCACATGCGGCTCAATCAGAGTCTTGCCGCGGACGATGATGGGCGGAATACCGGCGGCGTTGGACATTACCAGCGTGCCTGCCTTCGGATTCCAGCGCGCCACGAGCAGCGTGAGGTACTTGTTGCCCACGCGGCGTTCCATCAATAGATCGTTGAGCGACGTGACAAGTTCGGCCGGCGTGCGGCGGCGCGGCGCGAGCGTGCGCAGCAGGCCTGTGACCATGGCGCCGTACAGCGCGGCGGCGGCGCTCTTGCCGCTCACGTCGCCGATGGAGATGATGGCGTACTCGTTGCCTTGTTCGAAGAAGTCGAAGACGTCGCCTGAGATTTCGTGCGCCGGGCGGAAATTGATGCCGATCTCCAGGCCCGGAATGCCGGGGTCGTCCTTCGGTAGCAGCGACGATTGCAGGTTGCGCGCCGCTTCGAGGTCTGTCTCCATCCGGAGTTTGCCGCGCCGGAGTTCCTCATAGAGCCGCGCATTCTCCACCGCGCTGGCAATCAGCGGCGCCAGCGGCAGGAGCGTTTGCAGGTGATCTTCGGTGAAGTATCCCACGCGTTTGCTCTCGAGATCCATGATGCCCACGAGACGGTCTGGCATCAGCAGCGGGATGGCGATCTCACTGCGGATGCCCGGCGTGGACTCGACGTACCGGGGGTCCGCCAGCACATCTTCGACGCGCACGGCATTGCGTTCGCGCACGGCCGCGCCGGTGATTCCATTTTCCACCGGTACCGATTCGATCTTCACGCGCTGGTCTGAACGCAAGGAAAAGCGGCTGCGGAGGAGTTGGCTTTGTTCCTCGTACAGGTACACGCTGAACGAGTCGTAGCGAATGAGCCCCTTGACTTTTTGTGCCACGCGCGTCAGCAGCGCGTCGAGATTCAGGATCGAGGAGAATTCCTGCGACAGTTGTGAGAGTGTGCGCAGTGTGCGGTTCTGCCGGTCCATCCGGCGGTACTTGCGGGCGTTTGTGATGGCGTAGATCACGCGCGAGGCAATGAGTTGGATCAACTGCACGTCTTCGTTCGTGAAGGCGTTGAGCCCGGTGGACTGCAGATCGATCACGCCCACGATGCGGTCTTGCACAAACAGCGGCACGGCCAGTTCCGAGCGCACCGCGTCGACAATCGGCAAGTAGCGCGGTTCGTTGCGCACGTCGCCCGAATTCACCGGTTGCCGCGTGGCGGCCGAAACGCCGGTGATGCCTTCGCGGAGTGGGATGGTCAATTCTTTGACGAGTTCCGGATCGAGGCCCACCGAACGGCGCACGCGCAAACCGCCATAGGCTTCCGAGTACAGCAAAATGGTACCGATGTCGAAGTGGATGGCGTTGCGCACGATCTGAATGATGCGGTCGAGCATCGTGTCGAGGTCGAGCGTCGAAGAAACGACAGTGGATACTTCCAGCAGGAAGTCCAGGAGCTCTGAGCGATCTTTGAATCGTCCGTCCGAAGACGGCGGGGGCGGCATACGGATTAGTATCCGTCCGTGCGGGCGCCGGCGGGCGCGCCTTCCACGATCTTCACGCTCGCGCTCGCGCCGATGCGCGTGGCGCCGGCCGCCGTCATGTTCGCGACATCTTCGAATGAGCGAATTCCTCCGGACGCCTTCACGCCCACGGAAGGACCAACAACGTCGCGCATCAGCTTGATGTCAGCCGCCGTGGCGCCGCCTTTTGCAAAGCCCGTGGACGTTTTGACGAAATCCGCCTTGGCGAGTTTGGCGAGGGTGCAGGCGATGGCCTTCTGGTTGTCGTCCAGCAGCGCGGTTTCGATAATCACTTTCACGATTACGCGGTGCGCGTGCGCAACCTCCACGACGGCGGCGATGTCGAGTTTCACGGCTTCTTCGTTACCTGAGCGTAGCGCGCCCACGTTCATCACCATGTCGATTTCCTGCGCACCGCAGCGCAGCGCGGCGGCGGTTTCGGCGCGCTTGGACTCGGTGGTGGATGCGCCCAGCGGAAAGCCGATCACCGTGCAGACCTTCACTGGCGACCCGCGCAATAGTCCGGTCGCGCGCGTCACCCAATACGGATTCACGCAGACGCTGGCAAAGCCATACTGGCGCGCCTCGCCACACAGTTTGACAATTTCGGCCTCGGTGGCCTCGGGCTTCAGAAGGGTGTGATCGATCAGCGCGGCAATCGCCGGATCGACGCGCGTGGTGGTGGCGCTCGCCGTGATGCGGTCAGCGCCCGCGGCGATAATGGCGGCGCTTTTGCGGGCGCAGGTCTGCACGCAGCGCTGGGTGCAGTCCGGGCAGATCTTGTCCGGAATATTGAGCCCTTCGCCGCGGGCGGGCGCCGGTGTGGCGTTCCCCATCCGCCGCAACAACTCATCGCCAATCTCAGCGACGAGGCGATCCATTTCCGCCGAGGTGATCATGAACGGGTGCTCTCAATCTGCATGATCTTGTTCACACGGGCCTGATGACGCCCGCCTGCGAACTTTGTCGCGATCCAGGTTCGCACCACGGTTTCCGCCTGCGAAACGGTGAGTAGCCGGCCGCCCAGCGTCAGCAGGTTGGCGTCGTTATGCTCCCGGCTGTTGCGCGCCGTGGCGACGTCATAACAAAGCGCTGCGCGGATGCCGGCGACCTTGTTGGCAGCCATGCAACTGCCAATGCCCACACCGTCGATCATAATGCCGCGCGTAGCTTCGCCCGCGGTGATCGCGCGCGCGACCGCCAGGGCGATGTCGGGATAGTCCGCGGGCTTTTCGTCGTGGATGCCCACATCCTTGGCCGCGAGGCCCAGGTCCGCCAGCACGGCCAGCAGCGCGCGCTTCATTGCCACACCGCCGTGATCGCAGCCAATGGCCACGGTGCGAGCCGGCGGCGCGCCAGCGGGCTTTTCGCCCTTCGGCAATTCGCGTAACGTGACGCCACGCTCGCGTGCCAGATCACGCGCCGACGGAGTGACGATGCTACCCGCGGCGACTGCCAGTTCGCCGCCCGTGACCGGAATGTCGGCTTCGGTGATTACGTTCTTCATCGCCTACTTCTGCCACTTGTGGAAATAAAAAAGCAGCGGTGTTTTGCCCGTGTTCAAGATGCCGTGCAGTTTGTTGGCGCCGCAGTACATCATCGTCCCCGGACCCACTTTGGTGATCTTGCCTTCCACGCTGATCTCGCCCGTGCCCTCGGTGACGACCATGAATTCCTCTTCCGGGTGCTCATGCGGCGGATGCGGCGACATGCCTGCCTTCAGCAACAGACTGCCCGCCGTCATCGATTTCAACTGATCCGTGGGGCCTTCGAAGTAGATGCGCAGATCACCGAACGGTTCCTTCATCAGCTTCGCCTTGGTAGCGTCGAGCGTGCTGTTGGGCAGCGATTTGGCGGAAGCGGACGGGACGAACGCAGCGGCGAAGGCCGCCGCCTGGAGCAGTTCTCGGCGTTTGGTCATTACTCTACATGCTACTGTTTCGCCGCCCGCGGCGGCAGCGCGCCGGCCTCCGCGTTGCGCAGGAATTCGAGCAGCACTTTGCCGACAACGTCAAAGCTCGACGCGGCGAGTTTATCGGGCGTGTCGCTGGCGGTGTGCCAGTAGCTGTTCTGGGGGCCGTAGTCAAAGTCGATCAGATCGGCGGCGGGCGCGCCGAGCCGCACGAAGGGCATGTGGTCGTCTTCGATCCAGTTAGGCGTGGTGAGGAAATGCCGGCCGAAGCCGAGATCCGCCGCTACATTCCACAGCAGCTTTCGGACTCCAGCGTCGGAGTTCTGTTCATTGAGCAGGCCGAGGTCTTTGTCGCCGATCATGTCGACGTTCACCAGCGCCACCAGTCGCGCCAGCGTGCCGTCTGCCTTCCACTTTTCGGCGAGATGCCGGCTGCCGTGCAACCCATCGGTGGCCGACCATTGGCGGATCGCTTCTTCGCCGTCGAACCAGGCCAGGTAGACGTCATGCACGCGCGGCATGCGGGCCAAGGCGCGCGCGAGTTCAATGAGAAAGCCGGTGGACGAACCGCCGTCATTGGCCGCCACAAAATTCTCGCCTGGCAGGAACTTCGAATCGTAGTGACCGGTGAATGCGACGGCCTTGCCGCTCTTGCCGGGGAACCGGCAGATTACGTTCTCCATGGCCAGCGTGCCACCCGGGACCGTGGCGACGAAGGCGTCCTTCACCGGCAAGCAGCCGGTGGGGCGCAACTGCTGCAAGATGTAGGCGCGCGTTTTGGCCAACTCCGGCGAGCCCGGTGGGCGCGGGCCGAAGGCCACCACGCGGCGCGTGTCTTCGAGTGCGCGCGCGCCGGAGAACTCCGCGGCAGCCGCGCTCGCAGCGGCGTAGAGCAAGACCATCAAGACTTGGTAGCGGTGCATATATAGCCCAACGTGAAATTGCGTTCGCGATCCCAGGAATCGAAAAACGGCAGGAGTAGCGCGGGCGGAGCGGTGGCGATGAGTGCGAGAGGCAGCAACGGGCGCGGCACAAACTGCAGGCCGTTCCACAACCGCCGCGCGAGCAGCCGGAAGAAGCCGCCGACGGGTTCAATCTCGATGTGGCCGAAGCCGCCGCGCTTCAGCAGGTAGCGCACGCCGTGGCGTGTGTAGCGGAAAAAATCATGCGGCGACTGGTGCACTTCCCATTCATGCGGCACCACGAGCAAGATCCGTCCACCGGGGCGCAGCGTACGTCCCAGTTCAGCGATCACGCGCGCCGGTTCACGCACATGTTCGAGCGTGACGATGTTGATGCACGCGTCGCAACTCGCCGCGCGCAGTGGCAGCGCTTCGAGGTTGGCGATGCAGTCCAGGTGCGCGTAGTTCCAGGCCGCGTCACCGATGCCGAGATCGATGGCGAGGTAGCGGTGGCGCGGGAACAGGTACGCATACTGCGATTCACCGGCGCCCGCATCCAGCACGCGCGAGCCGTCCGGGAGCGATTGGGCAAAGCTCGTCACCGCGCGCGTGATCGCCGCCTCAAAGTGCAGGATGTGCGCGTGCAAAAACTCCGGGATGTATCCGCGGAGCCGGTCGTAGGTCATGTCTTGGGCTTCTTGGCCGCTTCGATCATGATGGTGGAACCCGCGCGGCAGGCCGCTTCGAGCAGCGTGAACGGCAGCGCGCCGGCGACGAGGCCGAGGTAGACCAGATCCTTGGCGAGCTTGACGCCGGTAGACTCGCGGGTATGGCGGATGCGGCGCGCCATCGGGTCGAGCCCGGGTGCGAGACTCGTGGCCAGGCCCGCCGGGTTGTCGCGCAGTGAGAAAAATTTTGTACGTGCGATCTCAAAGCCGGTGGCGTCGAGCAGTTGCTCGAGATCGCGCGGGCGGAAGTTGAACAGATGGCGCGGAATGTCGATGCCCGCCCAGTGTTCACCAAGCAAGGTCATTTGCCAGCAGCCCGCGTTCGGCACCTGAATCACCAGCCGGCCATCGGGGCGCAGCAGTCGGTACGCGGCTTCCAGGTACACGACCGGGTCGTAGAGATGTTCGAGCACATGGAACATTGTCACCGCGGCGCAGGATTCGGCGGGCAGCGGCGCTTGCGTCAAGCTCCCACAAATCGCCGGCACCCCATTCACGCGCCCGGCGGCGGTGGCGGCTTGCAGAGAAAAGTCGAGCCCGATAACTGGGTGGCCGCGTTCGGCCATCATGCGCAGGAAGAGACCACCGCCGCAGCCGACATCGAGAACGGGCGCGGGATGCTCTCCGTGCGACACGTGGTCGAGCGCCTTGGCCACGAAGCGCGCGTGGTCTCCCAGCACGAAGCGCCGGTAGATTTCTTCCAGGCGCGACACGGCGTCGTGTTCGGGCACGAACCAATAGGTATCCGGATAGTACTGGCGCAGCTCTTGCGGCGAAGGGAATGGCGACAAGCGAATCAGCCGGCACTGGCGGCACTCCACCACGCGAAAGACTCGCTCGGTGGTGTGATAGAGGCGATCGGAGCCTTCAAACAAAATACGATTTTCGGCGCAGTCGCAAGCCGGGCAACGCTCGGCTTCGGTGCCGGGGGCGGGAACCGCTTCGCGAAAGGGATCCAGGTCAGGCTCGTCTACTTGCTGCGCTTGACGCCACCCATCATCGTCCACAGCGGCACCTGATGCTTCCGCAGGAGAGCCGTGGTTTCGCTCGCGCTCAACCTCCGCAGCGGCCGCAGCGCTCGCCGCTTGCGCAACGTCAGCGGCGTCATCCATAGCGCTTCCAGGTTCGCTCGCCAGATCGCGCGCGCCAACCGGAGCTTGCCGGTGAGCCCCGGGAACCTGCCCACTTCGCCCCGCCCCGTCGCTCCCGCCCACATCCCCGCGGCGAGCCTCGCGATGTAGTACCCGGCGTTTAGCCACAACAGC
>Ga0194119_10013224_pt1 | contig 10310 bp, 9 predicted proteins | sample TA2MahC100mmetaG_FD_148620 | JGI IMG/M metagenome (GOLD analysis project Ga0194119, IMG submission 148620) | Freshwater microbial communities from Lake Tanganyika, Tanzania - TA2015018 Mahale Deep Cast 100m | ecosystem: Environmental > Aquatic > Freshwater > Lake | place: Tanzania: Lake... | reverse complement strand
AAGGGGGGAGACATCGCGGCCTACCGGCGTGGTGCCGCCGGCAAAAATATTCCCCGTAACAGATACAAGCATAAAACGTGCCAAGGAGTGCCCGGTTTGCCGACTCACACCGGGTAGAACGTCGTCAGCACCCTCTATTCTGGGTGACGAATAGCTCAACAGCCCACGTGGCGGGTAAAGCATCGCTCGGTCGCGGGTTGTCAGAAGTTCGTCTCAACCGCTGCCCACCAGTGACACGATTGCCAGATACCCTCTGATCCTGTCGTTTCTAAGGCTGAGCCCATCGCGATTCGAACCTTAGGACCACTAATTTATGAAAAGACTGAACTCAGCGGATCTTTTAGCCTTCAGAGACTTCGGTGATATCACGAAGCCATTTGTTAGCGAGTTCGTAAGTTGAGATCTTATTTTTGACAGATAATTTTTGGGTACAAACTCTACCGTACGCAGAGCGTAACCCACGCTATCCTTCGGCCGCCTCCTCCCAACACTTCGGGAAAAACGTGAACGATACTTTAACAGCGGATTCGGCCCCACCAGTAGCTACCCTGTCGCACCGTCTGGCCGCTTACGCAGCGAACTTCGATTTAGCGCAGGCGCCAGTAGCGGTAGTTGCGCAAATCAAACGCTGCATGCTGGATGCCCTTGGTATCGCGTTTGCCTCGAATTCGTTTGAGTTCGCAGCGTGTACGGCCGCAGGTATCGGTGAGATTGCTGGAGTGGGTAGTCACGTGGTGATCGGTCGTCGCGAACGGCTGCCACTGCGCGATGCTGCACTGATGAACGGCGTCCTGATTCACGGACTAGACTATGACGATACGCATTTACCAAGCGTGGTTCACACCACCGCCAGTGCCTTGCCGGTTGTGCTGGCCGAGGGCGTACGGCTTCGCTGCAGTGGCAGTCGAGCCATGGCAGCTTTTCTTCTGGCCGTGGAGGCCGACGCGCGTATCGGCATGCACGCGGGTGGGTGGTGGCAAAAGGCGGGTTTCCATCCGACCGGAGTGGTTGGAGTGTTTGGCGCAACACTCGCAGCCGGTTTCATCCAGACCCAATCGATCGAACAACTGGTTGCGGGGCAAGGTATCGCCCTCAGTATGGCGAGCGGTACGATGGAATTTCTCGCCGATGGCAGTTGGACAAAGCGGCTCCATCCCGGTTGGGCGGCCGCAAGCGGTATTACAGCCGCAGCCCTCTCTCGTCACCGTTTCGAAGCGCCGCGCGCTTCGTTGGATGGTCGGTTCGGCTTATTCAACACGTTTCTGGGCGATCGTTGGCCCGGCGCGCAAGTGGACATGCTTGCGTTACTTGGCGAGCGATGGGAGTCGGCGAGCGTTGCGATCAAGCCGTACCCGGTCTGCCACTTCAGCCACGCATGCGGCGATGCGGCGCTGGCGCTGCAAGCGGAGTATCACTTTACTGCCGCTGACGTCGTTGCGATCACTCTACGACTCCATAGTAATCAACTGCCAGTCGTCTGCGAACCGGCAGAGGCTAAGCTACGCCCTCAGAGCGATTACGATGCCAAATTCAGCCTGCCTTACTTCGTCGCTGCCTGTTTGGTCAGAGGTAAGTTCGGACTGCAGGAGTTGGAACCTCTGTCGCTGCGTGAGCCCGCAATTCTTGAGTTGTGCTCAAAGGTACGTTGCGAGCACGATATTGAATCAGCTTTTCCGGAGTTCTTCTCCGGCGAGGTTGAAATCACTCTGCGCGACGGTCGACGCCTGCAGCGTCGCGAACGGATCAACCGCGGCTCAGCAGAGCGCCCTCTGACCCAGTCCGAGATCGAAGCGAAGTTCTACGACAATGCGCAACTCGTGATCGCACGCAGTCAAGCTAGCGCTGTGATCGATGCGATCATGGAACTCGACAAGGCAGAGGATTTACAGCGGCTCTGCGATGTCCTCGCGCTGCCGTAAGCGAGTACCGACCATGATGCTGCCGCTCATCGCCTTCACCGGCCGTTTCCAACCGTTCCATTGTCAACACCTGGAAATGGTTCAGTTTGCATTGCAACGAGCCTCGAAGGTGTTAATCGGGATCACGAACCCGGAGGACAAAAACTACGAGTATCACCCGAGTAGCAGTCATCGACACCTTGCCGAGTCAAATCCGCTATCGGTGATACAGCGCCAGCAATTGATCGAAGCGGCGTTATCCGAAGACGGTATTTTGGGGTCACGTTGGCGGGTCATCGCTTTCCCGCTCGACCGTCCCGGGTGTTGGCCGTCGCTTATTCCGCCTAGAACACCACAGCTCGTCCGAGTTTTTTCAGCCTGGGAGCGCGAGAAGGTCCGGCGGTTTGAGGCAGCAGGATACCCGCCGCTGGTCGTGGACGGTGACTCAGCGAATCGGCTATCGGCATCGGACGTTCGGCACTCGATGAGGACCACGCGACAGGTTCCCGCAAGCGTCCCGCCCGGGGCGCGCGAGTGGCTCGGCCGTTGGCTCATTACGGATACCGGAACGGATATTGGAGTTTTTCATGGTGGATGATCGCCTGCCGATCCTCCTGGTGATTCTCGACGGTCTTGGCGACCGCGCCTCACCAGAGCTACAGGGTCAAACGCCTTGCGAGGCGGCGTCGACGCCCAATCTAGATGCCTTGGCTACCGTGGGGATCAACGGCGTCCACGTTCCATTCGGACCGGGCCGCGCCACCTCCAGCGAGCACGCCCATTGGGCGCTGTTCGGTTTTAGCGAGGTTCCGTTTCCGGGGCGCGCTGCGATCGAAGCGCTCGGGGTCGGTCTCAACCCACCCGTCGGAGTGCCTCTCTTCCACTTGGCGCTGCGCGCCGGAATCCCGCGAAACGATGCTCTCTATCTCGGCGCCCGTGCTCGACCGAATCAGGACAGCGAGTGTTGCGCAACGTTGTTTGGGGCGTTGACCGGTAGGTCAAGAGCGGGCATCCGCTTCGACCTCTTACCACTTCGAACCGGTGAGGCTGTGTTGTGCGCGTGCGGCGCAAGAAGCCACGAGATCAGCGACAGCGATAGCCTTTTTGATCACCTGCACCCGTGGATGCGCCCAATCGCACTAACCGACGCAGTCGACCGAGCGGCTGCACAGGAGCTCGCGAACGCACTTGAACACTGGTTAATTGAAAGCCGCCAAATATTACTTCGCCATCCGCTCAATGCAGAGCGTCGTGCGACCGGACTACCGATGCTCGATGTCGCTGTCACCAAATGGGCCAGCCTGCTGGACCCGGTAATGCAGCCATTCGAGAGTGCGATCGGAATTGCCGGCGCTGCGGTCACTGATACAGCGCTGTATCGTGGGCTCGCTCGAGTGCTCAGTATGAAGTTCGTCGATATTCCTTACGATCCAAACGATGTGGCACAGGACATGCGGCAAAGGATCGAGGTAGCCACACGCTTGTTGGAGTCTAATGCGTTTGTTCATGTCCATGTCAAAGCGACTGACGAAGCGGGACACCTCAAACAACCCCTCTTCAAGCGTGATGTCATTGCCGCCACCGATGCCGGTCTGAGTGCGCTACCTGCGCTGGCTCAACGCGCCGTCGTCGCAGTAACGGGTGATCACGCTTCACCGTCGGTCGGCGGTCTGCTTCATAGCGGTGATCCCACTCCCTTAGTGGTGGTAGCACCGGGGCTACGCGCCGATTCAGTCACCGTCTTCGGTGAGCGCGCCGCGCTGACAGGCGAGGGTGGTCGTCTGCGCGCCGCGGAGGTGTTGCCATTACTTTTAGGTTTCGCCAATCGCCCGTTTTTCATCGGGCATCGGCCAGGTGCACGCTCGACTTTAGCGCTGCCGGATGCGCCTGAACCGATACGACATAATTTTTAGGAGTGAAGAGAGCTATGTACACCGGAATCACCTCGCCTCTCGATGCGGAACTCAATCCACCACCGCATCTCACGGATATTCTTGCGCGTATCCGCTCGTTGTACCGCGATGAAGTTCGGCCGCGTGAGGAGGCGCTCCGGCATCGTTTAGAAGATGAGCGTCTATACCTCGACACGGATGGTAAGCTGCACCCGGAAATCATCGCCGCCCGACGCGAGATCATGCGCGCCGCCGGTAAAGCGGGTGTTTATAGCGCGCATTTGCCGACTAATCTTGGCGGGGGCGGACTCGGCCGCACCGACATGATATTCGTTGAAGAACAGGTCTACGGCTATGGATGTGGCCTGAATCCCGCGCTGCTCTCTTGGTCAGAGGGCGCGACGCCGCGTCTGCTGTATTGCCACGATCACCAACGCGAGCAATTCATGGCGCCGCTCGTTCGTGGCGAGAAAACGAGCCTGCACGCAGTCACAGAGGCTAGCGCAGGCTCCAACCTATTCGATATGAAGACGCACGCGCGAAAGCGCGGCGACGATTGGGTACTCAATGGATCTAAAGCTTATATCACGAATGCGTTTGATGCCGACGTCGTGCAAGTGCTCGCCGTGACGGACCCAGGTGCGGGTCGACGGAGCTTCACCTACTTCATGTTCGACGCACGCGAAATGATGGGGCGTGGCTATCGGACAGGTCGTCTTTACCAAACGATGTTTGGTGACGGTTATACCGGCGAGCTGTTTTTTGAGGACCTTGTCCTGCCCTCAAGCGCGGTCATCGGTGAGGTTGGTCAAGGCTTTGATATCGCAGTCATGTCGTTCAACTACACTCGGATGCGGCGCGCCGGTATGTGTTCGGGATGGTCGAAATACCTCATCGAGCGCAGCCTTGAGCGAGTGAAGGGCCGCCAGATCGGCGATCGGCCGCTCGGTGCTAACCAAGGCATTCAGTGGATGATTGCTGACATGTACCTCGACTGGTTGCAGACTCGGTCCTTGTCCCTCGAGGTAGCGCGTACCATCGATACACCGGGACCGTGGTACGCCCTACCCCGCCCTAAAGACGAGATCCGGCGGATCTGCGCCCTAAAGCTCAGTAACGACGAGTCCTTCTACCGCGTCGCCGATCGTGCCCTGCAAGTGCACGGGGGCTTCGGTGTAATGCGTAATAATACGATCAATAAGCTGTTCCAGATTGCGCGCAACCTGCGGATCCCAGGAGGCACTGACGAAGTTCAACGTACCACGATCGCCGAAACATTGGGACTGCGCTTCGACGCATCGAAGTCCCAACCCATCAAGCCGTCTGAGTAAGTGGCGATTCTTTATTCATGAATACAATCGACGAGCCTTGCCAGACTCCGCCCGTTCGTCTGCGTACCCTGGCGAACTGTGGAGGCTGCGCCGCGAAGGCGCCACCCGAGTTGGTGTCGCTTTTGGTAAAGACAGTCGCCGCCAACGGTCTGGCAAGTGGTAAAGCGCTGGTCGACCTCGAGCCAGCGGACGACGCGGTCGTTTATCCGCTTGACGACGGGCGGGCATTGGTTGCCACCATCGATTTTTTTCCGCCCGTGGTCGATGACCCGGACGACTACGGGACCATCGCGGCGGCCAACGCGGTTAGTGACATCTATGCCATGGGCGCTGAAGTTGTCATCGCCCTGACGGTCTGTGGATTCCCGTCTGTCGTCCCGAACTCGGTCGTGACCGAAGTCAATCGGGCGGCTGCCGCTCTCATCGCTCGTTGCGGTGGCGCCATTCTCGGAGGACATTCGATACGCTGCGCAGAGCCGGTGTTTGGTCTCTGTGTGATCGGGTTCGTCCATCCCAAACAGATCTGGCGCAAGTCCGGCGCCCGAGACGGCGACGTCCTGATGCTATCGAAACCGCTCGGCACCGGACTGCTAATTTCGAGTAAGTCCGAGAGCCCTCCGCCTGCAGCCTTGCGCTCAATGCGTGAGACCAACCGCGCAGCCGCGGCGGCGCTGCGATCGCAGGCACCTCCACCCCATGCGGTAACTGATGTGACTGGATATGGATTACTTGGGCATGCCGGCGAAATAGCCCGTCAGTCAGGCGTCGACCTGATGCTCGAGACGAGCCTGATACCGATCTTACCCGGCGCGTTGCAAGCAGCCGCTGCCGGAACAAGAACCTTGGCGCATGGACCCGCCAAGTTCGCTGTGCCCGATGCCGATCCGGCCATGCTCGCGATCCTGCGGGACCCGCAAACCTCAGGTGGTCTCCTAGCAGCAGTGCCCCGTGAGACGGTTGCAGCGCTCGAGGCAGCAGGCCTTGTTAGAATCGGGTCGGTCCGCGCTGGGTCAGGCGAGGTCCAAGTCAGCTAGCAGCGCCGCCCTCGGCCAAGCGCATGAGTTACCGCGACTGACCTCAAGTAATCGATCCGTAAATCGCTCTCGCCAGCGCGGCAATTCGTTGCGGCGCAACGCACTTAGCAGCGACTGGTGACGCGCGCGACGCTCTGCCAAGGGCATTGCAATCGCAACACGAAGCGCCTCGATAAGGCTGCGTTCATCATCCGTCTGCACCAGTACAGTGGCCTCCAATTCGACCGCTGCGCCCGCGCCCTGCGAAAGTACTAATACGCCAGGGTCCTCCTCCGACTGTACGGCAACGAATTCCTTTGCCAATAGATTCATTCCATCCTTCGAGGGAGTGACTAGGCCTACGTCGGCTGCAGCCAGAATTCCCATCAGTTCGTGATGCGGGACGGCAGCAAAAACGCACCGCAAAACGCGGGGACCATCCAATGCGGTAGCCTCACGCCGGATCAGTTCCTGTAATTTACGATGCGCAATGAGCTCTAGCCGAGACGGCGTGATGAACTGCAGATAGCTGGGTTGCGCCTGATTGGACCAACTCTTTAATAGTTGACTGTACGCGCGCAAGCGCTGCGGCAAAGCCTTACTAGTATCAAGACGGTCAGCGCCGATGATACGCGGTGCATACGGATACGCCGACCACCAGCGTGCCTCGGCCACCCTCGTCGTTTCCGATGCAGTTCGGCGGAGTGATTCGATGTCGACGCCGAGTGGGAAAACGCCGGTGGCAGTGCGACATCCCCGACCGTTGGTAACGCCATCGCCAGTCACTGCGTTATCGCCCCAATAGCAACGAGCGACTGCCTCAAAGACCGCTAGATCGCGCGGCGTCTGAAAGCCGAGTAAATCGTAAGCCAACAAATTCTCCAGCAACTCACGACTCACCGGGCTATCGACCAGTGCGGGAAACGGCACGTGCAGAAAGTGCCCGATTGGATTCCGACAACCGCCTCGCCGTAAAAAATGAGCCAATGGAAGAAGATGGTAGTCGTGTATCCACAGTACGTCGTCCGGTTGTAATAACGACCGAATTTGCTCTGCCATGCGCGAATTCACGCGTCGATAAGCGCGATACCAAGCACCATCGTCGACGTCGTGATCTGGAAGTTGCCCATGACTCGATGGCCATAGCACCCGATTACAGAATCCGAGGTAGTAATCGCGATAGTCTTCGCGCGGCAATCCGACGACGGCATACTCGATACCGTTTTGGGTGTACCTCATCGGCATATCACTAACGGGCTCGACTTGACCGCTCCATCCAAACCAAAGGCTGTTGGTATGTCGAATCGTGGCAGCCAGACTAATGGCAAGCCCCCCGGGAGCCGCGTCTGCCGGCGGCAGATCGAGTCGGTTGGAGACCACTACCAACCGGGTCATGACAAATCGCTGCTACGCAGAATACTCGTAAGCCAGCGACGAAGTGCGGTCGGATCCGATAAGCACAATCGAGCGTTGATTCGTGCGCCAACCGCAATGGAGATACCGTCCTGACACTCAATCAATTTCATTGCTGGCAGATCGACAATATCATCGCCGACATAAATCGGGATACGATTCATGAAGGGCGACTCGGCCATAAACGCCTCTACCGCCATGCTCTTGTCACGACCGCGAGGGCGAACCTCGAGTACGAGATCACCGAAAAGCAGTTCAAGATCTGTCGTCAACATTGATTCAAGTGACTTCCGATCGCCAGACGTGGGCGTCCATTGCGACTGGGCGCTGCAAAAGTGAAGTGCTACTGCGAGACCCTTATCTTCTACGATGACTCCAGGGTACTGTTCCGCCCATCGCTGGAACTGTCGGCGAACCCTGTGACTGGACCCCGCAAACTCGTCGACGGATATGCCCTCATCGACCATCCCTTTACCCAAGACATCGCGTCGCACTGTACCGTGCAACGCCGCCGTAGGAAGCCTTAAAGGCCAAAGGAAGCGATCGATATCATCTAAGGTACGCCCGGTGATGACCGCGAGTGCGCCGTCGAATCGCTTCCTTAGTGCGATGAGCAGCGGCACGAGATCGGGCGTAACAAAGACCGACTTCGGATTAGGTGCAAAGTCAACCAGCGTTCCGTCGAAATCCAGGAATAAACATGCATTCCGAGGGACAACGACGACCAACCGCTCACGGGACGGGCTGCAGCTCCGCAATGACGTCTGCAGTGCTCGCTACGCGCCCCCAAAGTCGCCGAAATGTCTTCAATGTTGCTTCCTGCATTTCATCCGAGCAGGTTCCTGTTGCATCACTGACCATAACGACGCCGTACTGTCGATCGCTAGCCTCCTGTGCCGTCATACCCACACAGTTATTGGTTGAGACACCAGTGACAACGAGATTGCGGATATTCATGCTTCGAAGGTGGGCATCGATACCAGTTGAACCAAACGCACCCATCGTATTTTTATTCAGTACAAGATCACCAGGCAGCGGTTTGATTGCATCGACAATGTCATGCTCACGCTGCCCGACTGTGTTGTTGGTGGCGATTAGCCATTCACGCATATGAACTGGTGCATCACTGAAATCCGGCAGCTCACAACCGTAAGTCACATAGATGACCCGCGCACCGACACTACGAAAATGCTGTGCGAGGCGCTTGGAGTTCGGTACCACCAGATTATCGATACGATCGAACCGATAGGCAGCGCTGCCCAACGTTCCAGCAGCGGTGAGTAACTTCCCAAGTCCATGGTATCGACTACCGCTGGCATACTGGACATCAACGATTAGCAGGGCGCTGTCTCTCGGCGACAGGCGAAACTGGCGAGTATAGGAGTCGATATAGGTGGGAGTCGTGGTAGTCATCGTATTGACCTCAAGATTAGGCATTCATTTTGGCTGAAATAACACTGATATCGGAGTATCGGCGTGAGAGTAAAGGTCGCGAGCACTAATTTAAAAGGCCGTGCGATCGTTACGAAAAGAGTGCGATCGTTACGAAAAGAGGAGGAATAACTAAATAAATATTTATTACAATTTTTATATAACGACTGATGTCTGTTTGTGAGAGTCGATCATGACCGGCCCGTTTTGTTTGGTCCAGGTTTGATGTCAGTTTACGCCGCCCTTTGATGCTGCACAGTTTTCCGAGGCACGAGAGCGAGCCCTCGTGCCTCGGGCGCCGGCGGGCGGTAACCCAGCGCGCTGTGCGGTCGTACTCGGTTGTAGTGCTGTCGCCATTGCTCGATCAGTACCTGTGCGTCGCGTAGCGTGTAGAAGATCTCGCCGTTCAGCAACTCGTTGCGCAGCTTGCCGTTGGAGCTCTCGCAGTAGCCGTTCTCCCAGGGGGGCTGCCGGGCGCGATGTGCAGCGTCTTCGTGCCGAGCTTGTCCAGCCACTCGCGCAGCTTCATCGCCACCATCTCCGGGCCGTTGTCCGAGCGGATGTGCTCGGGGATTCCGCGCTCGATCATCACGTCGGCGAAGATGTCGATCACGTCGTTCGAGCGGATGCGCCGCGCCGGCACGATCGCCAGCGCCTCCTTCGTGTACTCGTCGATCAGCGTGAGGATTTTGAGCGGCCGCAGCCGCACACACGATCCGTCGGTCAACCAGAGCCGAGCGCGCTTCGGCTGCTTCGGCGGCACTTTCAGCCCCTCCTGCTTCCAGATCCGCTCGACCCGAGACCGGCTCACATCCCAGCCTTCCTGCCACAGCAGGCCCGTCACTTGCCGATAGCCATACCGGCCGTACTGCGCGGCGAGGGCAATGATCGCGACTGGCGCAGCGGCGGCTCGTCGGCTCTGGGCTGTGGGACGTACCTCACCACTGATCTGGCGATGCCCAGCGCCCTGCAGATCCGTCGCTCTGAGTACGCATGCTTTGAGCGCACCAGAGCAACAGCCTCACGACAGCGCACCGGGCTTAGTAGTTCCCTCGGCGACTTCTCTGCAGGATGAGCTTGTCGATCGTGCGCTCCGCGGCCGCCTTCTTCAGTCGCGCGTTCTCCGCTGCAAGCTCCCGCAGCCGCTTCGCTTGATCGATCCGCAAGCCGCCGTGGCTCTTGCGCCAGCGGAAGTACGCCTGCTCCGTCACCCCGATCGCTTCGTCGCCTGTGCCACCGGCTGGCCCTGGCCGATCAGCACATCCGCTTCGCGCAGCTTGTGGATGATCTCTTCCGTCGTATACCTCTGCTTGCCCATCTTCCAGGTCTCCT
>Ga0194119_10013220_pt1 | contig 10313 bp, 10 predicted proteins | sample TA2MahC100mmetaG_FD_148620 | JGI IMG/M metagenome (GOLD analysis project Ga0194119, IMG submission 148620) | Freshwater microbial communities from Lake Tanganyika, Tanzania - TA2015018 Mahale Deep Cast 100m | ecosystem: Environmental > Aquatic > Freshwater > Lake | place: Tanzania: Lake... | reverse complement strand
GAGGATGTAGAGGCGCCCTTTGTGCAACACCGGCGACGCGGCGGTGCCCCAACCGTAGCGCGTGTCGGAGGGTTTGAGCGCCAGCGTCCAAACCACTTTCCCGTTCCTGTCCAAGGCCCACAAACCGAAGTTGCCGAACATTACGTAGACCCGCTCGCCGTCGGTCACGGGCGTCTCCGACGCGAAAGAGTTTTTGAGATGGCGGGACTGCGGCGGCACGCCCTTCCATAGCTCGCGCTCCCAGACGATCTTTCCGGATTTGGCGTCGAGCGCGTAGGCCAGCAGGCGGTGCTCGTCGGTGACTTTGCCGCGATTTCCTCCAAAATAGAGACCCTTCTTCGGCGGTTCGATGGAGGCGGAAGAGATAGCCGTGGTGAGATACACGCGGTCCTTCCACACAACCGGCGACGACCAGCCCATGCCGGGAATCGGTGTCTTCCAGGCGACGTTCTCAGTCTCGCTCCAGGATTCGGGAAAGCGGGAGTCGTCGGCCAGGCCGGCAGCGCCCGGACCCCGGAATTGCGTCCAACTCTCCGCGGCGAATAACGCACAGCCGGCAAACACGAGGGCGAGTTTCATATCAACCATACTAGAACGTGTCCGTTCTCCCTACACTCCTCCAGATGGCTGGCCAGCACAAGCGCCAGTTCGTCATCGTCGGTTGTTTCGCCCTGCTCGCGACCGTGGCGGATCTCGCGCAGCCCTTGATCTACCGCCGCGCGATCAATGCCGTCATCGCTGGAAACGCGGTGGAAGAGCTTTTGACATCCGTGACGCTTCTGTTCCTCTTGAGTGTCGCAGGCTACTTCTTCTCTTTGCGGTCGGACTACACCGGCGCCCGCGTGGCAAGCGATATGGAGGTGGACCTGATCGCGTCGACCTTTGGCCACGTGCTGAAGCTGCCGGCCAGCTTCTTTGTCAATCAAACAAGCGGCGGCATCGCCAAGCGGATCGATCAATCGGACCAGTTGGCCCCGGTGGTGCACGCGTTCTCCCAACAGATCGCCCCGGAAGTGCTGCGGTTGGTGGGCATCTGCGCCATCATGTTTTCGCAGAACTGGGAGATGGCGCTGGTGGCGCTGGCGCTGATTCCACCCTATCTATGGGTGGCACGCCGTTGCGCGGTTCAAATGAAGAGCGGCCTGGAGCCTTACTACGAGCTGTGGGAGAACATCTCGGCGCACATCACCGGCACAATCGCCGCGGCCAAGACGGTAAAGCTCAGCGGCGCCGAGCAGCGGGAAGAAGACTTGCTGCGAGCGGAATCCACCCACGCCTATGGCGTCTACACCAGCCGCATTCGCCGATACCACGGTTACTACATCACTCAGAGCGTGATCAGCAATCTGAGCAAGTCCCTACTGATCGGCTACGGAGGCTGGCTGGTGTTGCGGCAGAGTCTGACTCCGGGCGACGTCATCATGTTTGTGGCTTATCTGGACCGGCTCTACTCCCCGGTCGATTCTCTGAACGGCATGGCGGTTTCGCTGCAACAAAACCTGGCGTCCTTGCAGCGGGCGATGCGGCTGCGCGAGGAGGGGCCTGTGGAGCAACCGGGCGCCGATCTGCCGGCCGGACCGGGCGCCGTGGAGTTCCGCGGTGTCCGCTTTCATTACGTGGAAGGGCGCGACGTGTTGAAGGGTCTGAATCTGAAACTGGCGCCGGGAAAAGTGACGGCGCTTGCCGGTCCCTCGGGCGCGGGAAAGACGACGGCCGCCGACCTGCTGCTGAAGCTGTTCGAACCCATCGCCGGTTCCATCCATATCGATGGATTGGACATCGCCTCGGCCAGTCCGGCGGCGGTGCGCAGGGCGGTCGGCGTGGTGGCGGCCGACGGAGCCGTGTTCCGGGGGACGCTAAAGGCCAACATCCGGTACAAGCGCCCGGAGGCGTCGGATGCTGAGGTTCTGGAAGCCGCGCATGCCGCCGGCCTGCGGAATCTGTTGGCGCGGCTGCCGGAGGGGCTCGACACCGAGATCGGCGAAAACGGCGTTGGGCTCTCCGTAGGAGAGCGCCAGCGGGTGCAGATCGCCAGGATCCTGGCGGACCGGCCGCGGTTGCTGGTTTTCGACGAGGCCACGGCGAATCTGGATTTCGCCACCGAGCAGGAGGTGAAGGACTCGATTCAGCAATTGGACCCGAAGCCGACAATGCTGGTGATCGCCCATCGGTACACGATGATCAAGGAGGCGGACTACGTGTACGTGCTGGACGAGGGCGTCGTACGCGAGGAAGGGACTCCGGCCGGACTGCTGGCGGCGGACGGCTGGTTCGCCGAGCTGGCCCGGCACAGCGACACAGACCCGGGGACCCCCTTGCGAAATCTGTCCTGAGTTGTACAATGAAATCGAACGGCTGACCAAACGAAGTGGGCGAAAGCCCACTTTTTTATTTGCCACCATGCGTCAGGATCTGATCGATAAAATTTGGGCCATCGCCGGCCGCGTAACGCGCTCGGACGATATGGAGGTGGTCGATGTCGAGTTTCTCGGCGGCGGGCGCCACCGTGTCGTGCGTATCTATATAGATAAGGCGGGCGGCGTCTCTCTGGCCGATTGCGAAAACGTCTCGACCCAGGTCGGGACGATCCTCGACGTGGAGGATGTGATCCCCGGCGGCGAATACACTTTGGAGGTCAGTTCGCCCGGCGTGGAGCGCAAGCTGGTTCGCCCGAGCGACTTTGAGCGGTTCACGGGTCAGCGCGTCAAGATCGTGTGCAAGGAACCGGTGGAGGGCAGCGCGAGCTGGGATGGTGTTTTGGAGGCGTTCTCCGATCAGACGGCGACCGTGGCCGGGACCAAGGGCCGGACGGTGAAGATTCCGTTCGACAAGATCAAGAAGGCCAACCTGAAGTTTGAGTGGTAACAGGAAATAGGAGTTCAACAACCGTGGGAACCATTTATCAGTCGATCGAAATCCTGAGCAAGGAAAAGGGTATCGATCCCCGTATCATCGTCGATGCCGTGAAGGACGCCATGCTGGCCGCCGCGCGCAAGCAGTTCCGCGCCAACGAGGAGTTGACGGCCGATTTCGACGAGCGCACGGGCGCGATTCAGATCTATTCGGTGAAGAATATCGTCGAGGAGGTCACCGACCCGGTCAAGGAGATGACCCTCGGTGAGGCGATGGAGTTTGATCGAAACGCCCAGGTGGGCGGCCAGATCCGGTTCCCGAAGAAGACCGAAGCGCTGGGGCGTATTTCGGCGCAGACGGCCAAACAGGTGATTATGCAGAAGGTCCGCGAGGCCGAGCGCGACACCATTTTCAACGAGTTTCACAACCGCGTGAGCGAACTGGTCACTTGCACCATCAAGCGCAACGAGATGGGCGACTTCATCTGCGACGTTTCGAGCAAGACCGAAGCGCGGCTGCCCCGGCGCGAGCAGTCCCGGCTGGAAAATTTCCAGATCGGCGACCGCGTACGCTGTGTCATCAAGACGGTGGAACGCAGCGGCAAAAACGCCGGCGTGATTCTCTCGCGTGCCGATTGCGAATTCGTGAAGCGCCTGTTCGAACAGGAAGTTCCAGAAATCTACGACAACACGGTTGTGATTAAGGCGTGCGCCCGCGAGGCCGGCGAACGGACCAAGATCGCCGTATCGTCCCGGGATCGCGATGTCGATTCGGTCGGCGCATGCGTCGGCATGAAAGGCATGCGCGTGCAATCGATCATTCGCGAGTTGCGCGGAGAGAAGATCGACATCATCGAGTTCTCCGAGGATCCGGTCCAGTTCGCGACCCACGCGCTTAGCCCGGCGAAAATCAGCCGTGTAACGGTGCTGGATCCGAACGACCGGCATATGGAAGTGATCGTCGACGACAACCAGCTATCGCTCGCGATCGGCAAAAAAGGCCAGAACGTCCGGCTGGCGGCCAAGTTGATCGGTTGGAAGATCGACATCAAGAGCGAAGAAGAAAAACGGCGCGAAGTGGAAGCCCAGATGGCGCAATTGCAAGTCTCCGGGGCGCCGCTGTCGGTGTTGGCCGATTTCGGCCTGGGTGAAAAAGTCATTGAGCGGCTGTTCGAAGCGGGCATCGGCACCGTGGAGCGCCTGGGCGCGATGACGCCGGAGGAGATCATGGCGATCCCGGGTATCAACACGAAGGCGATGGATTCGATCCAGGCCGCCGTAAACGGCTATTACGGCCCGTACGAAGAAGAGCAGCCCGCCGAAGCCGCCCCGGTGGACGGGGAGCCTCTGGCGGCGGAAGCCACGGAAGGCGTGGAAGCCGTCGAAGAGGCGGTGGCGGAGGCGGCCGCAGTGGAAATTCCAAAGGAAGAAGCTCCGGAAGCATAAGCATTTGACCCATGCCCGTACCGGGTTCGGTGGAAACCGCATCTGTTACCATGGCATGAGGGGCAGTCACGGCCTGCGCCACGGTGATCGTGTCCGCGCGGTCGGCGTTAGGTCCTAAAATCCGTTTTCTCTCCATCTATGAGTAAGATCCGAATCAACGAACTGGCAAGGGAGCTTGAGGTCAAGACGAGCATGATCCTCGATGTCCTCAATGAGCTGGGCGTTACCAACAAAACCCACTCCAGTTCCATCGAAGAGGACACTGCTCTCGAAGTGCGCCAGCGTGTGGCGAAAGGCGGCCGCACCAGCGAATCCCCGCGGCCCGCTCCTTCACCGGAAGTGACAAGCGAGGAACGTGCGGCTCCCGAGCCGCCGCCGGCCCAACCGCCGGTCTCGACGCGGCCTGCCGCCGAACCTCCGCCAGTCGTGGAGCCGCCCCCGGTAGCCGACGCGGCCATCAAGCCGATGGCGCCGTTGCGGCCGCCGCTGGCGACGGGCAAGCCGATCCTGCCGCCGATCGCCGCCCCAAGCGCGAAGCCGGCCGAATCACTGGCACCGGCCGCGCCACCGAAACCGGTTGCGCCGCCTGTTCGCGCACCATTGACCTCGCCGCAAACGCCGCGCCCAGGCCAGATTTTATCCGGCCCCAAGCAGCCGATCGTCAGCCCCGGCCCAACCCGGCCCGTATCGCCCCCAGCGGACGCCCCTCCCGGCCAGCCGGCGCGGCCCACGCCCCCGGCCGCTGTGTTTGTGGCAAGTCAGACGCCCGCCGCTTTACCGCCGCCAACCGCGGCGCCCGGAGCCCCCTTGGCTCCGCGTCCGCCGGCGCCACGTCCGCAAGGTTCGCCGCAACAAGCCATCCGGCCAATAGGCCCTGGCGCTCCGGCGCCGCGCCCGCCCGCACCAAACCGGCCTCTAGCCGGTCAGCCGGCCGCACGGCCCGTGGTGCCGCCCCGGCAGGATATGGTGGACCGGCTGAACAAGTTGCAGACTCCCGGACCGGCCGCGCCCGCGCGCCCGATGCCGGGTGGGCCGCGCCCCGGCGCTCCAGCCCCCGGCCGTCCTCTCTTCCCCGCCGGACCGCGTCCCGGACCGCCCGGTATGGGCCGCCCGGCCGGCCCGGGTCAGCCAACTGGAATGCGTCCCGGCGGCGGCCCCGGCGGTCCGCGCGGACGGCAGATGCATCCCACGTCGGCCGGGCTGTTGCAGCCGGCGCCGATGGCCATGCCTCCCACCGAGGCGAACCGGCGCACCGATAACCGCAAGCGTCCGCAAGGCCGCGATAAGGAGATCGAGGAGGGCAAGCTGCGCCCGATGTTCTCGAAAAAAGAGAACACGGATCACCTGCTCGCCCAAGGCAAGGAAATCACGGTTTCCGAAGGCATCACGGTCAAGGAGCTGGCCGAAAAGCTGGGCATCAAGACCACGCTGGTGATCAAGAAGCTGGTGGACCGCAAGATTTTCGCCACCATCAATCAAACGCTCGACGTCAAGATGGCCGAGGATCTGGCGAAGGACTTCGGCGCCGTCACCTCACAGGTGAGCTACGAAGAGGAGCAGACCTGGGAAGTGGAACTGGCCGAGGATCCGAACGATGTCATCGTTCGGGCTCCAGTGGTCACCATCATGGGCCACGTCGATCACGGCAAAACTTCGCTGCTCGACGCGATTCGCACGGCTCGCGTGGCCGAGCGCGAAGCGGGCGGGATCACACAGCACATTGGCGCCTATCAGGTGGAGATTCATAACAAGAAGATCGTCTTCATCGATACGCCGGGCCACGAAGCGTTCACCCGTATGCGCGCCCGCGGCGCCAAGGTGACCGACGTTGTCATTCTTGTCGTCGCAGCCGACGACGGCGTCATGCCGCAGACGATTGAAGCGATCAACCACGCCAAGGCGGCCAAGGTGCCGATCATCGTCGCGATCAACAAGATCGACAAACCCGACGCCCAGGTGGACCGGATTAAACAGCAGTTGAACGATCACGGTTTGCTGGCCGAGGATTGGGGCGGCGACACGGTCATGGTGCCGGTGTCGGCCAAGGCGCAGACGAATTTGGATTTGATGCTCGAGATGATTCTGCTTGTCGCCGACATGAAGAGTCTGAAGGCGAATCCGACGCGTCCCGCGATTGGAAACGTACTCGAAGCACACCTCGACAAGGGCCGCGGCCCAGTGGCCACCATGCTGGTCCGCAACGGAACGCTGCGCGTGGGCGACTTCGTCCTCTGCGGGTCGATTCTGGCCAAGGTTCGCGCGATGTTCGACGATCGCGGCCATCCGCTGCGCGAGGCCGGTCCGGCCACGCCCGTGGAAGTGCTGGGCCTGGAGACGCTGCCCGAGGTGGGCGACGGTTTCCAGGTGATTACGGATACGGCGAAGGCGAAGCAGATCGTCATGTTCCGCGAAGCACGGTCCCGCGACGTGCAGATGGCGAAGAACAAGCGCGCCAGCCTGGAAGCGTTGCATGCCCAAATGCAGGAGGGCGAGACAAAAGATCTCAACCTCATCATCAAGGCCGACGTCGGCGGCAGCGCCGAGGTCCTCTCCGACACGCTGCAAAAGTTGACGAACGAGAAGGTGCGCGTCCGGGTCATCCTCACCGGAGTCGGCGCCATCACCGAGTCCGACGTCAACCTCGCCACAACCTCCGACGCTATCGTGATCGGCTTCAATGTCCGGCCCGATCGCAACGCCCAAACCGTCGCGGAACGGGAGGGTATCGATATCCGGCAGCATTCGATCATCTACGAGGTCACAGACGAGATCAAGAAAGCGATGCTGGGCCTGTTGGCGCCGGTATTCAAGGAAACAGCCAAGGGCCGCGCCGAAGTTCGGGAGATCTTCCGCATTTCGAAGATCGGTACCGTGGCCGGCTGTTACGTTTCCGACGGTCTCATACCGCGGGCGGCCGAGGTCCGGTTGCTGCGCGACAACGTTGTGGTGTATACGGGCAAGATTGGTGCCTTGAAGCGCTTCAAGGACGACGCGAGCGAAGTGAAGTCGGGCTTCGAGTGCGGTATCTCGATCGCCGGGTACAACGACATCAAGCAAGGCGACGTCATCGAAGCGTTCATCACCGAACAGATCAAGCACGACGCGTTCTAAACCCGATGCCGGTCCTCGGCGCAATTCATTTGGAGATTCGCATCGACCACGCCGCGTCGCTGAAGGACCGGCGCAATGTGGTGCGAAGCCTCAAGGCCCGTTTGCGTGTCCGGCATAATGTGTCGGTCGCGGAGATTGACGATCAGCAGTTGATGAACCGCGCTACTGTGACGGCCGTCACAGTTTCCTCCAGCCGGCAGTTCGCCGAAAACGTTCTGCGTGCGGTCGAGCGGGATGCTGGGGAACTGCTTGGAGGCATGCTCGAGTCAGCGTCGGTGGAGTGGGTGGAATAGTTCCTCACCGCACGAACCACTTGCGGGCAAAATTCAGTGCCACCAGCGCCAAAGCCCAGACAGTCAAGAGCACGAAGAACGGCACGGAGTTCATGAAAAGATGCACGCTCTCCGGGTTGGCCCTTCGGAGGATGAGTAGGCCGGAGACCGCGAAAACGGCTAGGACTGCGGCGATCGCAAGGATGTGATTGCGTGCGCTGCGCAGCGCCAATCGGTGGTCGGGTTTCGGCGCGGCGGGCAAGGGAGACGGAATCCGCGGCGGGGCCTGCAGCGCGGCGGCGATCGCCGGATCCGACGCGGCGCGCTCTTCAAGAAGGGTGCGGGTGGCCTGCGAAGCCTCACCGGCGTGATAAAGAATCACAAGGTCGGTCAGGATGTCGGGGTGGAGTGTCATCGGAAGTCCTCAAGACGTTGGCGGGCGCGGAAGATGCGGATCTTCACGGTGGCCAGGGTAAGTTGGAGTTGGGCGGCGATCTCCTCGTAGGTCAAGCCGCCTTGGGCGAACAGGACAAGCGGATCGCGAAGCTCCGGCGGCAGCGCATGCAACGCCTCCAGAACGTGAATGGTCTCCAGGCGGGTGGCGTCGGGAATGTCGGCGGGCAGCAGGGTCTCCCGCGCGAGTTTCTGGCGATGGCGCAGCCAGAGATTTCGCGCAATGGTGACGAAGTAGCCCCGTGCGGTGCTTTCGCGGACGGACTGCTCGGCTAGGATGGCGCGCACGAAAGTCTCCGAGGTAAGGTCCTCGGCGACGGAATGGTTGCGCGACCATGCCAGCAGGCAGCGGTAGACGGCCTTCGAATGCTCCTGGTAGAGTTGCTCGATTGTCATCGCCGTTGTGTACTATACGCGGGCGCGCCGTTTTGTTACGCGGGGAGCGATTTGCCTACTTCAATCTATCCAGGCGGCCGCGCCTGCGGACGATGTTCTTGTAGTCCCACTGGATGTCGCGGGCCATCCCGAGCCACCGGCGCAGGTCCTCGACTTTCACTTGGCTCGCCGAGGTGAAGCGCGCCTCCGCCGCTTTGAACTTTCCTTCCGGCCGCAGTCCGGCTTCGTCGAAGGTCTGCCCGCTCCAGAAGAGCAGCCGGATGCAGCCCTTGAGCTTACTGTAGCCGGCGACCGGGTTTCCATCCAGAAACCAGACTGGGTGCGCGTGCCATATCTTGTTCTCGGCCTCGGGCAATGCACCGTCGATCTCTGTCGCGAGCAGATCGCATATCGCCGCATCGGTGGCGGATTGCGATCGGTTGTAGAGGGCGGTGCCGGCGTCCAAGCGGCTCTATTGTAGCAATGAGGCTCAATTCCAACTTTTCTATTGTCAGAAAGTACTTTATGATGTAAAGTACACAGTATGGACAAGCATTTCGCCGGTCTCCTTTGGCGAGACCACTTTCGACAGAGCCTGGCCGAGCCGCTGCAGGCCCCGGTTCGTGACCGGTGGAGCGACAACGCGCTGGCCGGCTCACTCCGCCAGTTCCAGCTCGGCGAGTGTTCGGAGGGCCGCCACCTTCTCGAGTACGCCCGGTGTTTTGGCGCCCGTACCGGCGACGCCTGGCTGGGTGAGGCCATGGCTCTCTTCATTCAGGAGGAGAACCGCCACGCCCACTGGCTGGGCGAGTTTCTCAAGGCGCAAGGGGAGCCACTGCTTCGCAAACACTGGATGGATGGCCTGTTTCGCTGGATCCGGAAACCGATGGGCTTTGGCCTGATGGTCTCCGTGCTCGTCTGCGCGGAGATTGTCGCCGTGCCCTACTACAATGCCATTCGCCGGGGAACGGACTCGCTGTGGCTCCAGGCGATCTGCGAGCGGTTGCTGCGCGACGAAGCGTGCCACCTGCGGTTCCAGGCCGCGAACCTTGCCCGCGTCTGGCGTGGCTGCCGTTTGCCCGGCATTCTCCGCTTGCTACAGGCGCTCTTCATGGGCGCCACTTGCGCCGCCGTCTGGTGGGAACACAGCAAGGCGCTATCCCGCGGCGGCTACTCGTTTGTTCACTTCGTGTCGATCTGCTTGGGACTGCTGGACGACGTCCAGTGCGAAGCGGCCGGCTTTCTGGCACGCGACGCGGCGGCCACGAACAGCAGCCCCGCCGCCAGCGTGGCCCACGTTCCGGGCTCGGGAACCTCGGCCAATCCCTTGTAGAAAGTGAACTGCGCCTCGTCCCCCGGCGCCAGGTCTCCCAGATTGTAGGCAAGTCCGCCGGCCGTGTCCTCGGGACCCACGGGCCCGGCCTGCATGTTGAAAATACCGTTTCCGATCTGCGTATAGAGCGGATCAGTCCCGCTCGGCGCGTTACTCGCCCACCCGGTTGCATACTGGTCCGGCGCGCGCTCGCCGTAGACGAACCCGGCCGAAATGTAGGTGGCTAGGCTGGTGTTGCCCGTCGTGTACAGCACGCCGTTGCATGTCCCCACATTAGGCGGGCAATTTGTCAGGTACGACGTAATCCCGTGGCGTGTGCTTAAGTTCCCGTGCAGTGAGCCGTTCGGATGAAAATTGGGCTCTGCGCAGGAATGTGAACGGGTGAGCTAAACTCGCGGGATTGCGAGAACACGAGTTCACGAAGATTCTAGGCTGGCCTGGGTACCAGGTATGGAAGCACGAGATCGACGA
>Ga0194119_10013216_pt1 | contig 10315 bp, 7 predicted proteins | sample TA2MahC100mmetaG_FD_148620 | JGI IMG/M metagenome (GOLD analysis project Ga0194119, IMG submission 148620) | Freshwater microbial communities from Lake Tanganyika, Tanzania - TA2015018 Mahale Deep Cast 100m | ecosystem: Environmental > Aquatic > Freshwater > Lake | place: Tanzania: Lake... | reverse complement strand
CATGGAGACTCAATGGACATCTCCGGTGCGGTTCCACCCGGATCGGCGATCCAAGGATTGCTGTTCCAGACGTTCGATTGTTTTGAGTTATTCGGCAAGTATTTTGATCTGCGATTGTGTATTGGAATTACGCAAGAGGAATTGGGCTTCAAGCTGACTCATGGGCACGAACGACTGACCGAATTGTTCAAACAGCGGGGTGTGTTTCCTTTTACCGATCTCGACCGTCAGTCGATCTCTTTGAGTTGAGGAATTGGAATGTTCAATCGACGCGACTTTCTCGCTCATTCTGGCCAAGGCTTTGGTGCGTTGGCTTTGGCGGCGATATTGGCTCAGGACGAGGTCGCGACCGCCGACGTTCAAGGCGTTGGGCGAGGTGGGGTGCTCAAGGCGTTGCATCATCCGGCGAAGGCGAAGCGGGTCGTGCAGCTCTTCATGGGAGGGGCGGCTTCGCATATCGACTTGTTCGATCACAAGCCGGAGCTCGAAAAGCATCATGGCGAGCCGTCGGACTTTGGCGAGTATGTCGAGGCGTTTCAGAATGGGTTGGGGCCGTGGATGAAGTCGCCGTTTGCGTTTCGGAAGTACGGCGAGTGCGGCAAGGCGATCAGTGAGGTGGTCGAACCGCTCGGTGAGTGCGTGGATGACATGGCGTTCATTCACAATCTGGTCGGCAAGACGGGGGTGCATAGTCAGGCGACGTACTTGCAGGCGACGGGCTTCGACAAGCCGGGCTTTCCGGGCATGGGAGCGTGGATCAGCTACGGGCTGGGTTCGCTGACCGACAACCTGCCGACGTTTGTCGTGCTGCCCGATCATCGCGGGTACGCCTCGAATGGGCCGAAGAATTGGGCGTCGGCGTTTCTGCCGGCTCACACGCAGGGTACGACGATCTTCCCGCAACGTGAAAACCCCATCGAAGACCTGCTGCCGCGCGCCGACTTCGTCACCGCCGACAGCGACCGCGCGGGATTGGAATTGCTGAATCGGGTGAATCGCGACTTCGAGCGTTCGCGGCCGGGAGACTCGCGGCTGGAGGCTCGCATCCGGTCGTATGAGCTGGCCGCGAAGATGCAGCTCGCCGCCCCCGAAGCGTTGGACATCTCCAAAGAGCCGGCTCACATCTTGAAGATGTACGGTCTCGACGCGCCGGGCCGCACGTATCCCACCGAGATCAACATCCCCGAAGAGGCGGAATACTTCGGCCGCAAATGCCTGATCGCTCGGCGGCTGCTGGAGCGCGGTGTGCGGTTCATTCAGATCTGGTCCGGCAACGACAACAGTTTTCCTCGACGTAATTGGGACAGCCACGAAGATGTCGATCGCGATCATCGTCCGCTTGCGATGGGCATGGCCGTCGGAGCCGCCGCGCTCATCAAGGATTTGAAGCAACGCGGCCTGCTCGACGACACGATCATCCTCTGGACCACCGAGTTCGGTCGCATGCCCAGCACGCAAGGCTCAAAAGGCCGAGACCACAACCCCTACGTCTTCACCAACTGGCTGGCCGGCGGCGGTATCAAAGGAGGCACGACTCACGGCCTCTCCGATCAATGGGGCTACAAACCGCTCGACCGCGAACACCCCACTGAGGTGTATGACATCCACGCTACCATCCTAAACCTGCTCGGCATCGACCACACCATGCTGACCATCCGTCACAACGGCATCGACCGCCGGCTCACCGACGTGCATGGGCATGTGATCGAGGAGATCGTGACTTAGACGAGTCTTCGAACGTCGATATGAAGTTCGTTTTGGTTTCGACCTTTGATGCTGTTGTCAATCGGAGCGTGTATCGGCAAACCGACGTGATCGAGGTGTCGTCAAAAAACAACAGCAATTATTGCGTTCGGCTAGTTGGGAGTGTGCTGGCGCTGATGTCCCTTTCACTGCTTATGTCTTATGAGACGAGTGCAGTTGTTTTGCCACTTGATGTCGTCGCAGGGCCTTAAGAAGTTGAGCATGCTCTGGTCGCGTTCTCGCACTTGAAAGCCGTTGGCTATGACGACTCGTCCCGAGTGCAATTCTCATATTCCGATTCCTTTCAGAGATCATGATGCTTAAACGCCGTCTCGAACCCGAAGTCATGGACACGTCCGAGGACGCTCGCGATTACGACTCGATGGATCACAGTACGGTCAACCGTGTCTTCGTCGATGACTTCCTGGCATTCGCTCGCGGCAGCGGTTTCGATGCACGACTTGTGGATTTGCTGCGGCCGTTGCGAGTGCTGGATGTCGGCACTGGCACGGCGCTCATTCCGATTGAGTTGTGCCGTCATCAATTCTCTGGTCGTGTGGTCGCCATTGATCTCGCCAAAGAAATGCTCAAGCTGGCGAATCTCAACATTGATCGAGCCGGACTTGCTAATCAGATCCAGGCAGCGCTGATCGACGCCAAACAGATGCCCTACATGAGGAATGAGTTTGACGCGGTCATTTCCAACAGCATCGTGCATCACATTCCGCAACCAAGCAGGGTGCTGTCGGAGATGGTTCGCGTTCTGGCTCACGGCGGGTTGTTGTTCGTTCGGGATCTGTTGCGGCCTGAGTCACTGGCGACGATCGATCATTTCGTGGCTACCTACGCGGGCCAAGAGAACGCGCATTCGCAAACGCTCTTTCGCGATTCGCTGCAGGCAGCTCTGTCGCTGGAAGAAGTTGGCGACCTCGCGTGTCTTTGCGGCATCCCAGCGACTGCGGTCTCGCAAACTTCTGACCGACACTGGACATTGGCTTGGAAGAGCGAATGAACGTTGAGCCGACGTTCCGTTTTAGCACGCACATGAACCGGCAATTCTCGCCGGTAGCCGGATAGCAAGCTCTGAGTAACCGGTAATCTCTCGCTGGCCCGTGAACTCAACTCAAGCTGCCAAATCCTGAGAACCGATCTCTGAAATGAGGTCTCGTGCTCTCGAATGGCGAGACAGCTTTTTTCGTTATCGGCTGGCGCTTCCGCAAAATGATTTGTGGTGTCCACAAGGAGAATGGCATGCGTCCCTGGATGAAAATGCTTGCGATCGTTGGAGTCATCGGTGTGGCATTGGAAATTAGTTTGGCCACTGAAAAGACAGCAGTCCGCAGGTCGACCGCGCCGGCGGCGAATAACCAAAACGGACGCCTGGAATTTTTTGGCCGCAGAGGCACTGCCCCCGAACAGTCCGATGGCTCAGTCGATCCGACCACAGATCTGGTCGCCGAAAAATTGGCGGCCGAAGCGCTTTCTGCTCCGAAGCGATTCAGTCGCTCGAAGTCCGGGATGAGCGTCGAGCCGGCATCGGTCTCATCGAACGAGTCTAAGCCTAAATCTGCGAAGGCGGACAGCACCACTGCAGGCAGTCGATCGGCGCAGCCAGAGACTTCGAGCACCGCCAGAGCCTCGGTAAAGCCGGTCGCGGACAAAGTCGAAATACTCGCGCCACCCGAATCCGAAGACACGGACGAAGCAGTGATCACTCGCAAGATGGTCGCAAAGAAATCTGGATCTGGGTTTCAACAGGCTGGCTCTGTCGCATCGCCGACAGCGGTCGTCGAATCCAGAGACGAAGAATCGGCGGATGGAATTGTCGCTGCTGATTTTCGTCAGAAGTCGAGTGAGAAAGCCAAGGTCAAACCGGCGCGAGCGGAGCAGGACCAAGTTACATCAACGACCCTTCGGCATGATTCGTCCGATGTGGTGTCCGCCTCGAAAGCCAGCCGCGTTTCGGTTGTCAGCGATCGCTCACCGAGGCCCATACCTTCCGCCGCGAATCGATCGGTGCGATCCACCACGATCGACCGCTCAATTCTCAGCAAGACTTCGCCTTCGACCGCAACACCTTCGGTCTCTATCGAATGGGTCAAGCAGGGCGAGATCAATGTCGGCCAGGAATGTGCCTGCGAGTTGGTCGTGAAGAATTCTGGAAAAGTGTCGGCCCATGAGGTTGTCGTTGAGGCCATCTTCCCAGAGTCCGTACAACTGACGCAGGCGAATCCCAAACCGGCCAAAGTTTCCGATTACCTCGAATGGTCGATTCCCGAACTTGCTGCGGGCGAAGAACGCACGATTCACATCACGATGATTCCCAGCCAGAGCGGCGATCTGGAAACGACTGCCAACGTCCGCTTCACTGGTACGGCAGCCAGCGTTTTCAAAGTTGCCGAACCGTTGCTGAAGGTCTCCACGGAAGCGCCGGCCGAAGTCATCATCGGCGATCCACTGGTACAGACCGTAACGATCAGCAATCCCGGCACCGGAATCGCACAAAACGTGAAACTTCAAATCGTGACGCCAGCGGGCTTGGAGGCCACGCGTGGCGACCGCTCACAGATCGCGATCGGCGCGCTCAATCCGGGAGAATCGCGAACAGTACGGCTGTCGTTCACCGCCATCGCCGGCGGCGAGCAGACTCTCGAAGTCGCAGCCTCCGCTAATTCCGGTTTGAATCAATTCGCCGAAGCGACCGTCAAAGTCATTGCTCCGTCGTTGGCGATCGTCGTCGAGGGTCCCGGTCTGCGATATGCCGGACGCGAGGCTCGCTACACGTTGAACATCACCAATGAAGGCCAAGTTGCGACCAACAACGTCCACGTTACGCATCGCCTTCCGAAGGGATTCAAGTTTTTGAAGGCTGATAAAGGAGGCGTGCTCGATGCAAACACTGGTTCGGTGAGTTGGTCAGTCGGACATCTCGAACCTGCTCAGACTTTCCAATTGAAGTTGCAGCTGGAGGCCACCGAGATCGGTCAGTTCGAGCACCAAGTCTTCGCGTCGGCCGAAAATGGAGTGACCGCCGAGGCGAACACGACGACGACGGTCGAAGGCTCGGCATCGCTGGTTCTGGAGATTCAAGACCTGGAAGATCCCGTTGAAGTGGGCCAAGAGACTGCCTACGAAATTCGCATCACCAACAATGGTTCGAAGACGGCTCAGAACGTCGGTCTTACGTTTGAAATGCCCGGCAGCGTCGAGGTTCTCAAAGTGCAATCGGCGACCCAGCATTTCACCAAGAACGGCTTGATCCTGTTCAGCGATCTGCCGGAATTGGCACCTGGGAAGACTACCCTGTTCCGAGTTCACATGCGTGGTGCGACCGAAGGGAATCTGCGGGTCCGTGCGCGGGTCGCCAGCGAGTCGATCGAGGAAGAACTGATCGCCGAAGAGCTGACAAAGTTTTCTGCGAAGTAAGATGTCGCGCACGCGGTTCGCGTGCGTTACGGAAACAGCCGCTCGATCCGCCAAGTGCTGTCTGGCTGTCGCCGATAGATCAGTCGATCGTGCAAGCGAGCGACGCCTCCCTGCCAGAACTCGACGCTTTCGGGAACGATGCGGAAGCCGCCCCAATTCGGTGGTCGAGGAATTGGGCCTCCCGCGAATTTCGCCTCGAACTCGGCGGTGAGCCGTTCGAGCGTCGCTCGGTTCGCAAGCGGTTGGCTTTGCGAAGACGCCCAGGCGCCGATGCAGCTTTCTCGCGGCCGGCCTGCGAAGTACGCGTTCGATTCGGCGTCACTCGCGCGAACAACGGCCCCCTCGATCCGGACTTGCCGTTCAAGTTCTTTCCAATGCAGCGCAGCGGCTCCCTGTGGGTTGTCCGCCAACTCGTAGCCTTTGCGGCTGTCGAAGTTGGTGTAGAAAAGAAAGCCACGCTCGTTCCAGCCGCGCAGATAAACGATGCGCACCGACGGCCGCCCATCGCGGGTCGCTGTCGCCAATGACATCGCTTGCCAATCGACGACGTTTTCCGCCTGGACGTCGTCGACCCATCGCTGAAACTGCACGAACGGATCGGCTGCCAAGTCGCATTCGAGCAACTTGTGCTTCGAGAACTCCGTGTGAACAACAACGTTGAAACTCATGCGTTTGTCTCTTCCGAGCCCTTCGATTGGGGACGGAGCAAAAAAACCATCACCACACCCAACAACATCAGACCGGCTCCAGCCCAATACGGCAAGACGACGCTGTTGGCGGGTTCCTGCTTGTCGAGTTTGAACAGCCAGACGCCTAGCAGTGGCCCGGCAATGCGAGCCAACGCCGACATGCTTTGGCCAACGCCGAGGACTTCTCCTTGCTCATCGGCGGAAGTCCGCAGTGACAACATGGCCTGCAGCGAAGGGGTCAGAGCCGAATAGCCCAGCACATTGATCGGCACAATCACAAACAGCAGGCCCAGCGACCTCTGGCCGCAGGTAAGTGCGATTAAAACCAAACCAAGTGTCATCAAAATCGTACCGACGAGACTCATTTTGAAGTCGCCCAACCGGGGCGAAATTCGCCGCACCACCATGCCCTGGCTCAGCGCCAGCACGAAGCCGACGTAGGCGTAGACGTAGAAATTCTGGCTGTCGGCCAAGCCGAAAAACTTCGTCAGCAGCGACAGCGTGACCTCGAACTGTGCGAAAGCCAGTGTCGTCAGAAAGATGGTCAGCATCAGCAGCGCGGTCCCGGGATGTGAGAACGCTCGGCCCATCGCTCCGACATTCAACCAGCGATGGGGCTGCGCGACTTTGTCGGGCTTCAACGATTCCGGCAACCGAGCGACCGCCCACACGAACGCCAACGCCGACAAACCGCTCGCGACGTATCCGGCCATTGGACTTGGCGGACCATCGACATCGCTTGAAACGAACATCGCGCCCAGCAATGGCCCAAACGTGAAGCCGATACCGAAAGCGGCTCCGATCAAGGCCATGCCTTTGCCTCGGGCTTCGGCAGTCGTCGAGTCGGCGATGTAGGCCTGAGCCGTTGGGATCGTCGCGCCCGCGATGCCGGCCCCGATGCGGGTGATGAACAGCCACGGAATCACCGACAGTCCCAGAAGTTGATCCTCCCTGCCCAGCGACGTCGCCAATCCGAACAATCCATAAAACACCGTGGAGCCAGCCAGTCCCACCAGCAACACCGGGCGACGGCCGACACGATCGGACAGGCGCCCCCACAACGGGGCAAACAAGAACTGCATCGCCGAAAACGAGGCCATCAATGGGCCGAGCAGTCGGTCGAGACCAAAATAATCGCCGTACCTCGGCAGCAGCGGCAGCACGATGCCGAAGCCCAAGAGGTCGATGAACACGGTCACAAAGATGATCAGGAGCGGTGATTTCGATTTCATGCGGCGCAGTTTGAGAGTGACCGCCGATCAACGCAAGCAAGAGGGAATTCCGTAGCCCTGTCGCTCGAAGCCGGGAATCCCGAATGCTTCACCCACGTCATTGCCATAATCAACTCGCAAAAACCAAACCGCTTCATTCACGCTCTCGGCTGTTCTGTCGCGGAGCGATGCGGGCGATTGTTGACGACGGTTGAAAATGATAACGCTGGTCGGCTGAATTTGGTGGCACTGGTTTGTTGATGGGACTCCTGTGAGTTTAAGAACGGTGCGGCGGTTGGGGTTCGACGATCTCCAAACATGTTCGGTGATCGTCGGCGCGGTCAGGTGCCGTGGCTGTCGGGGTGACGATGCGATCGAGCTTCGTGCCACACGCTTGCCAGGCGGCACCGTACGCGGCCTGGGCCAGGCAATTCAACAGCTGAAAATGGCCGAGCATCTTGGCGTGCGAGTCATCGTCCTGATCGGTCTCGATGTCCTTCGCCAGATTGAAACAGCTTCCGCACAAGGGACACGACACGTCACCCGACGAATCGTCGTTGAGTACGCCATCGGATTGTGTCAGTATGAGCAGCGCATCTGCATGATGGTCGCTCTTGTTCGTCTCCTGTTTTGACCGCAGCACCATTGGACGGGCAGAAACGCCCATCCTTAGGTCGTGCTATCCCACGCCGGTTCGATTGCTAAAGTGGAGAAATGACGATGCCACGACTGGCTCATTCGTTAACGGAAGAAAATTTGGTGGCCGGCGCTGCGCTGGTCCCACTCTGCCTTTCTGTCTCTCAACGAAAAGAGCCTGGGCTTTATTCAAGCTCAGGCTCTTTCGCGGTTGCCGTCCGCGCGGGAACGGGGACGGTTACAGCAGTTTCGTCAGCACGGCCGGGTCGAGCTGGTAGGTTTCTTTGATTTCACCGGAAACGCCAGTCACCGTGTCATCGCCTTGGTTGCCAGCGACGGTGTCGGCGCTTCCTTGGCCGTCGACATTGTCGTTGCCGTCGCCGCCCAGCAGGATGTCTTGGCCGGCACCACCTCGCAGCGTGTCGTTGCCGTCGCTTCCCAGAAGCGTGTCGTTTCCGGCGTTGCCTTGAACCACGTCGCTACCGTTGCCGGCGTCGATCAAGTCGTTGCCGTCTTCGCCAAGGATCGTGTCGTTGCCGTCATTGCCGCTGATCGAGTCGTTGCCGAGACCGCCGAGAATTGAATCATCGCCGTGGAAACCGTTGATCAGGTCATCTCCATCGTTGCCGTTGATCGTGTCGTTGTCGGTGCCGCCATCGAGCGTGTCGTCTCCTTCTCCGCCGTCCAGGTTGTCTTCGCCGGAGCCTCCCGCCAGGCTGTCGTTGCCCTCCATGCCGTTGAGCACGTCGTTGCCATTCAATCCAACGAGCGTATCGTCGCCCGCTCCGCCGTTGAGAACATCGTTGAGGATGCTGCCGGTCAGGCTGTCGTCGCCGTCACCGCCGTTGATGGTCGAGAGTCCGTCACCGCCGTCGATGACGTCATTGCCCGCACCGCCGTCGATCGAATCATCTCCGGCATCGCCCCTGAGAGTGTCGTCGCCGTCGTTGCCGATGATTGTGTCGTTGCCATCACCGCCGTTCAGCAATTCGGCGCTGTCCGTGCCGACCAGCAAATCGTTGCCGGCCTCACCGAAGACACTCAGCAGAACGTCGCCAAGTTTCGCTCCCGCATCCACCAGAATTTGATCGTCGTCGGTGCCGGCGTTCAGCAAAACTTCGGTCGCGCCGACTCCGCTGAGGTCGGCAACGTTGATGCGATCGGTGCCGCCTCGGGCCGTGACCTGCACGAGTTCGATGTCGCTGTTGAGCGACTGCGTCGTTGTGTCGATCGAAACAGTCAACAATCCTGCGGCTTGTCCGACATCGAACGTGTTCGCCGTGTTACTGCCGAAGAACTCGAAGCGATCGCTCCCTTCGCCGCCGCTGATCGAATCGACGCCATCGCTGAGTGCCGCGATGATGGAATCATCGCCGTCGCCACCGTGCAGCGTGTCCCTGCCCGAGCCGCTTCGCAAAGTGTCGTTGCCCAGCCCGCCGAAGACGGAATCATCGCCAGATGCGCCGGAAAGGCTGTCGTTTCCGGCACCACCGTCGAGCGAGTCGTTCCCCACGCCGCCGTTCAGCAGATCGTTTCCATCGTGTCCCAGCAGCGTGTCGTTGCCGGCACTTCCCAGCAGCGTGTCGCCACCGAACGGGATCGGATTGCTGGGGCTGCCCAGCGTGTAAGCCAGATTGTCGATCGCGAATCGTGCGCCACCGACCGTGGCCGAAACCGTGGTGAAGTCCAGGCGGACTCGACGCACTCCCGTCGAGCCGCTGTAGCTGAAGAGACCTTCGGGGCTCAATTGCGTTTTCAGCAGATTGATGGGCGACGTGGAGACGAGATTGAGTGAACTATCAAACAGCGAGACGCGGACTCCATTGGGAACGTCCGTAGTTGCGAATCGAGCGACCGCGAACGACAGATTGGTCGCTGGGGATGCAAAGTCGATGTTCAGGATTCCCGCAGCGTTACCCTCTAACACGGGAGACGGCAGATTCTGGAACGTGCCGGTGGGCGCGATCGAGGCACCAAACGTCGCATCGGAAGAATTGAGTCCAGCGACCTTGAAACCGAACGTGACCCCCTGCAATGAGAATCCGTTCGCGATGGTCTCCGGCACTTCGTTGAAGTTGAGGATCGTGGATCCGTTGAACGAAGTTGAGGTCGTGCCGCTCGTGCTGGTTGATCCCGTGACTGCCCCCCCCAACGTGCTCACGTCGTCCGCTCCGAAAGCCGAGATGCCGTAGGGAAGGGTGATCGACTGCTGTAAGAGTCCCGTGCGATCGAAGATGTCGAGCGACGACGTGGATGTCAGCGGATTGCTGTTCGACAAACGATTGCTGCCCAGGTAGAGCAAGCCGTCGATGACACCCAAGCCCGAGTAGCTTCCTGCGGAAGCCGTCGTCGGACTGAAACCGGTACTCGTGTCCGACAACGGAACAATCTGCCCCGTCGAAGGATTGATCTCTACGATCGTGCGGCCATTTGCGAGCGTCGCAATCAAACGATCGGGATTCTTCGCCGCCGCGAGTCCGCCAATCAGATTGGTTCCGGGGTTCGCAGCGTTGATGTCCAACACCGTACCGACTCCACCGAGCGCCGGATCGAACACCAGAATGTCGTCATTGGCCGCGTCCATGATGTAGATCAAGCCGTTCAACGCCG
>Ga0194119_10013212_pt1 | contig 10317 bp, 8 predicted proteins | sample TA2MahC100mmetaG_FD_148620 | JGI IMG/M metagenome (GOLD analysis project Ga0194119, IMG submission 148620) | Freshwater microbial communities from Lake Tanganyika, Tanzania - TA2015018 Mahale Deep Cast 100m | ecosystem: Environmental > Aquatic > Freshwater > Lake | place: Tanzania: Lake... | reverse complement strand
CAGTATTCGCGCAAAACCGCCATCCTTTTATGAGTTTGCGGCCTAGGGCAAGGCAGGCACGGACAGAAGCCCACGTCATGCAGGGGACGGAGCCCGGCTTACTCCCCCCGGCCTGGCAGCAATCCGGGCTACGGCCCCGCTTTCCCTGGTCCTACTGCCCGACTTGAGATCAACCGGCAGGCAACTCGTCCTTGCGGCGCGCCGTCGAGGCCGGCAGACCACCGCGGAAATGCCGGACGAGCGGCAGCCAGTTGAGCCCCAGGTGCGAGGCGGCCGCGGCGGAGAACGCGATCGACGCGACGATGTGGACATGGCTCCCGACGCCGATTATGGTCAAAACGAATCCAGAAACCGACGGGGCCTGAGCCCTGTCGCGCACGTTCAGCGGGGGAAAAAGATGGGACCGATCGACCTCGTCAGGCGCGCCGCCCTGGTAGCGGCAATCGGGTTCGCGGCGCTCGTCGCGCCCGTCGCCGGCGCCCAGCACTTCATGGTCGGGGCAGGCAAGTGCGCGGACTGCCACAAGGCTGAGACGGCCGTCTGGGAAGCGTCGAAGCACGCGACCTCGTTCAAGGACATCCATCGCAAGCCCGAGGTGAAGGACATCATCGCGGCGGTTGGCGGCAACACGAACATGCGCCGCAACGAGGTCTGCACGGCCTGCCACTACTCCAACACGCAGGCGAGCGCTTCCGCCGCGCCGAGCGCCACCTCGGGTCCGTCCTGCGAAAGCTGCCATGGCAAGGCCTCGGGCTGGATATCCCTCCACAGCGACTACGGTGCCGGGGCGAAGCGCGAGACCGAATCCCCGACCCACAAGGCCGAGCGCATCCGCAAGGCCGCGGCCGCGGGCATGATCTGGCCGTCGAACCTCTACGACGTCGCCGAAAACTGCCTGAGCTGCCATGGCATGGGCCGCGCGGACGTACCAGCCGAGACGATCGCCAAGATGGTCGCCGCCGGCCACCCGGCGGGCTCCAGCTTCGAGCTCGTGCGCTACTCGCAGGGCACGGTGCGACACCGCTTCTATCCGCCCGATGTCACGAAGAACGCGCAGATGAGCGTGGCGGAGCTTTCGCGCGTGTTCCTGACGGGGCATGCGGCCGCGTTCGTCCAGACCTCCGCGGCCACCGGCAAGTCCACCAATCCCAAGTTCCAGCAGACGCTAGACCAGATCAAGTCCGCCGCCCGAGCGGCGATCGACGGCGTCAAGGGGCAGGTCCCGGAGGCGGCCGCGCTGCTCGCGCGCCCGACCGAGGAGAACGCCAAGAAGTTCGTCAACGCGCTGGCCAGCAAGGACCTCTCGTCCCAGGTCGGCCCGAAGCTGCCGGCGCCCTCTACCTACAAGTGACGCGGTGAGCGTCGGGACGAGGGCCGCGAGCGGGCCTGCGACGATCGTTCGCCGCATTGCGCGTTGGGACGCGCCCTTTGGGGCGGACATGTCCGACGCGGACGTGGACGCCCTGATGGAGCGGCCCGAGATCGCCGCCATCAAGGCGGAGAACTTCCCGCCTGGGATCCCGCTGCGCGGCCTATTTCGCAACGACGCGCGCATCGTCTCGCTCGCCCCGGGCGCGATCGCGGTCCGCGAGGGCGACTACGGAAACTCCGCCTTTCTGGTGCTCGACGGTACGTTGCGCGTCATCCTGCCGCCCGGTCTGCCGCGCGAGGAACTAGGCCGCCAGGCGCCCCGGACGCGGGGGATCCTCGAGACCATCGCCCGCGCTTGGAACCGCCCGGCTCATCCCGAGGCGCGCGACCTCGCCGGTCGTGCCGCGCGGCTGAAGCCCGAGGACGCCGCGCGCTCCTTCATGTTCCTGCAGGACATACCGCGCGTCCTCGACGGGAACCGCACCGTCACGCTGCAGGCAGGCGACATATTCGGCGAACTTGCCGCGCTAGGCCGCGTGCCGCGCTCGGCGACGGTTTTCGCGGAGGGCGCGGCACGGCTGCTCGAGATGCGCTGGCAGGGCCTGCGAGAACTGCGGCGCTTTGATCCGGGCTGGAAGCGCCGGATCGACGAGAACTACCGCCGCAACGCGCTGCTGAACCATCTCCAGGCGCATCCGCTCTTCGCCGCCCTTGACGGCGAAACGCTGGCCTCGATCGCCGAGAAGGTGAAGTTCAAGACCTACGGCGACGCGGACTGGCACGTTGCGCTCAAGCGCAGCAAGGGCTCGGGCCAGGAGAACGCAGCGGACGAACCGATCATCGCGGCGGAAGGCAGCAGGCCCGACGGAATCTACCTCGTCCGTTCCGGCTTCGCGCGACTGTCTCACGCGGTCGGCGGCGGCAGGCGCACGGTGACCTACCTCGGCGTCGGCGACCAGTTCGGCCTCGCCGAGACCTACGCGGCTTGGAAGGGCGGTGGCGAAGTGCGCCTGTCCCAGAGCCTCAGCGCGCTCGGGCATGTCGACGTGCTGCGCGTTCCCGCCCACGTGCTCGAGAAGCACGTCTTCCCGGGACTGCGCGACGCGCCGGCGGCGCTGGCGACCGAACGGCGGATCGAGGAGGACGGCCTGGTCGACTGGATGGTCGACGAGCGCTGGATCAACGGCACGCAGACGATGCTGATCGACCTCGATCGCTGCGTGCGCTGCGACGACTGCGTGCGGGCCTGCGCCTCGACGCACGACGGCAATCCGCGTTTCGTGAGGCATGGCCCGGTCTCCGACCACTGGATGGTCGCGAACGCCTGCATGCACTGCCAGGACCCGGTCTGCATGATCGGGTGCCCGACGGGCGCGATCCATCGCCACGAGGTCGGCGGCGTCGTCGTGATCAACGACGACACCTGCATCGGATGCGGCACCTGCGCCGCGTCCTGCCCCTACGACAACATCCGGCTGGTCGAGATCTCCGACATGCACGGAGCGCCGGTCATCGACGAGGCGGGCAAGCCCGTCCGCAAGGCGACGAAATGCGACCTCTGCGTGGGCCAGCCGGGCGGGCCCGCCTGCGTGCGCGCCTGCCCGCAGGACGCGTTGCGTCGCACCGGGGGCAAGGACCTGCTCGTTCACGGCACGGAGAGCGCGGGGCGATGAGGGCGATGTCGCGGCGGGCAGCCGGCCTCTGGATCGTGGCCGCAGCGGGAATCGTGGCGCTCGGGGCGTGGCGGGCAACCTGGCGCGCATCGACCATCGACCCCGACTTCCTCACGGGCTGGATCCTCGCGGCGATGGTCGCGGCGCTCGCCATCTACGGCGTGCGCAGGCGCCTGCCCATGCTGCCACTCGGACGGGCCTCGGTCTGGCTCTCGGTCCATGTCGTCGTCGGCGTCGCGGCGATCGGCGCCTACGCCATCCATGTCGGGACCCTATGGCCGGAGGGCGCCGCCGACCGGGCGCTCGCGCTGCTCTTCCTCGCGGTGATCGCCTCGGGCGTCGCCGGGCACGTGCTGCAGGCGATCCTGCCAGCGCGCCTGGCGCGCAGCGGTCCCGAGCTGATCTACGAGCGCATCCCGACCGAGGTGGCGAAGCTGCGCGCGGCGGCGGAGGACGCGCTGGTCGAGGCCGCGGGGGCGGCTGGCCATGAGACGCTGAGTTCCTACTACGCGCAGACGCTTGCCTGGTACTTCGAGCGCCCGCGCTTCGCGCTCAGCCACGTCTTCGGCGGACACAGCGCCGAGGCATGGGAAAGGCAAAGGCTCGCAGCGGTCGAGAAGCTCCTCTCGGCCGACGAGAGGCCGCACCTCGCCGCGCTGGCCGAGCTCTGCCGGCACAAGCGCGCCGTGGACGCGCAATACGCTCTACAGACGCTGCTGCGCGCATGGACCTTCGTCCACGTGCCCGCGGCGACCGCCTTCCTCGCGATGGCGGCATGGCACACCCTCATCATCCACGTGTACGCAGGATGACCGGTTCGCGCGAGCAGTTCCGCCACGACCGCAGCCGCTACGAGCGGCCGACTCTCGGCTGGCGCTGCGGGCGCGCCGCCGCATGGGGACGCCCGTGCGCATCAGGTCCGGGGGCCGACGGGACATGCCCGCATGGCGACGCGCCCTGCGCGCCTCGCCGCATGCACCCGCAACTGCGGGGCCGTATCGCATTCGCCGCCGCGGCGCTCGTGCTCGCGCTCGTCGTGATCCTCGCCGGCAGCTTCGCGCGCGACGCGCGGCTTCCGTCGTCGCTCGACGCCGGTCCCCTGTCTGCGTCACATGCCGCGTTCATCGGCGAGGAAGGCTGCTCGTCCTGCCATGCCGCGCATGGCCGCGGCGCGACGGCATGGATCTCGGCGGCGCTCACTGCGCTCCGGACTGGCGGGCCGCACGCCATCGACGGCGCGTGCACCACCTGCCACGGGTTCGACGGCCGCGACGCTCTCGCGCACAACGCCGTCTTCGAGAAGCGTGCCGACCTGTCGCCGACGAGCTGCGTGTCGTGCCACGCGGAGCATCGCGGCGCGAGCCTGCGGGCAAGCGCCATGCCCGACGCGCAATGCCAGTCCTGCCATGCCCACCAGTTCCACGGCTCCGCGACGGGGCACCCCCCCTTCTCGCCCTGGTATCCCTCGGCTCGCGACCGCAAGACGAGCTTCGACCATGCATCGCACTTCTCGAAGCATTTCGTCGACCCGCGCAACGCCGAACTCGTCCCCGCCGGCCAGTGCCTCGGCTGCCACCAGCCGCAGAAGCAGGGCGGCGCGGTCGCGAGCCTCGGCTACGAGGCGACCTGCGCGGGATGCCATGACCAGGGGATCGCGCGCCGCGACCTCGTCCTGATGCGCTGGCCGGAACTCGAGCCGGGTCCGCAGGGGCCGGAGGCATGCGGCACCGCGGGCGACGTGCCCGACCCCTCGCCCGTGTCGCTCGACCCCGCCAACGCGCTGCTCGCGTTCCTGCTCGGGACCGCCGCGGACGACCAGGCCGCCTATGCCGATCCGCTGCGCAAGCTCGCGGACGCGATGGCCAACAAGGGCGCGGAGCCAATCTCGGCCCTGGCCGCCAGCCGTCTCGGCGGCGACGGCGCGAAGCTCCTGCGCGGCCTCTCCGGCGAGACCGCGCGGATGGCGGCCTGCGCCTGGGCAAGCAACCGCGAGCACGAGCCGCCCGGTGGCGCCACGCAGCCGGGCTGGCGCGCCGAGGGGCTGGAGCTTCGCTACGCCAAGCCCGGGCATGGCGACCCGGTCGTCCGCGCCTGGCTCGACGCGATCGCCGCCAGCCCGCGCCCGGCCGACGCCGATGACGCGGAGCGCCTCGATGCAGTGCGCGCCGAGATCCTCGGCGCCGACGGGCCCGGCCAGTGCCTGAAGTGCCATGCCATCTCCGGCCCCGCCGACGGGCCACGCAGCATCGCCTGGAAGCAATCCCCGACGCCGCAGCGGCAATTGCACCGCTTCGACCATCGCCCCCATGTCGCGGCGACGCCTGGCGCCGAGTCCTGCGGGTCCTGCCACCGGCAGGGCGACAAGCCGAATCCGTCCGGCTTCGCTTCGATCGGCATCGAGGCCTGCACGTCGTGCCACCAGCAGGGCAAGGCGCCCGATGGTTGCCTGACCTGCCATGCCTATCACCAGAACCATGCACTCAAACCAAGGATGACCAGTGATGCAAGATGACGGGCTCCGACGCCGATCCCGGATCGGCCTCTCGCTCCTGACCGCCGGCCTCCTGGCGTTCTGCGTCGTGGTGGGGAGCGCGCTCGCGCCCCTGCCCGAGACCGCGGCCACGGCGACCGAGAAGGACCCGCATGCCGACCTGCTGGCGGAGACCTCGTATCCGACGGCCGCGCAATGCGCGTCCTGCCACGGCCAGATCTACGCGGAGTGGGCGTCGTCCAACCACGCCTACGCGTCGATCTCCCCCATGTTCCACAAGTTCGAGCAGGCGATCAACGACCTGTCCTCCGGCACGATCGGCGGGTTCTGCGTACGCTGCCACCAGCAGGTCGGCACGCAGCGCGGCGAGGAGCGCTGGCGCCCGCTATGGGAACGCAGCGAGGTCGCGCGCGAGGGCGTCACCTGCATCACGTGCCATCGGATCTCGGAGCAGTACGCGAAGACCAATGGCGAGCGCAGCGTCGTGCCAGGCGACATCCACACGCCGGTCACCGGCTCGGGCGAAGGCGGGAAGCTCGGCGAGGTTATCGCCGAGAAGGACAGCTACCGCGTAGCCACCGGGCCGGGCGAGCGCGGCGCCAAGATCCACCTTGGCGTGTTCAAGCTCGACCAGATCTCGAAGTCCGAGTTCTGCGTCTCCTGCCATCAGGTCGCCGTACACCCGGGAATCAAGCTCGAGGTGGTCTGGGACCAGTACCGCGCCTCGCCATCGATGTCCGACGGCACCACCTGCCAGGAATGCCACATGGGCAAGACCCCCGGCGTCGCCAACGGCTACGAGACGGGACCGAGCGCGGTGGTGAACGGCAAGCCCGTGAACCCCAACCGACGCCACAGCAACCACGCCTTCTACGGCCCGGGCTACCCGATCGCGCATCCCGGCATCTTCCCGATCAACACGAAGGCCTCGAAGTTCGACATCCGCGACTGGCTGAAGTTCGACCACCGCGCCGGCTGGGGAAAGCCGGAGTTCGAGGACAAGGTCGAGTCCGGCCAGATCAAGCAGAGCTTCCCGGAGCCCTGGGGCGATCGCATCGACCGCGAGGAAGCGCGCGAGATCGTCGAGGAGAACCTCGTGCGCCTCGAGGAGAAGCGCGAGCTGCGGCGCAAGGTGATGGAGAACGGCTCTAAGCTCGATGGGCCTTTCTTCGCCTCGGCGCCGAAGGCGGGCCGGGGGCTCTCCTTCTCCTATCGCATCACCAACACCAATCGCGGCCACAACCTGCCGTCCGGGTCGCTGGGCGCGCAGCCGGAGATCTGGCTGAACGTCGCCCTCATCGCCCCCGACGGCCGGACCGTGTGGGAGAGCGGCTATGTCGACTCGAACGGCGACATGGCCGACATCCACTCGCTCGACGTCCTCGCCGGGCGCATCCCGCGCGACGCGCAGCTGGTCAACCTGCAGACCAAGTTCCTGACGCAGAACGTCAAGGGCACGGACCGCGAGATGTACCTGCCGATCAGCTTCGACGTCGACCAGCGGCCGTTCATCCGACCGGCGTCGGTGCCGACCACGGTGCTCAACCATCCACCCGGCATCAGGATGGAGGGGCGCAGCATCCCGCCGCTTGGCACGCGCGTGGCGAACTACACCGTGCCCGCGCAGCTCGTCTCCCAGCCAGGCAAGTACAGGCTCGCCGCGCGCATGCGCAGCCGGGCCGAGCCCATCTACTTCATGAAGTTCGTCAAGGCGACGAAGGAGATGGAGCAGGCGATGAACGAGTGGATGCTCGACATCCATCCCTACAGCGTCGCCTTCGAAGTCCGCTGATCGACCGAGGACAACAGAGATGACCATCGACATCCGAAGCGGCCTCCTCCCCCTCGTGCTCGCGGCGGCCGTCGCCTCGTTCCTTCCGGCGCGCGCAGCGGAGGAGGAACCGGCGATGTCGCCGGGCGTCGAGCGCGTGCCGCACGACCCGAAGGTCTTCAAGCCGGATCCGACCTACGGCACCGGCGCATACGATGCGGAGCGCCAGGTCGACATCTATGGTGGCAAGCGCGAGGTGAAGACGCCAAGGCCATTGATCGAGATCGGGCGCCCGCTCTATCGCGAAGGTCCGCTTCCCCCCTCCTAGCACGTCCTCGGAGCGAAGAACCCCGTCAGTCCGTCGCTGATCGTGTACGGCGACTGGCGCACCGCGATGGCTTTCAATGATACCGGCAGCAGGGAGGTCGGGCAGGTCGCGACACGCCTGAACCTCGAGGTAGACCTCGCGATCACGTCGACCGAGCGTTTCCACGCGTTGTTCCGCCCCTTCGACCGCAATGGAAAGTTCACGCGCTACGAGTTCGCCGGGGACGACCGGCGCCAGGGCGAGGCGACCTTCGACGGCAATGTCGACGCCTTCTTCTTCGAAGGCGACCTCGGCAACATCGCGTCCGGGGTGTTCGACACCTACAGCACCATCGACATCCCCTTCGCGGCGGGTCTCATGCCCCTGGTCTTCCATAACGGCGTATGGATGGACGACGCGATCACGGGTGTCGCCTTCGGGCAGGCTGGTCGCAACAGCCGGACGCTCGGCATATCCAACATGGACATCTCGGTCTTCGCCGGGTTCGACAAGGTCTCGAGCCCGGCCCTGCGCAACGCTTTTGGGGACTTCGCCGACAAGGACGCCCGCATCATGGGCGCCGCGCTGTTCGTCGACGCGAACGAGGGCCACTGGGAATTCGGGATCGGCCGCGTGGACGGTCGCCGCGACCTCGCGGAGCAGGGCTACGACAGCGCGGCCATCTCCTTCACGCGCCGCTACGGAGGCTGGCTCTCGAACAGCGTGCGCGTCGTCGGCACCTTTGGCCAGGACCGGGAGCGGAACCGGCAGCAGAGCGCGGACGGCTTCGCCGTCCTGTTCGAAAACTCGCTGATCAGCCACAAGCCCCTGACGCTCGTGCCGTACTTCAACATGTTCGCGGGCTTCGACCGTCCCCAGTCGCTGGCGCGCGATCCCGGCGCCGGCGGGATCCTGAAGAACACCGGCATCCTGTTCGAGACCGATGGCCTGACGAACTTCCCGAAGCTGGACGACAGCGCGCACAACACCTATGGCGGCGCGCTGGGCGTGCAGTACCTCTTCAACCTCGACCAGCAGATCGTGGTCGAGGTCGCCGGGCTCGATGTCCGCGAGCGCGACGTCGAGCCGGGCCGCGCAGCCCGCGGCCCCCAGTACGGCGCCGGGATCCGGTACCAGCTTCCGCTCACCAACGCCCTGATCTTCCGCGCGGATGCGATCGCGGCGCGCCGGGAGCGCGACAACGACCTGCTCGGGATCCGGACCGAGCTGCGCATCAAGTTCTGAGAAACGGAAGGCCCCGCGCATGCTCGACACGTTGCTGCCCGCCGCGGCATCGCTCCTCCTCGCCGGGCTCGGCGCCAGGCTTGCCGTCGCCGGCTGGCGAGAGGTAGAGGCCACCAGGGCCGCGCGACGCAGCGCGGAAGCCGAGCGGGCCCTGCTTTCCGCCCGCGTGGCAGAGATCGCGGAGCGCCGCGCGCGCGAGCGCGAGAAGGCCGAGCGCACCTGGGACGGGTTCCGCAAGTTCGTCGTCGCGCGAAAGGTGCTGGAGGCGCGCGACACGCGCTCCTTCTACCTCGAGCCGCACGACCGCCGTCCGCTGCCGAGCTTCAATCCCGGCCAGTACCTCACCTTCAAGCTCAACGTGCCGGGCCAGCCGAAGCCGGTGACGCGCTGCTACTCCCTGTCCGACGCGCCTCGCGCGGACTATTTCCGCGTGACGATCAAGCGCGTCGGCTCGCCCCCCGGCAAGCCCGAGATACCGCCCGGCGTCTCCTCCTGCTTCTTCCACGACGACCTCGAGGTCGGCGACATCGTGGACGTGCGCGCGCCGTCGGGAGCGTTCTGGCTCGACCCGACCGACACGACGCCCGTGGTCCTGATCGGTGGTGGCGTCGGGCTGACCCCTGTCCTCTCGATGCTCAACGCGATCGTCGACGCCGACGCGCGGCGCGCGGTCTGGTTCTTCTACGGCGTGCGCAACGGAGCCGAGCACGCGATGGCGGAGCACCTTGCTGCGATCGCCGCGCGAAACCCCAATGTCAGCATGAACGTCTGCTACAGCGATCCCGAGCCGGGCGAGGTGCCAGGCGAACGGTTTCAGCATTCCGAACGCGTCAGCGTCGACCTGATCCGGCGCGTCGTCGGCGACATGGCGTCGCCGCAATTCTATCTCTGCGGCCCCCCGCCGATGATGAAGTCGGTGGTGGAAGGCCTCGGAGCGGCCGGCGTCCAGGCCGAGCGTATCCACCACGAGGCCTTCGGCCCGGCCTCGGTTAAGGGTGCCGCCCCTCCGGCCGCCGCCGCGGCGCCCGCGCCGGCGGGCGACGTCGCGGTGGTGTTCGCGCGATCGGGCAAGCGCGTGGCCTGGAACGGCACGTCGACGATCCTCGAGATGGCCGAGGCGGCAGGCATAGCCATGGACTCCGGCTGCCGTGCCGGCAATTGCGGCTCGTGCACGACGGCCGTGCGGCGTGGCGAGGTCGGCTACCCGAGCAAGCCGGGCGCCGAGATCGCCTCCGGTTCGTGCCTCGCCTGCGTCGGCCTTCCGCGGTCCGAGGTCGAGATCGACGCCTGAGCGCGCGGCGCGCTCACTTGCTCCGGGCGACGAAGACCCCGTCCCATCCGGCGCCAGGCGGCTCGGCTCGATACTGGGCGATGCGCTTCTCGTACATCGCGTAGAGGGCGGACAGGGTCGGACGCGCGGCCGCGCAGCGCGCCAAGATCGCGACCGCTTCGTCCCAGG
>Ga0194119_10013204_pt1 | contig 10325 bp, 10 predicted proteins | sample TA2MahC100mmetaG_FD_148620 | JGI IMG/M metagenome (GOLD analysis project Ga0194119, IMG submission 148620) | Freshwater microbial communities from Lake Tanganyika, Tanzania - TA2015018 Mahale Deep Cast 100m | ecosystem: Environmental > Aquatic > Freshwater > Lake | place: Tanzania: Lake... | reverse complement strand
CGGTCGTGCCGCCGACGTGCTCGCCGCCGAAGTCGGCGAAGAGTCGTACATCTCGAGCGACCTCGGCCGCGCACTCGGTCGTGCGTTCAGCGACTACGCAAGGCACTTGGCAGAGTGACGGTGACGCGCAGGCCGCCGAGCGGGCTGTCCGAATCGTCCCGCACCTGATGTCATCTGCTGCAACTCGGCGTCTTCAAGCCCTGGGCCCGCGTCGTCGATGGTGCACGACAACATCTCTTGCCGTGCACGTGACAACGACTTTCGCTGTCTTCGGACTGTAACGCTGAATCTTGCTTGCCAAATTGACAAACATTCGCTCGAGTAGAGCCTGGTCACCCTCCACAAAGCACGGTTCGCACGACAGGTCGATATTTCGACCGGGGTCAAGGGCTCGAAGATCGGCAAAGTGTGTGCTGATCAGCGACCGCACGTCAACACGAGTTGTGGTTCCCAAACGCGTAGAGGCAAACAGAGCGAGTAGCAGAAGATCGTCAATCAGCCTTGACATTCGCCGTGACTCCTGGACGATTCGTTACTGGGCGCGAACTCGAACTTCAGAGTCGTATTGACCTTCGGTAGCGAGCACGTCGGCATGGGCGCGCACCGCGGTTCGATGTCGATCCATTGTTCGTTGAGTGAACGGTCGACACGCCCGGCGAGACGATCGCTGTAGGCGCTGAATGCGCGACGACGCGGTTTAGAAGGAGACGGGAAGTCGCAAGCGCGTGTCAATGCGCGTGTAGGGGTCGCTACCAAAGACGCGACCCCAACGCATCGTCAACGAATCGATTTCATCATTCATGAGCGAAGTGTCGTCGAGCAAACGCACATTGACTAGTGGAGTGATGATGGCGTGCCTGCCCGCACGGTGCAGCTTGCACGCCATATCGGTGTCCATCGCTCGGGTGCTGTACTCGGGGCTGAAACCACCAACTGACTTCAGCGATGCCACATCAACGAGTGCGCAGCGCATGCTGACACCGAAAACCTCGCGGGCGATCGCAAACATGCCGACTGGGCCGAAATCGCTCAGGTGGCGTCCGGCGGCGATGTCGTGCGGTGCGGGGGTCAACCCGATGCCCGCCGACATGATCATGCCGAATTCGTCCAAGAGAAATGGCGCGACTGCGGCAACATTGGTGCGGTCGGCGTAGCCCAACAGGGCTTCGAGCCAGTCGCTATCGATGAACTCGCAGCGTTCATCGAGGAGCACGGCATGCTTTGTGTCGCAGGCAACCAATCCGGTGTTGAGCATCTGGGCAAGACCAGAGTGCCGAGCACGCACGATTGTGGCACGACCTTCGAACGGTGCTGCCAGTGCCTCAAGCGTTTCGTCGCTGAGCGCCTTGTTCGCGACGAGTGTGACGGTGTAGTTGGTGTACGTCGACTTCTCGACGAGCGATTTCACGATGTTGCCCGCCAACGGTGTCTCCAATCCAAAGATGCGTTGTTTGGCGTCGTCAACCGGAATGATCACCGTCACAGCCGGATGACGGCGCGTCGTGCGACGAACCCTGGCCAATGATGGACCAGCTTCTGTCACTTGAGCGACGGTGTCAGTGCGCTGTAGGTGTTCGCCAACTGACTTCAGTGCGGCGATGAATGCATACGGTTTCGCGCTCGCCGCCGACGCGGTGGAAGTCGACAGTGAGCGCCAGTGATACAAGACCTGCGGAACGTGCACCACTTCTCTGGCGTGTTCGATTACCCGCAGAACTAGGTCGTAGTCCTGCGAGCCGTCAAAACCAGGGCGAAATCTCCCGACAAGTTCAACGATGCTGCGGCGCAGGACCGAAAGATGACTGGTGTAGTTCTGGGCCAATAGACGCTCCGGCGACCACGCCGGCTTGGCGAAGTCGTCGAAGTGTTCACCACTCGGGCTGATTTTGTCCTCGTCGGAGTAGAGGTAGTCGCACTTTGGCTCGGCCGCCAGTGCGTCCGCCACGAACTGCAGAGCCTCAGGGTGCAGTTCATCGTCGTTGTCGAGCAGCACGAGAAACTCGCCATTTGACATTGCAATTGCATCATTGGAGGCGGCGACGATGCCACCATTGACCGCACGAGTCATCACCCGAACTCGACTGTCAACGGTCTGCAGTTCGGCAAGTCGCTGTGCGACCCACGAGTCGGGAGACGCATCATTGGCAAGGCACCACTCCCAGTCGGAATTGGTCTGCGCCATCACCGAGCGCACGCAGTGCTCAAACGCCTCGCGCGGAGGGTTGTAAACAGGCGTAATGATGCTGAAGCGCGGCATCGGCGCCTAGCCGCGTCGCAACAAGCGCTTCACGGCGCGCACTGGGAACATCAGCACCCGACCGAGCTTCCACGTGGTGGAGTTGCGAGTCGCCGTCAGCTCGCGTCGCAGTGCCTCGGTTTGCGCCGCCGTTCTCGAACTCTCAGCAAGCGCAGCCTCGAGTCGCGCGATATGGTCACGGTGATTCTTGTCGTGAATCAGTTGGTGCTGGGCTTGCTTGAGCAGTCGGTAGCGAAGTTCACCGATGTGCGCCGCTTGACCGACGGCATGATCACGTGAGTTGAGCACCTCAAGTTCGAACGAAGCACGTTGGGCCTGAGCATCCAGTAACGCTTCTCGTGCACGGCGCAGTTCATTGCCGAGACGAAGCAATTCGGCATCGCGTTGCACTGCATCAACGAGCGATTCGTTACTCACCAGCATCACACTACCGACTTGGTACCCTGATCATTGGTGCATCAAGTCGCAGAGATCATTCGTTCGCGCAATTTGCTGTGGAATCTCACCTTGCGGGAGTTGCGCGCCAAGTATCGCCGCTCGATCCTCGGGTGGGGATGGTCGATGCTCAATCCACTGTCGCAGATGCTGATCTATTCGGTTGTTTTCGGGGCAATCTTCGGTGTACAGGCACGTGCTGGTGATCCGTCTGGCATCGATATCTACAGCCTCTATCTGCTGAGTGGTATTTTGCCGTGGGGTTTCATCAACTTGATTTGCGGGTTGGGGCTCAACTCCCTCACCGGCAACGCCGCACTGGTTCGCAAGGTGCGCTTTGCTCGCGAGACGTTGATCTTCTCGGAGGTGTTGTTCAGTCTCGTCCAGTTCAGCATCGAGATGACACTGCTATGTGTGGTGCTGCTGATTTTTGGTAGCCCACTACTGCCGTGGTTGCCGATGCTGGCCTTCCTCATGGTGTTGCTTGCCGTCTTCACGTCTGGCTTGGCGCTCATCCTCTCGGTGGGGGCGGTGTTCTTTCGTGACCTCACGTATCTCTGGACGATCATCAGTCAGATTTGGTTTTTCTCCACGCCGGTGATCTACGACCCAGCGCGCGTCGAGGAAAAGATATCGAGTTTCTGGTATTCGATCTACCACTGGAACCCGTCGACGGCATTCATTCGCTCATTCCGTCACGTCACGTTCGACGGGCGGGCCCCCGACTGGTCCGACCTCGCGGTGCTCGTCGTGATTTCGTTCGCTTCACTCGCCATCGGCCTGGCGGTCTTCGGACACTTCTCGCGGCGCATCGCCGAAGAACTCTAAGTTTTCTGACGGCCAATCGCCCAGTTGGAGCCCATCGCCACGATACCGCCGTCGTTCAACTGCCCATCGGTCACATGCAGTTTGGCCCAATGTTGGCAGTGGTCATACTCGGTGTTGCCCGTTGCATCGGTAATCGCCACCGACACGTAATACGTACCTTCAGCGAGCGGAACATGGGGAAGATGCAGGATGGCGCGCGCCGGGCCGTCGAGCACCCGAAGCGTGGCGGCACCTCGCTGCGTAGATGTCGACCACACCAACTCGCCGGTGATCGTCTCAAATTTCACGTGCAGCACCGGCGACTCCAGTCGCACATGCGAGTTGAGTTCGATCACTACACGAACTTCACCGCCTGACGCGATGGTGTCGAGTGGCTGGTCGGTGGAATCCGTCGTTACAACCTGCGTCACCTGGGCATCGCCGGTGCCCCAGCGCGTCTTGGAGCCCGATTCCTCCTGTGCGAAATTGCCATAGGTGGTGCCGGTATACGCGCTGATCACCTCGTTGGCAGCGCCGACCATCTTGACGATGCCCTTTTCCAGCCACACCACCGTGTCGCACAGCTGTTGCACAAGTCCAAGCGAGTGGCTCACCACCAGAATGGTGCGACCTTCGCGGCGGAACTGCTCGATCTTCTCCGTGCTCTTGCGTTGGAATGCCTGATCACCGACGGCAAGAATTTCGTCGATCAGCAGCACCTCCGGCTCGACATGCGTGGCGATCGAAAAGCCGAGTCGCACCACCATGCCCGAGGAGAAGTTCTTGACCGGCGTGTCAATGAACTGTTCGAGCCCGGCAAACTCGACGATGCTGTCGAACTTTGCATCGATCTCTTTCTTCGACATCCCGAGGATCGAGCCGTTCAAGTAGATGTTCTCGGTCCCAGAGAGCTCAGCGTGAAACCCGGCGCCAAGTTCGAGCAATGCGGCAACATTGCCGTCGATGGTGATTGCACCGCGCTCAGGGGTGTAGATACCAGTCAGGCACTTGAGCAGCGTCGTTTTGCCTGAGCCGTTCGAGCCGATCACGCCAACCGTGGCACCGTGTGGCACGCTGAGCGAAACATTCTGTAGCGCCCAAAACTCTTCGAAACGAGCACGCCGTCCGCGCAGCATTGCTGCCTTGATGTAGCGGTTGCGCTCGTGGTAAAGCCGAAAGTTCTTCCAGACGCCGTCAACAGTGATGGCAGATGTGCTCATCGGCCGTCGTCTTCGCGATCGCCAGACTTGCTGCCGTCATCCTTGTAGGCGTCAGGATTCTTGCCGTCAGACGTTCGCTCATCAGTTTTCCGCCCATCAAAGTGCTGCAACTTTGCCCGCACGTTGGCCGGGATGCGCTCGGAGTTCCAGTTGGAAATTAGTCGATCCGCGTGTGCCACGTAGTACGCCTGCTCTTGCGTAGGTTCGGCGCTGTTGTCGTACCACGGCATGTGTCGTGCCTCGTAGGGCGGTTGTGAACGCAACGATCGGCCGTTCTGGTGTCCGAGTCCGGGTCGATACACCGCGAAGGTGGTATCAATCGGCGCGAAAAAGAAGCCCGGCTTGAACTCTTTCGTCCAGAACTGACGTTCCCACGAGATCACGCTGTCGCGATGGGCAAAGTGCGCCGGTAGGTCATCCAATCGCAGTGAGAACCCAACTTTGTCCATGTCGTAGTGCACCTGCAGTGTTTCTGCAAAATAGTCAAGTGCGTCGTCAGGGCACGTCTCGCACGGCACCACATCGGGATCGGTGATGACGAATGGACGATCGGCGCCGAGTTCGGCAACTAGACCGCTTAGCCATGGCGCACGATGCCCGAGATTTCGATCGTTGTACACCACCCGCTGTGAGGTGTTGGCGAGAAACTTCACCATCGGTTCGTAGGTGCTCGCGTTGTCGCACAACCAGATGTCGTACTGACCCACGTTGTCGAGCCATTCCAGCAGTTGTAGGAGGGACGACAATCGGTCGCGCACCGTGATGATGACGGGATACTGACGATTCATCGACAACTCCGACGTCTCACTAGCATCCAAGACTACTGCCGACTGCCGATGAGCCGACGGGATCGTGCCAGAACGGGGCGATGGTTCGGCTCGACACCGATGCCGCGTGGACGCGTGACTGGCAAACCGTGTGGACCTCACGAATTCTCGAATTCCTCAACCAGCAAACCGGCGGCTGAGCCGGCGTGGTGCGAGTTCAGCCTCGCCGCAACAACTTTCGTAATCGTGTCGCCAGTCGAACCGCTCGTGATTCCTCGAGCGCCAGGACCCTCGCCCGTGCTACGTCGCGCTGTTTGGTCAATTTCGCTGTGCGGGCTTCGATTGCACGCAACTGCTGACTGAGTTCAATCAACTGCTGTTGCATCTGGTCTTGCCGCAGGCGAAACACTTGCACATCATGCTGCGCCAAGTGCAGATGGTGTTGGGCCGAGTCGCGTTCTTCGGTGAGCGACTTTCGCGCCACCACGAACTCGGCAACCTTTGACTCGGTGTAGAGGCTGAAATCCTCCAGTTTCATGCGCAAACCATGCGCCTCCTCCAATAGGTCAGCGATGAGCTGGTCGCGATCATCTGGGGAATCAGGCATGAAAGACCTTCCCACAGCGTAGGTGATGGCGAAGTCGACCTGCGGTTTAGGAATTGCGTCTCAACTGTTCAAACGGACTTGACAAGTTCGGGGTTGCCAATAATCCAATCAAAATCGTCCCTGTTGTCACGCACAGTCCGCTGTGTCCGCGAAAGTTGTGCAACGCAGAGTGCAATACAGGTGTACGACGATTGTCTATTCAGAGCTTTGCGAAAGCTCTTGACCGTTCAGCGGACTGGCGCGCCTGACGTACGCCCACCGCAGGAGTGATGCCGGGACGCCAATCAGTCCCGCTTCACAGGCGCGTCCCGAAAAATGACGCGTTGGTACTCTTACCTCGTGGTTCGCGTACGACGATTACTTGTCGCCGTAACGCTCACAAGTTCCCTTCTCTTGCCCACTGCCGTATCTGCTCGATACGTGCAGATTGAGGGAACCAAGTGTCCTAAGGTTGGTCAGAAACGCACCTTCAAAAAATCGGCTTTTGTCTGCACGAAAACGTCGAAGGGGTCGTTCTGGATCTCCGCAGGCAAGTCACCCGGGAATAGTTCGAGCGGCTCAGGAAGCGGATCGTCTGCGAACTTGGGTGACTCATGCAAGAGTCAAGGCGAAGTCGCGTGGAGTCAGCAGGCGAGTGCGGTGTTGGTGTGCCGCTCTGGCAAGCATCTTTACGCACTGCCCGATGATTTCCCGGCAACTCCCGCTGGCGGATACACGAGTAGACCGACGTGGTACCCAACCCTCGCACAAGTCACGAGTCCCGGTAAGAGCGAGCCGACGTGTGCTGCATCGAGCGTGAAATTCACCCACCCGGTGGTGCCGTTGGACAAACTGACAACGACGATCCCGTACGGCATGATGATCGGCGACCACGTCACGCCTATCGATCACGCGTATCTCGGGATCGCGAGCCTGGAAACTCCCGAGGCTCAGCGCAGCGAAGCTGACTATGTCGATGTCACGGCTCCAGCCGGCGGCACGATCATCGAGTTAAGTTCGCTCGGCGCACCATCGACGAACAGGGTCGTCATCGATCATGGTTGTGGCGTCTACACCGTGTACATGGTGTTGAACCGCCCTTCTGGAGTGCTCGCCAACGCATACAAAGAAATGACCGCCAAAGGTGGCCCGCTGAGGCTCTCCCTGCCGATCAAGGCGGGCGAGGTGTTCGGCCGGCAGCGCGACAATCCCCTCGACTTGAACGTGTTCGACGGCAGTCAATGGCTCAGCGGCTTTGCCTCACCCGCGTCGTATCTCACTGCTGATACCTGGAAACCGTACACCGCCGACTACCTACCCTTTTTCTCTGGGGCGATTCGCACGGCGATGGAAGCCTCGCTCCAGCGCACCACAGCCCCGCGTGTCGGGAAGATCGACCATGACGTGATCGGGGCAGCCGCCGGTAACTGGTTTCTCGACGGAACCTTCGGATACGGCGGCAACCCAATCACTACCTACCAAAATGCGACCACCCGGGTATCGGGTGGTTCCGTGCAAGGGAAGAACTCCACTGCTTGGAGCCACCTGTCCATCTCACCGCATCATGTCGACACAACGCGATGGGTTTTCTCCATCGGCTGGTTCAGCGACCCGAAAGGCGACCACCAACAGATGCTGCTCGAGGTTCCGGCAGGCAAACCCGACCCATCCAAGTTGACCGCCGCGAGCGGAACCGTCGTCTACGAACTCTACAAGATCGGCTTTACGTATCCAGGATCTGACAGCGGCGCGCGCGCGCCTATGTCGCCACTTCCCGTGGGCTACACCGTCTTTCTTGGTCAACCCAAAGGCAGCGTGATTCTCCAAGTGAACGCCGACAATTCACTCTCGCTCGAATTCGGCACCGCGTTCACCGCGGCCAAACGCACCTACCGTCGATAGCGATGGTGCGCCCCCGGGAAGAATTGAACTTCCGACCTGCGGTTTAGGAACCTCAGGCAACCAATCGTTCGGAGTCTCGGCAGGTAGACCATTCACCGGCGGTGTCAGTAGTTCGGCGTATAGTCGGGTCATTCGGGGGTCTTCGTGAGCGAACAAGCGGCAAAGACAGGCTTCGACGAGTTTCTTAATGAAGTTCAGAACGAACTGCTCCGTCACCGAATCATTGCGCACAACCCGTACACCGAGTGGTTCGCCACCGGTCAAGCCACGGACGCCGAACTCCGCCACTTCGTGCAGCAGTTCTCTGTGTTCTCCAACCTCTTCTTGATAGCTCAACTCCTAAAGGTGATCAATGCGCCGTCTCTCGAGCAGATGCGGGCCGGCAAGGAGATCCTGATGAACGAACTAGGAGTTATCTACCGTTCGAGCAAACCGGCGTCTCTACGATCCGTGGGACCACGCGGCGACCAAGATGTACACGGTGATCCCGACCTCGTGTCCATCGAGGGAAGTGTTGAGGGAAGTGTCTATCGGCACCGTGCAGCCCACTACGAGTGGATGCTCGGCGTCGGCGAAGCACTCGGACTCTGCTACGAAGACCTTGGGAAGCGTCGACACGGAAGTCCGACCACACTGCACTTCTGCGACGAACTGAGCCGAACGTACGGTAGCGAAGACCCGATGGTCGCAGAAGGTGCGAGTTTCGCCGTTGAGAACTGGGCGGCGGCCGGATTTTGGCAGCACCTGGAGAATGGACTGCTCAAGATCAAACAGCGGCGACTACCAACGTTGCGCGTCGCATTTTTCACCTGGCACAACCGAGTGGAGGGCCAACATGCCGACCATGTAATGGACGAATTGAGGGAAGCATTTCACGCGCCGTACTTCGACCGTGAAAAGTTCTTCAGTGGCGGCCGCCAAATCCTCGATGCGGTCGCGACATTCTGGGATGGGCTGGAGCAAGACCGACTCCGTGGCATCGGCTGCCGCCACTGATCGAAGTGACCAGCACTCAGTGATTCCCGTTGACGAACCGCTGCGCAGATATTTCTCTGTTTCGGCCAGACTTGGGCCAACTTCACCGGAAGAAGTGATCAACGATGTTGGATAACCCGATTGGTCTCGATGGGTTCGAGTTCGTCGAATTCTCGTCACTCGAGCAAGGTCTCCTTGAGCGCACCTTCGAAAGTATGGGATTTACGGCGGTCGCCGGCCACCGCTCGAAAGATGTGACGCTCTACCGCCAAAACGACATCAACTTCATCGTCAACCATGAACCGGAAAGTCAAGCCGCATACTTTGCCGAAGAGCACGGCCCGGGCGCCTGCGGTATGGCATTCCGGGTGCGCGACGCCCACCAGGCATACAGCGAGGTGTTGCGTAGGGGGGCGCAAGCGATCGAGTTGCCGACAGGGCCGATGGAACTTCGACTTCCGGCGATCAAAGGCATCGGTGGCGCACCGCTCTATCTCATCGATCGATACGCGGATGCAGCGAGCATCTACGACATCGACTTTGAGTTTCTGCCAGGGGTTGACCGACGACCCAAGGGAGTCGGGCTGCAGGTCATCGATCATCTGACACACAATGTGTACCGCGGACGAATGGCGTATTGGGCATCGTGGTACGAACGACTTTTCGGGTTTCACGAAATGCGGTATTTCGACATCAAGGGCGAATACACCGGTCTCACATCCCGCGCGATGGGAGCCCCTGATGGACAGATTCGAATTCCGTTGAACGAGGAGTCTCGCCAAGGTGGCGGCCAAATCGAAGAATATTTGCTGCAGTTCAATGGCGAAGGAATACAGCACATTGCAATGTCGACACCAAACCTCATTGATACAGTCGATCTGCTGCGGAAAAACGGCGTTCCACTCATGACGGCTCCACCCGATACGTACTACGAGATGCTCGAAGAACGGCTGCCCGGTCACGGACAGCGCGTCGATGAGTTACGCAGACGAGGCATCCTGCTGGACGGATCGACGAAGAACAGCGACGTGCGACTCCTCCTGCAGATCTTCAGTGAGACCCTCGTGGGCCCGGTGTTCTTCGAATTCATCCAGCGCGAACGCGACGAGGGGTTTGGCGAGGGCAACTTCACGGCATTGTTCGAGTCGCTGGAACGCGATCAGATCCGCCGCGGAACTCTTGCGGACCAAAAGTAATGGACATCTCCCGCATTCACCACGTGGCGTATCGGTGCAACGACGCGAAAGAGACCGTGCAGTTCTATCGAGATGTGCTCGGAATGGAGTTCTTGATGGCGTTCTCCGAAGATCGTGTGCCGTCCACCAAGGAACCAGACCCGTACATGCACGTCTTTCTTGATGCAGGAAACGGAAATG
>Ga0194119_10013201_pt1 | contig 10327 bp, 9 predicted proteins | sample TA2MahC100mmetaG_FD_148620 | JGI IMG/M metagenome (GOLD analysis project Ga0194119, IMG submission 148620) | Freshwater microbial communities from Lake Tanganyika, Tanzania - TA2015018 Mahale Deep Cast 100m | ecosystem: Environmental > Aquatic > Freshwater > Lake | place: Tanzania: Lake... | reverse complement strand
CTGATCAATTTGTCAGTTATTGGCCGATGGTATTTGGATCGACGATCGTCGGCGGCTTCTTGTTTGTTCGGAGTTGGCGTCGCTCGCCATCAATGCAGGCCGCGACTGATCGGCTTCTGCTCAAGCTACCCGTATTCGGACCCGTCATCAAAAAAGCAGTTATCGCGCGCTGGACGCGTACGCTGGCGACCATGTTCGCAGCCGGTGTGCCATTGGTAGAATCACTCGATTCGGTCGGAGGCGCCTCGGGTAGCGCGGTGTACCATGAGGCGACGCTGCGAATTGCCGCGTCAGTTGCGAGCGGTACCTCGCTCGCGGTCGCCATGCAGCAAGCTCAAGTGTTCCCTCCCATGGCGATGCAGATGGCGGCGATTGGTGAAGAATCCGGTTCGTTGGATGAGATGCTGCGTAAAGTCGCTGAATTTTATGAGAAAGAAGTCGACACCGCGGTGGCATCGTTGTCATCGCTGATGGAGCCAATCATCATGGTGATACTGGGCGGTTTGATAGGGGGATTAGTGATCGCGATGTACCTGCCTATTTTTAAACTGGGAACGGTAGTCTGATGAAAGCACTGCTCATGGCGCTTGTGGATGCGCCTCCTGGTATTGCATTGACCACCTTATGCTGGATGCTGATCGGCCTGATCGTCGGTAGCTTTCTGAATGTTGTGATTCATCGTATTCCAGTGATGTTGCAGCGTGAGACGGATAACTTCATTGCGATCGAACGCGATGAGCCGGCGCGGCATGAGGGTCATTACAGTTTGCTGTTTCCACGCTCGGCGTGTCCGGCTTGTGGGCATGGTCTGAGCGTGCTCGACAACATTCCGCTGCTCAGTTGGGTCTGGTTGCGCGGTCGCTGCCGCTACTGCCGAGCGCCGATCTCTGCGCGCTACCCACTGGTTGAATTGCTCAGCGCTTTATTGTCGGGTTGGGTCATCTGGCGCCTGGGTAGTGATGTCAACGGTCTTGCCGCGCTACTGCTGGTCTGGATTCTGCTGGCACTTGCCTTCATCGATCTGGATACGCAGTTTCTTCCCGACAACCTCACCTTGCCGCTGCTGTGGGTTGGATTGTTATTCAATATCAGTGCGATCTTCACCCCGCTCACCGACGCAGTTCTTGGCGCTGCAGCGGGTTACCTGGTGCTGTGGTTGGTGTACTGGGGCTATCGCTTGGTCACGGGTAAAGAAGGCATGGGCTACGGCGACTTCAAGCTGCTTGCCGCATTGGGTGCTTGGCTGGGTTGGATGATGTTGCCACTGATCGTGCTGCTGTCGTCGGCAGTCGGTGCGGTCGTGGGTGTGCTGCTGATACTGCTGCGCGGGCATCAGCGTGACAAGCCGATTCCGTTTGGTCCTTTTCTCGCGCTCGCGGGCGTGGTCGCCCTGCTGTACGGTCAACACATCATAGATCTTTGGTTGAGCGTGAGTTGATCATGAAACCGCCTGCGTTTTCGGTTGGCCTCACCGGAGGCATCGGCAGCGGCAAGTCGCTGGTGGCAGACCTGTTCGCCGCTCGCGGCGCTGCGGTCATCGACACCGATCAGATTGCGCATCAACTCACCGCGCCGGGTGGCTTGGCGATCGCGCCGATTCGGCATACGTTTGGCGATGCATTTTTAACAACCGATGGCGCACTTGACCGCGCGCGCATGCGTGAGCATGTGTTTGCCGATGCTGCGGCGCGGCAGCAACTTGAAAAAATCCTGCATCCCTTGATTGCGCAGCAGACCGAGGCCGCTGCGCGCAGCAGCGCGGGCGCCTACTTGCTATTCGTGGTGCCTTTGCTTGTCGAATCAGGGCGTTGGGTTGATCGGGTCGACCGGGTGCTGGTGGTCGATTGCCCGGAGGCGATGCAGATAGCGCGAGTGCAAGCGCGTAATCAGTTTTCAGTTGCACAAGTCGAGGCCATTATGGCGACGCAGGTGCGGCGCAGCGAAAGGCTGGCGGTGGCGGATGACGTGATTGTTAATGAGGGCTCGCCGGAGGCCGCCGCCGCCGCGGTCGAGCGGTTGCACCACGCGTATCTCGCGCTGGCCGCAAAAAAACAGGCGGGAGGTTTGTAATTTCCGGCGGCTTCGGTCAGAATCTGTGAAAATTTTTCTGGCTTATTCTCGGGGAACCCTTGACCGTCTACGAATACCCTTTCAACGAGCGTATTCGCACGCTACTTCGGCTGGAAGACCTGTACGATAAGTTCAGTTTCTTCATTCAGCACGATCACGCTTTGCAGCATCATGTCGCGCTGGCGACCATCTATGAGATGCTGGAGGTCTCCGGTCGCGCTGACTTGAAATCCGATCTGCTGCAAGAGCTTGAACGTCAGAAGCAGACGCTGCTGGGTTTCAAAACGAATCCGAATGTCGAGACATCGCGGCTGGACGCGATTTTGGCGGATATTGAAAAAACCAGCGCTGCGCTACTCGGTATGCAAGGTAGAACGGGTCAGCATATTCGGGATAATGAGTGGCTGATGAGTATTCGCGGCCGTACGATTATTCCGGGCGGCGCTTGCGAATTTGATCTTCCGTCTTATCACGCTTGGCAATCGCAACCAGCCGAGCAACGTCGTAGCGATATCATGGGCTGGTTCGGCCCGCTCGAGCCTTTGTTTTCGGCGATTAATATCGTGCTGCGGCTGCTGCGTGAATCAGGCCGAGCCACACAAATTGTGGCGATTGCGGGCAGCTTTCAGCAAATGCTGCAAGGTCGGACTTATCAGATGCTTCGCGTGCATCTCGATGAAAAGCTCGGCGCTATTCCCGAAATCTCGGCCAATAAATACGTGCTGTGGATACGCTTCACCACGCAAGGCGGTGATATGAAGCCTAGACCCTTCGAAGGCGACGTACCCTTTGATCTCACCTTGTGTAATTTTTGATAGCCCAAGGCTGTGATGGTCGCTGTCGTTGATTGTCCTACCTGCAGCGCCAAAGTCGAGTGGCGCGAGGAAAACGCGTATCGCCCTTTTTGCTCGGCACGCTGCAAGCACATTGATTTAGGGGCGTGGGCAGAAGAAAAATACAAAATCCCGGGCGCGCCGCCGGAAGAAGAACAAGACCTTGAAGGGCCTCCACACTAAGCTGCTTTAGCGTTTGGTGCTGCTCTATTCCGAGGCGCTGTCGCCCTGCGCTATTCCTTAGCGCTATTCCTTAGCGCTACTCAGCGCTATGACTCATTGCCATTACTCGGCGCTAGTACTCAGCGTTACTTCTTAGCGCTATTGTCTGCAAACCGCAGCTGATCCAACCATACCAGCAAGGGAACCGTTGCCGGCAGAATCGGCTCAAGTTGCATTTGCCCTTGCCAGGCCAGCTGCTGCCCTTCCAGCGCACGCGGCTCGCCTTGCCATTCACGACTGATAAAAAAATGCAGCCGGACATGCGCATGCGGATACACATGCTCAACACCACACCACGGCTCCGCAGAGAGAATTCGCACGCCGATCTCTTCCGCAAATTCACGCTTCAGCGCGTCGAGTACCGCCTCACCTGCTTCGACTTTACCACCCGGGAATTCCCAGTAACCTGCATACGGTTTGCCATCGGGACGAGAGCCGAGCAGCACGTCACCATTCGGCTTCAGCAAAATACCCACTGCAACATCAATCGGCGTTGTGTCGGTCATAAGTTATTTTAGCGTTCGTGATAAACGGCTCTCGTGATAAACGACTCGTCTGCGTCGCGTCTGGCGATGACACACCATCGTACCTGTTGATGACACGCCGTCGCGCCTGGTAATGACATACCATCGCACCTGCTAATGACATGCCATCGCTTATTGGCAATGACACACCCTACGTTGTGGCCATTGATGTGCAACTACGCCGAATGCTTACCCGCCCAGTCGCGCGCGAACTGCCACGCCACCCGGCCAGAACGCGAGCCTCGTTGCAGCGCCCAGCGCAAGGCCTCGGGCTCGGCTTGTGCCCAATCCGCGTCGGGCACACCAAAATGCTTTAGCCAGTGACGCACGATGTCGAGATAATCATCCTGCCGGAACGGGTAGAACGACAACCACACACCAAAACGCTCTGAGAGCGAAATCTTTTCTTCAACAGTTTCGCCCGGATGCAGATCGCCATCGTCGACATGACGATATGTCTCATTGTCAGAAAATTTTTCCGGCAGCAGATGCCGACGATTAGACGTGGCGTAGATCAGCACATTCTCCGACGATGCAGAGACGCTACCGTCGAGTACTACCTTCAAAGCCTTGTAGCCACCCTCGCCTTCTTCAAACGACAGATCATCACAAAAAATCACAAAGCGCTCGGGCCGCTCAGCGATCAGGTCAACGATGTCGGGTAGATCAATCAGATGCGCCTTGTCGACTTCAATCAGTCGCAAGCCTTGTGGCGCAAACTGTGCGAGGCACGCTTTAATCAGCGACGATTTACCCGTACCGCGCGCACCGGTGAGCAAGACATTATTCGCCGGCTTGCCCGCGACGAACTGCTGCGTGTTTTGCTCGATCGCCTGCTTTTGCGGGGTGATGTTGTGCAGATCGTCGAATCGAATCTCGGATACGAGTTTCACCGGCTGCAGATAACCCCGCCCGTCACGCGGCACCCGCCAGCGGAATGCGTGCGACGCCTGCCAATCGATCTGTGGCGCAGGCGCGGGAAGCAGCGGCTCAAGTCGCGCCAGTACCGCTTCAGCGCGCTGTAGGAGTTGTTCGAGTTCTTTCATTTTTAGAGATAGGTGAGCCCAACACTGGAGGCAGCATTTTGACAGACTCAACCAAACTCTCTATCAAAATGCCGCTGGCTAGGCGGGGGCGCCGAAGGCAGTACGTGACGTACGACGAGGCGAGCCCAACAACGCCAGAGGTATTTTGAGAGGGAGTTTAAGAGCGGTAGTCGGCGTTGATGCTTACATAGTCATGCGACAAATCACACGTCCACACTGTCGCCGAAGCATCACCCCGCCCTAGCGTCACCTTCACCGTAATCTCGGACTGCTTCATCACACGCTGGCCATCGGCTTCTTGATAGTCCGGATGACGGCCACCGTGCTTGGCGACCCATACGTCATCCAAATACAAACCAATTTTGCTGACGTCCAGATCATCAACGCCTGCATAGCCTATCGCGGCCAGAATACGGCCCAAATTGGGATCTGAGGCGAAGAACGCAGTTTTTACCAACGGCGAGTGGCCGATAGCGTACGCAATTTTGCGGCACTCATCATCATTACGCCCTTGTTCGATATGCAGCGTGATGAACTTGGTCGCACCCTCGCCATCACGCACGATCAGTTGCGCTAGTTCCTGTGCCAGCCAGATCACGGCAGCGGTGAGCGCCTGGTATTCATCTGAATCATGCTCGACCACCTCCAACTCACCCGCGCCGGTGGCGATCAGCATGAAGGAATCATTGGTCGAGGTATCGCCGTCAATCGTGATGCAGTTGAAAGAGGCATCAGCGGCCTCTTTCACCATCTGCTCCAGTAATCCTTGCGGCACTTTGGCGTCACAGGCAATGAAGCCCAGCATGGTTGCCATGTTCGGGCGGATCATGCCCGCGCCTTTAGAAATGCCCGTCAGCGTGACTTTTTTACCGGAGATGGTGACGGTACGCGAGGCCGCTTTGGGCAGCGTGTCGGTGGTCATGATCGCTTGCGCCGCGCTGTACCAATTGTTATCTGCCAACCCCGCGATCGCATTCGGTAGCCCGGCAATCACTTTATCCACCGGCAGTGGCTCGAGGATAACGCCGGTTGAAAACGGCAATATCTGCGATGCATCGACGCCCAGTAATTTTCCGAGCGCGTCACAAGTCGCTTGCGCATTCGCCAGCCCCGCCTCGCCGGTACCGGCATTGGCGTTACCCGTGTTCACCACCAATGCGCTGATGGGCTTGCCTGAGGTCTTGGCCTTATCAAGGTGTGCTTTGGCGAGCTGCACCGGCGCAGCACAAAAACGATTGGTTGTGAACACACCGGCTACGGTGGCAGTCGGTGCCAGCTTCATCACCAACAGATCTTTACGATCCGGCTTCTTGATGCCCGCTTCTGCATGACCCAGCGTGATACCGGGAACGGGTTTCAGTTTGCCGGGGGTGATCAAGGGGAAGTTAACGGCCATGTTAGTCCCTGCAATTCCTTTGCGTGGGTATTTCAGTACCTACAAAGATGCTGGATCCCGGCCTGCGCCGGGATGACGTTTTAAAGGCCATCGGCTCAAAAATTGTCATCCCGGCGCTGGCCGCAATCCAGTGTTTGTATTCCCAGGGCTGTCGCCCGTTATCTCAAGCGAGCTTGCCGTGACACTGTTTAAATTTTTTCCCGCTACCGCATGGGCAAGGGTCATTGCGGCCAACCTTGGGCATGGCATTGACGACCGTACCTGCGCCACGTGGATCATCCAGTGAGGGAGGCGCAAGCAAGTCTTCAGCGGAAGCCTCAGGATTGAAATCAGCATGCTGGTAGCTCACATTCTCGAGATGCGGCTGATTCATCTGCTGTTCGGCTGCAGCGATCTCTTCCTGCGACTGTATGCGTACTGTCATGATAGTGCGCACAACATCGTTGCGAACGAGGTCGAGCATTTGCGCAAATAGCTGGAAAGCTTCGCGCTTGTATTCCTGCTTGGGATTTTTCTGGGCATACCCTCGCAAGTGAATGCCCTGTCGCAAATGGTCTAGTGCCGCAAGATGCTCACGCCAGTGAGTATCCATACTCTGCAACATGACACTACGCTCAAAGCCGCTAAATGACTCCACGCTGACCAGATCAATCTTGGCTTGGTAGAGTTGATCGACCTTATCCAGCAGGCGCTGCAATAAATCTTCATCGCTGAGCTCGGGCTCGGCCGCTAGCATGGATTTGGCAGGCAGATCAATTCGCCATTCGCGTGATAGTGCTTCTTGTAGCGCGTCGAGCTCCCACTGCTCTTCCATCGATGCTTCGGGCACATACAGTCTGAATAGATCAGTGAACACGCCCTGGCGCAGAGCGATACTGGTCTCGGTCATCAACTCAGCTTCAAGCAGCTCGTTACGCTGCTGATAAATTACCTTGCGCTGGTCATTGGCGACATCGTCATACTCGAGCAGCTGCTTACGGATATCAAAGTTACGCGCCTCGACTTTACGCTGCGCTGATTCAATTGAGCGCGAAACAATCCCCGCTTCAATCGGCTCATCTTCCGGCATGTTCAAGCGCTCCATGACCGCCCGCACGCGATCACCGGCAAAAATACGCAGCAACGGATCATCAAGCGACAGATAGAAGCGCGACGAACCCGGATCACCCTGGCGACCAGAGCGACCACGCAGCTGGTTATCAATACGGCGCGACTCGTGGCGCTCGGTACCAATGATGTGCAAACCACCGGCATTCACCACCAGATCGTGCAAGGACTGCCACTCATCGCGCAGCTGCTGCGCGCGTGCGGATTTGTCTTCTGCAGAAAGCGACGCATCCGCCTCGATAATTTGAATCTGCTTGTCGACATTACCGCCCAACACGATATCGGTGCCTCGACCGGCCATGTTGGTCGCAATGGTAATCATCTTCGGGCGACCGGCTTGCGCCACGATCTCGGCCTCGCGCGCATGCTGCTTGGCGTTGAGCACGTTGTGCGGCAGCTTTTCTTTTTCCAGCATCGCCGAAATGAGCTCGGAGTTTTCAATCGAGGTAGTACCCACCAGCACCGGCTGGCCGCGCTCGTAACAATCACGAATATCGGCGATCACCGCGCGGTACTTACCCGCGCCGTTCTTGAAGACTTGGTCTTGCCGGTCTTTGCGCTGGCTCGGGCGGTTCGGTGGAATCACCACCGTTTCAAGCCCATAAATTTCCTGGAACTCGAACGCTTCCGTATCGGCAGTACCGGTCATGCCGGCCAACTTGCCGTACATGCGGAAATAATTCTGGAAGGTGATCGAGGCCAGCGTCTGGTTCTCGTTCTGAATTCGCGCGCCTTCTTTCGCCTCGACCGCCTGGTGCAAACCATCCGACCAGCGGCGGCCCTGCATGAGACGACCGGTGAATTCATCGACAATAATCACCTCACCGCTTTGCACTACATAGTGCTGATCCTTGTGATACAGCGTATGCGCGCGCAGTGCCGCATACAGGTGGTGAATGAGCGTGATGTTAGCTGCGTCATACAGCGATGCGCCTTCAGCCAACAAGCCCATCTCGGTCAGAATGCGCTCGGCTTTTTCATGGCCTGCTTCGGTCAGCAGAACCGTGTGTGCTTTTTCATCTTTGGTGTAATCGCCTGGTACCTCGACCACGCCTTTACCATCCGGCGTTTCTTCGCCGATCTGCAGTGTCAGCAGCGGCGGCAAGGCATTCATCTTGTGGTACATCTCGGTGTGATCTTCTGCCTGACCAGAGATGATCAGCGGCGTGCGCGCCTCGTCGACCAGAATCGAATCCACCTCATCGACAATCGCAAACGCCAATCCTCGCTGCACGCGCTCAGTGGGCGCGTACACCATGTTGTCGCGCAAGTAATCAAAGCCGAATTCATTGTTGGTGCCGTAGGTGATATCGGCAGCGTAAGCGGCTTGCTTGACCTCATGCGACGCATGCGACAAGTTGACGCCGGTGGTCAGGCCCAACCAACCGTACAGGGCACCCATCCATTCGGCGTCGCGCTGCGCGAGATAATCATTGACGGTGACCACATGCACGCCGTTGCCGGTGAGCGCGTTGAGGTAGGCGGGCAGCGTTGCCATCAGCGTCTTGCCCTCACCGGTACCCATCTCAGCGATCTTGCCTTGATGAAGCACCATGCCACCGATCAGCTGCACGTCAAAATGCCGCATCTTCAGCACCCGTCGCGAGGCCTCGCGGCAGACCGCAAACGCTTCAACCAGCACATCATCAACGCTTGCCCCGCCAGCCAGCTTGTCTTTTAACTCCGGGGTTTTCGCTTGCAGCGCTTCATCGCTCAATTGCTCCAGCGCGGGCTCAAGCGCGTTAATCGCGCGTACCGATTTCTGAAATTGCTTGAGCAGCCGCTGGTTGCGGCTACCGAAAATCTTGGTGAGTAGGGACATGCCGAGGCTAAAAAAAACAGGACCGCGCGCCTTCGCTGGCGCAAGTCGAAGCTGCGATTTTAGCATGCAGCCCCTTGTTAACCGACTGACATCACTGTTCCGTGAAGGCCTGTGCTAAGGTTGCCGTATGGCCAAATCAGCAAGCAATTTCACTCCGGCGAAGCGCCCGGAAGTTCGCCCGACAGCGCGCGATCCGCTGGCCTACCTGCGCTCGGACGATACGCTGGCCGCCTTGCTGCCGACCGCGCAACAAGTGGCCGAGCTACAAGCCGCATGTGAAACCCTGTTGCCCACGCTATTTGGTCGCTGCCAAGTGCTGCACCTGCGGCAAGGCATACTCACTATCGCCGCGCCAAATGCGGCACTGGCGACGCGGCTGCGGCAAATTCAGCCGAAGTTGCAGCAAGACTTGCAAGGCAGGGGCTGGGATGTCGAGCAAATACGAATGAAGATTCAGCTGATGTCGGCTGAGCCCGCGCCAGTCCCGCCGGGTGAGCCTCGTGAACTATCCAGCAGCGCGCTGTCATCGTTTGCCGCGTTGGCCAGCGAGATTGAAGATAGCCCGTTACGCGACGCGGTTCAGGCATTACTCAGGCGCCGCAACAAAGCGTAGCGGCATTACCGTTGTTAGACCGGCGCCCACTCCTGCTCGAGCTGCGTCGAGTACGCCGCAGGCGCAGTGGCGGCGGTAGGGAAGCTGGTGATCTCGTAGGCATCTGCGTCATCCAGCAGCGCACGAAGCAGTTTATTGTTGAGACCGTGCCCTGACTTGTGCGCGGTATAGCTGGCAAGCAGCGGGTGGCCTGCCAGATACAGATCACCCATTGCGTCGAGTATCTTGTGCCGCACGAACTCATTGCGATAACGTAGACCGCCGCTATTCAGAATACGAAACTCATCCATCACGATAGCGTTTTCAAGCGAACCGCCACGCGCCAAGCCCATACCGCGCAAGGTCTCGACATCCTGCATAAAACCGAAGGTGCGGGCGCGCGCCACTTCTTGAATGTATGAGGCGACATCAAGATCAACCTCAGCGGTTTGGCCTGATCCATCAACCGCAGGGTGATTGAACTCGATAAAAAATTTCAGTCTGAAACCATGCCATGGCTCGAGCCGCGCCCACTTCTCTTGAGCGCCCTCACCCTCGCGGACCTCGATGGTTTTTTTAACGCGGATAAATCGCTTGGCTGAGCCAAGCTCTGCACAGCCCGCTTGCTGCAGCAAAAAAACAAACGACGCCGCAGAACCATCCATGATCGGAATTTCTTCGGCATTGAGCTCGACGATCAGGTTGTCGATACCAA